>Ga0209636_10000028_pt1 | contig 108168 bp, 113 predicted proteins | sample DeeMarSWOR152_54_FD_187464 | JGI IMG/M metagenome (GOLD analysis project Ga0209636, IMG submission 187464) | Marine sediment microbial communities from White Oak River estuary, North Carolina - WOR-1-52-54 (SPAdes) (version 2) | ecosystem: Environmental > Aquatic > Marine > Intertidal zone >...
CACGTGGGGCAACCCTGAAAAACCAGAAAGGTTAGGCTCCCTCGTAAGAGCATGCCAAGCGTGCTATGACTTCGCCACCGCCTTCAAAACACCCTTCATTTCGGGAAAGGACAGCCTTTACAACGAGTCACCTCTTGGTCCAGTCACGCCGACCCTTCTAATCACAGCGTTGGGCGTCATTCCAGACATTCGCCTAACCACCTCGATGGACGTTAAGGCACCAGGCAATTCGCTCTATATTGTTGGTCAAACCTTTAAGGAGCTGGGCGGCTCAGAATACTACAAGCTTAAAGGGCATATGGGAAAAACTGTTCCGAAAGTGCGCGCAGCACAGGCTAAAAGAAACTTCAGAGCCGTTACTAAAGCCATCGACTTAGGCTTTGTCAAAGCTTGCCACGACCTCTCAGAAGGCGGGTTAGCAGTGACAGCGGCGGAGATGGCTCTAGCAGGCGGTTATGGCATGAAATTGAACCTAAAAAAAGTGCCCAGCAAAGCGATGAACCGCAACGACTTCCTGCTGTTCTCTGAGTCAAACAGCCGCTTCCTCATGGAAGTTCCCGAAAAAACCAAAAACGACTTCAAAGCTATTATGAAGGGAAAAGTTTGCGCCGAAATAGGCAGGGTCACCAATAAATCTAAATTAACTGTCCACGGATTGGACGGCACAGTTGTTGTGGATGCTTCGCTCACGGCTTTGCGCCGAAGCTGGAAGGAGACCTTAAGCAGCGGGGTGTAACGGGTGAAGCGGGAAGAAATAAAGGTCTGTGTTACGCGCGTGGGCGGAACAAACTGCGATTCGGAAACGCAACGTGCCTTTCAAGAGTTGGGCGTTCAGGCTGAAACGTTGCACTTGAACGAGCTTGTCAAACGCAGAAACCTCTTGGATTATCAGGTTTTGGTTTTTCCAGGTGGTTTCTCGTTTGGGGATTACGTGCGTGCTGGAGTAATATTGGCAAGATGGCTGTCAGCCAAGTTGGGCAAAGAACTTAAAGCCTTTGTTGAAGAGAACAGGCCAATTCTCGGTGTATGCAACGGTTTTCAAGTTCTGGTTGAGTACGGCTTGCTTCCAGGCTTTGAAGGCGTGAGCGCTTATCCTGAAGCTGCCCTCGCCACAAATATTCCACAGGGCTATAACTGCCGCTGGGTCTATCTCAAACAAGAAAACAAGGGAAAATGCATATTCACCAAAAAAATTCCCAAAGGAAAAGTGCTCAAAATACCTGTTGCCCACTCAGAAGGAAGATTCCTCTTTCCAAGAGAAAAACAGCAAAAACTCCTCGAAAAACTATACGAGAATGACTTGCTAGTTTTCCGATATTGCAGCGAGAACGGCGATTACGCAGAAGGCAGTTTTCCAACAAACCCAAACGGCTCTTTCCACGATATTGCTGGAATCTGCAACAGGGAAGGAACAATATTCGGTTTGATGCCGCATCCTGAAAGAGCGCTTTACTGGTGGCAACAACCAGACTGGACACGCCAAGAACAGATGCCGCAGTACGGCGATGGAAAGCTGATTTTCGAAAGCCTCATCGACCATTTAACTAAGAAGTTCTAAGTCCTTGGTAAAGGGAAGTCCAGCTCTCGCGCCCATTTTCATGACGCATCTTGAAGCCACAAAATTGCCCAGCCTACCGCACTCGAAAAGGCTTTTACCATTAACCAAGCCGTAAAGGAAACCAGCGCAAAAAGCATCTCCAGCGCCTGTCGTATCGACGACTTTCACTTTGAAGGCTTCTATCAGATGCCGCTCGCGCCCATCAGTAATGTAGCACCCGTCACCGCCGAGTTTGACAGCAACTATTTTGACGCCCCTTCCGACCATGAAATCAGCGCCTTTGCAATAGTCAGTTTCACCCGTTAAGAGTTCAAGCTCAAGGGCGTTAGGCATCAAAACGTAAGTCTTCTTTAAAATCGGCTCTAGATCAGCATAGCCTTTTCTTGCGTACAACGCGCCAGGATCGAAGCTAACTTTGACGCTGTTTGGGAGAGCGCTCAAGAGCTTTTTTTGGGTTTGGAAAGATTTTTCGCCGACGAAGGAAGTTAAATGCAAAAACTGCGCTTGAGAAACATATTCCACGTTTATCTCGTCAAACTCTATCGTGTCGTTAACGCCTGAATCGATGTACAACGCCCGTGCGCCTTTCTTGTCCACGAAGCCTAAAACTGAACCGCTTTTGCCTTCCCCTGCGCGGAGTGTGCCATCGGTATCAACTCCTTCCGTGCAGAAATCTTTGAGGAGCAAGTCGCCTTCCCTGTCACAGCCCACCTTGCCGATGAAGCCCACTTTGCACTCAAGCCTTGCGAGTCCGACCGCGGTGTTTGCGGCTGAGCCTCCGCAAGCTTCCGTGTAATCCTCTATGAAGCTTTCCTCTTCTGCCTCGGCGAGCCTGTTTGCTCTGAAGAGCTTGTCCACGTTAAGCGCGCCAAAACCGACAACGTCAAAACGGCTCATGAGAACAACTCTCGCAAGTAAATTTTAAACTCGCCCAGTTTCCCGCCATAGTTTCCAGCAGAAACTCGCACGACGCCATCAACGTTCAGGACAGCGCCGATTCCAGCTTTCATGGCTTCTTTAACGGACTCCATTGCAACTCCGTTAACTACTATTTCTGGGATGTAGCGTACGCCTTCGGGAACCATAAAGCCCTTGTCCAATCTCTCTTTAAGCGACGGGCAATACGGATGATTTGTAGTGGGGCCTATCGATGGAAAACGAGTTTCAGGCTTGGAACCCGCAGAGCAAACATCAAACGGAGTGATTACGCCAGCGACGTTGTGTATGGCTTCTAAGGCTTTTCCGCCTGCTTGTTTCATGGCTTCCTTTGTTTTGCACATCACCCAGAAGTTTGCGCCCATGACGCCGCGGGCATAACCCAAATACCGTTCAATGATAAAGTCTGGAACCATAAGGGGAATGACAATAACCTCTCTGCCGTAGCGCTTTTCAACCCACTCGTAACCATCACCGCAATGCCCAACCCGCGTCATCATGTCCAATTTTCCCTTAGCATTGGGCAAAGCGTCAAAAACCGCCGTGAACGGCTTGACGAGTATGTCTTGACGGATTCTGTAAGAAAGTTCGGTTTCAAACTTCTTCAACGAATCAGCAAGTGGTGTTTTGCGGCTTATTGCTCCCCAGAACTGTAGTATCGCGCCTTTGCGTTGGTCCGGGGTTTCGTTTTCGCTCAGCCATTTTTCGACACCACCTTCCACTCTGCCAATCACCACTGAAGGCGTGGCGGTTGAGTCTTCAGCCGCACTGCGCAACGTGCGTTCATCATCGGCTGTGACGATTACGCGGCAAAAGATTCCGGCAAAGGCTTCGGCATAGGTATCTTCAATTTCCGCTTTAGCTACCATTTATCCGAGCCTCCCGATGCCTTCCCCTCTGACTTTCTTTCTAAATTCGCTGCTTTCTTTCGCTAGCGTTTCCATATCTTCCGCTGTTACTATTTGAACCTTGGGCAAAGCCGCAGGATACAAGGCGAAAAGCTTATCAAGCAGAGGCTGGCTAACCACGCTTTTTCGCAGTGTTTCGCGGCTCCAGTTTTCCAGCATCTGCAAGGTTTGCTGCTTCCCGACGTTGCAGAAGAGGTCAGCGATTACGGCGGTTACTGTGCTGTTTTCGGATAACACTGCTACTTCAGCGTTTTTTACCGCGTACTGGTTGCCGTTGAATGAAACAGTTAAGCCACCGTTGTTTCTAACGAGCTTAAAGGCTTCCACGTCAGTTATGCTGTCACCCACGTACATCACGTCACTCAGTTGCGCCCCCAAGCCTTCAATAGCGTCTTCTATGGCTTCGGCTTTTTGGCTCCCGCCGACGGTTGTCACATCAGAGAAAATCTTGCCTAAACTCATGCCTGCAATTTCGTTCCAAAAAAGCATGTCAAGCCGCCTGATCGTTTCTTGATCTGTACTCGAAAAGTCTTCAATGCATTTTGCCGCTGGAGGAATAGTGATCATGGGCATTTGCGCGATTTCCCTTGCCACTTCTCTCAATCGCATCTTTTCCTGTTCGGTGATGAAGTATTTGTCAATGCTTAATGTGGTGCAATACGTGTTTTCGTATGGAAAATCTAAGGCTTTGCAGAGAGCTTTTATATAATGCTCGTAGCTTGTGCTGACAATGAAGGCGCTAGCTATTGCCCTCACATGCTGCAAAGTGTCTTTGCTGCTTGCAATCAGGATTAGGTTCTGAGCGGAGAATTCTTCCATCTGCTTGTCTGTAACGTCATACGCCTTTAGAAAAGGCAAGATCAGCTTCAACGTGCTACCAGCTGAGTAACTGGGCTTTTTCAAAACGTCAGCAAGCACATCATCATACTTGCTTATGAGAGCGAAAAGTTTGTCTCCGTTCGGAACAAAGCGCGCTGTGATTTCGAAGGCGTTGTCATTTTTGCTTATGGGTCCCTCGCAGTCTGATATGAAAACGCGCTTCACGGGTTACGCCTCAACCGTTCCATGTGGCTTACACTTTGTGCTATGTGCTGCTTTGAAGCTATGTCCGTCCTGTTCCACAAGGCGCCGCCGCTAATCGCTTTAGTGCCTTCCAGAGAGATCTGGCGCGCTTCCTCGATGTTTTCGCCGACGCCTAAAACGCCCACAGCCCTAGATTTTAACGCGTGAGCTTCGTTGTCTCTGATTTCCATGGCGGCGGGGTAGATTCTAATTCTTTCGCCGTACTTGTCGGCGAGGGCATATGCCTTTGAGAGGTCGACTGGCGTGTTAACCGCCGCTTTATCCACCAGTTTTGGAAAAACATCAGCGTAGCCTCCGTAAGTGGGCGGTACCTTGTAGGTCAACACGGTCGCCGCTTTCTCCAATTCAACGCGCCTCAAGTTGCCATCCAAAATCTGGAAGCATACATCAACGAAATCGTCCTTCAAAAGTGGGAGAATGTTGATGATTTCAGGGTCGCCTGGGCGACTGTTGTTCTCAAGAACCTTAAGTCCAACTCCAGTGTGCATGAAAGCCAGGTACAAGGGTACGCCTCTCAGTGCTGTGTCGTCTCCTATTTTCGTCTTCCATTTTTCGAAGATCTTTGTGGCGAGGGCGAGTTCGCGGTCTCGTTCAGCTGCGGTCAGGAAAGGCAGTGCGTCGCTTGAGTCTTTGTAGGATCCCATTCCGCCAGTGTTTGGTCCTTTGTCGCAGTCAAAGGCGCGTTTATAGTCACGCACACTAGGCAATGGGATGAAATGCTTTCCATCGCATAACGCTTGGAAGCTGGATTCTTCGCCGTCTACTTTCTCTTCTATTATGACAGAGCCATACTGAAAGTTCGACATGAAATGTTCGAAAAGTTGTTCCCGCGTGGTGAAGTGGTCGCCCCAGACGCCTACGCCTTTTCCCGCCGCAGGCTTGTCGGGCTTCACTACGGCTTTGTTCTCAAGCTGGTCAAGCCAATCGTATACGGCTTTTTTAACATCTCCTGTTCCCTTGTATTCCTTGGGGTCGAAAATCTTGAAGCGTGGATTTGCTTCTGGCGCTATTTCTTGGAACAATAGGCGCTGCTGAACTTTGCTGGCCTCTATGGCGTATTCTTGCATTGGGCAGATGACAGGTATGGCTGTCCGCTGTTCCACGAGGTCGCGTACGCCCTCGATTATCGGTTTTTCTGGACCAACTATTGCGAAGTCGATTTTGTCTTTGTTGGCTTCGGCGAACTTGCAGATTTCTTCGATATTTAAGTCTGGGATAACCATGTGTTTGGCAGATTTCTGCGTGTTAAAAGGGTTGCGTTGCTTGTCTGCGATGTAGAGTTCCACTTTGTGGTTTGGGCTTCTTGCGAAAGCGTCAACCATAGCTGTTTCTCTTGCGCCGTATGAAACGACTAGTACACCTACTTTCTCCATGAGCGGCACCTTTGTTTGTTAGAGAATAAACTGAAACGCTTAATTTGTTTTATCACTAAGCTCGCGGTGCGGTTTCGCATGTCTCGTAGATTCTTCCTTTTTCCTCGTAGCCATTGAAGAATTTTTCTTTCATTTCGTCAGCCATTTTTTGAGCTAGCGGTGTAGGATACTTGCCCGTTATGCACGCGAGACATAATTGGTCACGGCTCTGGCCTGTGGCACGCACTAATCCTTCGATTGATTGGTAGCACACAGCGTCCGCGCCTATGATTTTCGCGATTTCTTCCGCGTTGTGCCTCGAGCCGATTAGTTGCCCGTAAGTTGCCATGTCAATGCCGTAAAAGCACGGTCCGATTATACGCGGGAAAGTAACGAACATGTAGACTTTCTTGGCGCCTGCTCTGCGCAATTTTTCTATTGTGACTTTTGTGGTGTCGCCGCGGACTATGCTGTCTTCCGTGACTATTAGGCGTTTTCCGTACACCTTTGAGCCTAGTATGTTTATTTTTCGGTCTATAGTGGAATAGCGTTCTTTGTTTAGCAGTATGAAGGCTCGTTCGGTGACGTAGCGGTGCCTGCGGGATGCCCGTTCCCACCTCAGTCCAGACTCTTCGTGAACGCCCATGGCGGGGTCGTCGCCAGTTTCAGGCACTGAAAGTATGACATCCGCGTCTTTCGCGATTTCTGGGTACTCGCGTACAATGTTTCTTCCGAATTCTTCGCGAATTTCATAAACGTATTTGCCGTCGAACCGCGAGTCAGGTCTCGCGAAGTAGGCATATTCAAAAGCGCAGAAAGCTTTGCGTGGATTCTTGACAATCTGCTCGCGTTCAAAACCGTTCTTCGAAACCTTCACAAGCTCGCCTGATTTCAGTTCAAAATCTCTTAAAAAGCCGTTCATTTCCAAACTAACGGTTTCCGAAGAAAAAGCGTAAGTTGCCCCCTCTGGGCTGTGCCCAGCGCACAGCGGCTTTATCCCATGGGGGTCTTTAAAAGCGAAGAAGTCGCCGTTTCCAGTTATGCCGGCCACGGAGAACGCTCCGTCGAGGCTTTGCATGCACGCGTCAACTGCAGATGTTAGGTCCTTGCCCTGTTTCAGTTCGAGCAGCAGCTTTTGACAGATGAGGTCTGAATCGCAACTGTACGTGAAATGGGGGAAGTTTTGTTTCATTTCCTTTTTTAGTTGGAGAGTGTTGACGATGTTGCCGTTGAACGAGAGCGCGAGTTTTAGCCCGTTTATTGAAGCTGTAACTGGCTGAGTGCCTTGCATCAATGATGCGTCGTCGCATTTTCCCGAAGTTGTATACCGCACATTGCCCAATCCTATGCACCCTGGTAGGCGCCCGAACCATTCTTGCATACCGCTGGCTCGTAATTTTGGTACTAAATCAAGGTTTTTATGAATGTAAAATTGTCCTTCGTTGTATGTGAGGAAGCCGTGGGACTGGTGACCTCGGTGGTTTTGGGCGCGGAGACCCCAATACACGTATTCAAATACGGGTTGCTTTTTGAAGTTTATTGCGCCGAAGACACCGCAGCCTATTTTTGATTCCCTTCTTCCAATGTTGGAAAGTAGAGAAAAAGGGGTTTATCAGCTTTTAGTACATCTTTGGCTAAAAAGCATGGAAAAGGAGATTTCTCCCCAGCAATTTCCTCTTTTTTATTTCCGTGTTTTTGCTATTATTTTGAAAATAGTGAAGCAGTTTAACTAGCATAAGTTATGCTATATTTTATTTCGTAAACGTTCGAGTTACAAAAGTTGTTAAAGAAAGGGTAAAATGCGAATAATTGCTTAACGCTTGTTTGCGGATTTCAGTGCTTTTCTGAGTTCTTCTGCTTTGTCGGTTCTTTCCCACGTGAAGTCTGGGTCATCTCGTCCAAAATGTCCAAACACAGCGGTTTTCCTGTATATTGGTCTGAGCAGACGCAAGTGATCTATAATTGCTTTAGGTCTCATGTCAAAGTGTTTCTTCACCAATTCCAGAATCTCCTCATCGGGCAACCTTCCCGTACCAAACGTATCCACAAACACAGAAATTGGATGCGCTACACCAATGGCATAAGATAATTGAATCTCGCACTCATCCGCCAAACCCGCGGCAACAATGTTTTTGGCGATGTACCTTGCCATATAACAGCCTGATTTGTCAACTTTTGATGGATCTTTTCCCGAAAAGCATCCTCCGCCATGTCTTCCAAAGCCTCCGTACGTGTCAACGATGATTTTTCGTCCTGTTAGACCTGAATCAGCTAAGGTTCCTCCAATCACGAACCTGCCAGTCCCATTAACGATGTACTTTGTTTCTGCGTCTAACTTGTCTGCAGGTATAACATTTTTAATTACTTGATTGATTATGTCTTCTCTCACTTTCTTTATGCCAACTTTCTCAGTGTGTTGGGCAGCGATTACGACAGCGGTCACCCTTTTTGGTTTTCCATCTACATATTCAACTGTGACTTGGGACTTACAGTCTGGTCTCAAATATGGCAATATTCCTTTTTTCCTGCACTCAGACAGCCTTTTAACAAGTTTATGCGCAAGCATTATCGGCAGAGGCATCAACTCCTCAGTCTCAGTTGTGGCGTAGCCAAACATCATTCCTTGATCTCCCGCGCCCTGCTCGTGAGTTTCGGTTTCATTAACTCCTCTTGCAATGTCTGGAGACTGCTCTGTCAAAGAAACCAAAATGCCACAGGTTTCCCAATCCAGTCCATCTTTCGCATTATCAAACCCGATTTCCTTCAGTGTTTTTCTAACAATTTTAGGTATTGACACGTAGCAAGAGGTTGTGATTTGACCAGTTACTATTAAATTTCCCTGCATCACTAGGGTTTCGCAGTCAACTCTTGCTTTAGGGTCTTTGCGCAAGATGGCGTCCAAAACGCTGTCTGATACTTGGTCTGCGACTTTGTCTGGATGCCCCTCTCCCACAGATTCTGAAGTAAACAAGTATTTCCCATTTTTTCTCATAGGAACCCTTCAATTGAACTTGTAATGAGGGTTTTAATAACTCCACATTTTTCTTAAAAGGCTTTCTACATGATTGGGCATAACTAAACAAACAACTAACGCGTATCTTCTTCCAATCTGCAAAAGCCATTTTAAGCTTGGACGCTGAAGAAATTCCAGAGGATAATTAATGAAAAAGGTTATACAAACTGAAAACGCGCCTAAAGCTGTAGGCCCGTACAGTCAAGGAATAAAAGTTGACAAGTTCTTGTTTGTTTCAGGTCAAGTGGCGATGGACCCAAAAGAAAGCAGAATAGTTGCAAACGGCATCAAAGAGCAGACTGTCAGGGTCATGGAGAACATCAAAGCGATACTGCACGCCGCAGGCTACAACGTCAGCGATGTTGTCCAATCCAACGTGTACCTATCGTCGATGGCGCTGTTCAGCGAATTTAACAACGAATATGCAAAATACTTTGACAAGGAATTTCCAACCCGTGCAACAGTGGGAATAGAACTGATGCGGGGCGCACTCGTGGAAATCTCCGTGGTAGCCTACAAAGAATGAAGATAACACAGCGCGCATTTCCTACACCTCTATCAGCGTGGTCGTTGCCGAAATTTTTCAGTCATAAATTATAATAATTAGCCACTTAAATACAGTATGTGGCACTAATTATGACTTTCCCCTTCAAAAAATTTATTGAAAACATCGTTCGCCCAAAAGGTCCAGGGCCATCAACTACATTTTCCATGTTCCACATTTTCTCTGCCTTGGAGCTTATGGCTGAGAAGCCAATCGGGCGAACCAAGTTGGCTGAGAAATTAAACGTCGGAGAAGGTGCCATCCGCACAATAGTAAGTCGCCTTAAGGATGCTGGCTTGATTGTAACTTCAAAAGAGGGCTGTAACCTCACAGATAAAGGGTTAAGCCTCTGGAAAAGAATTGAAGAGGTTTTCCCTCAAAGGCTCGAGGTCGAAAGAACCTCGTTAACAAATTCAGAATATAATTACGCTTTTTTAGTCAAGAATAGAGGGCACAAAGTCAAATCTGGCATAGACCAACGGGACGCAGCTATAATGGGTGGCGCTAGGCGCGCTGTTGCTATAGTGTCTAGGAACGGTCATTTAATAATCGAATCGGTAAGCAACAGCATAGAAAAAGATTTTCCAGAAGCCTCAAATAAGATTCTTAAAGACCTCAAACCCGGAGACAATGATGTCATAATAATCGCTGGCGCGGATAATCGACTAAAAGCGAAACGTGGAGCTTTCGCCGCAAGCTGGGTACTTCTTAGCAACGATAAAAAAACGTAGAGTGCTTGTGCGCGTTAGCATTAGTATGTGTATTTTTCTCCGCCGGTTAGAACTCGCTCCAGACTGGTGTTAAAGTTTGTCAATCCTTGGTTTGTTTTGGCTGACACCGGAATCAACAGGAATTTTATGCCAAGCTGACTAATGGCTTGCATCATATTTCTGCTAAACAAGCGTTTTGTGCCTTCTAGTTTCTGCTCGATTGAGTCCTCTAAGGCTCTTGGATTAGCAGCCCAGTCAGTGATTGTTTCAACTTCTTTTTCCGGAATCAAATCGCATTTTGAAAGCAGGTGCATTTGAGGTTGAAAAAACCGATTATAGACGGCTGCTGAGAGAAACATGTTAGAAACATAATTAAGCGGGTTAATAGAGAAAACGGAGTCGAACAGGTAAACTACGGCTTTAGGTTCTCTTGTAAGCTCGTTCACAATGTAAGGGCCGCTTGCTCTGAACGCAAACAACTCCATTTGTCCTGGCGTATCCACCAAAACAACATCGGCGTTTGCGGCTTCGACGTCTTTTGTTATGTTTTCTATTTCGTCTGCTATGAGGTCGGCAGCCATTATTAAGGCTCCGTTGGGTCCTAAACCGTATTTTTCCATTAAATTGCCGACATCCACGTAGTTTCGCACATCCACATCAGGCGAATAAGGAAGTTTTAACGCGCCAGGATCCAAGTTCACGACGGCTACATCTTGTTTTGACATTTTCAGCCATTCACTGAAAGCTGCTGTGAACAAGGACTTGCCTGAACCAGCGGTTCCTATAATAAATGCGACAGGCATTGTTTGTTTCTCCTTTTCTGTGCGGTTTGTGTTGGCTTGAGTGTAATAACTTTTCTGTTGCTGATGTGTTGCCATACATTATACGTGTGAAGGCCTAGACTGTGCTCTCGGAGACTTACCCCTCCCTTATTTGTAGATTGATCCTTTGCTTGATTTTGTGCTTGCTTTTGAGTGAAAAATCTGCAATGCGTGGTTTAGGCCAAGTTTCTTAGTCCTGCTTTTTCAGCTAATCGTACAGCTTTTTGCATCTCGTCTTTGGTTAGCCTTCGGCGCAGTTCTGGGATTTCGTGTGCGCGCCATTCTGGTCTATACTGGAACATGACGTTGACTCTTGTTTCAGCGCCTAACTTGTCCGCTATCCACTCCAGTATCGGCTTTGTGCAGCATTCCAAATGGTTCGGCAAGACCAGCACTCGTATTATTAGTTCGCCGTGTCTTTTGGCTTCCAAATGATTGCGCTTGCACACTTCCCAGTAGTCTGGCGCGTCGGAAATTCTTCGCGCGCAATCGCCGGGTCCATACTTGAAGTCTAAGAGGTAAACGTCAGCGAACCCTGCTAGCAGCTGAGCTGTTTCTGGGCTGTAATACGTGTTCGAGTTCCACACTACGGGCACGTTCACGTTTACGTGCTTGAACGTTTCCAGCCAATGCTGAAGCCACGGCGTAGGTTCTCCGCCTACGAGATTTGCGTTTCTGCAGCCACTCAAGCGTAAATTTTTAACTTCCCTAGCCATTTCTCTGGGTTTGTACTCGGTTCCTGGCTCCATCCACTGGGAAATGGTCCAGTTTTGGCAGTGACGGCAGCGCATGGTGCAGCCCATGGTGAATATGGTTCCTGATGGCACAAGCTCTGCTTCCTCGCCTACGTGCTCAAAAATGCTGGAAACAACCATCGTGTTGCCGCAGGCACAGTAACCCAACCCGCTTGCCACTCTGTTAACGCCACATTTGCGACTGCAAAAATGGCAGTTTTGCAGAATTCTGTTTGCGATTTCAATCTTCAGGTCAAAATATGATTTTTCGGGCGTGAGCATTTCATTCAAATCTTTACCTCTGTCAATCTCTTGCTCAATCTGGCAGAACTCTTCAGTGCGCTTCGCGTGCTCTTTCCAAAGCTCTTCCAACGAATCTTTTTTGTCGAATTCCGCTGGAAGCTTTTGGGCTATCATGAACTTTGCAGTTTTCTCGTTTTTCACGATGGCAAAGTATCTGGCCAAACTCTTCTTTGCCAACTGGTCATCGAGAACGGCAGCGGCGTCTAGCCTTAAAAGTTTCCACATTCTCATCTAATAATATTAATGCTGAATGGCGTACTAAAACAGTGCGTATGGAAAACGCGATCCGGTTGAATGCAGCTTCCCCTTTATCGGAATCCCCTGCCCACACACGGGGCAACGCATATCCTTTGTTAGATTCCATTTTGTAATTTCAAAGCTGTATCGTTTGATCAAAAGTTCGTTGCAGCTTGGGCAATAAGTGTTCTCAGCTGGGTGCCCCGGAACGTTTCCAATGTACACATAGTTTAGCCCAGAGTTTCTTGCGGTCATGTACGCCTTTTCCATGACTTCAACTGTTGTGGCTGGTGTAGTTGTCATCTTGTAGTCAGGATGGAAGCGCAGCAAGTGAAACGGTGTATCTCGACCCAAAGTATCTTTAATCCACATTGCCATCTCTTTTATTCTGTCCATGGAATCTCCGATTTTTGGAACAACCAAGTTCGTGATTTCTATGTGGACGCCGTTTCTCCTAAGCTCCTTTAAAGACTCATAAATCGGTTCAACGGTTGGAACCGAAGAAAAGCTTTTGTAGAAATCTGGGTCTCCTCCGCCTTTGAAGTCAACCGTCGCTGCGTCCAAATACGGAGCAACCGTCTTCACGGCTTCGGGCGTCATGTACCCGTTCGTTACAAAAGTGTTAAAGAAACCCACCTGATGCGCGAGTTTGGCGGTGTCATACGCATACTCCATGAAAATTGTTGGTTCAGTGTAAGTGTAGCTTATCCCTTGACAGTTCCGCTCTCTTGCCGCCTTCACGACCTCCGCCGGAGGAAAATGCTCGCCCGTCACTTCTCTCTCTTGGCTTACCATCCAATTGTCGCAGAATTGACAACGAAAATTGCAGCCAGCCGCCGCAATAGACATAACCAATGCTCCAGGGTTGAAATGCGAGAGAGGCTTCTTACCTATCGGGTCAACAGCCGCGGACACCGCCTTCGCGTAAACAAGAGAGTAAAGAACTCCATCTTCGTTTTTCCTAACCAAACAAAAACCGGTTGCTCCGTCACTTATAAGACATCGGCGTGCGCACAAATGACATTTCACTTTTTTATCCTTCTGTTTTTCATAGAGCATGGCTTCATGTAGCGACATACAATTTTCACCCTTTCATGATAAGTTTTCGCGTTAACTTTACATTAAGAAATAGAGGGTTTATTTCTTTAAAACTATTGGTTTCTACTCTAACTTGTTGTGAAAGCAGGTGTCTTTTCCAGTGTGGCACACGTTTCCCTTTTGTTCCACAACGAACAGCAGCGTGTCGTAGTCGCAGTCTACGATTATGCTTTTGATTTTCTGCGTGTGCCCTGACGTCTCGCCTTTCATCCACAGCTTGTTTCGGGAGCGGCTCCAGTAATGCGCGTAACCCGTGCTCAGCGTCTTTTCAAGGGCTTCTTCGTTTGTGTAAGCCAGCATAAGCAGCGCTTTAGACTTAGCGTCTTGCACAACCACTGGGATGAGACCATTGCACTTTTTGAAATCCAGCTTTTTGAGCAAGTCTTCTTCTGTCAAGGTCTGATAATCACCCCCTGCTTTCGCAAGAATTCCTTCACAACTGGAACTGGATACTTGTTGTAGTGAAAAACTGAAGCCGCCAACGCCGCGTCGGCTTTTCCATCTGTGAAAACTTCGAGGAAATGTTCTGGTTTCCCAGCGCCGCCGCTTGCGATGACTGGAACGTTAACTCTCTCACAGATGGTACGGGTTAACTCTATGTCGTAGCCGTCTTCTGTGCCATCCTTATCCATTGAAGTTACTAAGAACTCACCTGCTCCAAGCTCCGCAGCCCGCACCGCCCAATCAATCGCGTCTATTCCAGTGGGTTTTCTTCCTCCATAAGTGTATACTTCGAACCAAACTGGGCCCTCGCTGGTTTCCACCATTATCTTGTCTGCTCTTTGCTCACGTTTTCTTTTTGCGTCTATGGCTATTACGACGCACTGTTGCCCGAAGACATCGGCGAGTTTCGTTATCACCTGTGGGTTTTCAACCGCCGCTGTGTTTACCGAAACTTTGTCTGCGCCACTACACAGAACAAGCCTAGCGTCTGAAACGTTGCGTATTCCTCCCCCCACAGTGAATGGAATGCTAATTGCCTTTGCCACGCCCTCCACTACTCCTCGCAGTATATCCCTTTTTTCTGACGACGCGGTTATGTCAAGGAAAACCAGTTCGTCTGCCCTTTCATCTGAATAGCGTTTCGCTAACTCAACAGGGTCTCCAGCCTTTTTCAGGTTTACAAAGTTGACTCCCTTGACAACTTTTCCTTGATCCACATCCAAACATGGAACTATTCGTTTAGCTAATGCCATAGACTCCTATTTTCCTCCTACACTTTTTAATGCTTCCTTCAGCGTGAATCTGCCCTCGTAAAGAGCTTTACCAATGACTACACCTTCAACGCCTACCCGCTTTAGCGCTACCAAATCGTTCAAGCTACCTATTCCGCCAGCCGCAATTATCTCCACATTTGGAAATCGGCATACCTCACTGAGCGTGCCAACATCTGGTCCTGAAAGCGTCCCGTCCTTCGTTATCGAAGTTATAAGAAACGTCTTAACGCCGAGCATGGTAAACTTTTCCAGCGCCTCTCTTACTCCTAGCATTGTTGCTGTTTTCCACCCTTCAACCATTATTTTGCCATTGCTGTTATCCAAAGCAACGATTACGGTTTCAGTGCCGAACTCTTGCTGAATCTGTGTTATCGCTTTGGGGTCGCTGAATGCTAAAGCGCCGAGAATAACCTGGTTGATTCCCATAGTGAGCAGTTTTTGCGCAGTCTCGATTGTACGAATTCCGCCACCAACCTGAATTGGCAACTCTACGCTTTCGGCGATTTCCGCGATGACGGACAGGTTGTCTCCCGTACCAAAAGCCGCGTCCAAATCTATAATGTGCAATTTTCTTGCGCCTTCTTCCTTCCATTTTCTCGCGGTTTCCACAGACCCACCGAACTGCTCATACACCTTAGCCGTTTTCGGGTCGCCCCGTGATAGTCTAACGATTTTGCCGTTCATCAGGTCAATTGCTGGAATCAACTGCAACTGCCGCGTCACCTTCTCACTATCTTGGCGAAGTTATCTAGAATCTTCAATCCAACGTCTCCTGATTTTTCTGGGTGAAACTGCGTCCCATACACGTTTTTGCTGGCTATGGCTGAAGTGAATGTTGTCCCATACTCAGTTTCAGCACACACAATTTCTTTGTCGGCGGGCACGGGATACAGCGAGTGAACAAAGTAAACATAAGACTCATTATCAACGCCTTCAAAAATCTCGTCCTGTTTTACAATGCGAAGCGTGTTCCATCCCATGTGCGGCACTTTAACAGAACCAGCTAATCTGACAGTTTTACCCTCAAAAAGCGCCAAGCCCTCTCCTGCGCCTTCGTCGCTTTCTTGGAAGAAAAGCTGCAAGCCTATGCATATCCCGAGAAGTGGAGTGCCGCTTTCGACCGCATATACAAGTTGCTCTTTTACAGCACCTAGTTTTGTGACGGCAGCAGAAAAATTCCCAACACCTGGCAACGCAATAGCGTCGGCTTTGCTTAACTGCTGTGCTGACACGCTGATTTTCGCGTTCAACCCGACCTTTTCCAAGGCGCATTTTAGACTGAGAAGGTTTCCTACTCCATAGTCGAATATTACTACTTCGGGCATCAGATTACTCCTTTAGAACTCGGCACTCCTTTCCTTCGCGGATCCAGCGCTATCGCTTGTCTCAGCGAAAGGGCAAGGGCTTTGATGGCTGCTTCTGCTTTGTGGTGGTCGTTACGTCCATATTGGACGAACACGTGAACGTTTGCCTGTAGCGAAGTGGCAAGCGTCTCAAAGAAGTGGTTGATGTCTTCTGTAGGCATGTCTTCGATTTTTTTGCCTCGCAGTTTTAGGTCAATTTTGAAGTAGGGACGCTTAACAAGGTCAACTGCTGAAAACGCTAAAGAGCAATCCATAGGGACTGCTGCGTTTCCGAACCTGGTTATTCCTTCTCTGTTTCCTAAGGCTTTGCTTAATGCTTCTCCGAGGCATATGGCAAGGTCTTCAACGATGTGGTGTCTCAGGTCTCCCTTTACTGTGGCGGTGATGTCGATCAGGCTGTGTGTTGCCAGCGAAGTTATCATGTGATCTAGGAAAGCCACGCCTGTGTTGACATCTGCTTTTCCTTCCGCATCAAGGTTCACTTTCACGCGAACTTCTGTCTCTCGGGTTTTTCTATATACTTCATCCGCTCTCATTTTTCATCACCCAAATATTTCCCTTAAAGCCTCCAATAATCTATTGTTCATCTGGGGTAATCCAACCGTAGTTCTGAAGCAATTATCCAAATTAAGGATTTTGCCGAGTTTCTTGACGAGTAAACCTCGTTTCAGGAGGCTTTGGTAAACCTCCTCACATGGCTTGTCTGCGTTGAAGAGCACAAAGTTTGCTTTCGAATCGAAGGCTTCTATCCCATTTATCTCGTTGAGTTTCCTTATCAGTTTTCCGCGTTCACTTTTCAATTCTTCAACGGCTTTTCTCATCACTTCGACGTTTTCCAGAAGCTTTTGACCCATGTTTAACGTGAAGGCACTCACTGGAAACGGCAACGGCGTCTTATCCGAGAGTGTTTTTGAAAGTCTTGCGTTGGTGACGGCGTATCCAAGTCTAAGCGCCGCTAACCCGAAGGCTTTAGAGAACGTTCTCAAAATAATCAAGTTCTCGAACTCGCCTATACGCGAGACCATAGAGTAGTCCGCATATTCCGCGTACGCCTCATCCAAGACGACTATTCCAGGGAACTCTTTAGCCAAAGTTTCCACTTCATTCATCTTAAACTGGTTTCCTGTCGGGTTATTGGGCGAGCACAGATAGAGAATGCTGGTTTTAGGCGAGAAGGTGCCCAAGAGCCGTTCCACATCAAGCCCGAAATTGTCTAGAAGCGCCACTGTCACATATTCTGCACCTTGGCGCTTTGCGCAATATTTGAAAACAGGAAAAGTCGGCATAACGGAAACTGCGCTTTCTCCTTTTTCCAAGAAAAGCCGTGCGATTCGATCTATCAGCTCGTCACTGGCGTTTCCGACAACGATATTTTCCTTCGGAGTTTTGAGATAACCGCTGAGTTTTTCGCGGAGTTTGTTTTCTTCTTCTTGAGGGTAAATCCGAAGGTCGCATTCATCCGCAACTTCCTTCATGAGCTCAATAAGCTTCGCTCGGGGCATGAACAAGTTTTCATTAAAGTTGAGCTTCAAGATTTCAGCCGGCGAAATTCCCAACTGCTTCGCTAACGTCTCGGTGGATTCTCCGATACTGTAGCCTTCGATGTCTTGCAGTTTCTTCAGTTTCTCCTCTATCCATTTTTTACATGCGGCGTTCACTTTCAAACCTCGCTTCAATTGCTTTGTAGTGATTCGGAAGGTTTTCCGCGTCTGTCATAACCTTCACGTGATTCTTCAGCCTAAGTAATCCTTCCTTTGAGCTTTCAACGATGTTTACTCTTCGCGTGAAATCAAGAGCAGACAAACCTGAAAACGCGTGTCCAAAGCCGCCTGTGGGCAAGACGTGATTTGTTCCGCTGCCGTAATCGCTTAGGGCAACAGGACTGTAAGGGCCTACGAGAATGAGTCCCGCCGATGTGATCTTATCAGCGATTTCCAGAGGAGCCTTTGTCATGATTTCAGCGTGCTCGGGCGCAAAAACATTCGCCAACTCAACAGCCTCGTCAATGCTGTCGCAAGTGATTATGAACCCGTATTTTTCCAGTGCCTTCGTAACTATTTCTCCTCGGTCCATGGAAATAGCCATTTTCTTTAGCCGATCTCGCACTTCTTCTGCGAGTTTCTTTGATGTGGTTATCAGTCCAGCAACGCTGTCTTCGCTGTGCTCCGCCTGAGAAATCATGTCCAGAGCAATAAGCCGAGGACTTGCAGTTTCATCTGCTAACACGAGAACTTCACTAGGCCCCGCAGGCATGTCAATGGCGACGTCCTTTGAGACAAGAATCTTTGCCGTGGTCACGTACTTGTTTCCAGGACCAACAATTTTTCTCACAGGCTTGATTGTTTCTGTTCCATAAGCCAAAGCGGCAATAGCTTGGGCTCCTCCAACCTTGTAGATTTCGTTAACTCCGCAAATGTCTGCGGCGACAAGAACCAGCGGGTTTATCGCGCCCTTAACAGTTGGAGGTGAGCACACCGCAATTCTGGGGACCCCAGCCACCTTTGCTGGCACCGCAGTCATGACTAAGCTGCTTGGATAAGCTGCTTGTCCTCCTGGAACATAGCAGCCGACACTTTCGATTGGACGCAGAACGGTTTGAACGGTTATGCCCTCTTTAGAGGTTTTGGTTCCAGCTTGTTTGAGTAGGAGTTTCTCGAAGGCGCTTACTTTGTCTTTGATTAACTTGAGGGCAGAAATTTGCTCTTCGCTTACCGCCTGGTAGGCTTCTTTAATCTCTGTTGGTTTTACTCGTAGGTCTTTGGCGTTTAATCGTGTTTTATCGAATTTTTCTGTAAGCTCTATTAGTGCGGTGTCTCCGTTTTTTATGACTTTGTTTATTATGGCTTTAACATCGCTCTCGATTTGTTCACTTGCTTTTTCATCTGGCGTTTGTCTTTTGAACCAGTCAGGCGGTAGCGCTGTAGCCTTCCAGACTTTCACTTGGGCTTGGTTGCGCATTCGTTTCCTTCTCTCCTGCTTATCTCGTCTAAAGCCAGCACCTGTCTGGGTTCGTAGACAACTATTCCTTGGGCAAGCTTGCGGATTTTGGGCAAGAGGTCTATGAGGCGGTCTTTTTCGATGATAGTGTTAACAGAGCACCAGTTTTCATCTGCCAGAGGCGCTATCGTAGGGTTCTTAAGGGCTGGCAATTCTCTGAGAAGCCTCTGCAGGTTTGTTTTTCTCACGTTTACGAATATGTGTATTCTCTTGGAGCCGTCCACGACGCCTTTCAGCAAGGTTAGGATGTCGTAGATCTTTTCTTTCTTTTGCGGGTCAGCCAAAGCATTCTTGTTTGCTATAAGCACTGCCGAGGACTGCATTACCGTCTCGACTATCTTCAAATTGTTCGCCTCTAGAGTGGAGCCAGTTTCAGTGGCGTCCATGATGCAGTCAGCATTTTCTGGAGGCTTGGCTTCTGTGGCTCCGAAAGACAGGAATATTTTTGCTCTTGGGTTTTCGCCTTTTCTCCACCATGGCGTTACTATTAGTGGCTCTGATTCGCCGAAGCGTTTTCGATAGGCAGGATTGTTTTTTATGTATTCTGCTGCAATGTTTAAGTATTCAGTGGAGATTCGGAAGTTCTTTCCTTTGCTCCATAAAGCCTCCATGAAGGCTGAGATAGAGGTTGCACTCACACCTTTCGGTATGGCTACTACTAGTCTTATCTTTCCGTACTCCAAGTTCTGGAGGACTTCGACGTCCGCGCATGTTTCCCTAATCCAATCTTGACCTGTAATGCCCACATCTTGTAGTCCTTCACTGACAAAAACTGGTATTTCTTGTGGTCTGAGGATTTTTAATTCGATTTTGGGATCATTAATTGTCGGGCGATAGGTACGTTCTTGGCCTGAGACTTTGTATCCTGAACGTTGCAGAATTTCAAAGGTTGCGTTGGCTAAAGAGCCTGCTGGTATGGCAAACTTTACTTTATCCATTTTTCATCACCTATTTTCTCATTAAAGGAATATCGAATTGTGTTTCTAAACGAAAAATCAAAAATTTTTGGAAAAACTGTTCTTTTCTTAAGGGATGCACGTAGTGTAGAATAGGTTTTCGTTTTTAGACGCGTGATTCTTGGATTGCTTTCGCTTTTAATGAACGCAATCGCCTTGTATGAACGCAATCCCTCAACTTTTATCACTGAAGGGCACCTTAAGTTGCTGTCTTCCTAATAAACCTATCCGTTCTAATATCAGCTGTGGCATCGTTGCGATTTATTGTGTTGAAAGTGCTTTTTGTGTTTTTATCTCGAAAACCAGCGGAGGCACGGTAGTTTTCACGTCCAACTCTATATCGAACAATCCTTCCAGCACACCTTCCCAAATTTCCGAGTCGATAATAAGCGGTGTTTTTATGAGAATGTACTTGTCTTTTAAATAGAAATCTCCGAACCCTTGCACTCTTAACCTTTTGAAGATGTTTTCCCAGTTTTCACGCTGTGCTGCTTGAAGGCCTAAGGTTGTTTCCATCGAGACTTTCAAAGCCTCGCCCATTTTTTTCCCGATTTCATGCCATTTTACTTTTGGAATTTGCTGGATTAGAATGTGCAACAACTCCACGTTAACGAAAGCGATACGGCTTATGCCACAATAGTATTCGCCAGGAAAACGCCAATCGTAAATCATCATGCTTCGGTAAACGTCAAGCATCTTGGAGATGAGCGGCTTAATCCCAGGCTCCTTTCCCTCTTGTATCAGTGAGTCTATGAACTCTCTTTCTTCCTTTTCCAGTATGATTGTTGTTCTCTTTGTTGTCGCCTCATCCTTGTTAACAATTTCTTCTAGTCGTTTTCTTTTGTCGTCTTGCATACCCGATATATCTTCGGGAATATTTTATATGCTTTTCTAGCCGCCACAAAGAATCTGAAGAAGACTTAATAACACGCCATTGGAATTCTAGAAAATGCCGATGAAGAATCCAAAATGCTGATAGCGATGATGCACCCTGGGGTATCTGAGGCAAACCTTTCCTATGTAATAATTTTCTTCCTAACAAGAAACCACATTAACAATAATCCTGCTATAAACAAGGCAAATCCCGAAACAATCGAGGCGACGTAGTTCACGTTTAGAACATCAGAAAGCATGTAGGAAAAGTATGTTGGACCAGCAAAAATCAGAAAAACCGCGACAATCACTAAAAAAACTCTCCAGAATTTTGAACTCACATCGAATCTGCCAACGTTATTACTTTCGTCGTTTTCAACCATGCAACCACAATCCTGCGATTGTTTAGGTGCAATGTTTTTTCTTATAACCCTTCTTTTATCTCTTTTCCTAAAGCTTTCATCAAAAATTTGAAAACTAGAAATCCAGCACCGCGGTCCGCCTTGAAACCCGTGGTAGTGCCCAGCAAGCAGACACCATTGATTTTTCGCTCCTTTGCAAGCGCCAACGTAAGCCCTGTTCCCCCGACTATTCTGCCTTTGCTGTATATGACTGCGCCTTGTTCCATAAACTCGGTTGCCAGCCTCGGCGAGGTGGCAGCTACGTACACTTGGGTCTTATCGTCGGTTATGGGCACCCCGCCCATGGTTACAATGAAATGGCAGCCCAGCCTTTCGACAAAATCTACTATTTCAGCGCAAACATAGTAGTGCGCCACAACATCATCGAACGAAGGCTGCGTTTCCCCCGTCATAATAACAAGATTGTTTTTCTCCATAGGTGCAGAATAGAACTCGTACCTAGGCAAGTAGCATATTCCTTTCGAGCTCACGGACACATAATCTGGAAAAGAGGGGGAATACAATTCTGCAAAAGGTTTCGCTTCGCAAAACTTTATCAAAAGATGCGCCGCTATTCTCCCGACGTTGCCAAAACCTGGAAGTCCTTGAACAAAAACTGGATTTTCAAGGGCTGGGTTGAATATCTCGCGTAAGTACAGCTTGTCCATCTATCTATGCACCACTCCTACAAATTAATAACCGCAACTAAAATGCTTTTGCCGAGCCAAAAAGAAACTATTAATATTTGACGAGGGGTAGTACTAAAAGGATTCAATAAAGGCTCTGTTAGGACAACTCAGCGGGGTGGGGTAGCCAGGATTAACCCGCTGGGCTCATAAGAGCTATCTGCTCGGAGAGACCCAGAGATCAGTAGTTCAAATCTACTCCCCGCTACCAAAATTCACGTATTTCTGAAACGGTTAATAAAAAACATTAGAGCGATATTAGATAGCTTTAGTCAGGGTCCTGTTAACTCGTCGCATGTTAACTCTTTGAGGCCGCCGTTTTCAAAATCGATTTTATAGCCGTTTATGGTTACTCTCTCGGTTTCGGCAAGTGACTGACAAAATTTCGCTTCCACCAGTTTTTGTCGCAATTTTTCTTTAGCTTTCTTGAGAAGACGGGTTTTTTTGGAATTCGGCAGTTCGAGCAAATCAACTTTTTTTGGTTTCGAATTTTTCTTTTTTTTGCTCATCTGTTTTCCCTTATGGGAATATCGCAAGTATTAATAAATCCGTTCTTTCTGAGGGTGATACATATCCAGATTAGATATACCCTTTCCCTGCAGGATGCAGCAAAGAAAGGAGCTGTGGACTTTGTCCTGAACAGTATATTTGCGGAGGATGCCGAGCAAGATTATTTGCTAGGTGTGTTTACAATAAGGCTAATACGAGAAAAATAGTTGGAAACCACTGCCCGTAAGATTTGCTTGTGCTTTTAGCCTTTTCCTTTCTCTTCCTTACCGAAATACTTTGTCCATTTGAGCTTGCGTGCGTCTCTTCTAAATTTCAATGAACTCTTTTTGCATTTGCTTGAACAGAACCACAAAATGGTTCCATCGTTTTTGACGTACATCATGCCCGTGCCGGCTGGGAAATCGTTACCGCAAAACGAACATTTTCGGGGTTTAGGCATTGGAAACTCCTCTTAGATAGCTTGGCCTTGCATTTTTTTATCTGGTGATTTTCTTTGCTTCTCTTTCCGTTTCTCTCAACATCAAAATGTCTTGAACTCGCACTGGTCCTTTAACATTGCGCGTTATAATACGCCCTTTATCCTTTCCTTCCAAAATGCGCACTCGAACTTGGGTAATTTCCCCGGTCACGCCTGTACGTCCAATTATTTGGATAACTTCTGAAGGTATAAGTTCTTCTTCTGTTTTCTCTTCTTTGCTCATCACTGAGCTCCTCTTTTCACCTGCTCAATCCGCGCGATGATTTCTTTGATTAATCCCGCAGCTTCCCCCTCTTTAATGATGCATGCTGAAGCAGCTGGGACATCTATGCCTACCGCACTGCCTAGTTTGTCTTTGTTTGGTACGAAAACGTAGGGGATTTTTCTTTCCTCGCAGAGGAGCGGTAAATGTGCTATAACTTCTGGGGGGTCAACGTCTTCGGCTATAACGACTAGTTTTGCTTGAGCTCGTTCAACAGCTTTGGTTGCTTCGTTTGTTCCTTTCCTGACTACGCCTGTCTTTGAAGCAATCTGCAGGGCTTCATAGGCCGCGTCTACGATTTCTTTCGGCATTTCATATTTTACATAGAATGGTTTGGACATGAGCCTCACCCTTTAAAGGCACAGTCTTATCAACACTTCTCATTTATGAAGGTTTCGACTCTGATAGTGTACGTTTCGATAGTAAAATAGAATATGACTTCTCACTTCACTTTCTTCGTCTGTAGATTTTGTTTCCTTCACGCTCAGTGACAAACTCAAAGCCAGCCAACAGCAGTTCCTCATCTTCTTTTAGATTCCTAGCAGTTTTTACTATGTACTTGTCCCTTTGGAAATCTATTAGCTGCGTGTAGATCATAGTGCTGAGTATGCTTCTGTGCCCTAATCTTTCTTTAACCTGCAAGAGAGAATTATCCTCTGCAAGAACAAAAGGAAGAGGAGCGCAGACTGTTTTATGTTGCTATGCTCGTGCTATGGAAGATCTCCACATCTACACTTGGCAACCCGCAATAAGCGAGTTTCTTGACGAGATTGCAGATTACACAGTTGAGGAACGTCTGAGTTACTAGCTAAGGTTGCCCTTCCTAATTTCTAGCGTTGTAGAGAAAAATTAGTTTAATAAAAATCGAATTTAATTGGAGAGTAGTAACTTAACTATATTGAAGTCATATGAAACTTCTCTTTGTTTGTTCCGGAAATGCTTATCGTAGCCCCTTAGCAGAAGCACTGCTTAAGAAACTGAGAACTGACCTAGATGTTGATTCTGCAGGACTGCATGTTGTGATTCCTATTTCAAGACAAGTAAGAGAATACTTGGCAAAACAGAATGCTGCACAATATCTAAAGGCAACTCCTCAGAATATAGATGAAAAGAACCTAAGAGGTTACGATCTAATTGTGGTTATGGAACATGTACATAAGAATGCAGTTTTGAACAAGTGCCCAGAATGTGAAGCCAAGGTTGTTGAATGGAATATTGAAGACCCATACTTCCTAGAGCATGAAGATGCTCAAAGAATCTACAAGCAGATCGAAAGCAAAGTCATGGAATTAGCTAAATCATTGTAGTTTTTTATCGAGATTTAAAAATTCTTTCACAACAGTTTTAAGGGCTTCATTGAAGTTTAGTATCGAAGTTCAAAGTGACTACGCAAAGGTAGAATTATTGAAAAAGGGGTGTTTGTGGGGGAGATTTCGCCAGTAATTTGTACATTTTTATGAAGGCTTCGGCTGAAAACACAGAGTTACTGAAATTTGTATATCGTTTTACGCAGAAAGATTTAAATAAAGTATTACGGTGTCGTTCTTGTTTTTCGAGAGAGTGGGATGTGTTTGCAGAGATTGGGCAAGGTGCTTCATGTGACTCCTTCTCAGAACATTGTTGTTAAGACTGCCAAAACCCCGAAAATCGGTTCAGCAGTCGTTGACGAAAAATTGAAGGTTGTTGGGAAAATCTTCGATATAATAGGTCCAGTGCCTTCGCCTTATGCAGTTGTGAAACCAGCGATTAAGGAGCCTGAAAAGCTAACTAATAAGCAGTTGTACTTGCTTCTCTCGAAAAAGGAACGGAGCAAAAGAGAATGAGTAGAGATAGTAAGCTGCATGAAGATGTAGATTCTTCATCGTCAGCGCAACGTGTTGAATCCTTCAAAGTTCAATCATGCCCTGAATGTGGCAGTACTAGGCTTATGCGCGATTACGAGTGCGCCGAAATAGTTTGTATGGACTGCGGTTTCGTGGTGGCAGCCAAGATAGCTGATAGGGGACCCGAATGGAGAGCGTTCGACGACGAGCAGAGATCAAAACGAACAAGGGTTGGTGCTCCTTTAACATACACTATTCACGATAAAGGTTTATCAACAACCATTGATTGGCATGACCGCGACATATATGGCAAGAGTCTCTCGCCCGGGCAGAAGGCGCAGATATATCGCCTCAGAAAATGGCAGCGGCGCATAAGAGTTTCAGACGCCACAGAACGCAATTTGGCTTTTGCTTTGTCTGAAATCACAAAAATCTCCAACAACTTGAACCTTCCCAAAAACATTCTTGAAACCGCCTCAGTCATCTACAGAAAAGCAGTGAAGGAACGACTAATACGCGGACGATCGATTCAAGGTGTGACCTCAGCGGCGATTTACTTGGCGTGTAGGCAGTGTAGGTTGCCGAGAACTTTAGATGAGATATCTCAGGCGTCTACTGTGAACAAAAAAGAAGTGGGTCGTAGCTACCGTTTTCTAATTAAAGAGCTTAACTATTCTATTCCGCCGCTTAGACCCAGCCAGTACATAACAAAGTTCTCCAATCAACTGACAATGCAAGGCAAAGTCGAAGAGATTGCCCACAAAATTCTAGCAGCGGCAAAGGAACTTAAACTCACTTCGGGTCGTGGCCCAACAGGCATTGCTGCAGCTGCAAGCTATGTCGCTTCTGTTTTGACAGGTGAAAGAAAAACGCAGAGGGAAATAGCGGAGATTGCGCAGGTTACTGAGGTTACTATTCGAAATCGATACAAAGAACTCGTTGAAAGATTGTTGTTCCAAATCAGCATTTGATAGCGCCAAATCCATACTTTTCTCTATTTCTTTGGCATTTCTTGAATGCGCATTTAGGCGGATAATGCAAAGTGTTATAGCTTAATCGCAAGGAATGATTCTTGTGGATACTGGATGAACTGGGGTATGCGGGGTTTATTCATTGGTTGACTGCCCGAATTGTGGAACAGAAGTGGCTGTTGCGGTTAAATGCTGGACTGTGTCACCCGCTAAACACACAGCGACTGGGGATATACCGGAATTTCGGGTTGGAATTTTCAAGTGCCCCAAATGCAAGTCCAAGTTTAGGTCTAAAGTAGACTCAACAGCAAAACCTGCGGAAACAAAGAACGTTAAAAATCTAGTCGAAAAAATTAAAGAAATACGTGAAGGACTAACGCAAACCTTGAGGACTCTGCGGGAAAAAATAAACACACTGGAAACAGAGCGGGCGAGTTTGTTGCTGGAAATCGATACGCTCAAAAAAGTCGCTGGGTCACGAGCCAACGCCCTTGAGGTCGAAGTAAAACAGCTGCGAGAAGAAATAAAGTCTCTGAGAGAACTTCTGGACGTCGGCGAAGAAACAGATTAGCCTCCTCCAAGTCTAAATTTGAGTGGGGCGGATAGGTATTTTTTTAAGGATGTGTGTCGCTAATCTTAAGTTATGCCCTACAAGTTCACTTTCGACCTTTCAAAAGTTCCACGCTTCTTCTTCACGGAAATTGCCAGGGTCAGCTACCAGAAGGGCATGCACAAAACCCTCCTCAAAAACGTGCAGGATATTATAAAAAAATTTAGGATCCAAGAAGCCACGGGACTAAATCTCTCAGACGCCGTTGTTCTCCTCCAAGACTTCATCGACCTGCAGGCCGTGAACCTATTGGAAAGAAGAAAATTCCTGCAAGCTAAAAAGAGGGCTCTTTTCCTTCCTCATTGTTCCAGAAAATATATGGACAATCGATGCAAAGCATTCTTTGACGCTAACATTCCATCCTATACTTGTGCTCATTGTTCCAACGACTGTTTAATTAACAAAGCAGACCAGTTAGCCAAGAAAAAAGGATATGACGTATACATATTGCCTGGGTCCTCATGCATTCCGAAAATCCTGAAAACGAACCGATATGAAGGCATTGTTGGAGTGGCTTGTGGCGAAGAGATAAAAATCTCAGGAGAAATTTTAGGCGGCACGGATGTCGCTGGACAAGCTATACCTCTAATAAAGAATGGGTGTGCAAACACAGCTTTCAATATGGAAACTTTAGCCAAGGTTCTTTGAAACGAGCGATGTTACTTCACAAGCTCTCTCTTCTTCCATCTAAGATTCTTGCTTTTGCACTTTCTGCATTTCAATGCAGTTGCGGCGTTTCTGGCTCCGCAGTCTCTGCAGATTTTCATGTGTAGCCTATGCTTTTGCGCAATGGACTTTTTAATAGGATCTAGTATTGGCATTTGGCGACCTCTAATTTTGGTGCTAAGACTCAGATGGTTCTCTGTCAAATATACTTTTTGTCTCAAAACTTTTGCAGGATAGCTACAGAAGTCTGCCCTTCATAAAAAGATGATTTACATGTCTATCGCTTTTGCCAACAACTCGGTTGCATCCTCGGCTTCTCGGCTACTTTCACGCTGATGTTTTCAAAAGCTTATACTGAGCGAGTATTTTTTGCCTCGTACTCAGTGTTTCAAAGAATGCTTGCGTCTCATTTGATGTTTTCAATTGTGACGTAAGATCTTGTGTCTTGGATTCCGTCTATAGAGTATAGTTTTTTGAGGGTTTCGTCCAAGTTTTCTCTTTCTATTATTATTAAAGCGTCAACTTCTCCGGCTATTCTGAAGGCTCTCGTAACTGCAAGTTCTTTTATTTTGTCGTATACTTGGATTCTCTTGATAGGTGATACCTTGATGAGGATGAAGGCTGGCGTTATGGAAACGCCGAGGGCGTTTAACCCCTTATCTGTGACATCTATGAAGCCTCGGCCTGTGCGGATGTAGCCTCTGTTCTTAAGCTTTCTGAGGTGCACGTTCAAAGCTTGCCTGCTTATGCCTAATTGTGCTGATAATTCATCCTGTTTGACGCGTAGCGTGTAAGTGCTGGTGGACTTCCCTTTCTCATACAGCGTCCTCAAAAGTTGAACTGAACGTTTAGTGAGAGGTTCCAATGTTTTCACTTTTCTATTAGTTTGTTAAACTAATCCTTTACAATTATCGCGTTATTTAAGATTTTAGTTAATAAACGGCACCATGAAAATTTGGAAGTCATCCTGAATACGCAAGTTCTAAGCGTCTAGGCACGTCAAATGTTTTATAAGATTATTTCGCATATTCACTTACGGATGAGTAAGTGAAATTTTAGGTCGGAATACAAGGGGGAAGTAAATACATGCTTGGCTCAGGTAAAATTCAGACAAAACTAGATTGGGATGGAAAGCGCACGGAAATTGACAGGGTAGAGTTACCTTTTCAGGTTGTGGAGACTGTTAATGAGCCTAGAGCAAAAACTATGGATATGTTTGTACCACGAATAGGTGGCGACAAATGGTATAACATGCTCATATGGGGAGACAATAAGCTTGTGATGAATTCATTAATCGGGCGTGGATTTGCTGGCAAGATTAACCTGATCTATATAGATCCCCCATTTGCAACTGGAGCTGATTTTACTCTACATATTAAAGTTGAAGATGAGGAGATGATGAAAGAGGCTTCCGCAATTGAAATGAAAGCTTACAGAGATACATGGGGGCAGGGATTAGCTTCCTATCTGCAAATGATGTACGACAGACTGGTCTTGATGCGTGATTTGCTGGTTGAGAATGGAAGTATTTTGGTTCATATGGATTGGCATGTTGGTCATTATGTAAAGATAATGATGGACGAGGTATTCGGAAGGGAGAACTTCAAGAATGAAATTGTATGGCGATACAGGCGATGGCCCAGCAAAGATATTTCAAAGGATGCACGATGTGTTACTGTGGTACACAAAGAGTGAAAAGGAGTATGCATGGAGCCAACTTTATGAAGAACTTTCGGAGTCAAGTATCAGACAATGGAAAAGGAAAAGAAGAATCGATCAGACTACTGCAAAAGGAACAAGGTATAGCATTACCGCCAAAGATAAATCACCTGGCGTTCAGATGAGTGATGTCTGGGAAATTTCAGAAATTACTGCACCTTTTGGAGAATACACTGGTTTTCCAACTCAAAAACCAGAAAAGCTCGTAGAGAGAATTGTTGTCGCTTTATCGAAGGAGAACGACCTCATCGCGGACTTTTTCTGCGGATCGGGAACCACGCTTGTTGTCGCAGAAAAGCTGCGGAGAAGATGGATCGGAGCAGATCTTTCCAAGTTCACAATTAATCTGAGCAGAAAACGCCTCTTGGAAATCCCAGGTTGTCGACCTTTTCAGATTCTCAACCTTGGGAGATACCAGAAGCAGAAGCTTATAGAGAATGGAAATAGCGGCAAGAGGTATATCGATTTTATTCTTCAGCTCTACAAGGCATCTCCACTGCAAGGATTCGCCTATATTCATGGCAAGAAAGGCAATAGACTCGTTCATATTGGCGGAGTTGACAGTTTTGTTACGGAACGAGAAGTAAGGGAAGCTGCCAGGGAAGCTCTAAACGTCAATGCTAAAGGAATAGATATCCTAGGCTGGGACTTCGAAATGGGTCTTCATGATTTGGTCGCTAGTATCGAGCGCGAGTATGCAGTAGATATCCATTTAACACAGATACCGCTAGAGGTTCTCGAAATGAAAGCCCATGAAAGGTCAAGACTTGATGATGTCAAATTTTTTGACCTAAACTACCTCGACATAGCCCATGAAGCCAAAGGACGAGAAGTCAAGGTATATATCAACAGATTCGTAATTGCAAATCCCGAGTACATTCCTGAGGAAATCAGGAACAGCATAAAGAACTATTCATCCTTCATAGATTACTGGGCAGTAGACTTTGATTTCAAAGGCGACACCTTCCACAACATGCGACAAGAGTACAGAACAAAAAAGAATCCTAACTTACACACACAGATCAAGTATGAGTATGATAAGCCAGGGGAGTACGATGTCCTTGTAAAAGTCGTTGACATATTAGGCAACGACACCAACAAACTACTCCACATAAAGGTTGAGTAAAATGAGCCACCAGCAAACACTCAACGGAAAACCAGCTCGACCTAAAATAGAATTAGACACCAAAATCAAGAAGGCTGTAGTATCGTGGAGAATGGAAGGATACAAGGGTGCAAGCGAAATCACAAAACGACTACTAACGTTCTGGTTCCTAGAGGACCACTATGACACTTCAGGAAAGATTTTCAAATTCTGGGAGGCTCAGCGAGAAGCCATTGAGGCTCTTATTTACGTGTACGAAGTCGCAAAATATGATAGTCTTGGCAAACTCATAAAGGGCTTCGACGTCAAACAAATACACTACAGTGCTTCTGCAGATAACTGGCCAAAGTATGCCTTCAAAATGGCTACGGGGTCTGGAAAAACATTTGTAATGGAATTGGCAGTAGTTTGGCAATACTTTAACAAAATATATGCCACCGATAACGGTGTTAGATATAGCGACCATTTTTTGATAATCGCACCAAACCTAATAGTTTTTGACCGCCTCAAAGAATCTTTCGAAAACGCAAAAGAAATGAAGAACCTTCCATTCATCCCTCCGGAGTGGAAAGAAGACTTTGACATCCAAGTAATTTTCCAAAGCGAAAGGGTTCCTGAATACGGAAAGGGCATTGTATTTCTCACAAACATTCAACAACTTTATGAAAGACCTGAAGAACCATTCAACCCAGTAGACGAGTATCTTGGACCAAAGCCAAAAAGCGAAACAGACCCAGTCGCCAACTGGGAATACCTATTGAATAGGTTAGCGAAACATGACGATTTATTAGTGATGAACGATGAAGGACATCACGTTCACAGCGATGATCTAGAATGGAACAAAGCAATAGAGAAGCTAAATGAAGCGCTCACTAACAAATTTACGAAAGGTCTTCTCATGCAGCTCGATTTTTCGGCTACGCCTAAAGATTTGAAGGGAAAGTATTTCTCTCACATAATCTACGATTATCCTCTCGTTCAAGCTATAATAGATAAAAAAGTAAAGAGACCACGCATAGGATTGCTTGAAGGAGTCCCACCACCTCCAAAAAGTGGAGAATTTGCAATACGCAACAAAGCCCAAATAGATGTTGGGCTCAAAAAGCTCAAGGAATTCAAGGATGAGCTTAAGTCATCTGGAAAAAAGCCAGTGCTATTCCTCATATGTGATGTAAACAGGAACGCCGACGAAGTTGGAGAATACCTAGAAGATGAGGCTGGTTACAAGGACAAAGTACTTGTCATACACACAGATACAGGCGGTAACATAACAAAAAGAGATCTTCCAGCTCTTAGGGAAGCGGCGAGAAACATAGACACCAACGAATACGAAATCATAGTCAGCGTTATGATGCTCAAAGAGGGATGGGATATCAGAAACGTTGTGGTAATAGTACCGCTAAGAGCCCTTAAATCCCCCATACTCCCAGAACAAATTCTCGGCAGAGGTCTCAGAAGAATTGATCCTTACAATGACATGTGGAACGAAGCGCTCATAGTCATTGACCATCCAAGCTACAGGCAACTCTGGGAAGCAGAGATAAAAATGGGCGAACTCGAAGTCGACATACTCCCAGAAAGTAAAGTGAAAGAAATCGTCAAAAGCATAATCGTTGACACAAACAAGTTACAATATGATTTCGACATCCCCATACTTGAAGGCGGGCTTATTAGACGAGTTCCAGAAATAACCAAACTAGACATATCCAAGCTCCCCTCTAAATTGTTTCAATTATCTCAAATTATAATACCAACAATCATGTACAGAGAGAAAGACCTACTCACAAGCAAAATAATAAAAGAGCAAGAATTAGCCTTCGATTACACTGACAACTTTGATGTCTACCTTTCCTACATGACAAAAGCCATCGCAAAGAAAGCAAAGGTGCCAACCTTATTCAGCGAAATAGCACCCAAAGTTGCAGACTACATCATACATTTCTTATTTGATGTGGAACTTGATCCAAACAACACAGATCACGTAAAGAAACTAAACACTCCGCATGTAAGAGAAAAAATCAGAGAAATATTCTGCTCCGAAATCACCAAACTCTCAATGACTGAAACGCCAGCCTACGTCACAAGATACTACCACTTAAGCGACACACCAGTGCTTCACACAACCAGAAGCGAAGACAAACTCTACAAACCAATAAAATCAATATTCAGCACTCTGCCCGCAGACAGCCAATACGAAATCGATTTCATGCGATATCTAGACTACCAAAGTGAAGTGCTAGCCTACACAAAAGTCATGAGAGAAGGCATGCCAATTCACATTCTATACTACGACCAACAAGGATATATCCACTACTACATTCCAGACTTCATTGTAAAGACCACGAATTGCTTTTACCTCATCGAAACAAAAGGCGAAGACATCGGCATGCACCCAAGCGTAAAATACAAAGACAAAGCAGCAAACGAATGGTGCAAAACACTCACACGAGTAACAAATACACCATGGAAATATGTTAAAATCATGGCAAATGACTTTCAAATGAACAGCTATCTACACTTCAGCGAGTTATTAAAAGCAGTCGGATACACACAAGCATCGCTGGATGAAGCTGATGCCTAGTGCCTAGTTAGGAGAAATTCATATATTTGTCCCAGTCAGTACCCATAACCAAGCCCAAGTTCTACACTCCAGTTGAACCTATATATAGAGGGGGTATAAGTTTTGCCGAGCACCAGAGAACACAAGAACACACCCGTCAACAGCCAAACAACAAAAACAAACAGCGAGGTAACACCACAATGTATTTATTTGTGGACAAAAAACCTTATGAAGCCCTATAAAAAGAGGAAACTAGGAGTGAAGCGTTAGCAATGTCAGAAAGCAACTTAGTGTTAATCGGGAGAAAACCAGTGATGAACTACGTGCTGGCCTGCATAACCTTCTTTCACGGTGGAGCAAAAGAAGTAAGCATTAAAGCACGTGGAAGAGCCATTAGCCGAGCAATTGACGTTGTGGAAGTTGTTAGACGCCGTTTTCTGCCTGACGTAAAAGTCACCAAAATAGGCATCGGCACGGATCAAATTGCGCCTCGAGAAGAGGGTCGTGGGCTGACTAACGTCAGCACAATAGAAATAATCTTGGAACGATAGATTCACTGTTTCAACTCGGAGAGCACCACTCCGCCGCTCCTCCTTTATTAGCGGGAGGCTGTCTTCTAAATGAAGACTGAACTATGCAGCTTCTGTTTAAAGAGTGGCATACTATGCCAAAAGTGTTCAGCTAAAGTCAAGGCTGGCGAGATCAGCGAGTTAGACCTGAGAATCGCCCGTTTGTTATTGTCTTTAGAGGAAAAGTATCCTTCCCTTCAGAACATTTGCTTTTATAAGGCAGTTGTTGTCAACCGGACTTTGGCCGTAATTGTGGGGCACGGTGATGTGCCTCGGCTTTTGGGCTATGGCGGCAAGATCATCAAAGCTTTGGGTGGTGAAGTTGGCAAGTCTGTTCGCATTTTGGAATACGGTGTTGATGACCGCAAGTTTCTGGAGGACTTGTTCATGCCTCTTAGCATACTTACGATTAACACGATTTGGTTGCCTGATGGCACTACTGAGACGAGGGTTATATTGAGAAGGAAGCGTGGGACCCAGTTGCCCTTTGACGTGAAGGCTTTAAAGGAAATCGCCCGTAAAGTACGGAAAATGTCGTTACGCGTTGAGTTCGCTTATTGAGGAGCGGTTGATTCATGAAGTTGGACTCCATTAACGAATGGGTTAGAACATGCTATTCTGTAGACGTAACGCCTTTTATGGATGGCAAGGAAGTTACGCTTTTTGGTTGGGTTCAAGAGATACGGGACTTAGGCGGCATTCGTTTCATAATACTGCAGGACAGGGAAGGCACCATCCAAGTTACTGTCCCACGGAAGAAAGTAAGTCCCGAAGTGCTGTCGAAGTCTGATGCTCTACAGAAGCGATATAGCGTGGGCGTGAAGGGAATTGTAAAGAAGACTACTATGTCGCCTAGAGGCGTCGAAGTGGCGCCGAAGGAAATCAAAATTCTCAGCACAGCCGCTGCCCAGTTGCCGATTGACATCACTGGCAAGACACCAGCGAACATAGAAGTGCGCTTAGACGCAAGAGCATTAGACCTCTGCCAAGAACAAAACATTGCAGCATTCAAGATTCAACACCACGCCTTGGAGGCAATTCGGAGTTTTCTCTTCGAAAAGGGTTTTTTGGAGGTTCACACACCCAGAATTATCGCCTCAGCAACCGAAGGCGGCGCAGCATTGTTCACTGTTGATTACTTCGGCGAAAAAGCGTTTCTCGCCCAGAGTCCGCAGTTGTACAAAGAGCAGTTAGTGATGAGTCTTGAGAAGGTTTTTGAGGTTGGGTCTTTTTTCAGGGCGGAGGAGTCGCACACGCGGCGGCATTTAAGTGAATTCGTTTCCGTAGACATCGAGCAGGCATTCGCCGATGCCAAAGAAGTCATGGCTCTTCTTGAACAGGTGATACAGCACGCTTGCAAAGCCGTGAAGGAAAAGTGCGCGGACGAGTTAGCTACGCTCAAGCATAAAGTGGAGGTTCCCGAGGTTCCTTTCAAACGTTTGACTTATAACGAGGTTCTTAACGACTTGAAGAAGGAAGGCGTTGAGGTTCCGTGGGGCGAGGACATACCGACTGAGGCTTTCAGAGTTTTGGGCAAGTTGTATCCGAACTTTTATTTCATAACTGACTGGCCTACGCATTCCAAGGCTTTTTACATAAAACCACGGGAGGACAAAGCTGAACTGTGCGAGGGGTTTGATTTGATGTGGCGCTGGGTAGAAATAGTTTCGGGCGGAACAAGAATAGCTGAAAAAGACCTCCTAGTGGACAGGTTAAGGGAGAAAGGGTTGAACCCGGAAGCCTTCAAGTATCATCTTCAGGCTTTTGATTATGGAATGCCGCCTCACGCGGGTTGGGCGATAGGCTTGGAAAGGCTCACTATGATGTTGACTGGGAAAAAGAATATTCGTGAAGTGACGTTCTATCCGAGAGACAGAGTGCGGTTTACGCCGTAAAGTCTTCAGTTAATGAAAAGTGTTTCTTTGTTCTTGAGTTGTCTTATAGAACTTTCCTTCAGAACGAATAATAAATAGGAGTAACTGAAAAGGAAGTGGTAGGAGTTGGAAGGAGAATGGCGAAAAAATATGCCCTACTATTCCTTATTGCAGTGCTGGTGTTCGTTGTCGTTAATCTTTCGGTAACTGACGTAAGCAATTCTTTGACTTTCGCTCATCATCAAGAGGATGGCGTTGTCGATAAAGCTCCTGGCGAAGCTTTCACAGTGAAAATCACTTTCAAAAACATTGGCAACACCGAAGGCAACTGGAGTGTAAACATAGCTTTCGAAGACGAATCTTGGTCTCAGGTTGGGACACCGCAGAATCTGGTACTCGAGCCTGGAGAAACGGGTACTCTGACGTGGGACGGCATTGTTCCAGTTAACGCTCCCATCAACTCAATGGCAAGGCTCGTAGTGTACTACGATGATTCGTTCAAAGCGCTTAACTGGTGGATTCGCGTGGTTCCCGGCGCGGAACTATGCATAAAATCAAGCACTGTAGAATAGCCGAAAGGAAAGCACCGCGGCTAAACCTCGTCTCCCGTTTAGTTTTTACACGTAAGGGAGTGGTAGGCGCCTTAGAGTTGTAAACGATAGCCGTCCAGCCGTCAAGCTATGGCGCCGCGCTAAATTTCAGTCTATATTTAAGGGAGGGGAATAGGGGCTTGCCGAGAGCGCTAGCGCGGTGTTCAATTGGCTTGTTTTGAACATACTAAACAATTTTCTCTGTCATAATTTGGCTGAAACCTATAAATTCTCGAAGACGAAATCAAATTGAGGTGCACTGCCATCAGAAGATTAATTCCTAGACGGTCACGGAAAACTGGTCTTCCACCAGGAACCATAGTTCATGTGGGTGAAGAAAGGTACGAGAGGGTAAAGTTATCAGTAATAAGCTATGATCAAGTTAATTTACAGGAAAAAGAGATCAATAAGGTTGAGGAAGTTTTCTCTTTCAGAAAAAAGCCCTCGGTAACATGGCTGAATATAAACGGCGTCCACCAGATAGAAACCTTGGAGCAAGTTGGAAAACATTTTGGTCTACATCCCCTTGTGCTAGAAGACATTGCGAATGCAGGACAGCGCCCCAAGATGGAGGATTTTGACGATTACATTTTTGTTGTTCTGAGAATGCTTCGGTTTGACGAAAAGGAAAATGAAACAAAAACTGAACAGATTAGTCTACTTCTCGGGCCTGATTTCGTAATCTCTTTTCAGGAAAAGGAAGGAGACGTTTTTGATTCAATCAGAGAGAGAATTAGAAACAACAAAGGCCGCATTAGGAAAATGGGTGCTGATTATCTCGCTTATGCTTTGATGGACGCTGTTGTTGACAACTACTTTATGATCCTTGAGAAACTTGGCGAAACAATTGAAGAAATAGAAGAAAAACTGGTCACCAATCCGACGTCAGAAACATTGCACACCTTGCATGATTTGAAAAGAGAGATGGTTTTCTTGCGAAAGTCGGTTTGGCCTTTAAGAGAAGTTATAAATCGTTTAGAAAGGTCAGAATCACCGTTAATCAACAAATCAACGTATGTTTATTTGAGAGATGTTTATGACCACACAATTCAAGTAATCGATGCCGTGGAAACGTTTCGTGATATGCTTTCTGGAATGCTTGATATTTACCTTTCAAGCATAAGCAATCGCATGAATGAAGTTATGAAGGTCTTAACAATCATTGCTACAATATTTATTCCTCTAACATTTATAGCGGGCATTTACGGTATGAACTTCAGATATATGCCTGAACTTGAACAAGCTTGGAGCTACCCAGCAATCTTAATTTTAATGGTCATAATAACCATCGTAATGCTGGTTTATTTCAGAAGAAAAAAATGGATATAACTATTTAGCAATACCCCATATCTATCAGCGCCCGCTCGCCAACTTCAGTTAGCCAAAATTATCGTACTCCGTAACGTTTAGTTATTGTGGAAGTTGTGATTTATCTTTGGCTTAATTCCAAGTTTAGATAATCTTCTTGCATCGGAACAGCTTCTTTCGATGCTATGCGCACTCGCAATGCTTATTTCTCATTGAAAACAATTGAAGTATGCGCAGGTAATCAAAAATGCTTGACTTGCTTGAATCTGATATCGTGCTTCAAATTCTCCAAGCTGCAATAATAGTTGCAGGCGCCTTTGTTTTCGTGAAAATTTTCAACCGATTACTATTGAGAATGGCTGGAGGCAGAACCCCAGAAGGAAAGAGGATAATGCGTAATGCCCAACGATTTCTTCAGATAGTCATTTATTCCATAGCGGCTGTTTTGCTTTTGTGGACTTTCAAGGTTGACGTAACGGCGCTTTTAGCTGGTCTGGGTGTTGGCGCGCTCGTGATTGGTTTTGCCCTTAAGGATTTTATTGAAAACTGGGTTTCAGGGCTACTCATAATATCAGGAAAAACATACAAAATCGGAGACATTATTCAGGTTGGCGACATGAAAGGCGTAGTCACGGAAATAAGTCTCCGGACAACCAAATTAAAGACATATGACAGAAACGAAATCATTATTCCAAATTCTTCGTTGTTGAAAGACAGAATAGTCAATCTCACCGGCGGTGGAAAAGAAACCGTTACATCTATCGTTTTTTCCATTGATTACACTTTTGACTTTGAAAAAGCGAAGAAGATAATTGAGAGTGTTCTCCGAAATCACCCTCGTGTTTTTGTGGACGAAAAAAGGAGACGGGAAATTAGGTTTCTTGTGAGAAACAAAGAATGGGCTACCGAAATAGAGCCTCTCTTCTGGATAAATGATCCTGAAAACGAAGAATTCATCAAATCCCAAATAACAGAATTAGTAAAAACAAGGTTTGAGGAAGCAAGGATTCTGCCGCCTATACCTTCGTTCATGAGAAAAGACTTTTTGGAAAGCAAAAAATAGCTGTTGTCCAATTTACTATAAGAAAGGTTTGCTCATGGAAAACGAGTTGTTGAAAAAAGTTGCAGACAAGACGTTGACAAAAGAGGAACTGCACCAAAAGGTTAAACAAGACTTTGATTTGCTTCCTGCGTTGCTCAAAGGTATTGACTCATCAAAAGCCACCGTTCGGTATGGTTGTGCAAAAGTGTTAACGGATTTGAGTGATGAGTACCCAGAGAAGCTGTATCCACACATGGATGCGTTCAAAGAACTGCTAGACAGCAAGTATAGAATCCTGACTTGGAACGCTATGGCTATAATCGCAAATCTAGCCAAGGTTGACAAGAACCAGAAGTTTGATACCATATTCGATAAATACTATGGCTTCCTGAACAACGATTATATGGTCACTGTGGCCAATGTGGTTGGCAATTCTGGAAAGATCGTGTTAGCAAAACCCCATCTCCTTCACAAAATAACGGCTGAGCTTCTGAAAGTTGAGAATATTTCTGTGACTCCGCACTTAACAGAAGAATGCAAAAGGGTTATTGCTGAAAAAGCGATTGCATCTTTTAATTTGTTTTTCGACAAAATCGAAGAAAAGGAAAAGAAAAAAGTATTCTCTTTTGTTGAAAGGCAGCTGGATAGTTCCAGAAGAACGCTGAGAACCAAAGCAGCGGATTTCCTTAAAAAATGGCGCTAAACATCCAGTGAGAGGCAGCTTGTCACTTTTGTTTCTCTTTCGGTTTTGAACCTATCTCCACGCACAAGATGTTGATCTGGTAGCCTTTTTCTCCAATCTGCATTTTTCCCTGCGCATGGTAACCTCTGCTTCCAGTCTTGAAAGCCTTCTTAGATAGAATGAAACTCTGCTTTTCTCCATTCAACTGTATTGTGGCTAAATTCACTTCACTCATCTGACATCACCATTAAAGCAATAGGTAATCATTCGTTCCTTTTCACCTTTTCGCTGCATTGCCCACTCTAGTGCGTGGAAAAACTTATACTCCCTCTATATATAGAGTCAACTATTAATTGACTGAAATTGAGGGTCGCGACTAGCTGCTCGGAAAAGGCTATAGCCCCCTTATATAAAGAAACTATATAAAAGAAAATGGAACTTGACTGCGAGAGCGTAGCAACCAGCAGCGCAGCTAAGACAATAAAGTGGCAATGCGTGCTGTCGAGTGTAAATACAATGAGAGTATTATTGGTGTTGGCGTGCTTTTTCGTTATGTCAGCTCCGAATTGCCCTCGGTCAAAAAAAGATTGCGAGCGCCACAGCAATTGTGAAGAATGCGTTAAACATCATAGGGCAAAGGACGAACTGCCATATTGCGCAAGGTGAATAAATGAACTTGAGGCATATAGAATCACGGCGAGAAAATGGTGCGGTCGAAGGGATTTGAACCCGTGATCGCAAGCTTGGAAGGACAGTTTTCCGTTAAATTGACTTGAAGTTAAGGCTGTTTTTCTGAAATGGCTTTTTTATGTATACTTAACTGGGCGTTTTGGATTATCCTTTTTAGGGACAGTATATATAGTTGAGGGATAATACAGTTTGGAGGGTGCGTTTGTTGAACGTTCAGAATGTTTTTTCACCGATAGCGTCGAGGATTACCCGTGTTCTTTTGGTTAATCCAAAGCAGGAGTGGAGTATTCTGGGTCTTTCTAAAGAAGCGAAGACAGGCTATGGCCACACGTATAGGGTTATTAAGACTTTGCTAAGGATGGGTTTGTGTAGGCAGACGGAAACGAATAGAGTTGTTGTTGCGAATCCTGGCGAGTTGTTGACGAGATGGGCTGGATATTACGATTTTGCGTTACTGAACAAGGTGAATGCGTATTATTCTCCAGAGGAGAATTTGGACAGTTTTACTAAAAGATTGTCTGCTGTGGGTAAGCTTGATGAGAGATACGCGTTGACCCTTCAGGCTGGCGTTTCATTGGTGACGCCTTATGTTAGACCCGTTAACATTCACTTGTATGTTGATTCGGAAAAACTGGGTAGTTGGCAAGAGCTTTTGGGTCTTCAGTTGACCGAATTGGGTGGTAATGTTTTTCTTGTTGAACCATATGACGAAGGTGTTTTCTACAGGGTTCACAGGGTTAGAGGAATAAATATTGTTTCGAGTGTACAGCTGTATGTTGATTTGTATAATTATCCTGCTCGCGGGAGAGAAGCCGCTGAGCATTTGAGGAAAGAAGTCATTGGGTTTTAGGTGGTTTGGATGGCTGTTTGGAATATTGGGATGTACTCCAAAAGCATAACTGAATCTTCTAAGAGTGTTTTGATTGAGGCCTTGAGAATTTTGGGAAGCTACAAGGATTATTTGGTTTTGACCGGTGGGTGGGCACCGTATTTTATTTTGGAGAAGTTTGGCGAAGGCAGTCAGCATTGCGGTTCGATTGATATTGATTTTGTTTTGAATCCTTGTTTGATTGATTTGAAGGTTTATGAGACAATTGTGTCTTCGATTGAGAAGAGAGGGTATAAGCCCTACATTACTGATGACGGAGAGGTGCTTCCTTATAGGTTTTATCGCAGTGTCAAGTCGCCAGTGGATAGTGCAGAGTATAAAATTGAGGTGGATTTTATCAGCGAGCCTGAGATTGTGAAGAAACTTTCACCTGAGAAGTTCTTGGCAGTGCAGAAGGATTTGCAGGCTGTTGTTATCCGTGGGTCAGGCGTCGTTTTCTCTCATAACTTTGAACACGAAATTGAAGGCGTTCTGCCCAATGGAGCAGAGACAAAAGTAGTGACCAAGATTTCTGATGTTGTGGGCAGTTTGGCTACGAAGGGTTTGGCTCTAAAAGGTCGTTATAAGGAGAAAGATGCTTACGACATCTATTTTGTTTTGAGGCATTATGAGGGTGGACCAAGGAAGGCAGCTGATGAAGTGCGTAGTTTCGTTGACGAATCGATTGTTGCTGAGGCTTTGGAAGAGATAAGAGAGAAGTTCAGAAGTGCGAGGTCTGAAGGCCCCTTTCAAGTTGCTTATTTTCTTGCGCCAGAAGATGAGCGGTTGCGAGAACGAATCCAAGGAGAAGCACACGCAATCTTGAGAACGTTTTTTGACAAACTGGAAAACAAGTAGGTATCCCTCAAGTTCTTATAGTATCCTTAAAAAGGACAAGTGACGGCACAGATAAAACACGCAAACAAGCCCAAATCAAGCTGATTTACAAAAAGCGGGTACACTCAAAACCCCCTGTTATGGTTCAACCGCAAAAATGGTGCGGTCGCCGGGATTTGAACCCGGGATCGCAAGCTTGGAAGGCTTGTGTCCTAAACCAACTAGACGACGACCGCTAGACATTAGTTTCATGAAAAAAGGCTATTTTAAGCTTCTCTAGCGCAACTCGTTCAAGTTTTCTTCTGCAAACGCGTTTATCCTGAAATGCGCGTAAACAGCAATCACTGCCTCTAGGGCTATTATAATCGCCAGAAAAACTGCAAGCATCCTCGTCAAACCTACAAACATCTGCCCCGTCTGAAAATCTATGTAACTATTAACCATGGCTATCCAGCTCCAGTAACTGGGCTCTTGCGTAATCATAAACGCTTCCAGATCCGTGGCAATCCACCAACAAAGAGCCATGACAAGGACTGCGAGCGCGCTGCCGATTATGGTTAGGTTTTTCCAATCTGAAGCTAACGAGGAAGAACATGATATTCGCGTTCCAGAATCGACTGGAGAAAGGCGGTAGCTTACTACCTTCTTGGCGGTTCTAGGCGAAATGCCCCACAGCGAACCCTGCTTGACCGAAATAATCGTTGGCGGTTCCTCAGCAACTACTTTGCAACCTTTCCTGAGCAAAAGGGCTTTCAAGTCTGCATAGGCTTCGTTGGTTCCCAAACTCACTGTTCGCTCAAACAAGAATAAACCTCAAAACGTTTATACGCTTCGTGGATTATTGTGGTTTTTCATCGGGCTTGAAAAGCTTCTTCTCATGCTGCGGTTTAGGCTTAAAACCTCTAATGTGACCGCGCCCTGCAGCTCGCTGGCGCTCCAAATTCTTAATTCGTGCGTAAAGCTTTGACACCTTCGTCTTAGACGGCGCCTTACGCTTCGACGCGCGAACGGGAACAGGCGTAAAAGGCTTATCTATCTTGCTCTTAGCTCGTTTGGATCTTTTGAAAGGCACATTGCGCACTTTCTTGAACACCACATGCCCCTCTTTCAGGTTTACTTCCTTCACCTCCCAACCCGCGTCCAGCCAAGCCTTAGCATGGGTGCTCGACGGCGAATTGCTCCACCACGCTTCATCCCTATACGCGCTCATCGGAAGGTTACTACCGATCAAACCGTCGATGCGGGCAAAAGAAAGCCGAACAAGCCGGGTAAAAGCTCCTCTAAACTTCAAATGACCCGTAAGCCCGCCGTACTTTGACCGTGACCGTGGCGAAACAACACGCCGGGCACAGTGAAGACACAGCATCACGGTTGGGTCTCCAGTGGCGACATCAGGCACCATGCAATCCCGACAGAACAAGCGTTTGCATCTTTGGCACTTGCGCATGTAAGCAACCCGAAGTACTCTGCCGCAGATTCCACATTCATCCTTGACCATCGCAACCACACAAGAAGCGCTGCAGAAACGCCTTTAACAATCCCTAAGCAAAGCAGAAGATATTAACCTTAACCCTTAACCCTTAACAACCGCCATAGGCACAAGCCTCGCAACCTTCATGGCAATCCCAATCTGGTCACTGACGCCAGCAACAACATCCACGTTCTTGTACGCAGGATCAGCCTCCTCAGCCAAAACCACAGCGCTCGCAGCCCGAACAACAATACCGCGTTTCTCAAGAGCAGTTTTTACGTCACCACCCCAGTACTTCCGCTTTGCAGCAGAACGACTCATCATTCTGCCCGCACCATGCGCCGTCGAACCGAAAGTCAGCTCCATCGCTTTGTCAGCGCCAACCAAAACCCATGAACTCGTCCCCATGCTGCCAGGAATAAGCACAGGCTGCCCTTCACCACGATAATCAGCAGGAATCTCAGCGTGCCCAGCAGGGAAAGCCCGTGTGGCGCCTTTCCTGTGAACCCAAACCTTCTTCTGCCCGCCATTAACCTTGTGAGTTTCCACTTTCGCAATGTTATGAGCCACATCGTAGACAAGCTTCAACCCGAACTTTTCAGGGTCTTCACGGTAAACCTGCTGAAAACTCTGCCTGACCCAATGCATAATCGCCTGCCTATTCGAAAAAGCATAGTTAACCGCGCAAGCCATCGCCTGAAAATAATCCCCCGCCTCGCTGCTGCTTCCAGGTGCGCATGCCAATTCACGGTCAGGCAAGTCTATATTGTACTTATGCACAGCCCGCTCCATAACCCGCAAGTAATCAGAACAGACTTGATGGCCAAAGCCTCTGGAGCCACAGTGAATCATCACCGTAACCTGTCCTTCCTGCTCAATCCCGAAAACCTTGGCTGTTCGCGGATTGTAGATTTTATCAACCTTCTGGATTTCTAGGAAATGGTTCCCCGAACCCAGAGTGCCTATCTGCGTTAAGCCCCTGTTTTTGGCGGTTGTTGAAACCTTGGTGGGATCTGCGTTTTTCATGCACCCGCCTTCTTCGCAGTGCTCCGCATCGATAGACCAACCTAGCCCGCGGTCGATAAGCCACTGCACACCCTCAACTACCAACCGATCTAAATCGCCAGCGGTTAACTTGAAGTCTTTTCGGCGGCTCCCAAGACCAGAAGGCACGTTTGCAAAAATGGCGCCTGCAAGTTGAGCAAGTTTCGGTCGCACGTCTTTTTCTGAAAGGTTCGTTGTTAAAAGGCGGACGCCACAGTTGATGTCGTAGCCAACGCCGCCAGGGCTGATCACGCCCTCATCATAATCCATTGCGGCTACGCCTCCTATGGGAAAACCATAACCTTCATGCCCATCCGGCAAAGTCACAGCGTACTTGTAAATGCCCGGCAAGTGTGCAACATTAGTGCATTGCCAAAGAGTTCGGTCAGTCTGCATCTTCTCCAAAAGGCCTTCGTTTGCAAAAACCATGCCTGGAACACGCATTCCCGACTTATACTTCGGGATACGCCACATGCAGCTGTCTATTTTTTCAAGAGGAACCTTATCTGGCAGATTTCGTCCTGCACCTTTACCCATAAATTTTCGCCTCAAACAAAAAGTAGAGGCTACATATAAAACAGTTTTGAACACAAATCAACTTCTTTCTAGGAGTCTTCGAAGAGCGCGCATAAATTTTAATTACGCCTTTCTTTCTTCTTAAGGGAAAGTATAGTAAGAGGAGAAACGGGAAAGTGAAAGCGATTATCTTTGGAGCGCCAGGTTCTGGAAAGGGCACGTACGCGTCAAGGCTTCAGGCGAGGCTTGGCGTAGACGTAATTGCCATGGGAGATATTTTTCGAGAAATCATGAAAGAAGACACCGAGTTGGGAAAGAAGGTTAAGGGTTACGTGGAAAAGGGACTGCTTGTGCCCGATGACATTGTGATAGAAGTGCTAAAACAGCGTTTGGCCAAGATTCCCAAAGGAAAAGGGTTCATTTTGGATGGTTACCCGCGAACGCTTGAACAGGCCGAGACCCTAGAGGAAATCGCCAAAATAGACGTTATCCTGTTACTAATGGTTCCAGACTGGATCATCATTGAACGCTTATCCAGCCGGAGGATATGCAGGAACTGTGGGGCAGTCTACAATGTACGCTTCTTAAAGCCCAAAGTGGACATGGTTTGCGACAAGTGCGGCGGACCCTTATATCAGCGTTCAGACGACACACCAAAAGTCATAAAGAAAAGAATCCAAGTTTACGAGAAACAAACCAGACCGATTTTGCAGTTCTTTAAAGAAAGAACGGTGTCTTTCGTCGTGGCTAACTGCGACGCTTTAGACACGCCGCCCGAAACTGTAGTAGAAACAATCCTGAAGGAATTAAGAAAACTGAAAATGGCTTAGATGTCTAGAATAAACTCCAAAGTAACCTTGTCTGTTTCTTTGATTATTTTCATTCGGTGATAGGTAACGGCTTTTACGGCGACTTTTTGCGTGTGTTTTTCCGCGTTGAATTTTTCGCCCCATACAGTTGCTTGTATTCTGAAGCCGTTAGAGGTCTCTTCTATATTTGAGATTTTGAATTTTGAGTAGAGCATGTTCTTGGTTTCCAGCTTCACCAGCAAAGCTTCAAGCCAGCTGTAAAGAAGCGCGTACTCGTCTTCAGCTTCAACCTCAACAGAATCCTCGTCGTTGGGACTGACTTTGTTTGTGTCGGTTATTACTTCAAACATTGCAAGCGCAGCGTTTTCAAATGCTTCTTCCAGCGTCGTGCCATGTGCCGCGATGTAGACGTCTGCGGTGTGCTCCAGAAACTCGAACTTCCCTGTCCTATCCATCGTCAAGCCCCCTCATGAAAGATAAAAGAACAAATCTAAAAACAATTTCGCATTTGTTTTGATAACTCATGGATTAGCGAAAGTTTAGAAGTGCTTTTGGATTTTATGGATTGCTGCAGCTGTAAGTTTTGCCGAGTTTTCCGCGTCTTTCAGGCTGAGCATGCCTACTGGGCTGTGAATGTAACGTGTTGCTACGGACACGGTGCCGCTTGGAACGCCTTGTCTAGTTAGGGATATGCGCGCTGCGTCCGTGGAGCCCGGCAAGCCTGTTTCAAGCTGATAGGCGATTTTATTTTCTTCCGCTACATTGAGAAGCAAGCGCAAAACCTTCGGGTGAGTAATCAACCCCGAATCTGTCACAGTCAGCGTTGGACCTTTTCCCATTTTCACATTGGTATCAAATTCTCTCACGCCGGGCACGTCGCCCGCTACAGTTGCATCTAAGGCTATACCAACATCGGGATCAACGCCGAAGGCAGCCGTTGCCGCACCCCTTAAGCCCACTTCTTCTTGAACAGTGCCAACAGCGCATATTGTGCAGTTGGTTTTTCCCAGCTGTTTCAGAGTTTCAATCATTATTGCGCAGCCCACTCGGTCGTCAAAGGCTTTGCCAATGACTACATTCTTGCTTATTTTTGCGTATTTTACGTCGAAGGCTACAGGGTCTCCGATCTTTACTCCCATAGCGTTTGCGTTTTCGCGGCTTTTCGCTCCGATGTCGATGAAAAGTTCATCATAGGCTACGATTTTTTTGCGTTCTTCCTCTTTTTGTATGTGAGGAGGCTTAGAACCTATTATACCATGTAATGGGCCTTTTCTGGTGTGTATTATCACTTTTTGGGCTAGCAGAATACGGTCGTCTATGCCGCCCATTTTTGTGAACCGCAGGAACCCTTCTTTAGAGATTGTTTTCACCATCAAGCCGACTTCGTCCATGTGAGCCGCAAGCATCACCTTCGGCGAGGACTTTTTGCCTTTTTTTATGGCGATTACGTTTTCAAGCTTATCCACAACAATTTCGTCCACGTATGGTTCCATCAGCTTAATCATGAGGTTTCTAACTTCTTCTTCTCTGCCAGTTACGCCGCAGGCGTTCGAGAGTTTTTCTAAATTTTCATTCAGCGACATCAACATGCCTTCTTTGGGTTTATGTTAGAACTCTGAGAATCAAGTTATTAAACGATTGCGGTGGCAGTTCTGGCGTTTTCTAAGTTTGCAAGAAGAAAAAATGGCAATTCTTAAAAGTTTAGCTCGCATTATCAGTTAGAAGTGACCTAAATTGGCACAGCAGCAATTCAAAAAAATCGGAATTTTCAAATGTGGAAACATTGGAACGTCCCCACTCATTGAACTTCTTCTGGACGAGTTAGCTGACCGTAAAGACATCAAAGTTCGAACGGTTACCACTGGCTCAAAAATGGGCGCTGAGGACGTTGAAGAAGCGTTGCCAAAACTTTTTGAGCTTAACCCAGACCTTTTAATCGTAATATCTCCTAACACGTTGTTACCTGGACCAGCGAAAGTTAGAGAGAAAATATCAAGCAGCGGCCTACCAGGCATTGTTATTTCAGACGCTCCTGGAAAACGCGCAAAGGAAGAAATCGAAAAACAAGGTTTAGGCTACATAATAATTACAGGTGACCCTCTGATTGGGGCAAGAAAGGAGTTTTTAGACCCTATAGAAATGGCAGTCTTCAACTCTAACATCAGTAAAGTGCTCGCGATCACGGGCGTCTACAGAATAGTGCACCAAGAGATTGATAAAGTGATTTACGCAATTGAAAACGGGCAAAATCCAGTTTTGCCAAGATTGATAATAGACATGAATATTATTCGGGACCGATCTGACTTCAATAATCCTTACGCAAAAGCAAAAGCAATGGCAGCTTACGGATTAGCCGAAAAAATTGCTGAAATAAACACGAAAGCTTGCTTCATAGAAAAAGAAAGCGAAAAATACATTTTCCTCGTTGCATGTGCACACGAGATAGCTCAAACAGCTGCCAAATTAGCTGAAGAAGCGCGTGAAATCGAAAAATACAACGATAGCCTAGTGAGGAAACCTCACGGAAAGAGCGGTAAACCTAAAATCAAAACCAAACTTGTGCTTCCGCCAGTTTTTGATGAAGAATTCTATGGTAAAGATGTTCCGTAAAATTACGGTTGTATATACCTTATATATCTACATATAAGATATTTCGACTAAGTATATATTTTCTTTCATAGTTAAGAGATACAAGGTAAATAAAATGAAAGTACTTGAAGTCAAACCTTTAGAAAAAAAGACTTTGAACGTTCTAATCATGGAAAAAGAGTACAATGAACCGTTCCGTATGACCGAACCATCGTCCCCCGTGATTTCAAATGCACTCCAGCCTCTTTTCAGACCGTCCATAGGCTTCTACAAGTTCTTGGAGAACGTAATCGGTAAAGTCAAGCTGGACTTTGCAACCGAAGAGCTGGGCATGCGCTCTCAAAAAGACTTTTTCGAAGACAACATTTTGGCAGAAATATTCCGAAAAAGCAATATTCCATTCTTTCCTGTTGACATCGACGAAAATGCTAAGACGTATCTTGAAACCGACTTAAATAAAAAAATAGAGTTAAGAGACGAGGTAATAAAGGCTTTAGACAACTTGTCCAGGCAAAAGGCTAAAGACGATTCAATGGAGAAAGAGTACCTCGTTGCCTATGGGCAAAGTTTGCAATTTGAGATAGAAGAACAGGAACGTGAAGTCAATTTTCCAATAAGAGAAAGCTGGATTGTCATGGACATTCTGGAACACGCGAGAGAAATTAGTGCAAAAGCAGAGATCACTTGCCTCCACATATGCAGTCCAGAGCACGTGGCTGGAATTAAACAGCTATTAGAAACACTAAACGCCAACGTTGAGATTGCAAAGCTTTCGAAAAAGGTTATTTCAGCTAAAGCAGAAGTCCCATCCTCTCAAGAGTTAGAAAACTGGCTACAATCCATGCAGATCCAAGTAAAACCAGTCATTGAAAAAGCTTCCGAAGATGCACCATATCTACTGTTTTATTTAGACACTGACGTAAAAGCCAGTCCATTTGATATTTGCATGGCATACGACATTGGATACAACGCTGTCATCCCCTATGAAAATGTAACACCAGAAGACGCCCAAATAATCGTTCAGGACGCCTTGTTCTCCAGAGGACCAAAAGGCGTAAAGCACACATGCTTTTTAATTGGAGGAAAAAACGCTGAAAGGGCCGAAGATGTCTTTAAAGCCGTACAGGATTCAATGTTCCCCCCATTCAAAACAAGCATAATAATTGACCCGGGTGGCGCATATACAACAGCCGCAGCCATGGTCGCAAAAGCTGAAAGTGCTCTCTTGTCGAGCAAGCTTGGAGAATTAAAAGACAAGACCTGCGCGATTTTAGGCACAGGTGCTGTGGGACAAATAGCGGCCGTTCTCCTCGCCAAGCTAGGATGCGATGTGATTATTGCTAGCCTTAATCCGAAACGTGTCGATGGAAAAGGATACGCTGAAGGCGTCGCGAAACTTCTAGCCAAAGATCATGGAGTGCAAGTGCAAGGTGTTTTTGCGCCTACGCCCGCTTCAAAAATTGAAATTCTAAAGAAGGCTGATGTGGTTATGTGTGCAGGAATAAGAGGTGCCCGTTTTATAGATAAAGACATGCTGAATGAAGTCAAACACATCAAAGTTCTAATAGACATAAACGCCGTCCCACCCTTCGGAGTAGAAGGAATCGAACTAAAAGACGACATGAGAGAAATGGTGCCCGGGATCTTCACAATCGGAGCACTCACAGTAGGCAATCTGAAACATAAATTGGAAAAAGAAATTCTAAGAGAAGCACGAAGCAACGGAAAAGAGGTATACAATTACAACATAGCCCTACCAATGGCACGGAAACTGCTACAAAAGGAGCTATTCCCTAAGCTGACGCTGACCTTGAGCTATCCGCCAAAGAGTTCTAAGTAGTCACTTTGAACGCGCGGTTTACGGCAATCTCCGCTATATTTGCTGCACAGTCAGCAATTCTTTTTATATTGTCACGTATAGAGCAGATAGCGCAAACCAGTTTGGCATTTTTTTGTTTACCCGTAAACGCTTTTGAGGCTATTTCTTGATCCAGTTTCTCAATTCTTTTTTGGTTTTTCATTAGTTCAACAGAAAAAGGAACGTCTTTTGAGAAGAAAGCAGTAACTGCCCTGACATACAAATCGACAGCTTCGGTTCCTGCAGTAACCATAAGCTCCAATACATCATCCGGGATCTTCTGTTGGCTTCCGTCTAGCATTATTATGTGTAGTGCTATGTCTGCTGCATAGTCGGCGGTGTGCTCAATCCTGTAAACAAGAGTTTGGTGATCCATGCAGTCTAAGGGGTCTACGCGCAGTTCATTTGCCAAGGCTGCATCTTGGGAAGCGTTGCGAAGTAATCTGAGAATGAAAAAGGAGAAGTGGTCTACATCGTCGTCAAGGGAAAAAACAGACTTCGCTAACGCTACGTCTCGGTTCTTCAACGAACTAAAAGCATCTTCGCACATGGAATGAGAAATTAAATGCATTCTTTGTATTGCTTGCTCAATTGACGCTTTTGACTCATCCGTTAGAGTTTGAAGGTATACACCTTGAGAGTTTGACTCCATAATTCTCATGTAAAGCATTCCAGCTATGTTTCGAATGGCTTTTCTTTGCGGAATGGAAAAAATCTTTTCTGCGATAAGCGTAACGCCGGCATACCCGTTCAGAAAGGAGCCTATTATCTTTTGAGTAATTAGAGTTCCATCTTCATCTTGACCGATACGAAGGGTTATCTCCTTCGGTTGTGCCTTTTTCTCGGCGCCTGGATAAACAACTAAGGAACGATCACGCTGAATGGCGAAGGAAACAACATCGCCTTTTTTTAATTCGTTTAGTTGCATCCAGTTCTTGGGAAGAGAAATAACCATTGATGATCTGCCCAATGCCACGATCCTTCGTTCCATACTTTTCCCCCACTATATTTGCACGTCCTATTAATACATCTACTATTTGAATATATACTGTATAAACGACTATATACTTACTTCCACTGACTTTTGATGGAGATTTTTGCTAAAGAGTTATAAAGCCTTATTTAGTGGAAAATGGTTTTTCTGTATTTTATCATAGCGGGCTGATGGAACATGAGTATGGATCGAATAGACAGGATAATTGACAAATACGCATGTGAAACAGGAGTTTTGATTCAATTACTGCTTGAGATACAGCGCGAGTTAAATTGGATACCACCCGAAGCGATAATAAGGATAAACAAGAGGCTAAAGATTCCAGTTAGTGAGATATACAGAGTTGCGAGTTTTTACACTGCGCTGAGTCTCAAGCCAAGGGGTCGGCATCTAATACAGGTTTGTTTGGGTACCGCATGCCATGTCCGTGGTGGACCTATGATTTTAGACAAAGTTGAAGATACCTTAAAAATAAAGCAGGGAAGCACGACACCTGATATGAAATTTACATTAAGCGCAGTCAATTGCCTTGGTTGCTGTGCGATGGGGCCAATGATGGTAATTGACGAGGATTATTACGGAGGGTTAACCCCAACAAAAGTGAAGGGGGTCTTAGAAAAATATGAGTAAAGAGAAGAATATAAGAGGCGAAATAAAAACTCCACTGGTAAACTCACCTAAGGAATTGGAAGAACTAAGGAAAAAAATATTGTCAAAAAGAGACCCAAATAAGCTTTGTATTACGCTTTCCTCTGGAACTTGTGGTCGTGCTTATGGAAGCGATAAAGTCGCTGCTGCTTTTGTAGACGAACTTAGGAAGCAGGGGTTAGAAGAGAAAATCGATTTTAGAGAAACAGGCTGCCTCGGGTTTTGTGAAAGAGAACCTTTAGTTATAATCTTCCCAAAGAGGATTTGCTACTGTAACGTAAACATAGACGATGTGCCGGAAATAGTGGATAAGACTGTAAGAGGAGAAATAGTTGAGAGGCTACTTTACACTGACCCTGCTAGTGGAGAGAAAATAGTATATGAGGGAGAAATTCCTTTTTATAAGTATCAAAATAGGATAATTTCTGGAAATAATGCCAAGATCGACCCTAAAAAGATCGAAGATTATATTGCTCTTGGTGGTTACTCGGCATTAGCTAAAGCTCTGTTCCAGATGACTCCTGAAGAAGTTCTTGAAGAAATGAAAAAAGCGAATCTGAGGGGCAGAGGAGGAGGAGGCTTCCCCACAAGCAGGAAATGGGAAACCACAAGGAACGCTGTGGGAGAACCTAAATATGTTATCGTGAATTGCGATGAAGGAGACCCTGGCGCTTATATGAACAGAGGACTTATGGAAGGAAATCCACACAGTGTTCTTGAAGGTCTTATCATAGGTGCCTATTGTATCGGCTCGCATGAAGGCTTCATTTACGTTCGCCAAGAATATCCGCTGGCGGTAGAGAATACAAACATTGCAATAAAGCAGGCAGAGGAATATGGATTCCTTGGAAAAAACATACTTGGCTCTGGCTTTGACTTCAGTGTAAAGATACATAAAGGCGCGGGCGCTTTCGTCTCCGGCGAATCTTCAGCTTTAATGACAGCAATAGAAGGAAGGGTGGGAGAGCCGAGACCAAAGTATGTACATACGGCGGTGAAAGGTTTATGGGATAAGCCTTCAACCTTAAATAATGTAGAGACATGGGCAAATGTGCCTCTTATTATAAATAATGGTGCTGAATGGTTCACGTCCATTGGCACTGCGAGTAGTAAAGGCACCAAGATATTCTCTTTGGTGGGTAAAGTAAACAACACTGGCTTGGTCGAAGTTCCTTTTGGGATGTCATTAAGGGATATCATCTACAAAATAGGCGGTGGGATTCAGAAAGGGAAGAAATTCAAGGCTGTTCAAACTGGTGGACCCTCCGGCGGCGTCATTCCTGAGCAATATCTTGATTCTCCTGTGGATTTTGACGAACTTGCTAGGTTAGGTTCGATAATGGGCTCTGGTGGGATGATAGTAATGGATGAGGATACATGTATGGTAGACATAGCTCGTTACTTCGTTAATTTCCTTTGTGATGAATCCTGCGGTAAATGTTTGCCTTGTCGGGAAGGATTGAAGCAAGCACGAAAGACGCTAAATGATATTGTTGCTGGCAAGGGAAAGGAAGCAGATATCGAGAAGCTTCAGGAAATAGCAGAGGCAACAAGTGTTGCGTCTCTTTGCGCTTTAGGAACAACAGCTGCGAATCCTATGCTAACCACCATCCGTCATTTTAGAAACGAATACGAAGCACACATAAAGGAGAAGAGATGCCCTGCACTGGTATGTAAAAGTTTAATAGCCTATTACATTGATCCGACGAAGTGCAATGCTTGTATGCTTTGCTTCAGGAACTGCCCAGTATGCGCTGTTGATGGAGAAAGGAACAAGATTCACATAATTGATCAAACGAAATGCACGAAATGTGGGACTTGCTATGATGTTTGTCCGCCTGCGTTTAGGGCAGTGCAAAAATTTTCTGGTGAAGCGGTTCCGCCGCCCATTCCAGAAGACCAGCGATGGATAAAAAGAGGCGAAAAAGCGAACAGCGAAAGAGGAGTTGCAAATTAAATGGAAGCAAAAGAAGTAACGTTGAAAATAGATGACAAAGAAGTAAAAGCCAACGAAGGAGCAACGATTTTAGAAGTAGCAAGAAAACTTGGCATTGACATCCCTACGCTCTGCTACACAAGTGCTCTTTCTCCTTTTGGAGCCTGCCGTATATGTTCTGTGGAAATAACGGACCCTAGGGGAAGGAAAAGGATTGTAACTTCTTGCAATTACCCTGTTAAAGAAGGACTAGTGGTTTCCACCAAGTCTGAGAAAGTTCTGAAAACCCGCAAATTACTCCTCGAACTTTTACTGGCTAGATGCCCGAAAGTGAAGAAAATACAGGATTTAGCCCGAGAATACGGAGTCGAAAAGCCGCGATTTTGGATAGAGGACGCTGAGGAAGATTGTATCCTTTGTGGCTTATGCGCTCGTGTTTGCGAAGAACGAATCGGCGTATATGCCATTAACTTTGCAAAGCGAGGCGTAGAGCGAGAAGTAACTACTCCGTACCATAGTTTTTCTGATGATTGCATTGGTTGCGGAGCCTGCGCTATTGTATGTCCAACAAACTCAAGAAGGATACAGATAAACACGTATCCAACGCTGCCAGAAGATATAGAAAAAATTGAGCAGCAGTTTTTGAAAGGAACAAAGGATGAAAATTTTGGCGTCTATAATGACGTGTTTGCTGCAAAAAGCACAGTAGATGGGCAAGATGGCGGAGTTGCCACTGTATTGCTTATTTCGGGCATGCAAAAAGGCTTGTTTGACGCCGCCATAGTCGTCCAAAGGACAGAGGGCTACAACTCGGAAGCGATCATAGCCGAAAATGTTGAAGACATAATGAAAGCCAGAGGCACGAAATATCTAAGGGTTAAAATGATGTCAAAGCTCGGGGAGTTAATAGATAAAGGAAAGAGAAAAATTGCGATTGTCGGCACCGCTTGCGAGGTCCGAGCAGCAAGGAAGATCCAGCAAATTTTGCTTAATGATTTTCCAGACGTAGAAATCACAATACTGGGTTTATTCTGTTTTGAAGCCTTCGACTACGAAAAGCTAAAGGAAGAGACGCAAAGGCTACTGGGTGTTGATTTAGACAAATCAGAGAAAACCCAGATACATAAAGGGAAATATATCGTGCAGGTTGATGGAAAAGAATATTCATGCAAAGTGAGGGACTTACACAAAGCCGTCGAAAAAGGATGCGTTTATTGTGATGACTTCACTGCTAAACTTGCTGACATTTCTGTTGGCTCAGTAGGTAGCCCAGATGGATATTCAACAGTGATAGTGCGCTCAGATGTAGGGAAAAGGCTTCTGGAGAAGCTTGATTTAGCTAAGGGAGACATCAATACAGAAGAGATCACAAAACTCTCTATTCTGAAGAAAAAACGCGCCCAGAAAAACTTTGCGCCTATACTGCAAGATGTGCAAGTGCAGCCCACGCCTCAGCCACAACAATTTTAGAAGCAGCTTAAACTTGCATAGTCCCTCTATTCATTTTATAGTAATTTCAATAGGAAACATAGCCGTACTCTATCGAGGGCAGCTATGGAAGCCATTCTACTGCGTATCTGCACACCCAAAAAGCGCTGCGATTCTTTTACAGGCTTCAACTATCCGTTCTTTCGGTTGAGTTAAAGAGAACCGCACATAGTTTTCTCCATGTTCTCCGAAGCCTATGCCAGGCGTCACCGCCACGCCAACGCTGAGCAGTTTAGTTGCGAACTCCATTGAGCTGGACTTGCAGTTTAGCCAAACGTAAAATGTGGCTTTCGGCTTGTCACACCTAAAGCCCATAGAGCGCAAGCGGTCAACCAGCACATCGCGCCTTTCAGCGTACGTCTGATTGGTTTTCTTCAGGAAATCGGGCGGTTTATCGCTTTTGTAGCTTGCTAAGGCTTTGGCAGCTACTTTTTGGATGTAAACGGGCGGTCCAGAGTCAATTTGCGATTTGACTTTAGCAAGCCCATTTATCAGTTGCTTGTTTCCCACGGCGAAAGCTATTCTGTCGCCCGTCATGTTGAAGGTCTTTGAGCATGAGTGAAACTCGACTGCTACATCCATGGCGCCGTCGATTTCAAGGATGCTGGGTGCCTCGTACCCGTTAAAAGTTATCTCTGAATACGCATTGTCATAACATAAGATTATGTTGTTTTCCCGTGCGAACTCAACAGCTTGCTTGAGAAATTTCTTGTCCACCGTGGCGCTTGTCGGATTATTCGGATAGTTTAGAAACATCATCTTCACTTTTTCCGGATGTACCGCTTCGAGGTCTGGTTTGAAGCCGTTTTCTTGAAGCAGCGGCATTGGAACGGGAACACCGGCGTTTAGTATGGTGCTGCCATTGTTGTAAACAGGATAGCTTGGGTCGGGCACAAGAATGTGGTCACCCGCATTCACAAAGGCTCTCGCGATGTTCGCTAAGCCTTCCTTTGAGCCTAAAAGAGCAATAACTTCGTCTTGGCTAACGTCGATGTGGAACCGTTTCTTGTACCAGTCTGCAATTGCTTGCCGAAAGTCTGGTTCGCCTTGGCTGAGGGAGTAATTGTGGTTTTTCAGATTCGCCACTTCTTCTTTAAGGGAAGCGATAATGAAAGGAGGCGGTGGAAGGTCAGGGTCACCTATACTCAAAGAGATCAGGTCGACCCCTTGTGCCTTTTTTTCTTTTATCACTTTCTCTATTTCGGCGAAAAGGTACGGTGGAAGCCTTTTTACTCTATCAGCAAATTCAAAGTTCATTTTGTTTTCACATCCTTAAAACAGTGTTCCCTCAAAAACTTTCTCTGCAGGACCGTTCAGAAACAGGTGTTCTGCGTATTCTACTTCCAGATCTCCGCCCAGCAAATGAACCCGAACTTTACTTCCAAGTTTTCTAAGCAAGTTCCCAGCAACCACAGCCGCGCAGGCTCCTGTGCCGCAAGCCAGCGTTTCTCCGCAACCCCGCTCCCACACCCGCACTTTCAGCTCATTTCTGTTCAAAACTTGAGCGATCTCTACGTTTGTTCTCTTTGGGAAAAGACGGTGATTTTCAATTTTCGAGCCGACACTCTGCACTGGAAAATCGTCTAACACATCAACGAATGTAACGCAGTGAGGGTTTCCAACCGAGAGGCAGGTTACTTTGTATTTTTCTCCGTTGACCTGTAAATCTTCATTTATACAATTGCCTTGACCAAGCATTGGAATCTTGCTTCTTTCCAGTATCGGAGCGCCCATGTCGACCATCACTGATGTAACCAAGTCATTTTCAACGGTTAACCACGTCCTTTTCATGCCAGCCAACGTTTCCACACTCAACTCGCTCTTTCGGGCAATATTGTTTTCGTAGCAGTACTTCGCGAAGCAACGGATGCCGTTGCCACACACTTCAGCTTCACTTCCGTCAGCGTTGAAAATTCGCATTTTCACATCCGCAGAGTCCGAGTTTGACGCGAGAAGAAGACCGTCCGCGCCAACTGAAAATCTCCTTTCACAGAGTTTTCGGGCTAGCGCAGTTGCCTCAGCGTTGCTTATTTTCTCATTTCTGTTGTCGATTACGATGTAGTCGTTGCCTAAGCCGTGCATCTTCCAAAGCTTCATTGCCCTCACTTCGCCATTCGTTGACCAGACATTAAATCGTCCAGTTGCTCTCGTTCTCTGACTAACGTGTATTTGCCGTTCTTAACCAGAACTTCCGCGGCTCTCGGCCTAGCGTTATACTGTGAGCTCATGGCGAAGCCGTATGCTCCAGCGTTAAGAACCGCCAGCAAGTCGCCCTCTTGAATCTTCGGCAACCGCCTGTCCTTAGCCACCACGTCACCTGACTCGCATATAGGTCCAACAACATCGTATGTCTCTTTTTCTGGAGAACCCAACTTGTTCGCAACAAGCACTTGATGGTATGAGCCGTACATGGTGGGCCTAACCAAAGTGTTGAATCCCGCATCGACGCCGACAAACTTCTTGAAAGGCGTAATCTTCACCGTGTTCACAGCGGTTAACAGGACGCCTGCATCACAGACTAAGTATCGCCCAGGCTCCACACAGAAAAACGGTTTTCCAAGATCGTATTCGTCGATTCTGTTTTTGAACAAGGACAGCACTTCCTCAGAGAAAAGGGTCAAGTCTAACTCTTTATCCTCTGGTTTATAGGGCACTCCAAGCCCGCCGCCCATGTCAACAAACTCGAAGCTTATTTTGATTTTATCGTGGACCTTTTTGGCTACGCTCAGAAGCTTTTCAAGCGCCAAGACGAAAGGCTCAACGTCAAGAACGCCTGAGCCCACATGCATTTGTATTCCGAACCGCGTGGCGCCTGCCTTTTTGGCGGTCTTATACGCTTTTAACGCGTCTTTTTCCCATAGGCCAAATTTTGAGTGCTTGCCAGCTGTGATGCAGTGAGTGTGATGACCAGCGCCTATCTCTGGGTTAACCCTCACAGACAAAACGTTGGGAACCGCCATCTTCAGCAGTCTGTCTAATTGAGACAGGGAATCAATGTTCACAGTTACGTTGGAGTCGGCGAGGAATCTTAATTCGTCGTTTCTGACGCTTGTTCCAGTGAACAAAATGCGTTCTGGCGGAAACCCGCTTGTTAAGGCCATGAAAACTTCGCCGGGGCTGACTGCGTCTAGATGTGCGCCTTCGTTTTCTAGGATTTTCAGCACAGTCAGGTTAGAATTCGCCTTTGCAGCGTAATAGACCCTGATTTTTTCGTAGTTGCGCGCCAGCGCTTCGTGGAGGCACTTATAGTTTTCGCTGATCCGGTTTTCGCTGATCACGTATAATGGCGTATCGAATTTCTCAGCTAATTCTCTGGTGGAAACGCCGTCAAAGTAAAGTGTTCCCTTTCGATTCTCTAATGGTTCGCGAAGTTTCTGTGTTTTTTTAACCATATCCGTCTCTCCTCGTTAAGGTGCGTTGCCAAGTTGGCCTTTAGGCTAGCCCTTTTGTTATCATGAGCTCCGCGCTGAGGATGCCTCCTCCTGCGGCTCCGCGGATGGTGTTGTGTCCCAAGCATGTGTACTTGGCCGTCATTATGGGGTCCTTTCGGATTTTTCCAACTACGATGCTCATGCCTTTGCCTTCGTTCCTATCTAATCGGGGTTGGGGTCTATTCTGTTCTTTCCTTACCACGATTGGGTTTTCTGGAGCTGAAGGAAGTTTCAGTTTTTGCGGTTCGCCCTTAAACTTTCTAAAGGCTTCTTCAATCTCATCCACCGTGGGGTTCTCGTCAAGCTTCACGAAGACGGATTCCAAGTGGCCGTCCTTAACATTGACTCTATTGCAACTCGCGCTAAGAACGAAATCGGCATTGCATACCCTCTTGCCGTCGAATGCGCCCAGTATCTTCAGGGGTTCGCACTCTAATTTCTCTTCTTCCTTAGAAATGAAGGGAACAACATTATCAATTATATCCAAGGACGCCACACCAGGGTATCCAGCGCCGCTTAGGGCTTGCATGGTTGAAACCACAACTTGCCTTAGGCCGAAGTTCATGAGCGGCTTCAACGTCATCGCCAGTTGAATGGTGGAGCAGTTGGGGTCTGTTGAGATGAAGCCCTTCCAGCCCCTTGCCTTCTTCTGGATAGGAATAAGCGCGGCGTGGTCGGGGTTCACTTCCGGTATGATCAGGGGAACATCGTTATCCATTCGGTGCGCGCTTGCCTTGCTGAAGACGGGATACTTCACGGCGAATTCTGCTTCAACTGGTCCAGCTATGTCGCTTGGTAATGCTGAGAAGACAAGGTCTATTTTGCCTGCTTTCTCCACTGATTCCACATCAGTATGCACTACGGGCATTTCGGCGGTTTCTCTTGGCAAGTTTGATTCCATGGTCCAAGTGCAGGCGTCTTTGTACTTTTTGCCTGCTGACCTTTCTGAGGCTGCGAGCACTTCGATTTTGAACCACGGGTGCCCTTGCAATAGCTGGATGAACCGTTGTCCAACGGCTCCTGTTGCGCCTAGTATGGCTACTTTACGGTTTGAAGACATTACTTATCGCTTCCTTTGCTCTTTTGAGTTGACTTTCTTCGATAAAAACATTAATGGTCGCCTTGCTAGTTGTGATTTCAATTATGTTGATGCTCTGTTGGCTGAGAGCACTCGAGATCTTTGCAACACCGCCTGGCGAGTCGATGAACATCGGATGACTGATCTGAAGCATGGCTACGCTTTCCCTGTGACTTATGGCCTTGAAGCCTTGTGTGCGGTGAAGCCTATTCATGACCTCGTTGACGTTGCCGTCAGAGGTGAAAACGGTGATTGATTTTCTTCCTGAACTGACGCCGTAAACTGGGTTTTGGCTGAGCGCTTGGAAAATCTCTTTCAGGTTTTCCGTGTTGACCTCGCAAACCACGTTAATAGCCAGCAAGCCTTCGTGGCTGCTCATTTCTGTTGAGTTGAGTGTGAAGGAACCCGTGATTTCGGTGCCGTCAGCGGCGAGGTTGCCAGAGGAGAAGTCAACTATTCTAAGCGTTTGGTTTGGCAACTTGTATTTTAGGGCTTCGGGCTTCATGATTTTTGCGCCTCCTTGGGTGAGGTCGAACATTTCGTGTATGTCCAGCTTGTTGAGTGGCCTGGCTTCGGGGACTATTTTGGGGTCTGCTGAGAGAACACCGCTTGTCTCCTTGACCAGTATTACTTCGTCAGCGTCTAGGCATTTTGCGAGTAACATGGCGGTTGTATCGCTTCCGCCGCGTCCGAGAGTGGTGACCTTGCCATTGCTGTCTTTTCCGAGGAATCCACAGACCACAGGTATGGCTGTGCCTAGGAGCGGCGCTAGGAATTTCTGCGCTAGAAGGGTGGTTTTTTCCATGTCAGGTTCTGCGTCGCGGAAGTTGGAGTCGGTTATTATGGGCCAGTTGTCGTTGGCTGGGTCGAAGGGTTCGGCTTTGGCGCCTATGGTTTTTAGGGCGCTGGAGAATAGGCGGGCGCTTGTTCGTTCGCCCATGGATATGATTTCCGCATAATCAGCGTCGTTCACGTTGCCTATCTGGGAAACCGTGTTGACAAGGCTGTCGGTCATTTTGCCCATAGCCGAGACTACCACTACGATTTCCTTGTACGGCGCTTCGGCAACCATTTGGGCTGCGTGTTGGATTTTTTCGCCGTTGGAGAGGTCAGCTCCACCGAACTTGATGATAACTCTATTGCCCACAGGGTTTTCACCGATTTCTAGGAAAGGCCGAGGACGTCTTCCATGCTGAAGATTTTAGGTTGGTCTTGCCTGCTTATCCATTCGGCTGCGTACACTGCGCCTTGGGCGAAAACGCTGCGTGAGAAGGCGGTGTGCTCTATGCGGAGCATTTCGTATGGGCCGGCGACTATGAGGTCGTGGATGCCTGGGACGCCACCTGCGCGTAACGCGGTAACTTCAAGTTCTTCGGGTTGTCGGGGGCTGGTGCCTTCTCTGCCGTACACGGTTCGGGTGTAGCCGCGTGTGTCTGCGATTATTTGACCTAGTTTTTTAGCGGTTCCGCTTGGCGCGTCTTTCTTGCCTGTGTGGTGGATCTCGGATATACTGAAGTTGTATTCCTGTGGAAAAGCCTTTAGCGCTTGGGCGAGGTTGAAGAGTATGTTGACGCCTACGGAGAAGTTGGGTGAGAAGACTGCTGGAACCCTGCCTGAAACCGCCTCGCGTAGTTGGCGGTTTTGTTCTTCAGTGAAGCCCGTGGTGCCTAAGACTATGCGCTTGTCCAGTGCGGCAACAGCGGGTATGTTTTGCACTTCAGCGGCTGGCGCTGTGAATGTCACGTAAACATCCGCGTTACTAACGGCTTCGCTAATCCTATCTGAGCCTACTATGCGTGTGTCGGAGTTGCAGATGCCGAGTTCTCTGAGGCTTCTGCCTATGCAAGGATTGTCTGGCGCTTCAACGGCGCCTGTTATCTGGTGGCCTTTTGCTGCGGCTTCGCGGATGACGGCGCTGCCCATTCTGCCCGCGGCGCCTGCCACGCATAGCCTAAGCATAGTAGAGTCCCTGCCAGAATCTTTCGTTGTATAATCGTTCTTGTAGGTTTACGTTGAAGAAGTCTTCTATGGGTCGGAGTATTGCTGGGTTGGTTTCGTAGACTCTTCTTGCGTTGGCGAGGACTATTTCGAGGCCAGTGCGCGTCATTTTTCCGAGTGGCTGTCTGCATGGGCCTGAGGGCATGCCTAGAATGTTCATCAACGTCTTGAATGCCAGTGGGTTTCGGGCTTTGCAGGTTACTGGGCCGAAGGGTGTTTGTTCTTGTGTCTTCACGGTGACTATGTTGAAGAGCGGTTGCAACGCTGAGCAGAGCCTGTTAGCTTCAGCTGTTCTGTGGGCGAGGATGGCTTGGGTTAGGTTTTGCACTGTTCGGGGGGCTATGTTGGAGGCGACTGAGACGACGCCTGCTGCGGCGATGTCGGGCGCGGTCATCATGGCGAAGGTTTTGTCGTCATCACCTGAGAGAATTGCGAAGTTGTCTCCGCAGAGTTTACGGGTTAGGCGCATGTTTTCGAGGTCGCCTGTGGCTTCTTTGACGGCGCTGACGTTTGGGTATTGCTGGTGGAGAACCGCTAGGTCTTGAGGGTAGAGCTTTGTGCCAGTTCTGCCTGGGATGACGTAGGGGATGACTTGGACTTCTGGGAACCGCTTGGCGATGGGTTCCACATATTCTCTGCGTATTTCGAGACTGCTGGGCCCGTTATAGTACGGATCAACGAGCAGGACGCATTTCACGCCTATGTGCGCGGCGTGCTCTGTACCGGCCAAGGTTTCTTGGGTGCTGTTGCTTCCTGTTCCCGCTATAGTTAAGCCTTTGCTCCCAGTGTGCTCGTAGACTTTTTCGATTACTTTGTTGTGTTCGTTCCAGTCTAATGTTGGGCTTTCGCCTGTTGTGCCAACGGCGAGAATGCCGCTGACGCCTTCTCTTATTTGGAATTCGACTAGCCTGCGTAACCCTTCATAGTCTGCTTGGCGATTCTGTGTCATGGGGGTTACGAGCGCGGTATAGCAACCACTAAATGCTACCATTTCACATACCTCATTTTGGAACTAGCAATTAGTAAAGGGGTTATTTAAGGTTTTCCGTTTTCAGTAATTATTTTACGATTAACGTAACAAATTTCACGTAAAAAACGCTAAACTTATATTTAACGCGATTTTCGCAATGAGCCATGCAGCAAAAGCACACAACGCAAAAGCTGAATGGACAATTCACTCAGCATTTCAGTCTTTATATAAGGGGGGTATAGTCTCCGCAGAGCACAACAGAATCGCGGCTTAATATCCTGTGGGACTTTAACCTTTTTAACTTCAAAAGCCCATTCACCTATTATGCCTATAAAATACTACACCGCTCCCGACATCAAAAAACAAGTAGACGAAATCGCTTCCGACCTAGACCTTTTCCATGTTGTGCCCCAATTCGTTTTTTGCGTCCGAAGCAAAGGCTCCAAAGCCAAACGCACAATCGCCCGTATCCACGGCCTAGGCAAAATCTGGCAAGGAGTGCTAAACCTTCCACCATCCTACACTATCGAGGTCATATCTGAGATTTACGACAAAATGTCCAAGGAAGAAAAAGAGAAAACCCTGATCCATGAGCTCTTGCACATCCCTGGTGGTTTCTCAGGTGGTTTCCGTCCTCACAAAGGGTATGTTGAGCGGAAAACCGTGGAGCAGCTTTACAAGAAGCTGCAACAGGCAAGGTCTTCCAAAAAATCCGAGTCTTGCTTATAAGTTAATAATTGAATTAATTGTTAAAGTTTTTAAGTGACGGAAAGACTGAAAAGTGAAGTTCAACGTATACACACGAAAAAGTGAAAAAGCTATGGAGATGGAACCCAACGCGTTCTGAGAGGATTGACAAATGAAACAAGTTATGAAAAGCCTGAAGCACAACGGAATCTACGTTCCATCTTACGATTACAAAGGTTTCACCATCAAAATTCAAGGACAAGCAATAAAGCTAAAGCCGAAAAGCGAGCAGATGGCTATCGCATGGATACGGAAAAAACAATCAATACTATCGCCGCCAGACGAAGTTTTCGAAAAGAACTTCATGCAAGAATTCTTGGAGCAACTAAAACAAGAGAATCCATCGCTGGATTTCCTGAGGTTTTTCTCTGCTAATTACCTAGAAAAGATAAAGAATGCCGCGCCAATTGACCCTGCAATCGATTTTTCAGAAGTCTCAAAGTACTTAGAGGCGGAAAAACAGAAAAAACTGAACATGAGCCAAGCCGAGAAGAAAAAGCAGGCTGCGGAACGGAAAGCCAAGCGCCAAGAACTGAAAGAAAAACACGGTTACGCTACGGTTGATGGGAAAAAACTGGAGATAGCCAACTGGACCGCTGAGCCCTCGTGTCTCTTTGCTGGGCGTGGCGACCACCCTAGACGCGGCAAATGGAAAGAAGGTCCCAGCGAGGAAGACATAATCCTTAACCTTTCTCCAGGCAGTCCACGACCGTCTGGAAACTGGAAAGACATAATTTGGGAAGCTGACAAGATGTACGTTGCCAAGTGGGCTGACAAGCTTACTGGAAAAATCAAGTACGTCTGGTTCTCCGACTCAGCGTTTCTAAAGCAAGACCGCGAAAAAGAGAAGTTCAAAAAGGCAGAAGAACTAGGCAAACAAATCGTAGCAATTGAGCAGCACATAATCAAGAACCTCGACGCCAAAGACGAAGGGAGAAGAAAAGTCGCTACAGTTTGCTGGCTTATCCTCAAGCCTAACATGAGGGTTGGAGACGAAAAAGACCCGGGAGAGGCTGACACCGTAGGCGCAATAACACTACGAGCCGAGCACATCAAAATAGACGGTGACGTTTTACACTTCGACTTTTTAGGAAAAGACTGCGTCAGATGGGTCAAAAGCGTGAAGGCTCCACCATCAGCCATCAGAAACATCGAGCAATACGCAAAAACAAGCAAGGAATACCTCTTCGAGGGCGTTGACTCTAAAAAGGTTTCCAGGTTTCTTTCCCAAAAAATGCTTGGATTAACCGCCAAAGTATTCCGCACTTGGAGATGCACAAAAACCTTGAAGGAAGCACTGAACAAAAGTAGAGTGACAAAAGAAGACCCAGTTTACCTAAAAAAGTTTCATGCGAAAATGGCTAATTTGAAAGTAGCTGAAGTAGCTAACCACAAGCGGAAGATTCCGGCTAAATTTGAGGAGCGGTTAGCCAAAAAAGAAGCCAAGCTCAAAGAACTTGAAGCGAAGCTGGAAGAGAAGAAAGCTGAAGGCAAAAAAACTGCGTCTCTCGAAACCAGAATCGAAAAGACCAAGCTTGACATAGAATTGACGAAACGCACCAAAGAATACAATTTGGGCACATCACTCAAGTCTTACATAGACCCAACAGCGTACGTGAAATGGGCACGATCAGTGGATTTCGACTTGGACAAGTTTTATCCCAAAGCATTGCGAAAGAAGTTCAGTTGGGCTTTGCAGAGCAATGAAGCTGAGGTCGAGTGCGCGGTCGCATGAACGTAAGCGAGACGAAAGACGGCGCAGTAATCGAAGTGTTTGTAAAACCGAATTCTCAGAAGTTCGAAATAGCCATTGACGATGATGAAATCGTGGTTTTCTGCACGGAACAGCGTGTTAAAGGCAAGGTTAACAAAGAGCTGGTGAAGGCGTTTTCAAAGCTTTTTCACGCTAAAGTTGAGATTGTTTCAGGTTTAACTTCCAAACAAAAGAGGCTGCTGATAGTGGGCGTTGGGAAAAGCGAAGTGGAACAACTCTTGCGTGCTAAGTGAGTTTTCAACTATTCTGCATTTTGAACCGTAGGATGGCTGCTATTCCTCCGAAGGAGTTCTTGAGCATTTGGCCCTCTTCCGTCGCGGCAGAAATTATCTCCACATCGGTGTTGGTGTTTTCTGCCAACTGCGCGAGATCGTCGATTACATCCTGTTTATCTGCTATGGCTAAGGATGGAGCTTGACATTTTGGGCACGGTTTTCCGGCTAAACCCTTTTCAAAGTCTGTTAGTGCTTGGCTTTTGATAGTGTGTTGTTCTTGATAGCCGCATGCGCTACACTCGACTGTGACGCGTAGAAGATCAATGTTTTCCGAGATCAAAAGTGTTCGAACAGCGCCTGCTTCGAGTGCTTTTCTGACTTCTGCTTCTCCGTAGGTTATCATTCCAGTGTCGTGGCCGACTCCGTAGAGGAATTGTTGCATTATCTGTTTTTCTTCTATGTATCGGACTTTGTGCATTATTTCTGGAGCTTTTTCCACTACTTCTTTTACGCCTTGCTCTTCCACGTACGCCGTGTCAACGGTGTCGATTAGCTTGTTTTTTAGCATGTAATTCAGGTATTCACCTTTTTCGAAGTCATATTTTGTTGGTCCTGGCCCTGCAAGTATTAGACCTTTAAGTGTTTCCATGGATAGGAATATATCGTTGGCGTGTTGGCCCACTCGGGTAAAATATTCTTGGAGCCTCATATCTCTCAAGCGTTCGTATCTTCGGGCTGATTGGCCGCCCGCGCGGGTTTTACCCGGGACTCCTGAGGTTATTTCTCTGACTATTTCTAGTCTTTTGCCCTGAAGCGTGGCAATTGTGGCGCCTGAGGCGTCTATGAGAAGTATGCCATAAGTTTCTTTTTCTCTTAGGAGATCCAGCAAGTGTTCGGTGTGAAATCTCGAATCACAACGGTACAGGTAAATCCCGATGGGTTCAGGTGGCACTACGACGTAAATTTCCATACGTTCGCTGCCAGCACCGTTCTGAGGTATGGCTCCACAGAATATGACTAGCCCGTTTTCTGGAGGCGCCTTGAAAAGCTTAAGGCGCTGTTGCACTTTTACGATGGCTTCTTGAACGTTCTTGCGCGTAGTCGTGGATTTGATGTTTGAAGCTGTGCCGTACTCGTCTCGCAGCATGTTTAGGGCATCGCTTATCTGCTTTCCCGGTGGAACGTAAAGCGTAATCAACTCTGTGGCGCGTCCTTCTTTGCTGGCCAGCGCGCTCAGCGTCTTTTTTAGTCTGAACAGTTCCAGAGAGGTTTTCTTTGTGGTGCTCAATGGTTTTCACTGACGAATCTTTTTTAGCCATAAGTTACCTTGTGGCGGTTAAGATAAAAGTTGCTACTTTAAAAAAGAGGCTAAGGAGCTTCTATCGCTTCTTTTAAGAACGATTTGAAGGGACCAAGTTTTCCGCCGTAGTTCCCAGCTGAAATCTTCACCACACCCGGAGTGCTTGCGGCTGTTTTTACGCCTTGTTTCATGGCGTTTTTGACTGCGTCAAGAGTCAAGCCGTTAATGACGATTTCGTAGACGCTGTTTACGTTTTCTGGAACGTGCGTGTCGGGTACGAGTGTTTTTAGTGTTGGGCAGTATGTGTGGTATGTGGATGCTTTGAGTTTGTATTTGAGGCTGCCTGCTTTGGAGCCTGCGCGGCAGATTCCGCCTGGGAAGGGCATGATCACGTCAGCTGCGTGGGCTCTTATTGCGTCTGCGGCTGCTTCTGATGCTTTAAGCCCTGAAGCTTGGTTTTCTGCGAGCATGAGGAAGTTGCCGCCTGCTACGGCTTCTTGTGCGCCGAAGGTGTCTTCGACTATGAAGTTGCCTTCCATGACTGGGATTTTCCAGCATTTTCTGCCGTCAACAGTGGCTTTCTTTTGGAATCCATCGCCGAAGTAGCGTAGGCTTCTGCCAACTTTTAGTTTTCTTTTGGTGTCTGGTAAGCCATTAAAAGCTGCGGTTGTGGGACAGGTCATAATGCATTGGCCGATGCGTTCCATGAGTTGGTGTTTGAGTTCGAAGCGATCGCGGTTGTAGATTTGAATGAGTACTCCAGGGCGATTGTCTGGTGTTTCGGTTACAGGTACGGTGTGTTCGATGGCGGCTTCGGCTGGGGCCATGATGACGCTTGTGGCGAATCCTATTGCCACGTTTGCTGCGGTTAGGGCCCATTTTTCGTTTTCTGCGGTGATGAGTATGCGTCCTGCCCAGAGGGGGAACATTTCCGCAAAGGTATCGTCGATTTTGCAGATGTGTCCTGTCTGTGGTGATTTTACGGTGAAGATTTTCTCTTTATCGTCGTAGTTTAGAATTTTGAGTTTGTTTTCGGTTATGGTGGCCATTTTTGGTACTATCCTTGTCTGGTTAATATACGTTAAATCTTGATTCAGTTATTTCTCGCTCTCATTTAAGAGTTTTCGTGGATAATGCACCGTTTTCTGCTATGCTAGTTGTGCTCTGCAAGACTATAGTCCCCTTATATATACATTGAACTTCAGGTTAGAACTTTGACGAGGATATTACGCGTCATTTTTCGGCCATTTGGCTGAGAAAGAGTTTGTTTACATATTCGGCTATAGTTATCTTTTGTTTTTTCGCTATTTTCTTGAGAGCGTCATTTATCCCTGTGGCGTATTGCACAGCCTTTTTGGGCTTCTCCACTATTGACGAGGGCAATCCCATGTCCACAGCGACTTTTCTTAACACCAATTTTCTCAGCGTATCTGCGCTCCTTTCGATTTTCAATTCAATAGGCAGGTTTACAGCAAACTCGGCGATTTGATACGAGGCAAAAGGCAAACGTAGCTCCACATCGTGGAAACTGCAGATTTTCACATCTCTCTCAATATTGCTCTCATGAAGCGTAACGACATCATCAAACATGGTTTTTCTTACTTTTTCCTTTCCATACAACAAGTAATCGTTAACGTAGCGTTGATAGCCTCCAAAAAGCTCGTCTGCACCTTGACCTGCCAGTAGCACCCTGAATCCCGCCTCAGCCGTTTTTTCAGCTGTCCAATAAAAGGGCACTCCAATGCTTGCCTTGACGGGATTGGCTTCTTCGATAAGTTTCACAACCCTAGAAACGACCTTTTCAACATCCGCTTCTCTAAACAGATAAACCTGTATAGGCAGGTTCAAGTCCTCTGCTGCTTTCTTTGCCTCTTCCGTTTCAGGACGATTTTCCAAGCTTACATGAATCAAGTGAACGTTCGCTCGGCATTTACTTGCCAGAAACGCGACAACGCTGCTGTCTAAACCTCCAGAGAACGCCACCGCAATTTCCTTTGTCCCCAAAACTCGCCTGCGGACAGATCGTTCCAGCAACTTCTGAAGAGTTTCCGCTGCCTTTTGCACGGTTACCGGTTTTGGTTCTGAGTAAACAAGAGTCTTAATAGGCTTGAACTTGAAGCCTTCTCGGCTGACAAATGCCAAATGTCCAGGTGGAAAGGACTGCGTTTTTTCTATTCCAAGTTTCCACAAGGCTTTTCGGTTAGAAGCAAGAACAGCAAGAGTTCTGTTCTCACCATAGTATAGCGGTTTAACACCGATAGGGTCTCTTCCTGCGATGATTCTCTCCGGCTCCACTATCATGAATGAAAAGTCACCCTCAACCTCCGCGAGCAAAGCCTCACTTGCCCTGCCGCGGTCTGCTTGTTGCAGTTTTTTGGCAAAAGCCTCTGCAATTGAAGTCCGAGTTGGAGAGTATATTTTTCCATCAAAGACGAGTGTTGCATCCTCTAATCTTAGATGTTGTTGCCTATCATATGGAAGAAATTTTGAGAAGGCGTAACCTACCACTATTGGCGAGTCTATCTTTTGGTTTTGCAAAGCATCAAAATCTTTTCCAATCGCAACTGTTGAGGGCGTTGCTATTCCAAAACCCTCAGAACTTTCTAGACGCAGAGGACTAAGAGTCATAATGACTGCTTGTGTTGCGTTGCTGCCTCGTTTATCCAACACCGCGATGGTTGTTTTCATACCCAAGTGACCTTCACGTTCCGTTTATTCTGTTATCGTTTGGTAAAACATTAATCTTTAATCCGCGTATTCTTCTGTCGAGGGAAAATGATTTGCCTATCCTACCTATAGACACGGGTCGTTACGGAACCGCTGAAATGCGACGGGTCTTCGAGGAAGAGGCGCGTGTTCAAAGGTTACTTGCCGTTGAGGCTGCGTTGGCTTTGGCGCACGCTGAAGTCGGCAACATGCCGCGGAAGGATGCTGAAAAAATCGCGGCTATGGCTTCTACCAAATACGTAAAGGTAGAGCGCGTGAAAGCCATTGAGAAGGAGATAAAACATGACATTGCGTCTTTAGTTCGCGTGTTATCCGAAGTGTGCGGCTCAAGCGGCGCATATGTTCACCTCGGAGCCACAAGCTACGACATTGTAGACACAGCTAATGCCCTGCAGTTGAAAGACGCCTCAGAAATCATAGGGAAAAAACTAGCTACGCTAAAGAGCATCTTGCAAAAACAGGCTGCCCAGTACAAAGAAACCGTGATGATTGGAAGAACTCACGGGCAACACGCGTTGCCAATCACTTTAGGCTTCAAATTTGCAGTCTGGGGGTATGAGGTTTCCCGGCACATCGAGCGGTTAAATGAATGCAGAGATCGTGTTTTGGTTGGAAAGATGAGCGGCGCCGTAGGCACCCGAGCCAGTTTAGGCGAGCATGCTGTGCGCATTCAAGAACTCGTTATGAAGCGACTGGGCATTCGTGCAGCCGAGGTTTCCACGCAGATCGTGCAGAGAGACCGCTACGCCGAGCTTGTCTGCCTCCTAGCCATGATTGCTTCTTCGCTGGACAATTTCGCCACGGAAATACGAGAGTTACAGCGGCCCGAAATTGGAGAGCTCTTTGAGTCGTTTGAGAAGGAGAAGCAGGTTGGCAGTTCCACAATGCCTCATAAGCGGAATCCCGAAACTTGTGAAAGAGTTTGCGGTTTAGCCCGAATCGTTAGAAGCCTGGTCATTCCCGCGCTTGAGAACATTGTCACATGGCATGAAAGGGACCTCACCCAGTCCTCGGCTGAGCGTTTCATTTTTCCAGAGTCGTGCATCCTGGTCGATTACATGCTTCTTTTAATGAGCAACGTTGTGGCTAACTTGCGGGTTGATAAGCGGCGAATGTTGCAGAACATTGATTTAACTCAGGGACGCGCCATGTCGGAAGCTGTGATGATGGCGCTTACTGCGAAAGGTGTGAACAGGCAAGAAGCCCATGAGCTACTTCGGAAACTAACTATAAAAAGCGAGCTTGAAAAACGACACTTCAAAGAGATTCTCCTCGAAGACAAGTTCGTGCACGGAAAACTGAGCGAGAAAGAAATTGACAAGGCTTTGAACCCGAAAAACTATCTGGGCACGGCAGCTAAGCAGGCGGAATCGTTCGCCAAAGATCAAGGCTAGTATTCTGTTAGCGCTTTTTGTTTCCACTCTTCGCCTTTTTCGAGTTTCTCCCACGTTTCCTTCTTGACGAAACCGCCAACTTGCTCTTTGATTTTCTTAGCTAATCTCGGCCCTATTAGCGGCAGGTTTGTCAATCCGTCAAGTGGTGCGTGCTTTATGTCGCCAATTGTCTTGTATCCTGCATTGTATATTATTCGCCCGCGCACGCGGCCTACTCCTTCCAACTTAACTATCGGGAGCAGTTCCTTCTTTATTCCTTTAGCTACCCTCTCTATTAGTTCCGAGGCTAAGGGCAGAATCTTCTTGTTTCCAAGAAGCCTGGCTAATTCATGCGCAGCATAAAGCAGCCATTTCGCGTTTTCAATAGTTCTATAAAGGTCACCAGGCTGAACTCTGAACCGCTCAAGCAGCGTGTCCTCACTCATTTCCTCAATCCAACTTTTCAAAACCACGGCTGTTTTAATTTCGCCGAGAAACTCTTCGTAAGCTATGTAATCGTCCCACTCATTGGGCACTTCCACAAATAATTCTTCTCTGTGCTCTTCCATGAAAACCGCCATCTCATCCAACTCGCGCGCATACGGTCTCATCATCGGACTCATGTCTGGTGTATGCGCAATCAAATGTAGCAAGCTCAAATCTGTCAGGTAAGCTGGCTTGTACCTAAGTGCATCGCGGATCACAACCGCTGAAACGGGATCTATGTAAAGCTCGCTTACTCGTTTTCCAAATTTTGTGGCAAAAATATTTTCTCCAGCTAAATCCAGCATTCCCTCATCATACAAGTACTTCAAAATTTTAGCTATAATGCTCTTGATGGCTTTCACGTCGTACTGGTAAGCATAGAAGGTTTTTCCGAAGAAATCGTAGATGCCGTTTTCCGTGTGAGCGAAATCCGAAGCGATCGTTGCCAGCACATGCCCGCGGATTATCTTTTCAACGGCAAGCCTTGACCATATTCTCTCTGGACTTGCAAGAATGTAGCTGTCCATCAAGTAGTCCGCTTCGTCAGCGGTCTTGGAGATAAGTATTGCTTCGCCTATCTTGTCGTACTTGGGTCTTCCAGCTCGACCTGCCATCTGCTTGTACTCCAAAACGCTTATCGGATAATAGCCGTAGCCTGGCTCCCAACGTCTATAATCCTGAACCACTACCGTGCGCGCTGGAAGGTTAACGCCGAAAGCCAACGTTGGCGTAGCCGTCAACACCTTAATTTTTCTTTGCCGAAACAAATCCTCAATCAGCCTGCGGTGAGCGCCAGCTAAGCCAGCATGATGAAAAGCCGTGCCACACTTCACAAGCGCAGCAAGGGATTCGCTGAGCCGCGTTCTCTCGCCTGCAGACAGAATTTTCTCTGCCTCATGCGTCAGAGTCCTTTTTATGGGTTTAGACAAGACTTCGCTCGTGTGTCCTGCAATTTTTTTTGCTAAAGTCACCGAGTTTTTTCTCGTCGACGCAAAAACCAGCGCTTGACCGCCAGTTTTCACCGTGTTCAAAACGAGGTTTATGGTTGTGTTACGTGTCTTTTTCTCGATTTTTCTGGCGTCTCCATCCTTATATTGAATTTCCTCGTGCAAAAGCACGCCTTCTTTTAAGGAGACTGGCCGCCACTCCGTTATGACGTAGTTAGCTTTCAGCCAGCTTGCGATTTCTTCAACGTTATTTATGGTTGCGCTCAACGCTAAAATTTGCATTTCTGGATTGATCTGCATGAGCCTTGCCAGTACCACTTCAAGCGTCGGGCCGCGTTCAGCCGCGTTCAAGAGGTGCACTTCGTCCGCAACTATCAACGAAATGTCCTCCATCCACTTGGCCCTATGTCTTAAAAGGGAGTCTGCTTTCTCGTTGGTGGTTATTATCACATCGTATCTTTCCAGCCATGGGTCACTGCTGTCAAAATCACCAGTGCTAATGCCCACGCGCACTCGTCTTCCATTTGCCTTTCTAATAGCAGTGTACTTCTTGAATTCGTCGAACTTTTCGTTCGCCAAAGCTCTCAACGGCGTTAAATAAATTACCTTACCGTTCCTCTCTAAAATGTGCTTAAGACCGCAAAGTTCAGCTATCAACGTTTTTCCAGACGCTGTGGGAGTTGCCAAAACAAGGTTTTTGCCCTCTAGGACTCCGGCTTGTATGGCTTCTTCTTGAGGAGGGTACAACTCGGCAATTCCAGAACGAAGCATTACCTCCTTTAATGGCTCTGCAACTGGTAATTCTGCTATTTTCACGTAAATGCGCCATCATTTCATTTTTTGCAGAACAATATGGGAGCGCTAATTTATAGTGTTAATCGTACTGTTTTTCAATTTTTTATGGTTACATTTTTCTACTTGAATTCGCGATATAAAATGTAAAACAATTGTTTATTCTCTAAAAGGTCAGGATATAGTATGGTTGAAAATGTTAAGGCATTACTTAAAGCACATGCGGGCATAGCACGCGAGGTCTATTTGGATAACGAAAACTCAACCATAGTTCCCAAAGACGTGGTTGACGCCATGCTGCCCTACTACAGTCAACGAGCTTATGGCAACCCAACGCTAACCCATAAACCAGGCTGGGAAGCCTTCGAAACAATAATGGAATCATCCCAAAAAATCAGCAAGTTCTTAGGCGCCAAAATTCTCGAAGAAATAAATTTCACCCCGGGCGAAACAGAAGCCAACAACTTAGCCCTGATGGGAGCGGCTTTCACCAATAAACACAAAGGCAAAAAAATCGTAATCTCAGAAATCGAACCAATAAACGTCTTGCACGTAACTGACCTGCTGCAGAAGTTTGGGTTCACAACCACTAAAATCCCTGTTGACAGGGAAGGCTTCCTCAACCTTGAGAAACTAAAAGAAGCCGTAGATAAAGAGACCGTTCTGGCCAGCATAGCAACGGTTAACAACGAGATTGGAACAATACAGCCCGTGAAAGAAGCGCTAGACATAGTCAAAGACAAAAATCCAGAAACCCTATTCCACACAGACGCCTCAGACGCTTATGGCAGAATTCCCTTAAACGTGCAAGATTTGAAAGTGGACTTGGCAACTGTAAGCAGCTACAAGATTCTAGGCCCACGCGGAATCGGCGCGCTGTACATAAAAGAAGGCGTGAACGTGGACAAGATTTTAGAAGGTCAGATAGGGACACAAAAGCTTTGGCCTGGAGTTGAAAACACGCCTCTTATTGTAGGTTTCACAAAAGCGTCTGAGTTAGCTTTTGAAGATTTTGAGGCGAATGTGAATCATATGCGCAAGTTGAGAGACAAACTAGTGGACGGCGTATTTGAGAAACTCTCTGACGTGAAGCTTAACGGTCCAAAAGGTGACAAGAGAGTGCCTGACAACGCGAACATAAGCTTTCTAAGATGCGAGGGCGAAGCGTTGACGATTGAGTTAAGCCTTAAAGGCGTTTACGTGTCCAGCGGAAGCGCATGCAGCAGAAGACTCCTCCAACCCAGTCACGTTCTCGTCGCCATAGGCCGCAAATTCAGCGAAGCCCACGGCAGCATATTGATGAAGACAACGCGGTACCATACAGAAGAAGATATAACTTATTTTTTAGAAGTTATACCCAGCGCGGTAGAAAGAATAAGAGGAATAGTTGGCTCTACAGGAATTGATTGAAATGTCGCGTGTACCATTACCTTATACCCAAAAAGTTCTTGACTTGTTCAGAAACCCCAAAAATCTCGGAAAAATGGAGGACGCCACAGTTACCGCGGTCGCAGGGAATCCTGCATGCGGAGATATGATAAGCTTCTACCTGAAAATCAATGATCAAGAAATCATAGAAAAAGCCTCCTTTGAAAGCTATGGGTGCGCCGCGAACATAGCCACTGCGAGCGTCGTCACCGAGATGGTCAAGGGACTGAGCCTTGAGAGTGCATGGAAAGACGTAACGTGGAAAAAAGTGACTGAAGAAGTGGGTGGTCTGCCCAGTGTCAAATTTCACTGCGGCGTTCTTGCTGTGGGTGCTGTCAAACGAGCGATCCGAAAATACTATGAGCAGAAGGGTTCAGCTCCAAGCTGGCTTCCTCAAGAATTAACTTTTGAGGAGAAACAGGCACTAGAAGAGGAAGAACTCGCTAAAACGCTGTCAAAGAGACTGAAGGTCGCGGAGGAAAAATAATTTTAGACCCCTACAGAATTCGCGAAGACTTTCCAATATTTAAACGGAGAATAAACAACAACCCCTTAATCTACTTTGATAACGCTGCAACTACGCAGAAACCTCGACAAGTGATCGAAGCCATAAAAGACTTTTATGAAAACCACAACGCCAACGTTCACAGGGCCGTTCACACGCTTTCTCAGGAAGCAACAGAATTACATGAAAACGCCCGAGAAAAGATTGCCCGATTCGTAAATGCGAAAGACTCTGCGGAAATAGTTTTCACCAGAGGCACAACCGAAGCAATCAACCTAGTTGCGTATTCCTGGGGGCTTCGCAACTTGGAAAAGGGCGATGAGGTTTTAGTGTCGTTGATGGAGCACCACAGCAACATCGTTCCGTGGGAACTGATCTCAAAAATAAACGGATTCGCAATTAAATACGCCAAAGTGAACAATGACGGAACGCTGAATTACGAAGATTTTGAAAGCAAATTTTCCAGCAAAACAAAGATTGCATGCTTAAGTCACGTTTCGAACGTTAGTGGCGTAATTAATGACGTTAAAAGAATTGCCAAAGTTGCCCATGAACACCGTGCTTTGATGCTGGTAGACGGCGCGCAATCCGTTCCGCATATGCATGTGGACGTTAGAGATTTGGACATGGATTTTCTGGCTTTTTCTGGTCACAAAATGTTGGGGCCAACAGGCATCGGTGTGCTTTATGGCAAAAAGAAACTTTTTGAAAAGATGGAGCCGTTTCAAGGTGGAGGCGAAATGATACGGGAAGTGGCCTTCAGCCAAAGAAGAGAACAGTGCGCCATAACTTGGAACGATCTTCCATGGAAGTTTGAAGCCGGAACCCCTAACGTCTGCGGGGGGATTGCTCTGATGGAAGCGGTCAAATACCTCGAACAAATAGGTATGGCCGAAATTTTGAAGCATGAAAAGTTGTTAACCGAGTATGCTGTTAAACGCATGCAAGAATGCAGCAAAGTTACGCTTCACGGACCCAGTGAGCTATCTTCAAAATGCGGAATCATACCTTTCACAGTGGAAGGGTTGTCCTCGCATGATGTTGCGCTTTTCTTTGACACTTATGGCATAATGATACGCAGTGGTTTTCATTGCGCACAGCCATTGCATCAAGTTTTCAAGCTGCAATCTTCTGCCCGAGCAAGCTTCTACATTTATAACACGCGCGAAGAAATCGACCGCTTTATAGAAGTTTTGAAGGAGATTGAGCAAGTCTAATGCCCACCGTGGAAGATTATGTGGCGAGAATCGAAGAGACGTGCGGCGAAGAAAAAGGCGTCATAGTCACATTCAAGTACGCCAAAAAAGATGATGCCATCGCTAAAATTCGTAATAAAGCCCAGCTGAAGAATTCTCTTTCTGGAATTATTTTTGAATTCGCCTTTCGAGGCATTTCATTTCGCGTGTTTTCAAGCGGAAAAGCTATCTTCAAAGGCATCAAAGGCAAAGAAGCGATGCACGACATTTTAGCTGCGCTTCTGCTTTAGTCTGTGTATTGCGTTTTTCTTAAGCTGGGATAATGAAGTCTAACCGTTTGAACTTTTTCCCCTAATTTCTTGCAGTATAGTCTTAGGTAGCCCTCGAGTTTCTTTGTCAATCGCCATCAACACAGCCAAATAAACTATGCCGCCCACCGCGGTCCAAGCCAACGTCAGTTCTACACTATTTGTATAGGGTAAGAGGAACAGCACAACGCCCATAACTGCGGAAGCGAAAACATACTTCAACATGCTCTTCCATGGAACGGCAATTGTAACCATCTGACGAACCATAATAATCAAGAGAATAAACATGGCAAAACGCACTATAGAGTTAAGGACGCAAACGGAGAAAGCTGCCTGCAAAGGTTGATTCAAAGCATAGGTTGTCAAAACATAATATGTCGTTGGAATCGTTATTGCAGAATGCAGAAAAGGTAAAGAAAAGAATATGAATAATTTGCTCTTAACCAGTGCTCTGAACGACATTTTTTCCTGATCAACCGTCTCAACTCCAAAGAGCACCGAACCATAAATTCCTGAAGTGACCGTTACCAAAGCGTCCAAAGCTAATACGACAAGCACTAGCGTTGCTCCCGGATAATTTTCCAGCAAATTTACCCTCAGAAGTACCATGTAAGAATTAGCTAATGCTATAGCACCAACAGTCATGGGAACGGCGAACATTAAAACCGTCTTTAGCGAAGTCGTAATGTCCTCACTTTTTTTCTCGGCTAGGAGCTTTGGATAAAGCGCAAAAGCCAAAAAGCCAGAATAACTTATGACACCTGCAATCTGCGCTGCAGCACCATATATCTCTCGACCTCCTGCCCCTCCGTAAGAAAAGAGCATTATGAAAACGAAAGCGGATAGCTGAGTGCCAACAACATTGTAGATGTTCGCTACTGAAGCTTTGAGCCAGTCTTTTACGTAACTCCAATGGATTCGCTGTTTCAAGTCGTTTGCGAGGAGGCTGTAGTAATAACTTACTTGAATGGCTATGGCGATGGCTGTACTGACCACGGCTCCCATGAGAGGTTGTCCAACTTGGATGATTAACACGTAGCCCAAGGTTACTTTGATTACCTGTTGTATAATTGTGCCGTAGCCTATTTTCTGCGGTTTGTATGCTTGGAGACAGGCTTCAAATGTAGATATAATGTAAAATTCTATTATTTGGATTGAAACTACGAGATACAAAGTCAAATAATTAGGCGCTATTCCTAAAGCAGAAAGGATGAATGGTGCAAGGGCAAGGTAGATGGCTGTGCTTATGATTGCGATTAGCAAGTTTGTTGCGAATCCTGTCTTGGATGCTCCTTCTTTTTCTCGGCTGACGTATCGCATAACCCAGAAAGGTACAACGCCTGCTAGTAGCGTGAAATACGCAAGAACATCATTGATGTTAAACCATATACCGTATTCTGGGCTATCAGCTGGAATTGACCGCGCTATCATGAACTGAAAGAGCAATCCCGTTCCTACACTGAGTAACTTGGCTAGAAATATGACGAAACCCGAGTATTGCAGTCTAATCTCTTTTCTTGCCACACGAACACCTTTGATTTATTTCATTGCATAACTCCATGTAAGTATTTAATCTTATGTAGCTAAACGGTGCTTCATTTTAGGTATCTGTGATTTCAATTTCATAATCTGTAAAGCTCTAAAATCGTGAATATGTAGATGCTTTAAGCTATCGCTGTTGCAACCATTACAAGCCTAAACGTAGTTTTATTCGCATTTTGTTTCTGCTTATCCAATTGTAGATTGGGATGAGCGGGTATTTTATCGGTTGAGGAAGAACATCTTTAATCTCTCTGTGCAATCCTATTTTTACAGCGATTCGACCTTTCTTGGTAATGAGCACGTAATATCGAGTTAAAGGAAAGCTGGTGAAGCCGCTGTTCTGTTTGAACTTATCTAAGGATGGGTGATTTCCCATTCGCCCATACATAAGCCATCGTATTCCCTTGTTCGCGCAGACTTCTATTGTTTTTGCAATAAGGGCGTTGTTAACTGCCTTATCCCAGAATTTTTGCAGCGAAAGTATCTGAGATATAACCGCTATGTTATCGCCGTGGACGAGTTGTATGAAACCTGCTAGCTCATCTTGTAAAAATGCCCCTATAAAAGTGCAGTCTTGCGCTGAAAGCACGCTCTTTGTTATTGTCTGCAGTGGTACTCCATAGTGGGGAAAGGCTCTTTCTTGCCGTATCGGCGTCTCATTATAAATTTTCCATATGCCCTCAGCCAATTTTTGGTTTGGCTCAACCACCTCTGTTTTTATGCCACTCTTTTCTGCTTTGCGTATCATGTTACGCGTCTTTTTCCCAACGTTTTTCCACCAATCATCAAAGCTTGTTACTTGAAGAAGTGCGATGTTGTCTTTTGCCTTTAACCAAGATTTTTGGGGGTTGGGAATCGTGTGGTGCCATTTCCTCTCTATGAAGGTGAATATGTCTACTCCTCTTTCCTCGAGTTTTTCGACGAATTTTTTTGTTGAAACAACATCTCTTTCATACTCTTTCGCGTCATTAGCGATTGTGAAGAAAAGTTTCCTTCGGAAAGCCAAAGTTTCAAGCTCTTTATCAGCCTTTAAAATTCTCCTTAGCGCTTGATAGAACGCACTTCTGCGGTTTAATGTTCCTCGTTGAAAGAGCCATATGGGATGAAAGTATAAAAAAGACCCCTTTTCAACATAGTTTTTCGCTGCTTTGATGGCTTGCTCCGTAGTGTAGATGTAGCATAACCTATCTAAACCATACGTCGGAAACTGATGGAAAGACTGAAGCGGCAAGTCCTGTGGAATACCGGGTTCCTTTGTTTTCCATCTCCTCCACATGACTCTGGCGAGTGAGCGACTGGTTCCGTGAATTGTGTAGTAGTTAATTTTTCTTCCAGTTGCCTCTTCCAAGAGTTTCAATTCTCTGTAGGGGTCATTTACGATATGAAGTCCAATCTCATGCTTATCATCGCCTAAGAGTGTTAACAGTTCCTTGTCTGGAATTGTTTTTAACGTGAAAAACCAGTAAGCTTTCACATTCTCGTTTGACTCGTTAATCATCTTTGCGATTATTTTGGAATTTTTTAGATAGTTGTTGCTTGTCTTTATGCCTAGGGCTGTGTAAATGAAGCTTCTAATTCTCGAGGGATATGGATAGTCAACGTCAATTCTCAGTTTAATCAAACTATTCTCCGTCTGCATTCTTAACTGAACCGTTCACTTTTATATATAAACTCTCTTTTGCTTCTAAAAACAAAAGAAATGAAAAAGAAGATTTTAGGTATAAGCGTCTCTTTTTAGGTGGCTGTTTTCTTGAGACTATTAAGCTATTGGGTCAGGAAAAATTGTGAACAAGTTTAGTGATAAGTTAGATAGTTCTTGAAAGCATCAATTAATAGAAAAAGCCAAACGAAATTATCTTTTTTCGCTTAGCCATCTCCTATAGATTTCATCAACCAGCAAAGCGCTCTCTGTCAATTTTGCTTTTTGCGCTAATGACAAAAAGTACCTTGTGTCCTTTGGTAAGCAGTGGCCTCCAATTCCATCGCGTGCTTCAGGAATTTCTATGTTCCATTTTGTATTACATGCGTTTCGCAATTCATTGAAATCCATCCCAAGCTTTTCGCACACAATTTTTAGCTCTTCAGCGAAAGCTATCTCTACATATCGAAAAGTGTTTTCAGCTATCTTGGCCATTTCAGCTATCTCGATTGTGGAAACCTTATGCAGAGGTATGCCGAGAATTTTGTTGTAAAAGTTCCATCCTTCTTGGAGGCTTTCGGTGTTTATTGCACCAATAACTCTGAGCTGTTTGACCCCGTGTCTGATGGGGTCGCCCGCAAAGTATCTGTGCGGTGCATGAACTAATTTCACATGCTTTTGGAAAGTTTCTTCGTAGAGTTTTCTGCATAAGCCGGGCATCACCGTACTTTCTATGGAAACTAGACAAGTTTTTGATGTAGTTGAGAAGTTCTTTTCGTTAATTTTCTCGCACACATCATAAATTGAAGAGAAATCGGGATTAGCATTTTTGAGACCAGCATATACACATATTATGTAAACATCTGAAATGGGAACCTCTTGCCAGTTAGCCGATGCCTTGATTCCTTGCTTCTTGGCTTTTTCCACAACCTCTTGTTTTATGTCATATCCAAAAACTTGCCTGCTTTTCCTTTTGACATACTTGGCAGTGGGTAGACCTATCTCACCAAGGCCTAAGATGCAAACCTTCATAGCGCGAATCTCCGATTAGGTTTAGTGAAATACCACTTATTATTATGATGACCTTTATCTTCTTTCTGTCAAGTTGCCGAGAATTTCTGCGAAGTTTTTCGCCATCTCTCGGTAGCTGTATTTATCGATTTTTTCCACCATGCCATGATATGCTACTTTGCCTTTCGTCTTATATTCCAAGTATAGTTCTCTGGCAGCTTTCTTAATCTCTTCCACTGTTGAGCAATAGACGCCAGAATTAGTTTCCGCAAGTAATTCCTCTATAACATCGTTGCCAAATCCACCTGTAACGAGGATAGGTCTTTGCGCTGCCAAATACTCAAATACCTTTCCTGTGTATGTTCCCTTTTCCAGTGGGTCTTCCCAGTTCAACAGAAGCAATAGTTGCGATTCTCTTTGTTTCTCGAAGGAAGCTGTTCTGGGGATTATTCCATATTGTCTAACAACATCTGATAATCCATATCTTTCAGTTTCTCTCTTTAACAATTCAGTTTCTGTGCCGTAGAATCTAACCTCTACGTTTTTTGGGTCAATGGTTCCTTCAGAGATTAGAGTTTTTAAAGCCGCGAGGAGTTTTGATGGGTCTTGTTTTCCAGTGTAGATTTGGCCAGTATAGGTGATTGTGAATTTCTTTGTTAACTGAACTTTTCCTTTTGCTATTGTTTCGGGGTCAAAGCCGTTAGTAATCGTATATGCCGCTTTTCCGTGTAACGTCTTCAATTTCTCCGCCCAGAACGTAGAAGTGGTTACCAAAGCGTCTGCGGTTGATAACGTTCTCAGCTCTAGTCTTTTTTCAAAGAACTTTCTCAATGGACTGTATGGATAGTTATGGTTCTGCGTCCAGAGGTCGCGAAAATCAGCCACCCAAGGAATTTTATGCTTTTCTTTCAGTTTTTGAGCTATGATATGGCATGTTGCTGGCGAATAGCTACTAATCATTGCATCTACTGCCTCATTTTCCAGTAGTTTCTCACCAGCATTAAGGGCAAAGGAAATCCAGCCTTTTTCTTTATCCGGGTAGTGGACGATTTCCGAATAGCGTCTATAGACAAACCTCAGCAAAGGTTTCCAACGTCCGAGCCGCTTGCGTGCTCCCAATCCTACGGTTTTTTTCGAAGTGTAGTTATGCGTTTCTATGACCTGATTTTTCTTTCGGAAGTCATTTGGCGGTCCAAAACGTGAATCTGGGTCTTCTCCGAGAGGAACTGTCAAAATAATGGGTTGCCATCCAAATTCTGGAAGATATTTAGCTAAACCAGGTATGCGGGGAGAGGCGTAGAACAAATTTGCGATTATCAGGACTTTCTTTATCGGTTAATGCCTCCTTGGGTTCCAATTTGGTTTGGCGATATGTCTTCGGTGATTTTAGTGATATTTATCTTTTCTTCTCAATAAATTTTCTCAGAAGCTGAAGCTGTTCAACCTCTTTTCCACTTGCCGTTATGGCGAACTCTGAAATCATGGGTACGTATGGACCAGAGCCTGTTTTCGTAATCAACGAGTTCTCGCAGTTTTTTGCAGAGAACTATTAGGCTCCACCCAGTTGAGCCTTTTATTTTCTCCAGTTGCAAGTTCAACTTCTCCAACAATTTGCCTCTTCGTTTAAGCAACCTATAAGGAACAAAATATGTTGAATCCGCATTCTCTATTACGAACCCAAAGGCGGACAACGTTTTTGCTAATGCCTTAGGCGTGTAAAACCTCAAATGCGAAGCATCCCATCCCTTCCAGCTTCTTCTACGAATTACCTTTTGATAGAAACCTTCAATGAGATAGTTAAGGCTGCGGGAGTTTTGCGTGGTTAATAGCATTCGTCCATTGTTCTGCAGTATTCTGTAGATTTCAGAAAGGGCTTTTCCATCACCCAGTCGACGTACTTGCTGATGTTTTTTCTGTAATAATCTATATTATTTAATAATAGATGTATGAGGTGAGTTTTCTCACCTCATCCACGCATGAACCACCCTATCAAGCGTAACGCGAACCGAAAAGCCTCTCTTTCTTAAGAAAGCGGAAACTTTTGGATAAAGTGCTTTTTCACCAAAATAGTGAGTTTCCACAACAATATTTCTTGTTTTTCTAAGCATTTCTTCCGCGCCCTCTAGAACTTCAAGTTCTGCTCCTTGAACATCTATTTTGCAAAAGTCAATTCTATCCCAATCCTTAACAATGTTGTCTAGCGTATCAGCTTGCACTTCAGTGTAATCTTCAGATTGGTCAATTATTGAGTGACCAGTACAGCTTGAGTGTATATTAAATCTAATGTTTTCTTTGCGGTTCCAAGCAGCTTTTTCAACAACACGCACGTTGTTGAAGCAGGAAGTATTAGCCCTCAAAAACTTTATGTTGCACGGTTCAGGTTCAACCGCGATGACTGTTCCTTTCTCTCCTGTTTTCATAGCCATCGGAACTGTTGTGTCGCCTATACAGGCTCCGACATCCAAAACAGTGTCGCCTTCTTTGATTTTAAAGAATTTTTCAAACTTGCCTTCCAATTCCTTTAAGGTGCTTAGCCCAATAAATTTCGGTGTCGGACTAAGCAACGATATGCCACCTTTTGTAACAAGCCACCAATCTCGATGTTTCTCTATTCTAACTCTTTCTTTAGTGAAAGCTACTCTGTAATACAGATTAGCGAAATATTGGAAAAGATTGCGAGGTGTTCTCTCAATCACCTCATCCTTGAGTTTTCTAGAGCTTTGTTTGTACTCTTCTCGGATTGAAAATTCCGTTGTTTCCTGTTTAGTGATAGTTTCTTGGCTCAACGCTGGTCAGCGCAATAGTCAAGAAGCTAAATAAAGAAAAGCACTTGTACGTCTCAAGACTTGCGTACTAGAAAATTTTAGATTTACGCTGTTCAGTTGAGTTGGAGGCTCATATCCAGCAACTGGAGAGAGCATGCAATACTTTAATTTTCTCGTTTATGAAGTTCTCACCATAAACAACATAGATGTTTTCGAGCTTCTTCATTCTTTCGGGTTTTTCCATCGCTAACCGCTCTTAAGTTCTTTGGCGTTTGGTGAAAATTTAGATGTTGTTCGCTTATCCTACTGTCTCAATTATTGCTCCCCATCTCTGCCAACCCTTGTCATTCCAAAGTTCCTTGGGCGGTTTAGTGATGCGTATATTATTCTTTGAAGCGTAATCTTCGAGTAGCAATCTGTAATCTCTTACCCAATGTCCCACAAAAAAACCATGAGAAGCTGATTTAAACTTGAAAGCCTCAGACTTTAACCTAAAACAATAATATCCGTTTAAAAGCAACGCTAACCACACGCTGAAAAGTTGCCACTCACATAGCACTACCGCGCGACCTATGCGAAGAATTTCTTTTACGACCTGCTCGATTTTATCTGGAGATATGTAAATCAGAAGCGCATCTGTGAATACAACATCAAAACTTTTGTCTGCAAATTGCGCAAGTTCCTGAACTCTGCCGACTTCTAATTTAACGTTTGAAATGCCTTCTCGCCTCAACCATTCATTTCCCTTCTGGACAGCCATTGGATTTATATCGATTCCTTTTACCTCTGCCTCCGGAAATTTTCTGGCGATGTTATACAAGTTTGGACCAGAGGCACATCCAATCTCTAGGATACTGCGTATTGGGGAAAATTTACATATTCTCTCCGCTAAAAAGGTCCTATGCGGATGGTCCCGTGACTTCCAATAACTCTCTATCCAATCTTCATCGTAAACGTGTCTAGTAGCCCATTCTTTGTCCGTTAGTATGCTACGCATTTCTGTTTTGTTTCCTTCATCTATTTGTGTTCATAAAAGTCATGTATAACATCTATGACGTAATGCGCCTGTTCATCCGTTAACTCGGGATACATTGGTAATGAAACGACTTCATTCGACAGTTTTTCTGTCATCGGCAAACTAAATCGATTCAGATTTAACGCAGGGTGAAGATGATTCGGTATTCGCCATGAAACTATCGTCTCTACACCATTTTTCTCAAGGAATTCGACTAATCCGTCACGGTCTTTTATGCGTATAACATAGTTCTGATATACATCATAGTATAGACCAGTTTTAATAGGGGGTGGCGGCAATTTCACTTCAGCTATATCCGAGAGCCCTTCATGATAAATTTTGGCGATTTCTCGGCGTCTTTCAATCCATTCAGATAAATATTTGGTCTTTACGTTAAGAATTGCCGCCTGAATGTTATCCAGTCTACTATTAAACCCATAAAAGAGGATTTTTCCCGTTTTTCTCTCTTGACCGTGGTCTCTTAAAAGGCGTATCTTTTCATCCATTTCCTCGCTGTTGGTTGTCAAAAACCCTCCATCTCCTGCTGCTCCAAGTATTTTTGCGGGATAGAGACTAAAACAACCTGTTAATCCAAAGGAACCCGCCTTTTTCCCGTCATAGCTTCCTCCCAAAGCTTGGGCAGCGTCCTCAATCACTATCAAGTTGTGTTCGTCTGCAATTTTCATCAGTTTCTCCATGTTGCATAATCGACCATTCAGATGGACTGGCATGATGGCTTTGGTTTTTGGAGATATTTTCTGCTCTACTTGCTCCACATCCATATTCATATCTCCTGCAATGTCTACCAAAATTGGCGTAGCCCCGCAATGGACAATACCTCCTATCGTAGCAACAAATGTGTGAGCAACTGTGATAACCTCGTCTCCCATGCCTACTCCTACAGCCTTTAATGAAAGGAACATAGCATCCGTACAGCTGTTAAGTCCAACTGCATACTTCACTCCAACAAATGAAGTAATGCCAGTTTCAAACTGCTTCAGCTGACCGCGAAGTAGCAAATCGCCTTTAGATAATGCCTCTGAGATAGCGCCAATAACTTCACTCCACATTCGACGGTAATGTTCAGGATAATTCACAAAAGGAACTTTATACACCATTTCACATCTCCAAAATCTTCCTAACAGCCGAAACCACCTTTTCTGCATTGGGATAATAAAACTTTTCCAACGCTGAACTAGCAGGAGCAGGCGTATCAGGCAGCGAAACTCGAATAATAGGTGCCTTTAACGACCTAAAAACGTCGCTTTCCGCAATCTTCGCGGAAATTTCGGCAGCAACGCCACAAGTTTTCCACCCTCCGTCTACGACAACCAGTCTTCCCGTCTTTTTTACTGATGAAAGCAGAAGATTCTCATCTAGGGGTTTAAGCGAGCGTAAGTCCACCACTTCGACATCTATACCTTCCTTATCAAGTCCTTCAGAAGCTTTCATTGTTTCCTGAACCATATATGAAGTTGCTATTACTGTTACGTCCTTTCCTTCGCGTCTAACTACTCCTTTCCCCATCGGAACCGAGTATAATTCCTCGGGAACGTCTCCGACGTGTTGATACAACCAGCGATCATCGATAAAGACCACCGGATTATCATCCTTAATGCTGGCGGCAAGAAGCCCCTTAGCATCATAGGGTGTGCTGGGTATGACAACTTTAAGGCCAGGAATATGCGTAAAGATGGCGTGAGTTGCCTGTGAATGCTGTGCTGCTTGTTCTCCTCCTCTGTTAATAATTGCCCAGATTGTCATGTGTGCACTCAGTTGTCCTCCAAACATGTAATGCCAGTTTGCGATGTGATTTGCTATTTGATCCATGGCATAATGCATGAAGTCCATTCTTGGATAGCATATGATTGGATGCATCCCCGCCAATGCAGCACCCAAAGCCACGCCTGTTACGGCATTTTCTGACGTGGGGGTATCAACTATCCTTTGTGGACCAAATCGGGTGATAAGACCAACTGTGGTGCTGCCAACATACCATGGACTGGTTACTCCCTGCCCAATCAAAAATGCGTGGTTATTCTGTGCAATTATCTGGTGTAAGGCTTCATTGATTGCTTCGGCATACGTAATTTTCCGCATGTATGTTCACCTTTGACTTTCATGTTTTGTATAGGTTCATCTTCAAATCAACTTGTTGGATTATGTGCTAATCGTACGAGTATGCATAATACGTGGTGTATGGTAGTAAATTTTTTCCTTTTTTGTCAAAAACTTTTGCACGCCATTTTAGGTTTGAATACGTCAAGAAGTAGGTCGTTTTCGTCTGGGTAAGGGCTTTCTCTGGCAAATTTAACTGATTTCTCAACTTCTTCTGAAACAGCCTTTTTTATTTGGTCCATTTCTGTCTCAGCCATAACGCAGTGTTCCAATAGAAACTTCTCTAAAATCTTAATGGGGCACCTATTCATCCAACAGTCTAATTCTTCTTTACTTCTAAGTCCCTTGTCCAAATCGTCATATGGTCCAACATGCCCTCGCCATCTGTAGGTCATGCACTCTATCAGAGTTGGTCCTTTTCCGTTACGGGCATCTTCTACTGCTTTTTTCGCCGTTTTATAAACCTCTGCAACATTGTTTCCATCAATTCTGACTCCAGGCATCGCGAAAGCCGCGGCTTTCTTGTAAATATTAGTGTCTGCAAGACCAGCTGCTATTGGCAGATGAGTGCAATAGAGATTATTCTCACAAACAAATATTACTGGTGCTTTCTTAAGTGAAGCAAAATTGAGGGATTCATAAAATACTCCTTCGTGTGCTGCTCCATCACCAAAGAAAGCAACAGAAACAGCATCCTTATTTTGCATCGAGAATGCGAGTGCGGTTCCAATAGCAATGGGTATTGTCCCGCCAACAATCGCGGAGCTTCCTGGCAAACCTATGTCTGGCGATGCAACATGCATGGAACCGCCCTTGCCCCTTGAACACCCCGTTTTCTTGCAATAAATCTCCGCCATTAACGCTTTGAGGCTGCCGCCTTTTGCTATAAAGTGGCCGTGAGAGCGATGGGTACTGAAAACATAGTCATCTTTTTTTAGGACAGAGCATACTCCCGTGGCTACAGCTTCTTCTCCAATATACAAGTGGCAGGGTGTGGTAACTTCTCTTGTATGAACAAGTTCTCCTACCTTTTCTTCAAATTCCCGAATTTTTACCATTGTCGTGTACATTTTACGCAAAACATCAGTAGGGACATCTAGGGCAAGCGGATGCTGCCCTTTCTTACTCAAGTTTGATTCGCTCCTCTTGCCCGTAATTCCTGTACCATTGAATGAAGGCTTTAAGGCCTTCTTTAAGGTCGTATTCTGGCTCCCATCCCAAGATTTCTTTCGCTTTGGTTGCGTCAGCAATTAGCTTTTTTACCTCTCCAATTCTCGGTTCCACATGAACTGGGTGTATTTTCCTTTTTTTCCCGCATAAATCAATAATTAGATTGGCTAAATTGAGTATGCTTACCTCTTTACCACTGCCGATGTTGACTGGGTCTAGTCTTGACTTGTGGTTAAGAACTAAGTCGAAAGCTCTAACAGCATCCTCGATGTAAGTGTAGTCTCTTGTTTGCAGGCCATCTCCATATATGACAGGTGGGATGTTATTCAAAACTCGTCTAGTAAAGATTGATATAACGCCGCCGTATCCAATGTCTCTTTGTCGCGGACCAAAAATGTTGAAAAATCTAGGTATAGAAATATCCATCCCGTAGGTCTGGATATAAGCGTTGCACATTCTATCGGCTGCAATTTTGCTAGCCCCATAAGGGTGCGGCGCATCCAGAGGGTGCTTTTCGTCTATAGGAACATACTGAGCCGAGCCGTATACCTCACTTGAAGAGGTATGAATCACCTTCTTTACGTCATATATTCTGGCTACTTCCAAAACATTCTGTGTTCCCATTACATTTATTTCATAAGTAAGTCGTGGTTCGACATAGGATCTATCCACATGAATTTGAGCTGCAAGATGAAAAACTACGTCCACGTCACGAATTATTCTTTCCAAAAGGTCGAAATCTTTAACATCACCTTTTATCAGCTTGAAATTTCGGTAATCCAATAGATGTCTGACGTTCAGCAGATTTCCGCTCAGAAAATTATCTAAGCAGAGTACCGTGTGTTCTTCTTTGGTATATTTCTCGCAGAGGTAGCTTCCTATGAATCCTGCTCCGCCTGTTATCAAAATTCTCATCTTTCATGTCTCCGTATTAGCTCTTTGTAAATATCTTCCATTTTCTCCATCTCTCTATAATAGTTGTTTCTCTCTTCAATTATTTGTCTGTTAATCTTCCCGAACTGCTTTCTTACGTCCTCATTCCTTAATAAGTAAATAATCTTTTCGGCTAAGACTTTCGGGTCTTTTATCGGAACCAAAAATCCGTTTACTCCATCTTCAACCCACTTCTTATTATCCGCAACATCAGTAATTACAACGGGCATTTCGCAAGCCATCGCCTCTGCTGTGCTCGCAGCAATCCCAGCGTCCGAAAGTGCCGTGGAAACGTAAACGTCCACGGTGTTTAGGTACTCTGGAAGCTCTTCGTTTGGGATAAAACCTACAAACTTTACGTTATCATTGATGCCTAAAGATTTGGCTAATTCTTTCAGCTTTTTTTCTTCCGAACCTTTTCCTGCAATCACAAATTTTGTTTCTGGAATTTCTTCCAGCACTAAGGGCACAGATTTAATTAATGTTTCAATGTCATAAACGGGTTCAAGGTTTCTTAAACTTATAATTGTAGGTGAATCGTTTATTCCTAGTTTTGCTTTAAGCGTGTTACTTTTGTGTCCAAGGCTAAATTTCCGAGTGTCAACTCCAAAGTAGATGAGTTCAATCTTTTCCTGAGGAATTCCCAGGTTCTTCATGGCTTCCTTCATGTGTTTGGCGTCGCAGGTTATTACATCTGCTTTTTTCAAAGCGAATATTGCCAACTGCTTCTTTATTATTGAGATAAGGCGTGCTTCAGGAACAGCTAAGACATCTGAACCCCAAGCTGTGAGTATGAACGGTTTAAAACCGCATAATGCACCAAAAAGTCCATAATTAGTTACGTAATGTGCGTGCAAAACATCTGGTTTTATTCGGCCTATCAGCGCTTTTATTCTAAAGAGGGATGCCACTTTAAGGGGAAACGTAGCGCTTTTAACCAGTACTGGGAGTTTCAAAAAATGAACTGTTGCTCCCTCGATTTGGGCTTTTTCAAAGGAGATAACATGAACTTCGTGTCCTCTTTCGACGAAATATTTGATCCATCTGCTTGTGTGAACACTCGCTGCATTCGCCAAATAGCATATTCGCATGCACTCGCTGCCTCGCTCTTATAGGTCAATTACTAAGAGTAACAAAATTAATAAAGTATCTCTCAAGGAGCATTACGGTTTTTAACTGTTGAGAAGTACGATTTGAAGTAGAACAAACGCTATCTCTTCTCAGCTTTAAAAACGGTATAATGTCCGAATAGATGTTTTGAGAAGATTTTTTCAAATAGTTTTTCAGTTTTTGAGAGAAAGATTTTGTAAAGTATTTTTGGACTTGTATAGAGTGACTGTACTGTTACAATATCTCGGATTTCTAATCTTTTCTGCCTAAACAGCTTAAATAGATTAGAAGTTTTTTCGAAGTGTGGGGTTACCTTAAACCTTGCGTACTCTCTTACGTGTTCAGAACTTTGGTAAGGTTTTTCAGAAATCTTCTTTATTTTATAAGCGATCCATAGAATTATTGTTTGAGGGAGACTGAGCGAGGGAATCGAGATTACAGCAGTTCCTCCTCTGGTTAGAACCCTGCTAATTTCACTGATCATTTTCTCTGGATTTTTCAAATGCTCCAATACTTCTGTACAAATAACTACGTCAAAGATTCCATTCTTGAATGGCGCGTAAGAACCGCTCCCATATATCAAGCTTGCTTCAGGTAAATCACGCGAAACCTGCTTAAGAGTATTAATGTCGATGTCAATTCCAATGTAATTGTTAATACGATTATGAAAAAAGTATGGGTTTTCGCCACATCCTACATCGAGGGCAAATCCAGCCTGTGACCCGTTTTTCTTCACCATCGAAATTGTCGCATTGTAATAAGGTTTTTCAAAAGCCCTTTCTACGCCTGCCATCAGCATCACACGACATATATCTACGTTAGCATCAATACACGTAATATAAATATGATTAGCAAAGTGGAAAGCCAAGAAGGCTGAGACTCAATCTTTCTCTAGGGCTTCAACTCTTCTCTTGACCTTTTCAACTTCACTACGGATACTCTCATCTTTGATTTCTTCCTTTCGTTTTTCATTTGACTTCAAAATCAGCCTCAGAAAATCAGAATCATAGCTCTTCAGCAATAATTCGGTGTTGGGAATTAAGCAGTGTCCACCAATAATATCTGGAAACATTACGGGTCTGTCATGTCTAACGCGGTCGGTGTCCTCCAAAAAATCCACCACGTTTTCGAAGTCAGCTCCGAAAGACTTTGAGATGCGGTGCATTTCCTGGAAACAAGCAATCATCCAAGCTCTATATGTGGTCTCAAAAAGTTTAGCTAGCTCAGTTTCTAAGCAGCTTTTCAAAACTTTAGTTTTTAAGCCCAGTTTTTCAAAATGTTTACGCGCCGCTTCAGCAGCCTTCGGTTCAGAACCGCCAATGTATTTTGCCCAACGTTTCAACTCCCACTTCATGTACTTGGAGCTTTTGTGTACTCCACGAACCGGCGAGTGGGCAACAAGGCAATTGCACTGTTCATAGATTTTCTTTGTTGTTCCTGGCGGAACCGTGCTGTTGATGATGAGCAGTTTTGGTTTAAATTGTTTTGCGTAGCTGGCGACTGTGTCTACGAATTTTTCTTGAATTCTGCATAGAAGGCAAACGTGCATCGTGTCTACTTCATTTGGTAGTTTGCTCCTGTTCTGGCCAGTCGCGCGCATTTTTGTTTCATCTAAATCTAATCCATAGACGATAAACCTATCTTCTTCTTTCAACAACTCGAATAAAGCATGCCCAACCTCACCTAAACCCACTACTAGGACTTTTTCTTTAGTCAATTTACCGCATCCTCTAACAGAAAAATTAAGTAAATTTTTAAACTATTTAAACGTTGAAATCCAAAAGGAATAACTATGCTACAGCCAAAAACTGGAAAAGGAGTGATAATTGGAGCCAACGTTCAATTCGGCAGGGACGTTGTTGTTTGGAATTACGTTGTAATAGGTGACAATACGAAAATAGGCGATGGAACATGCATCGGAAGCTTTTGTGATATAGGCAAAAACGTGACTATAGGTAAAAACTGCAATATACAAGCCCACGTGACGATTTCAAATGAGTGCGTACTCGGCAATAACGTGTTTATTGCGCCCAATAGTTCACTTCTTAACGATAAATATCCTAAAAGCAATTTTCTAACATCCCCGATAGTAAAGGATAACGTCATAATAGGCGGAGGAGTTACAATACTGCCTGGCGTGATTTTGGGAGAAAATTCGGTTATCGGCGGAGGAAGCGTTGTAACTAAAAATGTTCCTTCAGGAAAAGTCTTGATGGGGGTTCCAGCAAAAGAAATTATGACTAAGAAAGAGTATGATGCCAAGCGCGAAGCGTTCATCCGGGCAAAACAGAAGAAAGGTGAAAGCCAACCGTGAGGATCTGGTATGACGCGTGCACTGGCAAGCACGTTCGATACGGTGCAGCAATCGCTGAGCGCCTTAGAAAATCTGGTCACGAAGTAATATTTACTACGCGAGAACACCCTGACACGCTGGCTTTAGCTCGTATTATAGGCGAACATCCAATTGTTGTCGGGAAATATCGCCCAACATCGCTTTTTTCGAGACTTGAGGAAAGCGCAAATCGCATCCTTAAATTTTCCAAAATGTTTAGGGATAATCCTCCAGATATAGCGATTTCTCATCAGTCTGTTGAACTGTGTCGGACCGCATTCGGTTTGGGGATTCCCATAATTTTGACCGCTGACACTCCACATGCTAAGGCTGTAAACAAGCTAACCATACCCTTTGCCACTACGCTTGTTGCCTCAGAGGCTCTACCAAAACGGTTTCTGGAAAATTATTGCCCAGCCAACATCATTCAGTTTAAGGGTGTAGACGAGGTTGCTTGGATTAAAGATTTGAAACCGCCAAAAACTTCTGATTTCAAGAAGCCGCTGATAGTTGTTAGGGCGTTCGAAACTAAAGCTGCTTACGCGCTTGGAACAGCTGACCGTACATTGGAAATCACGAGAAAACTCAAGGTTCTCGGGAATGTTCTTCTTCTCAAACGCTATAATGCGTCTGGAAAGGAAGCTTTCGCTGGTAAGGAGGAAATTGCGGATTCTGTGAAAATAGTTGCAAACGCGGACTTGGTTGTGAGTGCAGGCGGAACCATAGCGAGAGAGGCTGCTCTTCAAGGCGTCCCAAGCGTCGTAGTATCTGAGCTGGGTCGAACATACGTGAACATGTATCTTGCTCGAAAGGGTTTTCCCATTTTCATGAGCGATGCACAAAAAGTGCTGAGTTTAGCTAAGAGGCACCTCGGAAAGAAAATTGATGTGACGGCTAAGCTTGCACAGTTTGACAACCCAGTGGACATAATCGAAAAAGCTGTAATGAAAATACAATCGACGCCAAAAGCTTGATGGAAAAACGTTTACAAAACGAAAAATTAAAGATTAGCATGGCAGATTTAATCAGAAGGACAAAGGATGGGCCGGTCGTCTAGCTTGGTTAGGACATTGGCTTTACGAGCCAAAGGTCGCCGGTTCAAGTCCGGCTCGGCCCACCACTAAACAACTTCTCGTTTGCGCAAAAGTAAAGCACGTTTAACGCTTATGTTGCGTCTACCAAACAAGTTCTACAAAGTTCACTTAGCCTTTCAACCTGCATTTCAGTCTTTAAATAAGGGGGGCTATAGTTTCTTCCGAGCATAATAGAACAGCGAAAAACCAACAAGCCTTAACCAGCACATACGATTTCGCATCGTGTTGCATCATGTTAACAGTTTAGTTTATTCTAAATCTTCTTTTAGTCTTAGACTTCTAGAAACTCTCTTAGTCTTTTTGGGTTAAACACGGCGAACTTGGCGTTTTTTAGGTTTCTGCCGATTTTCGGTATTAATCCTGCCGCATCCGTTCCGAGTTTGCATGTCAAGGCGTGTTCAAGCAGTCCTAAAGGTTCCACGCCAATAACATCTCTGTCTAACTTTGCATGTTTCAGTGTCCTCTTTATCTCATGAAGAGACGATCCCAGAACCACTAGTCTGTCCAGCAGGGATTCTCGCCAAACCATGTACTTTCTAATCTGCCTACTTGACAACTCGGCTTCTATGTGGCTTTCCTCTTCGTTTAGACGGGTAATCTTGACGTTTACAGGTAAATCTTCGCAGAGCCCATAGAGTTCAGCTATTTTTTTCAGAGCAACTTTTCTTCCATCCACAAGCTGAGCCTGCAAATGACGTAAAGGTATGGTTGCGTGGACGATTTTCGGCTGGAAAACTCCTACATCTATCGATAATTCTTCTCCATTTTTCTCAAGGTTTGTGACGTAGCCGTTTAGCGTTGAAAGTTTTTTTACGTTCTCTAAATTGCTTGGGCAGAGTCCTATCTCCTTAATCACGTAGTTTGTTGCGATTCCCTCGTCTTCCCCTGCGACGGCTATTTGAACATATCTGTCAGCGACGGCGCCTAGAATTTTTGCTTCTACTTCCAGCCCTTCAAACGCAAGCTTTAAGGCTTTGTCGATTTGCTTCAATTGCCTATCATTATTAATTTTCGTCAGCAATGTTAATGTGGTCATGGGTCGTCGCCAATAAGATTCGTTATTTCCTCGTAAAGTTTTCGGACTCTTTCAGCAGAATCAGACTTCAGTTCTTTAGAAAGTTTCTCAATGGTTATTTCTATTGGAACTCGCTTAGCGTTCTCAATCAGCTTGTCAGCGTATGAAACTATCTTTTCTTCGAGGGTAATTGGGACGTAAACATCTTCAGGCCACCCTAGTTTTTCCGCTTCGCCGGCTGTTATTCCGCCTCCGATGTGTCTTTTAATTATCGAAACCACGGAGTCAGGTAAACCTGCCGACTTTGCGATTTTGGCTCCAACAACTGCGTGGTGAACCGTGTGAGTTTTTGAGCGGCCGATGTCGTGGAGAAGTGCGCCTACTTCCACAAGCTCAGAATCAATTTCTAAGCCTCTTTCTTTGAGGGTGTTTGCGGTCTTCAATGCAAGTTTTGTAACTGCTTTGCAGTGGTTTATGACTTCTATGGCGCATTGGTGTTCTCGGAGAAGTTGTAATGCTTGTTCCCTGGATGGAAGCTTTTCACTCACCCAGTTCCTTCCTCAACTGTTCAACTTTCTTCGATAATCTTCGAACAAGTTTTTCATTTCCATAATGCGCTAAAGATTTGCCGCAGGTGGAACAATGGAAAACCAGCTCTATGGCTTCTTCAAACGGGATTCGCTTGCATCCTGGCGTATTGCAATAATAAAAATCATGGTTCTTTTCATATTCTAGTCGAACATTCAGTTTTTCAAGAACTCTGCGTTTTTGGCTTAGAATAAAGCCTTCAAGTTGATCTGGTTGGAGTTTCCAGTGGAATATGAACCATCCGGTTTTGGGGTCACGGGTTCTTCTCAAGCTTACTAGAGAATGGTCGTAAAGCTTGTAGAGGATCTTGCGGACTAAATTTAGTCGAATGCCTGTTTTGTTAGCGATTTCATCGTCCGTTATTTCATCTACATTTTTTAGATGTTCAATCAGTTTTACTGCTTCTTCCTCGCCCATTGCCGTTGCAACTTTCATCAATGTTGCGTCATCAATAGTTGATAACATGCTCTGTTTTCCTTTCAACCATAATTAATGGTAGCGCTGCAATAAAACTCTTCTTCAAGTTTTAGACAAAATCAACATTCAACTATTGTTTTTTTCCCTCTTTCTTGAGGCACTATCTTTATTTTCGCTTTTTTAAACCCTTTAGATAGTTCTTTTCCTTCAAAGAATCGGTCCAAGAAGACAGCGAGGGCTGCGCATTCCGAGTGCGGTTGATTTCCGATGGACACGTTAAAGTCAGAAACATCTTTTGAGAAAAATTCTTTCGGGGCCTTCTGGCTTCCGACTATCACCAGAACGTCTTTCCTCAAGTTTTTAATTCTATCAAGAACGTTACTTGTTTGTATGTTTTCTCCGTAGGCTGTTAAATGGACAACGATGCCGCCCTTAGCTTTCCAGTCTCTCACGGCGCTTTTCCACGCTGTTCCCATTTCAAAAAAGAATTTTCCTCCCCAATTTCTCGTAACCTGCTCTACAGTTTCTCTGATTTTCTCGTCTACGGTATCTGAAAGCAGGAACCCCGAAGCGCCTAAAGCTCGCGCTGCGAGGGCAACATGGGTTGTGAGTCTTGCATCTCGTTGTGGCCTGTGCCCCCATCTCAGCACAACAATTTCCTGCATGCTCTTTTCCTCCTTATTGGGCCCTGTGGCTTTTTCAAATTTTCCATCGAGTTCTTCCACTCGTTTTCTTACTTTTTCAGCGAACAAAGGCTTTGCCTCAAAAACGACTTGCACAAAGTTGCCCATGAAACTTGCCTTCTGTACATCCGCCTTTTCATGAACCCAAGATATAAACGGCATTATCTGGTTGGTCAATGGAACAGAGAACGACGCTTGAACATAATCTTCCAGTTTTTTCAGTATTTCCTGTTTCAGCAGTTCAAGGTTTGTTTGGTGCAGTGCCGATATAAGAGTGGGATTCTTTGTTTGCGCTTTTAGTGCTTCAAGCTTTTGTTTTGTTTCTATTTTATTTAGCAAGTCGATTTTGTTCAGCGCGGTTATTATTGGTATGCCTGATGCTCCTATGCGGTCTATTGTTTCTAGGCAGATGTTGTTTTTCTTTTCAATCGTTTCTATAGGTTCGCTTACGTCTAATACTAATATTATGAGGTCTGAGTAGATGGTTTCTTCAAGGGTTGAGTGGAAAGCTTCTATTAATGTTAAGGGTAATCGGTCTATGAAGCCAACGGTGTCTGTTAAGAGGAATTTCCTTTTTGTGATTTCTAGAAGCCGCGTTGTGGTTGAAAGCGTCGTGAACAGTGCCTTGTCCACTTGTGCTGTTTCTTCCGTTAAAGTATTAAACAATGAGCTTTTTCCAGCGTTTGTGTACCCTGCTAAGGAAATAGTTGAAAACCCTAATTCGACTCTTCTTTCACGATGCAAAAGCCGTTTCTCTCGGATTTTTTTGAGTTTGCGTTGGATAGTGTGAACTTGCCTCTTTACTGCGTCATGATAAACGTCTGCTTCGTAGGCTCCAAGCCCCATGAATCCAGGTTGCTCTTTCATCTTGGCTAATCTTACCCTTTCTTTGGCGTGAGCAAGTTCATATCGCAGTGTCGCCAGCTGAATCTGCAGTTTAGCTTCCGTCGTTGTAGCTCTTTTCGTGAAAATTTCAAGTATTAGCTTGAAGCGGTCAATGGCTTCTATTCCCGTGGCTTTTGCCAGGTTGTAGGATTGAACTGCCTTCAGTGGATTGTCGAAAAGTATTTTTTCGGCGGTCGTTTCCTTGACAAGCGCGGCTAGTTCTTCCACTTTTCCAGCGCCTATCTGATAACGAGCATCTGCCTCTCTGATTTGCTCTACTGTTGCGGCAACTGTGTATCCAGCGGTTTCTGCAAGGTTTTTGAGTTCTTCTAAACTTGATGTTTCGTGGTTTAGTCTTCGTTGCACTATGATTGCTTTCGTTCTGTTGACTCCTCCCCGCCTTTCTTGTTCAGCTGTATAAGGTCTCCTAATGTTGTTTCACGAGTCGGTGATTTAGGAATCGCTTGTGAGGTTTTTTCCTCTGATATTGGAGCGAGTAGCTTGATTTTCAAAGCATGCTCAAGCTTCGTGACGAGTATGTTGTTAGGAGTCATTTTTCCAGTCTCAAGTTTACTTAAAACCGACGCTTTTTCGTTTAATTTTTTGCCAAGTTCTTCATGGGAAAGGCCCAGTTTTTCTCGCGCCTGTCTTATCTTGGCGTGGTACCCTTCCACTACTTCTTGAGTAATTTCCACTTTGGCTCCCACGGTTTTCTTTCTCTGCATTTTCGCTGAAAAAGGCACAAGCGTCTTTTTTGGAGCCTTTTGTCCAAGTTCTATCTCTTCTTCCCTGATTATTTTCCCATGTTTTGAACATTCACTACATACTGTTAGTTTGGCGCCTTCGATTACAGCTCTGATTGGGCTGCTGCGAATTTTTCGTCCGCAGACTTCGCATCGCAATGATTCTTCACCTAGATTGTCTTTATTATGTGGTGGTGTTTATAGTTGTCGAAACAAAAATACAAAGCAACGGTGAGCACGCGTGGAAAGCGCTCTGCGGAGGGTCAGAAGCATTGCTGATTACCAATTTGGAAAAGGCGTAGGCGTTAGGCTGTTTCCTGAAAACGTTGACATCGTGTACTCCAAAGCGACTGGCAGAATACGTTACGTGAGTTTAAATGGCGAAAGGCTTGCAACTCTCCGCCCCACTGATGGATTACTGTCCTTAAGCATCAGCGCTGCTATGTCTATCGCTAAGAACGCGGCTTTTGCCAGATGTTTTGTTACGGTGCGAAAAGATGTTTCGGAGTTTGTTGCTGACGGAGGCGACGTGTTTGCGGCGCACGTTGTCAAGGCTGATGATGCGATTCGTGCCAAAGACGAGGTCATTGTTGTCGATGAGGATAATCGCGTTTTGGCGGTTGGACGCGCCCTGTTGTCAAGCATGGAGATGGAGGCTTTTAGAACTGGCGTTGCTGTCAAAGTTAGGCATGGGTGCACAAAGGAAAGTTAAGTATATGAGGCTCTACTGCAGAATAGTTGGTGGAAGCGAATTATTATGCATAGACGTATGAGTCCCCGAGAAACAAGGCGCATGATGCAACGCATGGGCATGAACATGGACGCTGTCCCTGATGTTGAACAAGTCATCATAAAAACCAGCAGCAAGGAAATAACAATAGAACAACCTGAAGTGGCGATTCTCGAGATGCAAGGGCAAAAAATCTTTCAGGTTATCGGCGGAAAAATCGCTGAGAAGACCCCTCAGCGTCAAGCTTCTCAGCCTACCATGTCTGAGGAAGACGTGAAGCTTGTGGCTGATCAAACAGGTAAAAGTGTAGAAGAAGCAAGAAAAACCTTGGAAGAATGTGATGGTGATTTAGCGAAGGCTATATTGCTGCTTCAGTCATGACATGGACAATGGTTATTTCTATATAGCCGATTCCAGAGGCACGGATATTTAGGTTTTCCATGCCTATCGCCAAAGAAAATAAAGCAAAAGTTGCTTATAAAGTCACGTGGAAGATTATTCTATAGTGTTTTCTTCTTACAATTCTAAAACAAAGAATAAAAAAAGGATGTTCGCATCCTTTTCACTTAATTTGCAGCATGTAAGGGACTATTTTTAGCTTGCCTTTAGGCTTTCGAAGCATTGAACCAACATGGAGTCTGACAAATCCAAACACAAGCAGACTAACAACATCCAAGACTTCGTTAGTAAGGCTCATGTTTTCTGTTTAGATTTCCATGCGTACCAGACAATCAGTGCTGGAGCCACTAATTTTGCAATTTCCATCAGTATCATCCATACAGAAAGTAGTGCCACAGCATCAATCATTGCAACGAGTTGAATGACGACAAAGATTATGCCCACGATGATGTTCGCCCAGCGATTTGTCGAATTCTTTAGGGTCAGGGACAAGAAAGCCATTATCAATGGTGCTAAAAATACGATTGCGAAGAATAGCATCAGTTCAGGTGTTATCTTAATGCCTCCTATCTCTCCTGCCATTACTTGCTCTAATGCACCAGGCTCAAAACCCTCCAATGTAATGTAAGCCACAAGAGCTACGACATAAAACAGCCACAGCACTGAAATCTTTATCTTCCAATCCTCCAATCTTTCACCTCCTTTATCTTTCACTCTTTAACAAGAAAGAGATGTGGCTGAACACTTTGGAATCCTTGACTTGCCTCATCACAGCTCGTAGCGAGTGCCCAAATAGAACTTGTAATCAAAATACCTGAACCATCCGTGTTCTTCCTCGAACTTGGCATGCTTCTGAAGAGCTTCTACATCTGGAAACTCCGAAACTGAAGAAAAAGCATACTCTCCGTCTGACCAACGACAGTCGCAGTCAATAATATGTTTACCACCAACCTCTTCAAGGTTTTTAAGATCATCTTCCAGAAGCTTTTTCCATTCCTCTGGGTTTTCAAATAGCTTGTATCCTGCTTCCCTAACTTTCAGCAGAAGAAATCGGAAGATAGGTTTTTTCTCAGCCACCTAATCACCTCCTCCCAATTAAAACGCAAAAACACTACTTTCTTGTTCTTAGCTTAAATCACTTGTGCTGTTAATTCTATATATCAGTTACTCCATTACGTTTCACAGGGGCTAGTATGGCGATTCAAAATTCTGACGTCGCAGTGGTAGGTCATTTCGCTATAGATACTATTCGCCTACCGAGCCGTTCTGCTCCTTTCGTCGTTTTAGGCGGTTCCGTAACTTATGTTTCTTTTGTAATAAAACGTTTGGACGGAACAGTCTCTATAATATCCAAGGTTGGCGGGGATTTCCCAGAGGCTTACATGTGGTGGCTTGGGGAAGAAGGTATTGACCTCTCAGGTGTTACTAAGCTTGCGAACGAGCAGACCACACATTTTGAGCTTGGATACAGCAAAGACTTGTCAAACAGGACTTTGAAACTGAAAAGCAAGGCTTCCGCAATCAGTATGAGTGATCTACCGCCGTCTCTGCAAGCCAGTGCTATTCACATCGCGCCTATTGCTGGCGAAATTTCGTATAAAGTGGTTGAACATTTAAAGGACTGCACTGAGGTTTTATCCCTTGACCCTCAAGGTTTATTTCGAAGCTTTGATAAAACAGGAAACGTAACATCACGCGGTCAAGTTGACAAACGCCTGTTCACCCTCATCAATATTTACAAATCTTCATTGGACGAAATTAGCGCCTTTACGGGGCATTCCGACCTAAAATCGGCAATAAAAGCTATCCATGACTTTGGAGTTGAAACCGTAATCGTCACTTTGGGCGCTAAAGGCGCTGTGCTCTCTGTGGAAGAAACCCTTTACAACATTCCAGCCTGCAGCTCCAGAGTATTTGTTGACCCCACCGGCGCAGGGGACGCTTTCATAGGCGGCTTTTTAACCGAGTACGTCCGCCAAAAAGACTCTTTATGGTGCGCTTGCGTGGGCTCTGCAGCTGCTTCGCTGGTTGTCGAAGGCATTGGGCCAACATTTTTCGGAGAAAAAGAAGAAATTTATGAAAGAGCCCGCGGCATCTATGAAAAAGAAATTAAGCCATAACGCATATTGTACTGCGTAAAACTGTGTGTGAGGAATGAACTATTGGGGCGCATAGATAAAGGGGTCAAATGTAGCGTGTCCGGTTGTAGCAAGGAAGCTGTCCGTTCACTATCAACTGGAAAAGCCAAGTCTGCCGGGTTAAATGTTGGCAGCGAGGAAAAACGTGTTTATCTTTGCAGGGAACACTACAAGGAATTTAAGAAGAAGACTAAAAAGGACAAAACCATTGATAAGTGGCGTTACAGCGCCTAAAAAGAGTGAGTACCATGCGAATACTGCAATTGCATTCTAACTATATTGTTTACAAGCCTGTTAAGAGGGAAATCAGCATAGCTGAGGCGGCGGAGAAGGAAGAGAACCGCCTCGAAGAAGTCGTGGTCTTGTTCACCGCCATCGAGGAGGGCGACAGAGCGGTGACGGCAAAGAAAGCCATAGACGACGTACACGTGTTCCTTCAAAACCTCAAAGTTAACCGTATCTTGATTTATCCTTTCGCGCACTTGAGCAGCAACCTGTCAAAGCCTTCCGAAGCGCTGAAACTCATAAAAGACATGGAATCCTACGCAAAACAAAAGGGCATCGAGACGTATCGTGCTCCTTTCGGCTGGACCAAGCAGTTCACACTTGCCATCAAGGGACACCCGTTGGCAGAGCAATCCAGATTCTACGCACCTGCTGAAAGGGAAGCAGAAGCTGAGAAGGAAGAAAAAGTTTCCGAAGCCGTAAAAGCTGAGGAGAAACTGAAATCTTTCTGGTACATTTTCCAGCCCACTGGCGAGCTGAAGCCAATCGAAGGCTTCGACTTTAAAGGGCGTGAAAATCTTGAAAAATTCGCTAAATATGAAATTGCGAAGGTGCGGGCAAGTCAACAAATGCCTCCTCATGTGCTTTTAATGAAGCGGCTGGAGATAGCTGATTACGAACAAGGAAGCGATCCCGGCAACATCCGTTGGTACCCAAAAGGCCGCTTAATCAAGTCCCTGCTTGAGCAGTTTGTCACTTCTGAAATGATCGCTTATGGCGCCATGGAAGTTGAAACTCCGGTTATGTATGATTTCCATCATCCAAGTTTGGCGGACTACTTGAATCGTTTTCCCGCTCGACAGTACCTTTTAAAAACGGAAGACAAAGAGCTCTTCCTTCGGTTTGCTGCGTGTTTCGGCCAGTTCTTGATGGTGCATGATACCCAGTTCTCTTACAGGCAGATGCCGCTTAAAGTTTACGAGTTAACACGCTACAGTTTCAGGCGCGAAAAAAGCGGCGAAGTTGTGGGTTTAAGACGTCTGCGCGCGTTTACGATGCCTGACTGCCACGCCTTTTGCGCCGATTTGGAACAAGCAAAACAAGAGTTCAAAACGCGATTCAACCTTTCTATAGGCGTCTTAAACGACATAGGCTTGTCAAAGGACGATTACGAAGTGGCGATACGATTCACGGAAGATTTCTACGAAGAAAACAAGGACTTCATTGCAGACCTGGCCAAAATCTATGGCAAGCCACTCTTGGCTGAAGTGTGGACAGAGCGATTCTTCTACTTCACGCTGAAATGGGACGCCAACTTCATAGACAATCAAGATAAAGCAGCGGCACTTTCAACAGACCAGATAGATGTTGAAAACGCAAAAAGATACGAAATAACCTACGTTGATGAGAAGGGCGAAAAACAGTATCCTCTAATTTTGCACTGTTCCCCCAGCGGGGCTATTGAGAGGTGCGTTTACGCTTTGTTGGAAAAAGCTTACAAAGAGCAACAAAACGGCAAGTTACCAATGCTTCCCCTGTGGCTTTCTCCCACCCAAGTGCGGTTAATTCCAATGTCTGACAAGTACATAGAAAAAGTAGCGGAAATCGCCAAGCAGATAGCAGCGCACTGCATACGCGTAGACATTGATGATCGTGCGTCCACTTTACAGAAGAAAGTCAGAGAGGCGGAGACGGAGTGGGTTCCTTACGTAATCGTTGTGGGACAGAGAGAAATCGAATCTGGCGTTCTTTCAGTCCGAGATAGAGAGACGCACGGCAAGTTGCAAAACATGAAGCTGGATGAGTTGATAACGAAAATTACAGGTAAACTCGAAGGCAAGCCTTTCAAGCCTCTTCCTTTGCCGCTGAACCTTTCTAAAAGACCACAATTCTACGGCTAAACAGTTAAGAAACCTTATTTGTTGTCTGGATGATTGTTTTTGGTTTTGGACTTTTTGAAGTAAAAGAGAAAACCTAAGCCGACAACAGTCACTATTATTACGGTAGCCACAATCAAAGCTGTTGGGAAATGTTCTGGTTCCTTAGCTACGGTGAAGGTGATTGTTTCTGAGACGCCCGTGTTGCCTGCAGCGTCAGTCGCGTAAACTGTCAGGTTGTGCGTGCTGTAAGATAATCCAGTGAGGGTCGTGTTTCCAGCTACTGTGATGTTTGCTCCATCAAGGTAGTAGCTAACTGCTGAGGTTTGTTCGTTCACGTAGAAAGTTAATGTGATGTTGGTGTTATAGTAGGTTTTGTTCTCTAAGGACAGAATTGAAACGCTTGGAAGAATTGTGTCTAACGTGAAGTACACAACAGAAGAATTTTCAACTCGTGGAGAATAGTCACAAAGCCCATACTGGTCCCAAACAGACCCAGTTGCGTACGCGTGAACTGTTAGACTGTGTGGTCCGTCTGTCAGGTTCGTCAAATACACAAAATAATTAAAAGAAGAAGACAGATTTCTGTCCACACTACCGACGGATGCATAATATTTCCCATCAATATAATAAGTCACACCGTCAAATGTTTGGTCATGCCCGTTAATTCCGGGTGTACCTACCCACCATTCTGGTTTTGTCACAGTGAAGTTCAACAGAACACTATTGACATATGTTTCATTTATTGGTGAATGAATTGAAAGTACAGGAGGGTCCGTCCAATTATAGACGGGGGGAAATGGGTTTGCTTTCCCAAATTTAACATGTTGCCCTCCCACCAATGCTAAAAACAAGAGCGTCAAGATTAAGACTCCTGCAGGAAGTGTTTTCCTCATTGCTGTTGCTTCCCTAACCAGCGTAATACTAGGCTGTTTCCGTGATTAAAGCGTTTTTATCAAGGTTTCTTGACAAAACAGGCTTTTCCTTAGTCAAGATTTCTTGACAAACAGCATATCTGCCGCCTAATAGCAAATCAATGCAGAAACCAGTAGAGGGGGTCTACTCGCACCAGCGCATCCCTTCAGAGCTATATAAAGCTTCTATATATAAGGGGGCTATAGTCTTTTCCGAGCATAATAGTTCTAAGCGCAAACGAACAACAAACCCCGAAAACTCCATGCAACTTTCAAACATCAAATTCCATAATTAGATAAATGAATTATGTGAATCATTAACAAAAAATATATCAACGCTCAGCCTAATAAAAAGCGTCAACCTTGGAGGCAAATTCGGTGGAAAAAGAGTTGCAAGTCTACATAGATGGAGTTTACTATCCGAAATCGCAGGCTAAGGTCTCCGTTTACGATCACGGTCTCCTATACGGCGACGGTGTTTTCGAGGGAATTCGCGCCTACAACGGCGTTGTCTTCAAGCTTAAGGAACACATTGACCGCCTGTACCGTTCAGCGCATGCAATGATGCTCCAAATACCTTTAACAAAGGAAGAAATGATACAGGCAGTTGTTGAAACTCTGCGAAGGAACAAACTAAAAGACGCCTACATTCGCCTTGTAGTGACAAGAGGCGTGGGCGACCTTGGGTTGGATCCTCGAAAATGCCCAAAAACATCAATAATCATCATAACAGACAGCATATCACTGCATGCGAGCGGAGCTAAAGAAAAAGGGATTACCACCATGATTTCTTGGGTTAGAAGAAACCCGGTGGACTCAACAACACATGAGATAAAGTCGCTCAACTATCTCAACAGCATATTAGCAAAGATAGAAGCCACCGCGAACGGCGTTGATGAAGCTATATGCCTCGACAAAAACGGCTGCATAGCTGAAGGAGTTGGCGAAAACCTGTTCATAGTCAAGAATGGCAAAATTCTTACTCCGCCAAGCTCTACCGGTGCGTTGGCAGGTATAACAGCTCAAGTTGCAATAAAACTTGCAAAAAGCCTCGGATACGAAGTCACTGAAACTAACATTACGCCCTTCCAGTTGTTTACTGCAGACGAGGCGTTCTTTACTGGGACAGCCATGGAAATGGTGCCCATAAGAGAAGTGAACAAAAGACAGATTGGCAACGGAAGCCCTGGTCCAGTGACAAAGAAGTTAATGGCGGCTTTCCAAAAAGTAATCGCTGACCCCGCAGAAGGAGTACCCATCTACTCCTAAATTCGAAGCGGGCAATAAAAAAGTAGGGTTTGCCCTTATTTCTTTTTCATGAACCGTTCTATTTCGTTGAATGCTTGTTCCAGTATTTCGATTGGAGGAAGGAACACTCCTCTGATGTGCCCAGCGCCGTAAATTGGGTCAAAGCCTGAACCATGTACCACGAGCACACCGGTCTCTTTTAGGAGTTCAACAGCGAATTCCATGTCTGTCTTCCATTTTGATCCTACAGCGTGGATTTTTGGAAAAACGTAGAACGCTCCTTCCGGTTTTGCGCAGCTTATCCCTTCAATTTCGTTCAATCTCTTCCATGCGTAGTCTCTTCTAATCCTGAGCCTTTCAACCATGTCTTTCACGTGATCTTGCGGGCCTCTTAGAGCGGCTATCCCTGCCATCTGGGCTGGCGTGTTGGCGCAAATCCTTATGCGCTCCTCTCTTTCTATGGTTTTCTTCAGCTCATTCAATTCATTGTTTTGCTGGTAGAAGTATATGTAGCCGAGTCTCCATCCGGTCATTAAATACACTTTTGAGAGACCATTCAATCCTACTATGGGTAAGTCTTTGGCTAAATGGGCTGTGCTGGCGAAGTCTTCGGTGAATCTTATTTGGTCGTAAATTTCGTCCGACAGAACAAGGAGGTCGTGTTCTCCCGCTACGTCCAGTATCTGTTTGACAACTTTTCTTCCGTACACCGCGCCTGAGGGATTGTTTGGGTTAACTATCACTATGGCGCGTGTTTTTTCCGAGATCTTGCTTCGTAAGTCGTCAATGTTCGGTTGCCATTTCTCTTCTTCGAGTGTTTCATACGTTATTGGTGTTCCATCGAAGAACTTCGAGTAAGAGATGTATGGCGGATAGGCGGGTCCTGGAACGAGAATTTCGTCTCCCTTTTCTACGAGGGTGGATAGCACCATTTCAATCCCTTCGGAGACACCGGACGTGATTAAGACATTTTCCGCGGTTATACTCACGCCGTTGACTCGCTTTTCCTTTTCAGCTATAGCTTGTCTTAGTTCTGATACTCCTTCTGAAGGGGAATAGTAGTTTTCTCCTGATTGAACCGCCTCAATCAGGGTTTGACTGATATGCTGTGGTGTGGGGAAGTCAAATGCTACGGGGTCGCCGATGTTTAGGTAAAAAATCTTTTTTCCCATTGTTGCGAGTAGCCCTGCGTTGACTATTACGTCGCGTATGGCGTATTCGATAGCCTTTGCCCGCGCAGTCACTTTAACCTTCACCACTGTTAAGACCCCGTATGAATTCACAGTTGCGCTATTCCAAAACATAAAGCTTCCGAAGAATCGCTGGGCTCGAATGAAAAAACGTCAGTGTTTTCTGCGGAGAATAGGAAGTCGTAATTGTTCAGTAAACTTTTATTTTTGTGCTGGTCAATAATATGCAAACATTTGGGTTTGGTGAATATGAGTGTTTGGTTGGAATGGTGTTTTTCTGCAGGTTGACTTAAGCAAGAATAAGGCAGTTGCGGAATCATACAATGCAAGCTTGGCTTTGAATTTTCTCGGCGGCAGAGGTTTCGCAGCCAAGATTCTCTGGGACAAACTAAAGCCTGGGATCGATCCGTTATCGCCTGAAAACAAGCTTGTTTTTGCTGCCGGTCCACTGACTGGTTTAGGTTTACCTAGCAGCGGCAAATTTGTTGTAGCCGCAAAGAGCCCTCTGACGGGCGGCTACGGAGACGGGAACATTGGGACTGCTGCCGCTGTTCAAATGCGCAAGGCTGGCTACGACGCGGTTATCATCGAAGGTAAAGCAAAGACTCCTGTTGTTCTTCACATTAAAAACAAGATCGCTGAATTTTTAGACGCTAAAGATTTCTGGGGCCTGAACTCGTTCGATACTGAGGCTCAGTTGAAGAACATTTACGCGCGCACCGCTGGCATCGTCTCCATTGGCCCAGCAGGAGAAAATCTTGTCAAGTTTGCTACTGTTGTTTCTCAGGAAGGCCGCGCTGGTGGAAGGCCTGGCATGGGTGCTGTTATGGGGTCCAAGAATTTGAAGGCTGTGGTTTTCGAGGGTTTTGATAACCTGCCTGTTGCTTATCCTAAGGAAATGAAGGAGCTTAGCTCTGCAGGCTACAGAGAAGTTTTAACAAAGCCTGATTATGCTTTTTGGAAACAACAGGGAACGATGTCGACGGTAGAGTGGAGTCAAGAAAACAGTGCGCTTCCAACTTTTAATTTTCGTGAAGGCGTTTTCGATAAAGCGGACAAGATTGGCGGGTTTGCCATGGAAAAAATCAAGGTTTCCAATCGTGGCTGTCCACAATGCAACATGACATGCGGCAACGTGGTTAAGGATTCTGACAGGAAACAGGCTGAGCTTGATTACGAAAATGTGGTCATGCTTGGCTCAAACATTGGTCTAGGCAATCTCAGGCAGGTCGCCGCTTTGAACCGTGTTGCAGATGAACTTGGTTTGGACACAATTTCGCTTGGAAACGTGCTGGGCTTCGCCATGGAAACTTCCCAAAAAAGACGGGTTGCTGAGAAGGTTCATTGGGGGAAATTCAAAGAAACCAAGGCGTTGATTAACGACATAGCTTATAGGCGCGGTTTTGGTGATGTTCTCGCTGAAGGAGTCAAAGCCGCTGCAGCTAAAATAGGTCACGGATCAGCCGATTGGGCTATGCATATTAAGGGTTTGGAGGTAACCGCTTATGGCTGTCATGCTGCACCTGGTATGGCGTTGGCTTACGGCACCAGCTCAGTTGGTGCTCATCACAAGGATGCGTGGGTGATTTCTTGGGAGGTCCAAGTTAAACGTGGAAGCTACGCTGAAGAGAAAATTGATAAGGTTATAGAGATGCAGCGCCTCCGTGGCGGGGTTTTCGAATCCTTAACTGTTTGTCGTTTTCCTAACACTTCGCTTGACCTTGAACTGGAGTGGTACACACGGTTCCTTCGCGCGGCTACTGGAATGGAATTTACTTGGAATGCTTTGAACGAAATCGGTGATAGAGTCTGGAACTTGATGCGTGCCTTTTGGATGCGTGAGTATGGAGGAAGCTGGAGAAAGGAAATGGACGTTCCACCGTTGAGATGGTTTAAGGAGCCCCTAACCCAAGGGCCATTGAAAGGCTCTAAGCTTGACCCAGTGAAATACGATGTTATGTTACAAAATTATTACAAGAAGAGAGGATGGGACGGGAGAGGAATACCGAAGAAAATAACGCTGAAAAAACTTGGGTTATCTGATGTAGCTAAGCAGCTTGACAAGTATGTTAAATTGTCCGAGTAGAATCCACCAATCAGGTTTTAAAAAAACTGCCCCTCAAACAGCCGCCTTTAATATGATTTGGCGAAGTACACCATTTCCACGGCTTTTTCTCCGCAGTAGACACAGTTAGCTATGGGCTTTTCCTTTTCGAAAGGTCTCAGCCTAATTGTGGCGCCAGTTTCTTCCTTTATTTTTTCTTCGCACTTTGAGCTGCCACACCATGATGCTTTGATGAATCCCCCTTTCTCTTTGAGCGTTTTCTTGAAGTCATCGTAGTTCTGCGCTGTAGCTGTTTTTTCTTCTAAAGCTGTTTTGGCTTTGGCGTATAGGTTGCTTTGGATTTCTTCAAGAAGCTTTTCTGTGGCTTGTACAGCCTCATCCATTTTGGCAGTGGTCTTTTGGTAGGTGTCTCGTCTTGCCATGGTTATCTGGTTCTGTTTGAGGTCTCGGGGGCCTATCTCTATCCGGACGGGCACGCCTTTCAGTTCCCACTCGTTGAATTTCCATCCTGGCGTGTATTCTTCTCTGTCGTCCAAAATGGCGGTTATGCCTTTCTCCTTGAGTTTTTTCAGGATTTCTTTGGCTTTCGTTGCTATTGCGTTTGAATCGGCGTCCTTGTACGGTATCGGTACTATGACAACCTGCACTGGAGCGACTTTCGGCGGCGCCACTAATCCCCTGTCGTCGCCGTGAACCATAACAAGAGCGCCTATTACCCGTGTGGATATGCCCCATGAGG
>Ga0209636_10000029_pt1 | contig 106225 bp, 68 predicted proteins | sample DeeMarSWOR152_54_FD_187464 | JGI IMG/M metagenome (GOLD analysis project Ga0209636, IMG submission 187464) | Marine sediment microbial communities from White Oak River estuary, North Carolina - WOR-1-52-54 (SPAdes) (version 2) | ecosystem: Environmental > Aquatic > Marine > Intertidal zone >...
AATACCATGCCGTAGGCAACAGCAGGAGAAGAACCTACCACCCTATAATCGCCTGTTTCGTAGCTCCATACGAGTTCTCCGGTTGCTGCATCCAGCGCATAAACATTTCCGTCAGAAGAGCCTATGTATACCTTGCCGTCAGCAACAACCGGAGCACAATACGCCTCATCGCCTGTTTCGTAGCTCCATACGAGTTCTCCGGTTGCTGCATCCAGCGCATAAGTTCTATTGTCACCACAGTTCACGAAAACCATGCCATAAGCAACAGCAGGAGAATGCCACACGTTACCGCCTAATTTTCGGCTCCATATCTCATCGCCTGTAGAAGCGTTCAAAGCGTAAGTCTTGTTATCATAAGAACCCACAAAAACCACCCCGTCGACAACCGCCGGAGCACCTGGGAAATGGCCAGTTCTGTATTTCCACAACGTTTTGTTTGTGTCAGGCGCCTTAGACATCGAATATCCCGTGTGCATCAAATCATGGCCGAACATGGGCCAATCGTCGGCTGTTTCCTGCGGGTTCCCCGCTCCCGATGTAACCGGCATAATGAACCCTGTTCCGAGCACAGCCTGCAACAAAAGGCAAACAGAAGCAAAAACAAACAAACCAGTTTTCCTATTCATGCCGATTCCTCACCTTATCAGGATGGCAATCAACTCTTGAATTGCTCTTTGTGCTTGCAGGTACTCTTCCCATGCTCTCGATGCCTGTTGTTGCACTTGCAGGTACTCTTCCCATGTTTTCTGTCCTTGCCTAAACTCTTGGAATGCTCTTCGTAGCTGTTCTCGTGCCCGCTCGAACTCTTGGTATGCCTTTACTTCCTTTTGCTTTGCTTGAACTACCACATTTTTAAAATGTTCAGGGCTGTTAAGCTTATTTTGTAATTGTTTAACCTCACCTTTCGCTTGATTATAGTTGTTTTCTGATTGTTCAGCTTGCGCCTTGATATCGGCGTACTCAGCGGACATCTGACTCAACGTACTATGCTGAACAAAACAGAACCCAGACAAGATAACCAAACCAATTATTAAAACCGCAAATAGAGCCTTCCACCTGATAGTCAATAACGGAACATGCCTCCAACTTTTCGGCGCCTCTTCCACCTGGTACATCATAGAAACCGCGGCTTCCCCAAAAACAGAAAGCCTATACACTCCATCTTCTCCCTTGGAAACAAGATCACCTAAAGAATCAAGATGATAGGTCAGATGAGAACTCGAAATCCTCAAGGCTCCCAACATCTGAGAAAAGTTCTGCGGCCTATTAGAAAGCATCCTAAGGATTCTGCGACGCACAGGATGCTTCAACACCGTAAAAATAGTGGAATAAGTTTCCTCTTCAGCCCCCCTCATCAATCCATCCCTCAAGAATCTAACAAGTAGAAATCCAAAGAAAACCTTTTTTGTCAAGAAACTTTGACTAGGACAGAATAAATGAATTTTCCAAGCTTGGTGTTATTTCGATATTTTAATAATGTGAGAGGAGCATTCTTAGTGGGGAAGAAATCAGTAATGAGAATTCCAGAGCATATTTTCAGGGCCTACGACATTCGAGGAATCTATGGTAAGGACCTTACAGAAGAGACTGCCACCAGAATCGGTCAGGCTTTCGCCTCATGCATGGATGGCACGGGAAAAAATTTTGTGGTTGCAAGAGACGTTAGACTAAGCGGTGAAGTGCTGGAAAAAGCCTTCATCGAAGGGATGCTTTCCGCAGGCTGTAATGTGCAAGAAATCGGAGTAGTACCGACTCCGGTGTTCTATTTTGCCATAGTCCATTACGGCAAAGACGGAGGGGCCATGGTCACCGCTTCGCATAATCCCCCAGAATGGAACGGATTCAAACTTTGCCGCGAAAAGGGCTTATTGTGTGCGCAGGGCATGGGCATGGAAAAAGTTAAGGAAGCCGCCCTCACCGGGCAAGTTAGGATGGTGGGTGTCCGAGGCAAAATGGAGAAGTATAGTGGAGCTCTCGCCGATTATTCCAAGTTCGTGCTCAGCAAGGTGGAAATTGAAAGGAAGCTGAAAGTTGCTCTTGATCCAGGGAATGGAGCCTGCGCTTTGTTGGTTCCCGAACTGTTCGAGGATACTGGACTTGAAGTTGTTGCCATAAACGCTGAGCCTGACGGCAGTTTTCCATCGCGTTCCCCTGAGCCCACTGAGGAATCTTTGAGAGAACTTAAGGAAGTCGTATTAGCGAACGGGGCTGACTTCGGAGTGGGCTACGACGGCGACGGTGACAGAGCGCTTTTTGTGGACAACAGGGGAAGGGTGCTTTCAGGCGACATCACACTAACCGTTCTTGCGCGTTATCACCTGCAGAAACATAGGGGCGCTAAGATTCTGTATGATGTTGCGTGCTCCTCTAGCGTAGCCGAGGTCATTAAAGCCCACGGCGGAAAACCGGTTCTAAGTCGCATAGGACACGCCTACGTCATGGACAAAATGATTAAGGAAAACATTGAGCTTGGAGGAGAAATCAGCAGCCACCTCTACTTTTCCGAGGTTTACGGTTTCGACGACGGATTGTTCGCCACATTGAAAATTGCTGAGTTGCTTTCGAAAACCGATAAGAGCCTGTCTGAACTAGTGGACTCCATTCCCCGATATCCTGCAACTCCAGTTAAGGTCTATGATTGCCCGGATGAACGGAAATTCAAGGTTGTGGAAAAGTTAACGGAAGAATTCAAGCAGATGGGCTACGAAACCGTTACCTTAGACGGAGTGAAGGTCATCGAACCAGAGGGCTGGGTTCTCATCAGAGCTTCAAACACGCTGCCCCAGATCAAAATGGTAGCGGAAGCCAAAACCCGAGAAAAGCTTAAGCAGTTAACAGAGTTTGCGGAAAGAAAAATCCTAGAAAAAACCCACGGAAAATAAAATTGTCCAGTTAGGGTTTGTTCTTAAGCTCAGCTCTTTTCACTAGTAAATATCCGCTGTGGTTTTCCCATTTCTCAACCGTTTCAAGCAACCGAATTTCCTTCTTAAAATAGGGCGCGTCGAGAACAAGCGTTTCGTATTCGCCCCCGTCACCCACGGGAGAAATTCCGTATTTTCGGTTTAACTCGATGAGTGCCTCCACGGTTTTCGCGTCGATCTTTCTCCCGAGCCAACTTGAATCAAATCCGTAAGCGTAAACTCCCGTAATAACCGCGGTGAAACCTAACTTAACTAGTTCCTTCAGCAATTCTACAGGGTTTTCTTGCCAGAGCGGCGCGATGGGCTTCAAGTCCAATTCTTGGCAGATTTTGTCAATTCGCTTCTTCTGGTACTGCGACGCTATGGCTCCGTGAACCACTCCGTCCACCTTTAGAGCGGAAAGCACCTCCTTAAGGTCTTCAACCTCTTTTTCTTTAATGCCTGAAGTTTCAGCTTTAACCAAGGGTATCCCAACAGCTTCAGAGAAAAGATCGGTTAAGTGAATGTTCGGATAATGGAACATCCAGCTGTCTTCCCGCTTCGGAACCATAGTAACTAAGCACTTAACCTCGTAGCCTTCTTCCAGCGCTCGATATAATGCTAAGGCGGAGTCCTTCCCGCCGGTTACTAAAGCCGCAAGACGCACGTTGTTGCACGAATCCAGCAGGTTTTAGGCGCTGATTTTTTGGGCAATTTTTTCACCGAACTCTCGACACTTTTTCAGTTCTCCATCGCGGAGGGGACCCCAAGCGTCGCCTTTAGGTAAAAGAACAGGTAAACCCGACGTGATCAGTTGCATGCCAACCTTCTTCATGTATTTTTCTAACGTGTTTAGACCTCCCGTTTTCTCGTTTGCGTATCTTGTGTCGAAAGCCGCGGCTTTCTTATCGGTCCATTCGATCTGTGTCAGTGCGTCCATGAAAGCCAGCATCTCTTTGGCTGCGTCTCCGTAGTGGGTTGGCGTTCCGATGATGAGGATGTCGTATTGAGTTAAGTCTTCGGGTTTAACGTCCTTTATATCCAAGCATTCCGTTTCCATTCCGCCTTGTCTTAATCCGCTGCATATGGCTTCCGCTGCTTGCTTAGTGTTTCCGAAACGGCTGTAATAGAGCACAACCGCCCTAGGCATGCAGAGTTCGCTCCTAGCATATTCTTATGTGGCTTTTAAATAAGGAGTTTGCGGCTTCCCTGCCCTCCGTTAGGCCGCTGTGCTTCTTTGGAACTTTGTTTCCGCTTCTTTAAACAAATTCTGCGTTTTGTTTCTCCACTTTTCAAGTCCTTCAGGTGAATCTGGATATTTCTGACACCAAGCCTTCACTCTTTCCGTTAAACTGGCTGCACTCCGCAACTTCCCGAGGAGGCGAAGGTTCCTTAAGCCTCTCAAAGCTCTTAGAGCTTTCTCAGTTATATTGAGGCGGATTTCCTCACCCAAGGTTGCCCTTAAAAGGTCGTCCTCCGTGATAAGCCGATATTTCACGCCTTGATTCAGGTCGTCGTTGCTGAGGCTCTGAAGAAACAGGCGGAATACGTCAAGGCCAGCCTGCTTTGTGCCGTATGCTTGCAGGTACCTAATGTGGTAGGGCCAAAGCGTTTCTCGGCTTGCGTCTCCTTTTTCTAGGGCTTCAATGATGGTTTTTCCGGCAAGGGTTCCGGCAATCATGGATGGGCCTATTCCGCCGCCGTGGATGGGGTTGCCTTGGGTGGCTGCGTCTCCGGCTAGGATGATTCCGTTTCCGACCGTGCAGTCGAGGGGTCTTCGAATTGGGACGTGTCCTCCACCGCCGGTTATTACCGTTGAAGCCTTGAACACGGGTCTGTTTAGTATGAAGTCGTAGAGTTGCTTTTTCGGGTTTGGAAACCCGTCAACCATTGCCACCCCTAAGCCGACGTTAACCCTAGTTTCTCCTTCGGGGAATACCCAAGCGTATCCGCCGGGCACCTTTTCCTGATTAAAGTACATTTCGCCGAACCCGGGTTCCTCCATCTGCTCTTTCAACTTACGGATTTCCCGGTAGCAAATTGCTACATCTTCTTTGTCGATGTTTGCGTCGATGCCGAGTTCAGGGGGAAGTTTTGTCCTTAAAACCGCTGAAAAACCGCTGGCTTCCACAACCACTTTGCCGTTTAACCTTATTTTTTCCTCTGTTTTCAGTTTTCTCGCCTCAACGCCGACGACGAAGCCTTTCTCTATCATGGGCTCTAAAACTTGTACGGAATCGAGAAGGGTTGCGCCTGCGTTCAGTGCGTCCCTTAATAATCTTTGTCCGAAGAGGCGTCGGTTGATGATGAATCCGTAGACGCCGGTTCCTTTAACGCGGTAAACCATGTTTTCGTCGGGAAGATAAATCTTGGCTCCCTCAACTGTCCGTTCTAACTCTTTTCCTGTGGGAGCGGCTAATCCTAAATTGTCAAAATGATGCCTTCCGATGGCGTCGCCGCAAACCTTATCGCCGATGGCTTCCTTCTGTTTCCGGTCGATTAAACAGACCTTTAATCCGGCTTCGGCGGCGGTTTTGGCAGCCATACACCCCGCGGTTCCAGCACCAACCACAACCGCATCAAATTTTTCCAAGGTTTTCTCCACGCTCTTTTCATAGTTTCGAGGGCAACCTCATAACATTTACGATGTTTTCGTCTCGTTCGGCAAAGCACTGCGGGGTTCAAATATTTTTAGGTGCTGTCAGCTACTTTTGTTTCTTCAGAAGCTTTCTGGCTTCAGTTTGCCATTTCTGCAAAATCTTCTTCGAATATGGAACCTTCTTAGCTAATTCGTCCAAGTTGGCGCCAGCTAGATCAGAGGCGTCTAGTATCTCTGCTTCTATTAACTTTTTCTCAGCGGTTTTGCCTATGCCCTTGATCTCCGTGAGCAGAACCACAGTTCCATATTCCTCCTTGAGCACTTCAACGTTTTCGGCGTGGGAGGTTTTTCTCCGCGTGTCAATCATCATCCCGAGTGTTTTGGCTTCTTGAGGAGTTAATCCTGCGTCTTTGATTTCTTTTAGGCTGAAGCCCCTGCCTTTCCTCGGTTTTGGTCTCTTCGCGGGGGTGTAAACAACCGCTTCGGTCTTCTCCATTAAGCATCTCCGTCCGTTGACTTTACTTCTGCTTACGGGTGGCGAGGGTTAAAATATTTGTTGTTAAGCCACGGGGAATTTTAGAAGGCTGACGGCGTCTTTCAGTATTTTTGCCGATTTGCGGAGTGCCTTTATCTCGTTTTCATCCAGGGGCAGCTTAATGACGCCTCCAATTCCCTTTCGGTTGATTATCGACGGGACACTGAGGCAAATGTCGCTTACTCCATGATAGTCGTGAACCAAGCTGGAAACAGTTAAAATGGCGTTCTCGTTCCTGACGATGCTTTCCACGATACGTGTTAAGCCTAAACCGATAGCATAGTAAGTTCTTCCCTTAAGCTCTATTATCTCATAAGCGGCGTTCTTCACTTTCTTGAACATGCTGTCGAGCCATTCGGGATCATATTCTTCGCCGCACAACGGACAATAATCCTTCAGCCTGGTTCCAGCTACGTTTGTTGAACTCCAGAGGGGTACTTCGCTGTCGCCGTGTTCTCCGATGATGTAGGCGTGAACGTTTCTCGGGTCAACTCGGAGGTATTCACCTAGGATATAGCGGAAACGTGAGGTGTCCAAGATGGTGCCGGAGCCTATGACCTTTTCGGCTGGAAAGCCTGAGAGCTTCAGGACTGCGTAGGTCATGGCGTCCACGGGGTTGGTGGCAATCAGAAAAATGCATTTGGAGTTATACCTTGTCACTTGGGACACGATTTGCTTCATAATTTCGAAGTTTTTGTGCGTCAACGCTAGACGAGATTCTCCTGGTTTTTGCGCGATTCCGGCGGTGATGACTACGATGTCTGCTCCCTCACAGTCCTCGTAGTCTCCAGCCCAAATTCTCGCAGGTCGAACAAAGGATAAGCCGTGATTCAAGTCCATAGCCTCACCTTCAGCCCGCTTCTTATCAACATCGATGAGAACAATCTCAGACGCGATTCCCCGGATCATTAGTGCATAGGCGAAGGATGAACCGACAAAACCTGCTCCAACAATAACAACCTTAGGCAACCTTCCATCACCAACAAGTCATTATATTATTTGAAATCAAATAAAACTATAGAGGTTGCGGAGATGGAACAGTGTTCCGTAAACCTTTATTTGGTTCAACATAGTGTATTTATAAGTAATAGAATCGTTTTAGGCGGTTAGTATGAATTCAAAATTTATTACAGGCTTAATGCGCGCGCGTCGCAACTTCACGACGCTTTTGAGTTCTACTTATCAGATTTTTGAGGAAGTAGAAAGAAATGTATAAGCGTCTAATGTTGAAGTTTCTAGTCTTAAGCGCTGTAGTTACAGTGTTGTTCAGCTCTCAGGTTCTTGTGACGGGTTTTCCGAGACTGATAGACACCCAGTTTTCTTCAACTCCCGCGAAGCAGCCTTCAAGCGTAAAGTCTGCAGTGGCTGGAGAAAACCCCAACATAACGGTAAGCGTAATCTCCAACAAAGTAACCTACAAACCGTTAGAGAACGTCACTATCACCGCCAACGTCACCAACCAGGAATCCTATGAAATCGATAACATCACCGTCAAAACGACAATCACCGACGCCTTCGGCGACGAAGAACTATACACGGAGAATGAAACCCTCGACAGCATCGCAGCCCAAGGGAACGTCAGCGTTCAAACCGTCTGGACAGCCCTCAACATCACCATGGCAGGCTTCGTGGCTGAAGTGTCAGTTTTCGACAATCAAAGCGTCCTCCTCGCCAGTGATCACTGGGTTTTCGACGTGGTTGAGGACTGGACAAAAGTTCCAAGATACGGATTCTTCTCCTCTCCAGCCTTCGCTCCAACCGCAACAGGCTCAGCGGAAAAAGTGGAAGCCCTCAAGCTCTTACACGTAAATTCGCTGCAATTTTACGACTGGTTTGAACACCACGGTAACTACACTCCAACAAAGAGCACTTACTCTATGCTGGGTCATCCAATAAGTAGGGATAAGGTCATCGAAATAATCGGTCTCGCCCAAAATGCAGGAATGAAATGCATGCCCTATACGACGATTTACTCCGCAGCCCAGGAAATCTACAATCAACACACAGATTGGGCATTAACCGACGGCCCAGACGGGCCTCCTCTAAAGTTTGCCAATTGGCTCTACTACATGAACCCGGACACACCATGCGGGTGGCACGACTACCTAATTGAGGAATTTAATGACACAATCGCGATGTTTAACTGGGATGGAATTCACCTAGACCAATATGGATGGTGGTGGACAAGCAATGCTTACTGGAACGGCTCATGGGTGGACATGGTCAAAGCTTTCCAGCACTTCATTAACGACGCGGTTGGAAACATAACTCAGACTTACCCCGAAGGAAAGCTCATCTTCAATTATGTGACTTACTGGCCAGAATGCTATGAAATGATGGGTAAGAATACAACAGTGAGTTCTTTGTACGCTGAGGTCTGGAATCCCTACAACGAGTATTCGGATATCCGCTACTTAATTCGGCAAGGAAAGGAATACAACAGCAGCAAGGCAGTAATTCTTGCAGCCTATCCAACGCCTTCACCCCCCCTCCCAACGGTTCTCCTCCTAGACGCAGAGATATTCGCAAGTCAAGGTTTCCACATCGAACTCGGAGAAGGAAACAAGATTCTCACAGACGCCTACTTCCCAGATTATTCCACCATGGATGAGGAGATGATCAAGGCTCTACGATCCTATTATGAAACCATAACCCGCTACGAACAGTACATCTACGACACGTCTGTTCAAGAACTCCCCATATCCACCGTGCAAGTAACGGGTTATCCATACGGCATCTCACCTTCTGCCAACTCCATTCAAGCAATTCCTTATATCCGTGTAGTTAACGGATCAGAAGAGGCGAGAATCGTCCACCTTATCAACTTCCGAGGCGTCACAAACATGAACTGGAAGGACGCGAAATCAGCGCCAACAGAGTTGTCCAAGGTTCCCGTTGAAGTTCAGATTCCATCCGAAAAAATGGAAGAGCCTAAAGGCGTGTACTTAGTCAATCCTGATTCCCTCGACACAGACCCCGTCCCCCTACGTTTCACCTTTAACGCCAGCGCAAATACAATAAACTTCTCCGTGCCGTCATTGAAATACTGGAACATAATTATGATCCGTTATGTTCAATCTGGCACGATAAATCCTGTTGCTGATGCGGGTTCCGACCAGACGGTTATTGTGGATGAAACCGTCACCTGCGACGCTTCAGCTTCAAAACCGGGATGGAATGGCACCCACGACATGCCCATAGCCAACTACACTTGGGATTTCGGCGACGGAAACACCACCACAGTCACAGACCCCGTCATTTATCATACTTACAACGCCACTGGCACCTACACTGTAACTTTGAATGTAAGTGACACAGCGGGCAACTGGGCAACCGACACCGTCACAATAACAGTTTTGGCTCCCTCCGACGTAGCCGTCACCGACATCGACGTGTTTGTGAACCCCTCTAAGTATCCCAGCCTAGTCTTGTCAGGAGCATACGAATCCTATCCAACTTGGGGGGTTCCCTACAAAGTCAACGTTACCGTCGCAAACGAAGGAGCCTCCACCGTCAGCTTCAATGTAACTCTCAACCTCCAAAACGCCACAGGCAACTACACCAAGGGAACCCAACCAGTAAACAACTTGGCTCCGGGAGCAACCGCAAACCTCATATTCAGCTTCGCTGTTCCGCCGCTACCCGGCTATCCTGACAATGCTCCGGCGGCGTGGCCCTACCCAACCTACACCGTATGCGCTAATGCCAGCATAGTTTCAGGCGAAACCGACACAGCCGACAACAAACTATTCGACGGCACCATAAAGGTGAAGTGGCCTGGCGACGCGACCAGCGACGGCGAAGTCAAATTGCCCGACCTAGTTAAGCTCGCCAAAGCTTGGTACGGCGATATTGTAACCAATCCCAGTAAATACAACTACGCAGCGGACTTTGACATGAACGGCGAAATCAAATTGTCCGACCTAGTCAAGCTGGCGAAAAACTGGTACAAAGGACCCCTAGACTAACAAATCACAGTAGAAGGAACGGGTAACCACTCCCAAAGCCCCTCTCTTCTTCTAAATTGTATTTGAAGCCTATTTGACCGCAAATAAAACTATAGGGTCTAGTTCCGCCATCAGTGCGCCTCTTCAGGCTTCAGGCATTATAAGTGTTAACAAAACCTAAAAACAAATCAAATCAACGTGTAAGAGGAGAATCACTAAGGGATGTTTCGGAAGCGGTACTTGGTTGTTATGTGTCCCCGATGCGGAGCGCTAAGATACGCGAAGTCCAGCCAAAAAACCACCCTCTGCTTCGGATGCAACTATCACATTCCCTTGGATCCCGCTAAAACCCACATTCTGTTCAAAACAGACAAGCAAAAAGAAGCAGTAAAGGCTGTGCAGCAATACAAAATGAACAGAGGAAAAACCTCGAGCTCCCAATCCCGCTTCTAACTCAGTTTTCAAGGCTAAAACATAAACCACGCGCCGTAAACCTTTTGTGAGCATCCGCGTAGAAAGTAATGCAGCGATGTCACGGTTTGGAGGAGCCAAAGCTATGTCGCTTATACCCGCTTTTAAGTTAGACTTATTGAACGCTTGGATTTTTATCCTTCCTCTTCTCGTACTATGGCTGACTTTCATACGGGTTAATAAGGAAAAAATGGAAGGTCCCGAAGTCGAATTGACTAGAAAGGAGAAAAAGCTCTTTCCTGTCTTGCAGGCGATTATCTTTGTTTCGTTTATTTATAGTGTTTTCTTGCCGCTGAAACTGGACACAGTCTGGTTCTATGTTGGGCTTTTTATCTATCTGGTGGGTATGATTTTTATCGCCATGGCATGGCTAAGCTTTGCTACTACCCCGCTGGGTAAGCCAGTCACTAAATGGGTCTATCGCATTTCAAGAAATCCCATGGACTTTGGCTGGGTCTGGACATATGTCGGCATAGGCATAGCCTGCGCTTCTTGGCTTTATCTCCTATTCGCAGTGGTGGCAATAGTTCTCATGGACTTTTTCACAAACACCGAAGAACGCTTCTGCCTCAAGAAGTATGGAGATGCATACAGAGAATATATGGGCAAGACCCCAAAATGGATAGGAATACCAAAATCAAAGAAAAGTGACTAGTGCACGCACATTTTTATCAATGTTTTAGCGAAACTTTAACCCTTTGTAAGTTTTTCACGTAGGAACCTTTGCATATTAAATAAATTCACCGTTACTGTTTCTTCAGCGTCAACAAACTGTTGTCCTTCAGGTATCTCAACGAAACCATCAGCCTTCGCCAACGTAGTTATAGCGCCGGACAAACCCAAAGGAACCGGAGAAGCCCTCAGCTCCCCCAACTCACCGACATCAAGGGTTACCATAACAAAAGTCCGACGCCCCTTCGCCTGAAACATCTTCTCCCCAGCGACAGCATCCACCGTGAACAGCTCGTCTCCTTCTGGCTTCCCAGCCATCCGCGCGAGGACGGGACGAACGAACAAATAGAACATCAACAGTGCAGAGGTGGGGTGACCCGGCAAAGAAAAAACGGGCTTCCCATCAACCAGAGCAACCGTTAACGGTTTCCCCGGCTTGACAGCAACCCCGCAAACAATCACGCCGGCTTCACCCCAGCCGCTCAGAACAGACGGAATGAGGTCTTTAGGTCCAACTGAAACCCCCCCGGAACTAACAACAACATCAGCTAAACGAAGCGCCATCCGCAAAGCGTCTTCAAGCCGATCCTTCTCGTCCTCGATAATTCCTAGATTAAGCGGTTCTCCTCCGCATTCTAAAACCGCGGCGCTCAAAGTATGCGTGTTAACATCGTAAATCTTACCGGGCTCAAGCTTTTTTCCAGCCTCAACGACCTCGCCGCCCGTGGACAAAACCGCCACTCTAGGTCGCTTGTACACTTCAACTTCAGCTAAGCCGAGGGCTGCTAAAACGCCTATCTGGCGAGAAGATAATATCTGACCTTTCTTCAAAACCGTTTCGCCTTTATGGATGTCGGACCCCGCCTTCATGACATTCTCTCCCTTCGAAACCGGACGGTGAATAAGAACTGAACCGCCCTCCTGAATCGCATACTCCAACATAACAACCGCATCGGCACCCTCCGGCAAAGGTGCCCCCGTCACAATCTCAGCAACCGCACCCTTCTTCACCTTAACGCGAGGTGCTTCACCAACGCTTACACGTCCAGAAAGCTTCAGCTTAACAGGCTTATTCTCCTCTGCGCCAAAAGTGTCTGGCGCCTGCACCGCGTAGCCGTCCACTGTTGACCGGTCGAAAGGCGGCACATCCATTGGCGCTGCGACGTTTTCAGCCAAGACGCGGTTATGTGCTTCCGAGAGGGGAATTCGTTCTGTTCCCGTGGGTTCAGGGGTGAAACTCTGTTCGAGGCGGCGTTTGGCTTCTTCGAATGAGAGCAGTTTCCTAAACAAGCCGACTTACCTCCACTCCGCCGAAGAGATACACAGTAACAACTTCACCCTCCTCAACGCCCTCAACATCCTCTGGAATCACCACATATCCGTTCGCCCGCGTCATAGTTGAAAGAACACCTGAACCCTTTGTCCGAACGGAATCAGCGAAAAACTCTCCGTTCTCCTCGTAGACGTAGACCCTCAAGAAAGCCCGCTGCCCCAAAGCTGACGCAACCTTTCTAGTTAACTTTGCCTTAACCCTAACCCTCGGCTCATCTTCTATTCCCAGCAGTTTAAGGACGAGGGGTCGAGCGAAAACCTCGAAGCCAATCATGGCAGCCACAGGGTTCCCAGATAAAACAAGAACCGGCTTCCCCTCAAGAACAGCCAGCGCAGTCGGCATACCCGGTCGCATAGCCACCCCGTGAACAATTATTCCGGGCTTCCCAATACGGTTCACAGCCGCTGGAACAAAATCCGTCTGCCCAACGCTTGTGCCTCCGGTTGTGACGACCAAATCCGCCTCTTCGATTCCTTCCTGAACTTTAGCGCTGATTTGCTCGATGTCGTCTTTGACTATGCCGAGGTCTAAGGGTTCCGCGCCGAGTTCCCTGCACATGTTGGAGAGAATTAGATGGTTCACTCCTATTATTTGACCAGGCTTAGGTTTTTCACCAAGCTTAACAAGCTCGTTTCCCGTAGAAAGCACCGCAACCCTAGGTTTTTCCCTAACCTTAACCTGCGTTAACCCAAGCGCAGCTAACAAACCTAAATGTTGAGGCTTCAGCCGTGTTCCCGCCTCCACGGCAACCTCACCCTTCAAAACATCCTCCCCCCGTTTAGAGACATTTTCGCTAGGAGTCACTGAGGTCAAAACTTCAAGTTGTCCTTGCTTCTTACGGGTGTATTCGAGCATTATCACGGCGTCAGCCCCCAAAGGAAGCATATTTCCGGTCCATGTGGGATGTGCCTCCTTTTCGCGGACTCTATTCCTCTCAGTTAGTTTAAGTTGTTTCGGGTTGAACTGAGATGCTTCGAATGTGTCTTTAGCTCTCACGGCGTAGCCGTCTACTGCGGATCGGTTGAAGGGCGGCAGGTTACTTTCAGCCACAACGTCCTCGGCTAACACGCGCCACAACGTCAGTTCAAGCGGAACCTGAACCGCATTTTTAGGTTTCAGTTTAAGCTTTTCCGAAAAACGGTTCATTGCATCGTCGACGTTTGTGAGCTTCTTGAATCCTTTAAGCCGCGCCATTATTTAGCGCCTCAAGTAGTAAAATACGCTGCGTAAATAAACCTGTTGTGAACTTCGCTTAGTCTAAATTGAGACTTGTTCGACTAATTTTCTTCCAACCGCGACTTCATCTATGCTGTGGATTACGGCCCCGCAGTCTTTCATAGTTTCTTCCACATGATTCAGGTCGATGTTTGTGCCTTCTATGGTGATTTTCACGCTCTCCGTGTCTTGATCAATTTCCACTAGGGAGATGTTCACGCCGTCCACGCCCTTCATTGAACTTAGACGCGCAGCAAGTTCGGGAAGTTGAGGTTCGTGAGGCTTTAAAACGTCTAAAACAAGTCGCTTAATGCCCTGTTGCACCCTACAAAGGTCCTCCAAACCTCAGACTTTAAGGTCTACCTATTTAAACTTTATGAAGTCTCAAATTTTGAACTTGTTTAACGCTTCCCACCTGCCACTTTGAGCAGTGTATCCCGCATTTTTATTGAATCTTGATCGAGAATCGGCGACTCGCTGATGACCACCGGCTTCAAACCAAGCTCATGAATTAACTCGGCGAAGGGCCTAAAGCTCGGTCCATATTCAACTTCATCCATGATATGGTGTCTTTTTTCCCCCTTCTCTGTGAACTCTACGCGAGTGAAGTGGACGTGAAGATTTTCCGCGGTCTCTGTTCCAAGTCGGTTCTCGATTATGTCCAAGATTTTGGCATAGTCGCCCTTGGTTTTGAGCATTCCGCCGCTCCGCGCGTGGATGTGTGCCCAATCAACCACCGGCTGCGTCTGCTCAGAGTTTTCACAAAGTGCTAATACCTCGTCTAGGCTCCCGAGTTGGGATTTTTTGCCTGTGGTTTCAAGTCCAAGATGTACGCTGCTTATTCCCAAGGCGTTTATGCGCTCTAAAACATCTTCAATCGCTTTTGCGCATGCCTTAACCGCTTCTTCAGGCGTTCTTTTGCCGTAAAATCCCGGGTGGAAAACCACGGTGTGGGCTTTCATCCAGTCCGCGGCGGTTACACACGCGATCAGCCTGTTTTTGCTTGCTTCTACCGTTTCTTCAGCGCCACATAGGTTGATGAAGTAAGAGCCGTGAACTGTCAACCAAACGTCAAATTCCTCAGCGTTAGCTCCAAGCCTTTCCGCCGCCTCCCTCTTCATCTGGGGCTTAGGTCCCCACCGGGTTGCCTGATACTCAAAGGCATCTAAACCTTCATCGCGGAGATAAGCAGGAAAATCTTCAACCGGTCGCTTAAGCTCCTTAAACTCGAAGGGAACACCAGCTGGTCCAAACCTCGGGCGGTCAGCCATAACAGTCGCCACACATTATAATTGCACGGTCAGAACTAAAAACTGCTCCGTATAGAGAGGGCTTACCGCCTTTTTCCGCGGCGGCGATACAATCGAGTGGCATACCACCCATAGGCTAGGGCTGAAACCGCGCATATCCACGCTGCGATGTTTTGGCAAAGGAGGTACTTAACCGTCGGATCGAGGTTGGTCACAGCCTTAACCACGGGTGTTCCCAAACTTAAGAGGGCGTTTCTGAAGCCCGGTGATGCGGCTAGCAAAGCATTGTTTATGGCTGAAGCTAGCCACCCTAATGGTGCTAAGGCTTTTCCTATGGCGTGGGCAATGTTGGTTAACCATGAAACGAATCCGAGGGAGGCGGGGCTTCCTTTGTACAGTGTGGTAACTCCGTTGTAGAGAGCTTTCGGATAGCCTAAGACGTAAAGCGTGAGGGCTAACGCTGAGAAAATGAAAAGGACGGTTACGGTGCTTTTGATGGTGGCTCTGGCGAAATGTAGTCGCTGGGAAAGGTAGGAGACAACTCGGGTTCGGGCAAGTCTGGAGCTTATTCGGTTGAAAGGGGCTTTGATGGCGCGGTTAGCCCTCTGCAGTTTTTTGTTTATCCATTTGAAGAAGTTTCTGATTGATCTGAGGCGTCGTCCAAACCATCCTGGATATTTTTTTCTTCGTTTAATGGATGGTTTTTCGCGGGGTTTTTCAACGCGGGGCGCAGCTGCTACGTATTTTGTTATGTAGGTCCAGCTTGCGACTAGGACGACGGTGACGCCTAGGGGCACTAGGTGGAAGAGGGGGCTTAGGGTTATGGTGAAGGCGGGGTTTGTTGATGTCCATATGAGGAGGTTTTCGTCTCTTAGACCGGTGGAGAGGAAAAGGTTGACTAGAAAGTATTCCATGAGGAGGGCTAACGCTGAGAAAACTACTATCGCGGCGAATCCTTTAGGCGCGGTCCACCTGAAGACTAAACGTTTCTGGGAAGCCACGGACACACCTTCATTAAATGCGTTGGTTCGTGGGGATAACATGGCGTAGGTAACAAATTAGGTTAACGGTCGCCGTCACGGGTCAACTGGCTCTTGCATAAATTTCAATTCCAAATGTTTTAGTGTTGAAAGAGCTTGGGGCTTCATGAGAGACATTGGAAATAAAATACGATATCTCGTGTGTTTTGCTGTCTTATCTCAATAGTCAAGTAAAATTTCCTTTACAAAAAAGTTAAATAGGTCATAAATCTGACATATATTTGCACTGAGCCATGTTTTGGGAGAGCGGTCAAACTGAAAAAAGTATTCGATTCACCTAATAGAACTGTTTCCCTGGCTTCTCTTTCAGTCCTAATCTTACTAGTAGCAACCCTTTACTCATCATCCATAATGTCTGTTTCAGCATATTCGCAGGTTGGTGATGTGAACGGGGACGACCAAGTTGACGTGTGGGATCTGTATCTCTTCGCTCGGTCTTGGTACAAAACCCCCGGGGAACCCGGATACAATCCGAACGCTGACTTCACTGGAGACGGCAAAATCAATTTGGCCGACCTAGTCAAGCTGTCGAAGAACTGGTATGTAGGGGTTCCCAGACCAGAAGGCCCTCCAACCGTAACTCCAGGGTATGCAACGGTGTCCATCTATCCCTCGCTTGTTGAAGGTCCTGACGTGAGCGACACCTTCACGGTTGACATAAACATCGACAACGTTACAGACCTTTACGCTTGGAGCATCGGTTTAAGCTGGGACCCTTCGATTCTGAACTGCACAGGCAGCACTAACAACTACACCTTCTTCGGAAGCGGAATTGAAGAGAACGTTATACCCCTCGCAGGAACAGTAAATAACACTGCAGGCGAGATCTATCCGCCCCGCGCTGCCAGTCGAAACTCGCGTGTGAATAACGGAGTAACTGGCAGCGGAGCACTGTTCCATGCGGAATTCACCGTTTTATCTGAAGGATCAACTTGGATAAATTTCACGCAGTTAACATTGCTCAACAGTACCGGAGAATCTATGCCCTTCGATTTGGTCAACAGCTACTTCAGTTTGTATCCAACGGAGCATCGTGGCCCCACGGCTAAATTTAGTTATTCGCCTGCCGCTCCAAAAGTAAACGAAGCAGTGAATTTTGACGCCTTACCTTCATCGCCGGGCTGGGATGGCACAGCCCCTACGTCTATCGTCAGTTATTCTTGGAAATTCGGGGACGGTACAACCGGCACCGGCGTGACTCCAACACACACCTACACTTCAAAAGGAACCTACACCGTAACTCTCAACGTAACGGACAGCCAAGGTCTATGGAACACCACATCAAAAACCATAACCGTTTCACCCCCGCAAACCACGATCTTCATTTGTCCATCATACATTACTGGTTACGCGGTCGACAACTTCACGATTGACATAAACATCGAGGGCGTCGAAGATCTCTACGCTTGGCTCATTAGTTTATCTTGGAACTCCTCGGTTCTTGAGTGCCTCAGCTTCACCTACGACTACAGCTTCTTTGGACCAAAAGCAGATGTCGTAACCGCTCCAGGAACAATAAACAACACAGCAGGAGAGATACAAGAGTACACGGCCGCCCTAGTCACCCTATTCGGCGTAACCGGCAGTGGAACACTAGCTCAAGTAGAGTTCCATGTCTTATCCAATGGTTCAACCTCTATAAACCTGATGGCAACGCTTCTGAACAGTTCAGAACTTGACATTCCACACACCGTGGTTAACGGCTACTTCACAGATCCACCTAGACTGAGAGGCGACGCAAACGGAGACAACAAAGTTGATCTAAGAGATCTAGTTATTCTAGCGAAGTCTTGGTGCAGGGAAATCGGAGATCCCCGTTATGATGCTCGCGCTGACTTCACCAACGACGGCAAAGTTGACCTCCGCGATTTGGTTGCGCTGGCGAAAAACTGGAACAAAGGAGTTTCCTAAACACCTTCCTCTTTTTTGTTATTCGCTGAGTTTAACCATTTTAGGAATCTGCCCAGCCTTTCCAACCCTTCCCCTGTATAGAACAAACACTCCCCTAACCCCCTGAATGGATAAGGCCCTGTTAACGCCGTTTCTAACCGCCCCTTGAACATCATCGCCCTTAACGACGTTTCCAGCAGCCGTAGCCGCCGCGTCAGCCAACCCAGCGGTTTCAGCAAAAACCGTGACCGCCTCAGCGTCACCGAAACTTAAAGCATGGCTAAACACACCTGAGCTTGTAGCCAAGCCCACTGGAAAGCTTTCCAACCTAAAACCGATCTGCTTTGAAAGAGGAGAATCACCCGCTAACAAGGCTACATCCACGGGCCTATTCGAAACCGCGCAGGCCTCTCCACCATCCTCAACAACCGCCACCTCGGCACCATCCAAAACCATGGCTTCAACCGCTAAATCGCACAAAACCCCTGCAACCGCCGCCATCGGGCCTACACCCGCCGCCTCCGCCGCCTCCGCCATCAGCTCAGCTATTCTAGGGCCTTCATCCATGCGAACGGGTTCAAGGGAATAAAGAAATCTGGGATTTTTCCGAACGTAGTTCTCAAGCTGTTTCCTCTGGTTTTCAATGGATGCCATTGCCGTTTTAACAGCGCTTTCGCTGTCTGATATTACTGTGCACACTGTTTCTTTACGGTGAAAAGTTTGCTTGAACAGATTCTTCGATTTCATAAAGATCATTTTGCAGCGGCTTCCTTTGGCAAGTTTCACCTCTCTTCAGTCTAAGCGACGTTTCTCACGGGGTTCCCGATAACGCCCAGATTATCCGATTAGTCTTATAGCCCTCACTGGGCAAGCATCAACGCATAAACTGCATGTTACCCCTAAGCACTTGTTCTCGTCGAAAACCACTGAAAAATCTTTATCAAAGGTAATAGCAGTCACTGGGCACAATGAGACGCATGCTCCGCAGTCAAAGCATTTCTCATCCACTTCGATTAACTTGCTGACGTCAACAGTTACGCCTTTCTCTCGGAAGGCCTCGATCGCCTTGTTAGCCTGATCTGAGGGTATGTCCGCGATAATTTCTCCGCCTCGTTGGCTGATGTGGGCGCTGAGGATGTTTATGGGGATTCCCTTTTCTAGGATGATCTGCGAGGTTATGGGCTGATCAACTATTTCCTTCGAGAACTTGAGTAGAACTCTCACCAATGTTTTTACCTCCCAATAAGCTTAGAGATGTCTTCGGCTGTGACGATTCCAAGAACCTTTCTGTCCCTGTTGATGACCGGTAAGGCGGATATGTTGTGTTGAGCCAGTTTTCTGGAAGCTGCTTCAAGCGGTTCATCCGGGGTTGTCGTTACGACCTTTCTAACGATTATGTCCGCTAGTTTTCCGTTTCCTTGACCCACCGCCCTCGTTATGTCCCATGAGGTTACGATGCCCCTCAGCTTTCCTCGGTTGTCAACCACTACAATGTGGTTAACTGAACGGCTTATTATCCGCTCGGCAACCGTCCTTATCTCCTCATCTTCTGTGCATGTAACAGCCGCATGGACGATGCCTTCCACGAAGGATACTTCCTTGGTTTGTTTCATGGGTTTGAAGAGTGTGTCGGTTGGGAGTTTTTCGGATGGAGCGGTAAGGTAGAAGGTTGTATTTTCGATCCATGATTTCAGTGTCTCCGCGATCTTACGCGCTGTTTTCAGGCTTGAAAGCGAGCTGACCTTAACCGATCTGTCGTTGATGGTCACAGTGCCTGACTTCAACTCTTTATAGTTCACCTTTCCAAGCTTGGGTCTTCCTCTACGCGGGACACCGTAGTCAACTATGTCGGTTACAATTTCCTCGTCGCGTATGGCGACCTTTTTGGCGATGTCCTCATTTAAGATTGGTATAGGTATACCTATGCCCACGTAGAGCGTGGTGCCATACTTGGCGTAGGTTGCCCCTCGAATGAACTCAGGACTCATCTTTTTACAGTCTCCTCGAACCATGATTGTACCAAAGCGGTTTCCAGGCTCATGCTGGGTTCCCTCACCTATTACATAGCCTTGGGCGCCCCCCAGGAAGATGCGGGTTCCAACGCCAATAGTTTCATAGTCCGGGTCATTCATTAGGGGATTTAATTCTCCGGCTCCAGAAAAAGTGGCGTTTCTAAAGCGGGGCAGAAGTTTTCCCATGTAAGTGTAGATTATTTCGTCGCGGCTGTTCGTGGCGCAAACATAGCGTTGATAGCAGTTGCGGAAGTTAAGCAAATAAAACTGGTTCAAATCCTCCTTAGTAATTGTCGTTTCAAGTCTAGTTCGGGGATAACAGTCCGTTCCGTACGCTGTTGCTCTTAACTCAACCTCCTTGCCTCGTATCAGGTCCTCTATTACGTGTCCTCCGCCGTATTCAAAGGATCTAGTTTCAGACATTATGGTCGCGCCGATGTACAGGTCTACAGCTGCGCCGGGATGACAAACTTCCACATCGTTTATCCAAGCTTTCTGAATTTTAATGGGCGGATCTGCGTGTCCGACGTTAATTATGGCACCTGAAGAACACATGGCTCCAAAGGTTCCGGTTGTGACAATGTCTACTTCCTTGAATGCTACTTCGATTCCGCTGCTTTCCACCAGCTTCTTCATTTCTTCAGCGGTTAAAATCTGCGCGTCTCCACTCTTTATTTTCTCATTGATTTCGGCTATAGAGCGCCTATTTCCTTTATCGGTTCTTTTCTCTTTGAGTTTAATTCCCTCCGGAAGCATTAGCCTATTAAAAAAATAATTCTTACTTTAATATTTTTTTGAAAGTTTTATTCCGAAAAGAATATAGGGAGGCACAGGAAAACCGTAAGGTATGTTACCTTCACTTGAGGAGATTTCTAGAAAAAGGAGACTGCTAGGTTTAACGCAGAAGGAGTTAGCTCGCCTATCCGGCGTAAGTCAATCTTTAATCGCCAAACTGGAATCAGGGAAAATCGACTCCTCATATACAAAGGTTAAAGCCATTTTCGATGCTTTGAGGAAGCTCGAGATAAAAAGGGAGTTCCACGTTAGCGAGGTGCTTCAAAAGGAAGTCATTGGAGTTCAGAAAACTGCTAAGGTTTCTGAGGCTGCACGGTTGATGCGTGACCACGGCTATTCGCAGCTTCCCGTCTTCGACGGCGAACGCGCAGTTGGAAGCATCTCAGAGAAAACAATTATGGGTCAAATCATGGCTGGTAAAGATTTGTCTCAAGTATCCAAATTGCCTGTTGAAGCGATCATGGATGAAGCCTTTCCGCAGGTTGTGGAAGACACGCCGCTTTCTCTGATCTCAAGCGTTCTACAGGTTTATTCTGCAGTTCTGGTTTCAAAGAAGGGAAAGATCGTGGGCATAGTAACAAAAGCTGATGTGCTGAAGATACTTCCCTAAAAAAAATGTCCTATGACCGCCCAGAAACTTTGGTGAAAGAATTGACCAGATGGATAAACCAAAATGTCGTTCGACGTAATGAGAGTGAATGAGCCAAACAACGCGCGCGCACTTGCTATTACCTAATAATTTCCAAAATTTCCTCAAACGTTTCGCAGTAATACGAGCAAAGATCCTCTGTTCCGCTCTCAATGACATTGCCGCCAGCGAAACCTATTGTCGTGAACCCGGCAAGCCGGATTGAACAAACGCCGGCTCCGCTGTCCTCAATACCCACGACATGGCTGCGCTCTTCAAAGGGAATGCCGAGCCCCACGCGGCAGACTTCCGCGTAGAGCCAAGGGTGCGGCTTGGGTGAAAGTTCGCCTAATGTACCGATCTCACCTTTGCGCAAGGGGAAGCCGGCGGTGATGATCGCGTCGTAGAACATCTTGGGATCACCCATTTCCAGGGTGCTAAAGGCTGAAAGAATCTCCGGGTAGGCTTTTTCATAGAGCCCAGAGGTGACGAGACCGATTTTGACGCCCATATCTTTGAGTGTATGCAAGAACTCCTTCAACCCCGGCGAAGGAACAAAGGCGTCAATCCGCCCTTTGCCTTCAAGAATCTTGGACATCTCACGGTGGGTGTGCTCAAAGTAGTATTTTCGCGCTTCTTCAACGTTCTTGTCCGGGCAGTACTCCCTGATGCAGTACTGTAGGTGCTCGGAAACGCTGTGACCCGACACATAGGGCAGATCTTCTTTTTTCAGTTTGAATTTCGGATTCTTCAACAGACTTGCCGTAGTTTTTTCAATAATCCAAATCCAGAACTTCTCACTCCGCACACTCGTGCCATCCAGGTCCATGATAACGGCTTTGATCGGCTTTTCCATGTTGACTGGGTGAACTGGGTAGTATGCCGGGTAACCCATAGCAGACTTGACGTACGCGATTGTGTGGTCCTGAAAGGCGATGAATTCAACCTTCCCGTCACCTGTGGCCGTGATCGAGACTACGCCGTCTTTGCCCACATGAAACACGCCGTCACTACATTCCTTCAGCGACAAAAAGCCTGATCCTCTCGAGATCGCTCCGATAGCAGGGATATTCACCAGAGTTTCCATGTTGGTTCCCTCAAGCTTGGCCCGCCATTTTGGAGAGAGTTGCTTCTTAGGCATGAGATACGCTGTGGGGACGTCCATTATTAAGGTATCTGTACCTAAAAAGTGGCCCGCGGACTCCAGATGTGCCCTAGAACTTATCTATTGACACGATTTCTGCTAGGGACTTTCTTGAGGCAGGGTCAGTGAACCCCTCACCTCTTGGATACCCTAGAGGCGTTATCGCCACGACGTTCACGCCTTCAGGTATGTTTAAAATCTTCTTAACCTCCTCGTTGTTGAAGTCTCCGATCCAACATGTGCCCAGTCCTTCTGCTCTCGCTGCGAGTATTAGGTGGGTGAAGGCTATGGAGACATCCACGATCATGCTCAAGTCCTTCATATACCGTCCCCTATTGTAGTGAATGTTATATCCGCAAGCCATGATCACCACGGGCGCCTCGGCGATGAACCTCTGGTTCCCGCAGGCAGGCACCAACCGCCTCTTCAACTCTTCATCCTTCACGATTATGAACTTCCAAGGTTGGCGGTTCGACCCTGATGGGGCAATCCTCACGGCTTCTAAGACTCTGTTTAGGGCTTTCTCAGATATAGGGGTCGGCATATAAGACCGAATGCTCCTCTGAGTTCTTATCACATCGTAAAACTCCATTTCTTTCCCATCTCCATTTTTTGTTTATGTTGGTCTCGGTGAAAACTCTGAGATTGGATTGCTGAAGATCTCGGGTTTAAGAGAACCCTGCAATTCTTCAATCGGGCTCTCTGTATTTTGCACTTCTATTTTCCCTATATGAACTGCAAAGGTAACCTCTACGGCGTATTTCTCCTCAGGCTGCAATTTTACGACGCGCCCTCTCTCCCGTTCAAACCTTCTAGTGTTGGGAAAATTCGTACCCGGCTCAAGCCCCACCACATACCCATCCTCTAAGGAAACCGTGTTCTTCCAGACGGTGAAGTATGGGAGTTGTTTAAGGGAAAACGAAACCGAAGTCGCCTTCGTCCCGTTTCTATTCTGCAAAATCACCTGCGTGCAGCCTTTTTCGTCGCCCAAAAGATCAAAAAAGTAAACCTGCTCCACATAACCATCTTCAGGGCCCCGGCAAAAACTTAAACTCTCCATTCCCTCAGATGCCCGCCGATCCCGAGGAGCCACTCGACGTATCGGCATGAGAATGCGAGCCCCCTCGTCAAGAAAGGGCATGCCATAGTTACAGTGATATAAAAGCTGCATTTCCGCAGTCTTACCTCCAATGTTCTCAACAACATCTGAAACTCTCATCCAGTTACTCCCGATCGCGGTAGAAACCGTGGTGGACATCTTTAGGCTGCATCCAAACATGGACTGCTCATAAACGACGCCTTTAACTCCCAGCTCAAAAGGAGCCTCAAGCCCAACATACGCCTCAACTTCACTGGCAGGAATATTTGCAATCTTGCCATGCAGCGGAAGTCTAACACGTTTCTCGTTTCCCATGTTATCAATTATGACATCTTCACCGGGGGCACCGTTACTTTCCAGACCACATCGAACCACCCACTCGTTAAAGCCATCGAGCCACCCGAGCCCACCGCGATCTTCAAGATTCACATAGCTTGGATGAACAAGACCTTTAACTGGAGAATCCCAACCTAAAAAACAATCGTCAAACTTTCCTTTCCAGATTCCCATACCCCGAGTTGGAACTACCACAAAAGAGAGACGCCCGTTGTCCACTTCAACAATGTCTACACCATCTGCCCGACCACCCTGTAACCTCTCCTTCTCAATGTGCCATCTGATGTCTTTCTCTGTACGAATTTCTTCACTAGAGATGCGCCAATCCTCTACGTAAATTCCTTTTTCGACATCCGTCAAAACTTTCTCGCGAAGTTTCATTCGCTTAGGATTACATGCCCCATGACCGTTTCTAAAGTTCAAGTCCATCTTCTCCTAAACAATCAAGTTTCATTCATAATAGTCCATTCTATAACGCTTCCTTTGAACTTATTACTTACGATAAAAATATAGTGGTGATGTCTACCACAAACTCTCCTCGTTCTTTGAGCGTTCAGTGCGCGTGTTTTCTTCGAGTTTTGGTCAGATAGACTGCTATTGACGCCAAAATTATTGCAGCAGCTAATATGCCTACAATCCACCAAGGAAATGGCAAAGGCGTGGCAGCTGCCTTCACATTCACCGTGACTGTATCCGTGTCCCAAATGCCTTCCGCGTCCGTAACGTTTAACGTCACAGTGTAGTTGCCCGGTTCGAAGTAGGCATGAGTTGGATTTTGACCCATACCAGTGATTCCGTCTCCGAAGTCCCACTCGTAGCTTACAATGCGTTGGATGGTTATGTTCCCCCGCGCGCGCCAGCCGGGCAGTGATGTTGAAGCATCAAAAGTGACGGTTTCATTCACTTTTGGATTCGGCGGCAAGAACGTGAATACGGCTTCAGGACCACGCGGCATCTCCACAGCAGTGCCCACAAGCTTCACCGCTAGGTGCTTAGTAAAGTTCGGCAGACTCACTGTCAACCCGCTTGTAGTGACGTTCACGCCATATTGGCTGAGGTAGGTTCCGGTTGAATCATCATACACGCTCACCGTATAATGGTCAATGGTGAGGTTTGAGAAGGATAGTTCCGCTCCTGAAACGGTACCTGAAACCTTGTGGAGAACCCAGGCGAGGGCAAATGAGTCACCTTGCATACTGTAAACATCCGTGTTTGTGGCTCCGCTTAGAGCGACTGTGTCGTCGCTTATGTTGAGAGAGGGCCACGGAATGCCCCGGACGAAGGTTGCAAAGTAGAGGTAGCGGTCCCACATGTCCTCCGACATTTCAGCGTGGTTGGCAAACCAATACATGGATGAGCCTCCTGAGCCGGAGGCGAGGGCGGGCCACAGGCCGTTGTGGAGGAACTCTACTTTGTCTCCGTAAGTTATTCCGTATTCGCCGATGGCGACGGGTTTGCCGCTGTCCTCGTACCGTTTGATGTAGTTGCTAACTTGCGGCGCCAAAAAGACGGGGTAAGGCTGATTGTAGGTGTGTATTTGGATTATGTCGTTGGCGTCGGAGAGGAATGTTTGGTCCCAGAAAACATCGCCGTGGCAGCTTGTGGTCAACGGTCTGTGGTGAGTGTCATTTTCATAGAAGACCTGGGCCATTTCTTCGTGCCATGGTTTTGCTATCTCATCTGTGGCCTGTGGAGGGTATCCCCAACCTACCAGGCTTACTTCGTTCCAGAACTCCCAGATGGCGATGCGCGGGTTGTCGCCCCACCGGTCTAGGATGTAGTTAAACCTCTTTTTAATGTAGTACTTGGCCGTGGGATCGGTGAAGAAGTCTATGGGGTTTTCGCAGGGTCCTCCATTATCAGCATTGTACGGGTTGTCAATTCGCCAGTGATCTCCATGCTCATACGCGAAGTCGGTGAAGGTAAGTAGAACAAGCTGTATGTAAATGTCGTATTCTTCGGCGAGTGCCAAGATGTTATCAAACTGCTGGGCAGCTGACTCGCTGTAAACTCCGAGCGTTGGTTCTATGTTGATGTGCCACGAACACATCCAAACTCGGCCCAAGTTTATGTTGTGGGCCTTCATGTACTGGGCTTGCGACTCATCGAGCCACCAGCCCGTGTTGATTCCAACAGGATAAAAGGGTGTTCCGTCATCAAACACGAGAAAACGCGGGTCTTCCGATGAAACATGAACGAAGCCGTGGTATGTATCATTGTATTCTTCAGTTAGCTTTATTCCAGTTGGATTGGCTAATGACTTTTTGTTCTCTGGGTTTTGGTTAACCGGCACTGCGGGCAGAATTTCAAACAAGTTTACAGCCAAAATCGCTACGAAAAAGAGACATAACAATAAATTTTTAGTTTTCACTTTGATCTTCTCCTTTCCTTGGATGCTTCACGCGTAATGTCTCAGAACCCCACACCTACGAGAGGTTCAATAAATACTTTCCGTCAAACTCGGTGTTAAATGTTAGGGAAACAAAGTTACACAGTATTTCTGATATATTCCATATGTAGAATTACACAATGCACGACACGCGCGCAGTTTTCTGGATAAAACTTGAAGAGACGACCTATTAATGCGCATTAACAACAACGTCAATAACCAGTGCCGCGTGTTCATCTCTAAAACATCTCCTTGAAGCGTGTGCACGCAATACTAATTGATGGAAAAATAAGCTTACTTTTTACGATAAAAAGACTGCTAAGCGTAACAGGTGTGGATGCAGACGCACATAACCCTTATTTAATGCCGTACGGTTTTGTATAAAGGAAAGGAGATGAGTTAGTGCTTGTTAGTCATAGGGGGTTCCGCATCTACATCGCTCGCTGAAAAGGTGGCTCAAAACCTTGGCGCACCAAACGTTATCCTTAACACTAAGAAATTTCCTGACGGTGAAAAATACGTTCGCATTCCTTATCCCGTCAAAGGCGAAGATGTTGCCGTTATACAATCCACCGGGCGTAGACCTGACGAATATTTAATGGAGTACTTTCTTATAGCCGATACCCTAAGAGACTTGGGTGCCCGCAAGGTTTTCGCGGTAATACCTTATTTTGCTTACGCTCGGCAAGATAAATGCTTCAATCCTGGAGAGGCACTGAGTTTTGAAACCATAGCAAAAATGATTGAAAAAGTCGGCACAAGTGAGGTTTACACAATAGACATTCATTTACATCGCGTTACACACGTATCCAAACTATTTACTATACCTGCATACAATCTCACAGCAGTACCTCTCTTAGCCGAATACATTCAAAAGAACTTTGATTTAGTTAAACCTATGATAGTTGGGCCTGACGAGGAAGCTGGCCAATGGGCAAAAACTGCTTCGAAGGTTTTAGGTATCAGTTATGATGTTTTAGAGAAGAGGAGGCTGGGCCCAGATAAGGTTGAAATCAAGCCTAGAACACTAGCCGTCGCAAATAGAGACGTGATAATCATTGACGACATCATAAGTACCGGCGGCACCATAATTGAAGCAGTTTCAGCTGTCAAAAAAGAAGGAGCTCGCAGAGTGATCGTTGCGTGCACCCATCCTATTCTTGTAAACAACGCGTTGGAAAAAATTTACGAAACTGGAGCTGACCACGTAATCGGCACAGATACCCTTCCAACTCCAATAAGCTATGTAAGCGTCGCTCCAGTGATCGCAGACGCCATCAAAGAGAAGCAAGCAACTTGAAATCATAGTTTTAATCGGAAGTTGAAAATCTCTAATCTACTGTCATAATTCAAAGGTTTGTTGCTTTTTGCTGGTCTAAAAGTAAAAAAACAGTTTTGTTTACCAGAAGAATTATTACATTTCTTCAACAAGCTAACTGTTGAGGAGGGCAGAAAAATGGTTAAGGTTGAAGTGAATGAAAAAGGGTTCTTCATCGGTGGAACAGAGCTCCCGCTTCTCAGCGGAGAGTTCCACTACTGGAGAGTAAACAAATCCGTCTGGAGCAAAATTTTGGACCGATTCATCGAGGCAGGTTTCAGGATTGTCGCCACCTATGTGCCTTGGAACTACCACGAAACTAAACCTGGAAAATACGACTTTGAGGGAAAGACCGATCCACAAAGGGACTTAGAGGGCTTCCTTTCACTTTGTGAGCAAAAGAACCTGCATATCATCATAAGGCCGGGTCCTTATATTTATGCGGAGTGGCTTCATCGTGGACCACCCGCATACGCCGCAAAACATCACAGATTATCTGAAGCTTATTTCAAGGCCGCAGCGGATTACATCGAGGCCATCTCAAGAACATTGGGGCCCCACCAGATAACCCGGGGAGGAGGAATCATTATGCTTCAGGCAGACAACGAGATAGACCCTTGGCCCCGCTTCTACCGGACCCAATTAGGTTTAAATGGAGGGCACGGCCCGTTTCAGCGGTACCTAAAAAGCACTTACAGAAGTATTAAGCGGTTAAATCTGGCTTGGGAGACCCGCTATAACGACTTTGCTGAAGTGAAGGCATTTGAAGCAACCTCAAACTTTGTTGAACATAGAGTAAGGAACCTTGACTATAGGCTTTTCTTAGAGTGGTATGTTTGCGAGGTTGCCAAAAAGATAGTATCTATGTATAGGTCGAACGGAATTGAGGTGCCTATTTGTCTAAACACCTATCCTTCCTATACCCCTCAAAACTTCCATAAGTTGCAGAAAATCGCTGACATTGTCGGCATTGATCCCTACCCAACGAACATGCTAAAAAATGATTTTGATTATTTCATTGAAATTCTAAAATATACGAAAGCAACGCTGAAGTTTCCATATATAGCGGAGTTTGAGTGCGGCATCTGGTACGGTATGCATTATGACGTTGGAACCTTAGGTCCGATACACTACGAGTTTAAAGATTTACTTGCATTAGCCTGTGGCAATAAAGGTTGGAACTATTACATGATGGTGAATAGGGACAACTGGATGATGTCTCCCATAAACGAGTGGGGAAGGGTGCATCACGACGTTTTCTCTTGGATGAAGAAAATCGCGAAGATATTCCGTGAATTAAATGTTTCGTCTCTACGTGAGCTTTGTGACATATCAGTTCTTGCCTACAGACCCCACAAACTAATCGACACCGGAAACTGGAATGAAATTCAACGTTCTCTGCACCAGGTTGGCTTAGACTATCAACTATACGATCCCTGGACCGAAGAGAACCCCAAAACCTCAGTTCTAATTTATGCAGGGGCAAATTTCATGCTTAAGCGTGATCAGGAAAAGCTTAGAAGCTTTATAGAAAACGGCGGCACGATTCTCTTCTTTGTAAGCCCACCTACCCAAGACTTGAACGGGGCAAGAGTTGAAACGTTACTTGAAATCGCTCCTCCTCCGTCATCATCTAAAGACATCAGATGGGAGGCTGAGCCCTTTGAGATAAGCCTAAAAGAAGCGAAGAAGTTGATTAAGCTAAAAAGATTTTGGACATATGATACGCCTTCAGGTTTTGAAGGCATAGCAATTAAGAGGAAAAACGTGATTCCCAAAAATGAAGAAGACTCTTTCCTGTACAACCTAGAGTCAGGCGCGGCTTACACGGCGGGCTACCTCAGAAAAGTAGGAAAAGGAAGGATATTAACTCTTGGGCTTGAACCGAGCTCGGAAGTTGTTGCCTTAGCCTTAGAAGCTTTAAAGGTTCCATATTATGCGCGGGCATCCATACCTAACGTGCTGACAACCACCTATAGAGGCGAAGGGAAGCATGTCGTTTTTGCAGTTAATAACTCAATTGAAGCACGCGGAGCAACAATAAGCATACAGACGCAAAAACTTGGACTTGACCCAGAGAAGAAATACACCGTTAGCGATCTGGTTTGCGGCGAAAAGAAAAGAATGACTGGTGAAATGTTATCAAACACCCCAGTTGGTTTTAAGCCTTACGAGGTGAAAATTCTGGAGATCATCGAGTGAGAAAGGCTCTGGAATGAGGCATACTCTATTTATACATTCACAGAGGATTCTCGCTTCCGAGATGTTACCAAGCCACCCCGTTTTTTACAATAACGAAATCATGGGGAGCCACCATTCCCTACCGCTTTATCTAATACCGTGAATGCACGTCTCCTTGTCAACTTTTAATAATAAGCGGTCAGTTTCAACCGCGATGTAATTTGAGGCGGGATTCCACTATGCTAGTTCGAAGTACTACGCGCACGCATTGTGTAACTATGTTTCACCAACATTAAATAGCAAGTTGACGGAAAGTATTTATTGAACCTCTCGTAGGTGTGGGGTTCTGAGACATTACGCGTGAAGCATCCAAGGAAAGGAGAAGATCAAAGTGAAAATTAGAAATAAAGATTTAACCTGCCTTATTGCGCGCGCACTTAGACTATATGCGGGGCATACGCGCGCAAATTAAGGAGAGAAAAAGCATTGAACAAGAAGATAGTTGCTGTGGCGATAATTTTTGGACTTGTAGCAATAGTTCTTGGGGAGATAGTTTTTAATGCGCAGTCCGGCAGTGGGGCACCACCCCTGAATGGACTCATGGGAGTTGAAGACGAGTTCGTGACGGTCAGCGACGGCAAGTTCATGCTGGGTGGCCGTCCGCACTACTTTGTCGGTGTTAACTTTTGGCAGGGGATGAACCTGGCTGTGAACGATTCCAGTGGCAATCGTACTCGGCTCGGTGAAGAACTAGATCAATTGCAGCAGCTGGGTGTGACGAACCTGCGCGTCATGGCAGCGTCCGAGGGCCCGGACACAGAACCTTACCGGATGGTTCCCGCGCTGATGATCTCTCCAGGAGTGTATAACGCGAGCGTTCTTGATGGGCTGGACTATCTTTTAGCGCAGATCCGCACGCGGGGGATGCGGGCCGTGATGGTGCTCAACAACTACTGGCATTGGTCAGGCGGCATGGCCCAATACGTGTCGTGGTACGAAAATTCATCCATTCCGTATCCGGGAGACTGGGGTGTCTTCATGGCTTACTCGGCAAAATTCTACGGTTACGCTCAGTGCCAGACGTGGTACCGCAACCACATCCAGACAATAATCAACCGCACCAACCCGTACACCGGACAGAAATACCGTGATGACCCAACAGTTTTCTCGTGGGAACTGGCTAATGAACCGCGAAGCTATCCTGATGCATGGATCGACGACACGGCCGCCTACATCAAGTCACTCGACTCCAACCATCTAGTCACGACGGGGTCGGAAGGCAATTTGCCTTGGCATATCGAGGACTTCATTGAAACTCATAACGGCCCTGATATCGACTACACGACTATTCATATCTGGCCCCAGAACTGGGGCTGGTACAACCCGGCGAATCCTTCCACATACGCAACGGCGGAAGCGAATGCACGTGATTACTTCCAAGAACACGCGACAGAGGCATCATCCTTGGGGAAGCCCCTTGTGCTTGAAGAGTTTGGACTCGCTCGCGATTGGGAACCACTCCATGACATCCACGACCCCGACTCACCGACGACCTACCGGGACCTCTTTTACACGGCCATGTTCGAGGAGGTCTCCAATTCGGCGTCAACGGGTGGCCCTGGCGCCGGCGACAACATCTGGGCTTGGTCAGGTCAGGCCCGACCTGGCGACGACTGGGTCGGCGACCCACCGCATGAGACACCCGGCTGGTACTCCGTCTATGATCAGGATGAGTCGACTTTGGCGATCATCTCGGCCCACGCCGACGAGATGTCGCCTACGCAAGAAAACGATGGCGACATCGAATTTGTTTCAGTTGCGTATGATCCAGAGGTTACAGAGTACCCCGACAAAAGTGAGAGTCCCTATGGACCCGATGTCAGTCCAGTTTATAACATGGTAAAAAGGGCGCTCACTAATTTAAACCCTCAAGACCCTACGAATCCCCTTTCGAACATCGTTACGCCTGGCGACAAGGTAGTGTTGAAGCCCAACCTAGTGGGCAAATCAAGTATTAATATGGAGGGTTGCACCAGGACGCCTATCCTCCGCCCCATCGTGGACCTTGCCGTGGCAGCCGGCGCCTCAGAGGTTATTATCGCTGAAGGTTCAGCCAGTCCAGATCCAACAGACTCTATTTTCGGCCCTGCCTACATGAACATCACCGGCATTGTGAAAGATTTGCAAAATATGTACCCGAGTGTCACGATTGGTTATAAAAACTTGAACCAGGACAACTTCACATGGTTCGATCTTCAGCAAAACTCCAGCCTCTACGGCGTCTACACCCCTGAACAACTTTACTCTAAGGACAACATACGAATGGACCAAGACAGCTACTACTACGCCGAAGATTGCAGGGGCTACGATCCAAAAGGATACCGGCCTGGCCTGTACGCTATCGCCAACACCGTTTTGGAGGCCGACGTGTTCATCAACGTGCCGAAGATGAAGGTCCACCACATCACCGGGGTAACCCTCTCATTGAAAAACCTAATCGGCATCACCCCTTCAAGCACAGGAAACACCACCAACGAAGAGCCGATAAAGGACACGCCCCACTGGAACAACAGCGACACTGCACATCACGGCGAAGAGCTGGAAATAAAAGATTGTTTCGAAAACGATGTACTCTGGCGGGTCATGGCTGACCTAAACAAAATCACTCAATACGGCAACGAAAACGGGACACTGAGTTCAACGAAACAGCGAAGATACCTTTCCGTAGTTGACGCCATCATCGGAATGGAGGGCCCCTACATTTACGGTTGGCCAAGCTCAGGACAACCACGCCCAACCGGCGTAATAGTTGCTGGGCAAGACCCTGTTGCTGTGGACGCGGTTTGTAGCCGCGTAATGGGCTTCAACTACACCGTTTTACGTTTCATAACCGATATAGCAAAAATTTCCGATCACATAGTCGGCATAGCCGACCCAACTTCCATTTGTGTCGTAGGTTGTTCGCTTAACAACGAGACCTTCGGAGACACCTACGTTCCACACAGGAACTACGAGAACCCCCAAATTGCTCCCTATAAAATCAGGCTTCAATACTTCGATCCGCCAACGGCAATATTCATTAAGACTCGTCCCGGCACCCCGAGGGAGGACGTGGAAACGGAGGTAATTGCTTACACCCTTGACGTCGAAAGCGTGGCGACGGGTTGGCTTAACTTCTCCTTGAACGGAAACGAAACCCAAATCGTCAAAATGCTCAATGATGAAAACGCTGTGATCGGGGAAATCGGTAAATTAAACGCCAGTACAAACATGTCATATTCAGTATGCATGCAAGACTTCTTCTTTAACATCGCTTGGCACCCCGAATTAGAAGCCTCCGTGGTTCCTTCCGCACACCCCTACATTGAAATTTTGACGCCCCAATTCGGATTTTATAGCAACAACTTAACTTTGACGCTTAACGTAACAAAGGGCCAAAACAACATTGACACCGTCTGGTACACCCTTAATGAAAGCGCCCCAACAGCCCTTGAAGCGCCGTACACCACACAGCTTACATTGGACAACGGCACTCATCTAATCACTGCATACGCCAACGACACCTTTAGCCACGAGACAATAGATGAGACAATGGTACTCATTGGTCCAATACACGACGTAGCCGTCCTAAACTTGACACGTTGTCCTAGTCTCGGTTACGCGGCTGACTGGGCTTATCCAAACTGGCATGGTGTACCTCCAGGGGAAACACGGAAACCATACAAAATCAATGTGACAGTTTCAAATCTAGGGGACTCCGCCGAAACAGACCTAGAAGTTGGTGTTTATTATAAGAATGCAACCTATACGGGCATTATAGAAGCAGCAGTAGTATCAAGTTTAGATGCTGATACTAATACTACTTTAACTTTCACTTGGACCCTTGCAGCATCCGTTGGAGAACTTGTGGGTAAATACACTATTTTTGCCAATGTCACGGCAGTTGAAGGAGACATTAACATAACCAACAATGAATTTACTACCGGACAAGTCTTTCTCAAGTGGATGGGCGACACTGATGGAGCAATTAGGGTTCAACCAGACACGTACAGAATTGACATAGCTGATGTGGGACCCTTAGTGGTAGCTTGGAAGAAAACGCCTGGACAAGCTGGCTGGGACCCGCGGTGCGACTTTAACATGGACGGCGAAATAGACACTTGGGACGTGTCATTCCTCGTTGTCTACTGGTACACAGCCTACACAGCATAACTCAATGAACCACGGCAAGAATCCTCTTTTTCCTTTATTGTAAACTATGCGCGCGCGAACAATGTTAGAGTAAACGAAGACGATAACGTTAGACTTTGTATTGAATCAAGCTCATTTCTTTCAGTTTTTCGTCAGTCGGAATTCCGTTTTCGTCCCAGCCTCTTAACTGATAGTAGTCATCTAGCATTTTGTTTAAGGTTTCATCTGGAATCATTCTGCCTTTAGCCACTCCAGATGGAAGGGGTTCTATGCGGGCCCTTAACGGTATCGTGTCGTCTTTTCGTGCGAACCCTTCCCTTAGATTAAAAAGTCTTATGAGATTCCACGTTCTTTCGCCTACCTCCATTAACTCTCCCTCGGAAAAGTCGTATCCAACCGCTAAATTAAGCATCTTAACGTATCCCGCAGTGCCTATTTCCCCTCTTGCAAAGTCACATGCTACTAGGCAGTCTGTTGCAGCAGAAAAGTCCTGCTGATACTTAACTATGGCCGCTTTTCCTTCACCCGAGTATCTTTCAATTCTTTCTCCGTGTAAACCTTTCCCAGAGAATTCTGCCCCTATTGGCCACGCCCTTTTATGGCACCCTCCTCTGTCTGCAGTTGCGTATGCCAATGCCATTCCGGGAGACGCTCGCATCCCCCAAGCCGGCAATTCCAGTCCCTTTACGTGTATGGCGAATTTTTCCGTTTCCTTCCCTATTTTTTCACTAACCTTTCTCACACCTTCGGCGAGAAGGTTGCCTATTCCTTCTCTTCTCGCTATTTTTTCAATCAAGATGAAAAGTGCTTTTTCATTGCCAAAGTTAGCACGCATGCCTAAGTCTTCTTCTGTTAAAATTCCCTTCTCATAACATTCCATGACGAATCCTACGATGTTTCCGGTTGACAGTGTGTCAATTCCAAGTTTATCGCATAATTCATTTGCATGCACCAGTGCTTCTAAACTGCCGATACCACAATTTGATCCTAGAAGCCCTACTGTTTCATATTCAACTCCTTCTAAAACAGTTCCAGCGTAGGTGCCCTTCCTTAATACTCCGAGTTTCCCACAGTGTATTGGACAGGTTGAACACGCTTTGTGTTTCACCCAGAAGTTTTTCTCCATGGCTTCTGCCCCTAAGTTCTCTGCTTCCTCGAAAGTTCCCTCTTGAAAGTTTCTCGTTGGCAGTAGGTCTTGGTCGTTTGCCACCAACGTTACTCTCGGGGTTCCCCATCTCCGCCTGTGATAAATCGAATCGCTTTCAAGGAGTTTCTTTACAAAGCCCTTAAACGTTTCAAAGTATTCCTTAGGTTTTTCAACTTTAATCGGGAAAGAACCTGTGATGACTACTGCCTTTAATTTTTTGGACCCCATAACTGCCCCTAGCCCACCTCGACCAGCTTGTCTATATAATTCAGCGTTGATGTGGGCAAATCTTACTAGTTTTTCACCAGCTGGTCCTATACAAAACACGCAGGCGCTAGCGTTTTCTTCCTTCAATCTTCTCTCGGTTTTGAATGCGTCTGAACCCCAAAGGCTCTTTGCATCTTCAATTTCTGTTTCTCCATCTTTTATTTTTATGTAAACCGGTTCCTCCGCCCTTCCTTCAACTATTACTCCGTCATAACCCGCGTATTTCAGCTCTGGCGCGGCGTGTCCCCCTACATAGGAATCGCAAAAAGTCCCAGTTAAAGGAGATTTTCCGGCGATGCACATTTTAGTGCTTGGGCATATTCCATTTAACGGTCCTGTCAGGAACAGCAATTTGTTTTGAGGACTTAAAGGATCAATTCTTGCCTCTAGCTCGTTGAATAAGATGTGGGAAGCTAATCCTTTTCCACCTAAGAATTGGCGCAGTGGAAAACTTTCTATGTCTTCCTCTGAAGTTTTGCCAGCGGAGAGATCTACTCTTAGTAACTTTCCGACGTAGCCTCCCATATTTACTCCTCTAATCCGAGCAGTGATTTTCTAAGAAGTTTGGCAATTTCCTCTGGTTTTTTCGCGTATACTCTTGTGTCAAAGGGGACATCGTGGTAATCCAATGCACCCGTCGGGCAATATTCTACGCATTGTGGACTGCCGCCGCACAGATCACATTTAAGTGCTGTCTTACGTTCTGGATGCATCTTTATGGCGTCGGCAGGACATGCTTCAATGCACAATTCACATCCGGTGCATTCGTCTTCAATTATTTCGATTATTCCTTGCTCATTTTTTCTAATGGCGTCGACTGGACAGGCTTCCATGCAAGGTGCTTCTCCGCATTGGACACATAGAATGGGCACATCGAGGCCTGGAGAGAAAGAATGAACATTTATTCTTGCGTCAGAATGAGATGTCTGTCCGCTTCTGCCTAAGGAACATATAATTTCGCATAGGCGGCATCCGGTGCATCGTTCGTATAGCACAGTTATTTTCTTTCGCATCGTGGCTCCCGCTGTGGAAACTGAACGTACCTTGAATCCCCTTCTACGGAAGATTTTTGAAGTATTCTTTTGCTTTTGAAATTGCTTCTTCGAAGTATCCGGCTGGCTTTAACGGTGGGACGTAGAAACATATCAGTTTAAGAGTTTCATTTCCGGTATTTTGGACGTAGTGTTCAACGTTCTTTGGTGCAAAGATTACGATGTCCTCTCGAAGTTCCGTGGTTTCATTTCCTACTTTAGCAGTGCCGCGACCTGAGGCAACGTACATTATTTCATCTGAACTGTGGGTATGACTGCCTGTACCGTTTTCTGGATTTATTATTGAGAAAAGCACTGTGCACTTGTCGGTGTTGCCGATTTCTGGCGATAACATAATTTTCAGTACGCGTTCATGGGGTGATGGCACTTTCACACCGTTTACTTTTATTCCATCCCAAATGTACTTCACTTGGTCTCCCTTCCCTGTTTACTTATCTTGTTTAGTTCTTGTGCTTCCAAATAAGTTTTGAGTACTCATTAATCACTATGGCTTATAAACATCTGAACTTTGATTTCGAAAAGGCTTCTCTACGAATTAACTTGATAACAACTTCAATAGGTCAATTAGCTTTTCGTCCCTCCACCTGACGAGCTCACCATAGGTTTTCGCCTTGACTAAATCCGTCTGTTTAATGCCGTTTGTGGCTTTTTTTGTCGCTGAAGGGGGTATTGAAGTCCAAGTTTCCATAGACTTCCAGCAAGACCAGAAAGCGGGTTCTAAGTGGTCGATAAAATGCTTTAAACCTCTCTCACCGCCGCCTAAGTGGTAGGTTAAAAAGGGCCCCATTATAGCCCATCGTAGCCCCATGCCTGCGTATACAGCCTTATCTATGTCCTCCACTGTTGCAACGCCTTTATCCAGTAGGTCTAATGCTTCGCGCCACAATGCATACGCTAATCTATTGAACACGAAGCCAGGCACCTCTTTTCTCACTATTATTGGCACCTTTTCCAGCTTTAACATGAAGTCGTAGGCTTTCCTGACGGTGTCTTCCGAAGTCTCCTTTCCGGGTATGACTTCAACTAGCGGTATCAAATGAGGCGGGTTTATCGGGTGGACTGTTATACATCTTTCTGGTTTTAGGGCTGCCTTTTGTATTTCGGTCATCAATAATCCTGAGGTGCTGCTTGCAAGTATTGTGGAGGGTTTAGTTAGGGCGCTTATCTCTTTGAACAACTGCTTTTTCAATTCAAGTTTTTCAGGAGTTGATTCCTGCACGTAATCTACGTCTTTAACGGCGTCTCCTAAACTTGAAGTCGGTTTAATCCTGCTTACCACTCGCTCAGTTTGCTTTGTTTCTGTTACTCCTTTTCGTGCCAAGAGTTTCAACCAAGCTCTTATATCGTTGAACGCTATAACCAGCACATCGCCGCTTGCATCGTAAACGTTCACCTCAAACCCCTTTAGCGCGAAGAAGAGAGCCCAGCTGCGACCTATGGTCCCGCATCCGACGCAAGCTACCTTCATGTTTTTCACGGACTTACTACCCCCATCCCATTATTGTTTTTCATGATGTTTTCTCCTATTTTAAAGCCTCCTCTGATTTTGACTAAGCTTAATTGTTTTCGTATTTTATATAACGCGCGCATTATAACAATGTATGGAAAAGCATGGGAAACTGTGTCAAAATGCTGTGTATTACCTACTAAGTATTTAAAGCGCACCCTTTGTGTGCGCGCGCATCGTCAAACGTTTATGCCTTTTTTTCTTAGTCTAGACAAAATGGCTTTCTCAATAACCCGATAGCCGTTTTTACGCAAAGACCTGATTAAACGCTCCACTTTACCCCATTTCGGCTCAATCAACTTATGGCGATAGTTGTCTGCGCCCCTGAGGCAAAGGTCGCAGGTTCAAGTCCTGCCCGGCCCACCAAGAATAGTGCCCAGAAGGGAATGAAAACATCAGGGTAGGGCGTTGTCGGCGCAGATACTTCTATACAATGGAACAGTTTTAGTCGGCGTTCGTGTCTTCGTCTTCCAGTCCATCTTGAAGAGGCCGAACTTCTTTTCGAAACCCTTAGCCCACTCGAAATTGTCAAGCAAGGACCAGTGGAAATATCCCTGTACCGGTGCTCCATCTTGGATTGCCTTATGTAGTTCAATCAAGTGTTCACGCAAGAAGTCGGCTCTTTTTTCGTCTTTTGCGTCTGCGATGCCGTTCTCCGTTATAAAGATGGGGCGCCTGTAAGTACGATAAACCCAGTTCACTATCTGCCTGATTCCAGAGGGGTAAATTTCCCAGCCCATGTCCGTAACGTTTTCTGTTGCCGGTACTGATTCGCCCAGCGTTAAGGGAAAGCGCTTGATCTGCGATTTTATTCCTCTTATTCTTATCCTGTTGTAATAATTCACGCCTATGAAGTCGCAGCCTTTAGCTATGGTTTTCACAGCTTCGTTGGGTTCAATGATCATGTTAAGGTTCATGTCGTATTCTCCTCGGAGAGCAGCGTTAAGGTACCATTCATTCATGACGTATTCGATCGACCTTGCGGCTTCAATGTCTAGCTTCCTCTGGGGATTATGAGGTTCATATAACTGAGGGTTAACTACAGCCCCCACATGGGAGGGCCCGAACCGAGAAGCTGATTCTGTGTCCCATTTCTTTAGTTGTTCGTAGGCTAAGACATGCGCAACAGCCAGATTTCTAGTTGCCTCCAAAAACAGCGAAGGGTTGCTTAAACCCGGAGGGAACCCGCCTTGGATGCCCCACAGGTAGCCGCTGCTGACGACCATCGGTTCATTTATAGTTGCCCACAGGTCGACGAGGTCTCCGAAGGCTTTCCCTGCGAAGGCTGCGTATTTGGCAAACTCAACAGCGGTTTCAGGGTTTGTCCATCCGCGGCGGTCACATTTTTGGAGATTGTCTCTGCAACCGATAGGGTCATGCAGCCAATCTGGTAGCGTAAAGTGGTTTAATGTGAGCATAACGGTTAGACCTTGGCGGATTGCTGTTTCAAAGATTTCTCGGTATCGCTTCACGGATGTCCAGTCGGCGTAACTTTCCAATTCCTTAATGGTCTCCCTTGTCACATCTACCGAAAAGATGCATCCTCTCCGGTCTCTCGTCATGTCTACAGGCACTTTAGTTGTCGGCTCTGGAAAAATTCGGCTCCACTCAACAGAAAGCCGCACGGCATTATTTTTGAGCCCCTCCCTTGCAAGCTTCAGATCTTCACCGTATCTTGTCCAAAAGCCTGCACCGTCTTCCGGAAAGTCACCGTTCACCACGCCTTTTTCGATGTTCTGATTGTCATGAGCCCAGATGTACCAGTCTGTGTGAAGGTCGATTTCTTGAGACCCGTTCCCCATTTCAACCTGAAAACCGGATAGGGCAGTACCCCAAAGAAAGTTTTTGGGAAACCTTCTCTTCGTCATGGCCTATGTCTATAAACACGAACAAAGATAAACATTACCCGAGTTTCCACCAAAAATATGAAGAGTCTGTCAGCTTCGTCAGAATGCAGTTGGAGACTCTACTGATGGCGGAAAAGAGGGAATATCCATAATCGCGTGGAGCCCCCTCGCTCAAGGAGTCTTGACCGGCAAGTACACAATGGATAATAAGCCCTCTGATGAGGTCAGAAGCCGAAATAAGCTCTTCAACGATTCAAATCTTCAACAGACATCAAAGCTGATTTCAGTTCTGCGCAACATAGCAAATTCAAGAAACAAAACTATCGCACAAGTTGCCCTAAATTGGTTAGTAACACAACTCGGAGTCATCCCGATTCCAGGAGCCAAAAACCCCAGACAAGCTGAACAAAACTCAGGTGCTACTGACTGGAGTTTGACGAAACAAGAATTGGCCAAGATCGAGGAAGTTCTCAAAGAAATAGAGATCGACTATTTCTAGTGCTGAGTTCTGATAGACTTCGACTGCTTCCTTTGAGATAATGCTTAACGATCGCCCTTGCGCGCATAGTTGTACAACCGGCGCGCGCACATTTTTAAACTGTAAAATGGTCTAAGAAAACAGGTGGGCTTGTGTCTGAGGTACACGTCCAAAGGACGAAGGATAGGGTCAGTTTCACGAAAAGGTTTTTGGAAAAGATTAGGGTTAGCAGAAATGTTAAAAGGGTTTTGATTAAGCCTAACATCGTGTCTTTTGAACGGTATCCCACTACAACTCATCCTGAAGTGCTCGAAACCGTCATAAAATACTTTTCTAATAGTCGTTTTGAAGTGATAGTTGCAGATGGACCAGCTTCCGACGCGGGTGACACTAAAACCATCATAGAGAACCACTACCTCAAGAAAGTCTGCGACAAGTTCGACGTTCCGCTGCTTGACCTAAACAATGAAGAAATGGTTAAAATAGGAAACGGGTTGGAGCTAGAGGTTTCTACGGTTCCATTCAAATGCGATTTCATAGTTTCCCTCCCAGTCTTGAAATCCCATGGCCTATGCGACATCTCTGGAGCTTTAAAGAATCAATTCGGCTTTTTTTCTGCCGCTGAAAGAAGGATGCTGCATTCAAATAGAAAGGATATTCACATGGCGATCGCGGAGGTTAACAGGATAATAAAGCCCGACGTTTTCATCGTGGATGCGGTCCGAACTCTGATAGGCGGAAACGAGGTTAGGTGGGGAGGAAGAGAAAGAGAATTAGGTCACATGCTTGCTGGCGACGACCCTGTGAGCTTAGATGTCTACGGCTTCAAGCTAATGCAACAGATTGATCCGAAGTTAAAAAGGAAAAGCCCGGAGGATGTGCTTCACCTCAAACACGCAATATCATTGAAGGCAGGACAAACAAATTTCAAGTAATAAATGCACGCGCTGTTATCGTTAGGCACTGAGGATAAGATATACCCTCACCCTAAACTACAGAAATGTTAACTCTCGATTAAGCCCTTTTGATTCTGCTTTATCATAGACACCATTGCTAAGGGTGGTGCATTGTTTCGAAAACCTTATGTTCATGGGTTACAATATACGTTCAAGGAGAAAGGACAAAAGATGAGACGAAACAATTCTCTTGTTTGCTCTGTATTCCTGATTGTTCTAAGTGTTTTCATATTTGTTTCAGTCATCCCCGTGTACCCTAATGTCTCAACACCAACGACGACCCTTTACCTTGATCCGCTATACATTACAGCCACATCAGCAGGTCAAACCTTCAAAGTCAACATCACCGTTGTGAACGTCACTAGCCTCCTCTCATGGGACCTCGCAATAGAATGGGACCCAACAATTCTAAATTGCACCGATTTCGAGGAGGGCCCCTTTCTTAGCGATGCTGGACCCACTTGGGAGTTCCCCGGAACGATAGATAACGTCGCAGGAAGAATTGATCCGTATTGGGGCGTTAGCCAAGCTCCGGGCGCCACATATGGGGTCAACGGCACCGGAACACTAGCCATTGCAACCTTCAAATCTAAACAAGCGGGAGTTACTGCTCCACACCTGCTTTTGGGTGGAGTTAGCAATCTTATTGAGTACCCTTCATACAACAATATTTATCCCAAAGTAATTGATGTTTTCCCAGTTGTTGAAGGCTTAGACGTCTACTACGTCGGCATGGTCAGGGGAAACTCAACCATCGCCAACTTCGCATTCAACCAATCCCAAAAGGAGATCAGTTTCAACGTTACTGGAGAGGATAACACACTGGGCTTCTCTAATGTCACCATTCCCAAAACGCTTATGACGCCAGAAGCAAACGAGGAATGGATAGTTCTAATGAATGGAACAGAAGTAACACCCCCCATAACGGAAAACGCCACCCACACTTCCATATATCTTGCTTACAGCCACAGCACCCACAAAATTGAGATACGCGTGTCCCAATCTCCCTACGGACCAACAGCCGACTTTACGTATTTGCCTCTCCTTCCTTTAACTGAAGAAACGATCACCTTTAACGCTTCATCTTCTCTTCCCGGTTGGAACGGGATCGAGGAGTCGCCCATCGTTAACTACAGCTGGGATTTCGGCGACAGCAACATCACCGAGACCTCAAACCCGATCATCACCCATAACTACACCGAAGCCGACACCTACACCGTCACATTAAACGTTACCGACGCTCAAGGCTTCTGGAACATAACATCAAAGCAGATAACGGTTTCGCTTCTAACTTGGGGTCCCACCGCCTCCTTCGAATATTCGCCAGCTTTGCCTCTGGTGGATCAGACAGTGACCTTTAACGCTAGCGAATCACTGCCCGGATGGAACGGAACTGCTGTTTCTCCGATTGTGAGTTATGCTTGGGATTTTGACGATGGCAACACCACCACAACCTCAACCCCGATCATCACCTACAGCTACACAACAGAAAATACTTACACCGTGGTCCTCAATGTCACAGACGACCAAGGTCTATGGAACACAACATCAAAGACAATAACCGTGATAGTTATTTATGGACCAACAGCGAACTTTACCTACTCCCCCTCAGTTCCCTGTCGAGATCAAACAGTGACCTTCAATGCTTCATCCTCCCTCCCCGGCTGGAACGGCACCCACATTAAGCCCATCGTTAACTACACTTGGGACTTTGGCGACAGCACGCCCATCGTCACAGAAGCCGACCCCATAATAACCCACAGCTACACAACCGCAGACACTTACACCGTAATTCTCAATGTTACCGACAGCCAAGACCTGTGGAACACAACATCAAAGCTTATCATCGTGCTTGAACCCTATGGTCCCGTGGCCAATTTCACCTACTCTCCGCCCAGTCCAGTGGTAAACAGAACTGTAACTTTCGACGCTTCAACTTCATCCCCAGGATGGAACGGCACCATCCAACCTATCGTAAGCTACGAGTGGGACTTCGACGACGGCACAAACGCCACAACCTCAAATCCAATAATCACTCATAACTATACCCAAGCCGACACCTTGGCCGTCACCTTAAACGTTACCGACGCTCAAGGCTTCTGGAACATAACATCAAAGCAGATAACAGTTCGCGAAACGGTTCATGACGTAGCTGTCACCAGTGTAACCCGCGTAGCTGCTTCATACTATGATGCTGACTATGCCTATCCCAACTGGCATGGTGTGCCAGCAGGAAGAACGCGAAAGCCCTACAGCATCAACGTAACCGTAGCAAACCTAGGAGACTTTGTTGAAACCTTCAACGTCACTGTCTGGTACGAAAACGCAACAGAAAGCGGAATAATAGCTATACAACTCGGTATCACCTTGGCTCCTGGAACAAGCACAACCCTAACGTACAATTGGAACCTCGCGGCTCCTGTGGGAGGCCTTGTGGGCGACTGGACCATAAAAGCCAACGTCACCATTGTTCTAGACGACTTGCCCTCCAACAACGAAAACACCGATGGCAACGTGATCTTGAAGTGGATGGCCGACACAGACGGCACCATCAGGCTCTCACCGAACAAACTTCGCATCGACATTGTAGACGTAGGACCATTAGTGGTAGCGTGGAAGAAAACGCCTGGAGAAGCTGGCTGGGACCCGCGGTGCGACTACAACATGGACGGCGAAATAGACACTTGGGACGTGTCGTTCCTCGTTATCTACTGGTACACCGTGTACGAACTCTCATAAACGCAACAAACGAACAGCATAACTTCCCCAATCTCTCCTCTTTTTTTGCCGCTGAAGGTTTTTTTGAGGGTTCGCGCGCATTTACCACAAACTTTATCTTTTTCATTATCACATGATACAGCAGTGCATATTATGAGAAAGGAAAGGAGAATACTTCTAGTCACATTTGTCATGTTGTCGATGCTTTTAACGATAATTCCTCCAGTTGTTTCCACCCCTCCCTACACAACCGTTTACCTCAGCCCCACAACAATCACAGTGAACCCGGGCGAAACCTTCATAGTCAAAGTGGAAATCTTCAACGTCACAAACCTATTCAATTGGGAAGTCAAAGTCAGCTGGACTCCGGGACTTCTGAATTGCTTGGGAAGATACGAAGATCCTCAGTGGCAGTGGCTTATTCCAGGCCCTTGGGAATTTCCGCCCTTAATCAACAATGAACAGGGGTGGTTGATTGATGTCAAGTCAGTGGCACCGCCAGGAATACATGGCTACAATGGTAGTGGAATCCTTGCGGCGTACAAATTCAAAGCTTTATCGAACGGCGTCACCTTCATGAACATCACCGATGTACTCCTAATTGATACAGAACTGTACGAAATCCAATGCAACATAGAGAATGCTCTGGTGGGAATCGGACAAGAACCTTACATCGATCCTAAAGCCAACTTCACCTATTCGCCGAAATTTCCGTATGTAGATGAAACCGTGACCTTCAACGCCTCCAACTCATCCCCAGGCTGGAACGGAACGCACTCTATACCTATCGGATTTTATGTTTGGGATTTTGGAGACGACAATGCCGCCCTAAGCACAAGTCCGACAGTTGCCCACGAATACGCCTCAAATGGCACCTACAATGTCACCTTAACCGTCACCGACGCCAAAGGCCATTCGAACACTACTTCAAAGCCCATAAACGTGGTTAAATCCTATGGTCCAATGGCTGATTTCACTTGGTCTCCACCTTACTCAACTGCGAACTTCACCGTAACCTTTGATGCTTCAAATTCTCTGCCAGGCTGGAACGGCACACACGAACAACCAATCGTTAGCTATGAATGGAACTTTGGAGACGAAAAAACCAACATAACCTCGAATCCAATAATTACCCACGAATACACTTTGAACGGCACCTACACCGTAGTCCTCAACGTTACCGACAGCCAAAGCCTCTGGAACACAACATCAAAACAAATAACAACTCATACACCCTTTCACGATGTCGCCATCATCGGGGCAGAACCTTCATCTGATTGGGCTTATCCTTACTGGTTCGGTGTTCCTCCAGGCAGAATTCGAACTGGCTTTTTCTTCTACGTTAATGTTACGAACGAAGGTGATTTCATCGAAACATTCGAGGTTACCGCCTACTATGACTTTCCATCAACTACTAAGGACGTGATGGGAACCAAAGCCGTCACCGACTTGGCTCCTGGCGAGACGGCAAACTTGACTTTCATTTGGGATTTGACGTGTTTGCCCGTGGAATACAGATCAGGAACTGGCTATGTGTCTTACACGCTGTCTGCGAACATAACGACGGATATTCCAGGAGAAGTTGACCTTAGCGACAACTCTATAGTAGACGGTTCTGTGAAGCTGATTTTGCCAGGCGACACGAACCGAAACGGAAGAATTGACATCGCTGACGTAGGACCCATAGTGATAATGTGGGGACAGTATGACCGTCGATACGACTTCAACCGCGACGGAAGATTGGACATTTGGGACATAGGCATAATCGTGATGCTCTGGGGAGTCAACATCGTTGACAAAGGTCCAACAGTGATATGCTACGTTTAAGTTCCCATCTGCGACTTCAACCGCGACGGAGAAATACACCTGGGACGTAGCCATAATAATAGTTGAATGGGACGCCATGCCCGATTGCTAAAAGCACACACGTCACAAGCCTAAACCATACGAGAAACTGCAACATGGCAGAGCCGTTAAAACAGAACTTCATATCCTTGTAGGAGAGCTAGGGCGTATTACCGTATTTTCTGACAATCTCCGCTGTTGTATCGAAGTTCTCTTTTAACGCGCGGTAAAGGGACCTGTAAATCCTGTAATATTCGTTGTAGATCAGCGAGTTCTCCTTTACGGGTTTCGTGTAACTAGTGATCTTGATAGTTTCTTCACACGCTTTCTCTACACTGCTGTAAACCTTCGCTCCAACACCGGCTAAGAGGGCTGCGCCGAACGCCGGACCCTCGTCAACGTTTATAGTCACCAATTCGGTTCCGTAAACATCCGACTGAATTTGCCTCCACAGTTTGCTGCGGGCTCCACCCCCTGACGCCCTTATCTGATTAATCGTAATCCCCATGCTTTTTATTATCTCCAAGGAATCCCTCATACCGTAAGCCACACCCTCCATGATAGATCTGAGAATTTGGGGCTTTCCGTGACGTATCGTGAGACCGAAGAACACTCCCTTAGCGTTCGGGTCAGAATGAGGGGTTCTCTCACCGGCCAAATAAGGTAGAAAGATCAGCCCTTCGCAGCCTGGTTTTGCTCTGGAAGCTTCCATATCCAAGAAAACATACGGATCTTTTTGGGTTAGTTTCCCTATTTGAATTTCCAACCCACACAGGTTGTCCCGGAACCACCTTAAGGAGCCACCAGCTGATAACATCACACCCATTACGTGCCACTTTCCAGGAACGGCATGACAGAAGGTGTGAACTTGGCCTCCAGGGTCTATCTTAACCTCGTCGCAGAAGGCGAAGACAACCCCGGAGGTTCCTAAGGTGGCTGAAACTATCCCCTGTTTCACGACGCCGTTTCCCACCGCCCCAGCTGCTTGGTCGCCTCCGCCCCCAACCACAGGGATCCCTGTTTTCAATCCTGTAAGGCTACTGGCTTCTCTTGAGACCTCTCCAGTTATGTCTGGTGATTCGAAAACTTTTGGGATCAAATCCTCTGAAAGCCCCAGTTCCTTCAGCACTATGTCGGACCACTGCCTTTTCCTTACGTCGAAAAGGAGGGTTCCGGAGGCATCTGAGACGTCGGTGGCGAAGGTGTCGGTTAATCTGAACCGGACATAATCCTTTGGCAGGAGCACTTTTCGCGTCTTCTCAAAAACCTCCGGCTCGTTTTCTCTTACCCACAGAATCTTAGGCGCAGTGAAACCGGTAAAAGCGGAGTTACACGTTAACTGAATCAGCCTCTTCCTTCCTATCTTCTCCGTTATCTGGTGACACTGGAGCGCCGTCCTCTGGTCACACCAGAGAATACAAGGCCTCAAAACCCGATGGTTTTTGTCAAGAAAGACCGAGCCGTGCATCTGCCCCGTTAGACCTATGGCCTTAACGTCTTTTCCCTTAACTCCGGAGTCCGCGAGAACTCTCTTGATGGCTTGTACTGTTGCCTTCCACCAGTCCTCGGGATCCTGTTCCGCCCATCCAGGTTGAGGAGCGAACAAAGGGTATTCCTCAAAGGCTTTTGACACGACGACTCCTGCTTCGTCAACAAGTAGAACTTTTGTTCCTGTGGTGGCTATGTCTATTCCCATGAGGTATACCATTTTCCTCTCCTGCCCCGCAGCTCCGCTAGAAAATCTGCCTCTAACAGCTTTTAAGTGTAATCGAAAACAAAGCCTTAACTAGAACAAAGAGCTGAGAGTTCTCCCAGGGGGAACACCTTGATCAGGATCGGAGCCTCCGTACTCTCGGCGGACTTCAGTAGGCTTGGGAGAGAAGTGAAAAGAGCAGAGGAGGGCGGAGCCGACTTTATCCACTTTGACGTCATGGACGGTCACTTCGTGCCCAACATCACCTTCGGCTCAGACGTGATAAAGGCTGTGAGAAAGGAAACTAGTCTCCCCTTCTACACCCACCTCATGATTGAGAAACCAGAAAAATACATAGAGCAATTCGTTCAGGCAGGCAGCGATTTTATCTTCATCCATGAGGAAGCATGCACAGACCTGAGGGAGACACTCCAAATGATCAAAAAGATGCAGGTTAAGGCGGGGGTTGCGCTGAATCCCGGAACTCCCCTTGACAAGGTTGTGAAGGTTCTGGACACGGTGGATGCTCTCTTGATAATGACGGTGGAGTCTGGCTTCGGCGGCCAAGTTTTCATGGGTGCTATGTTGCCCAAAATAGAGGAGGCGAGAAAAACTGTTCTGAAAAAAGGACTGACCCTCGACATAGCAGTAGACGGAGGCATAAATGTGAAGACAGCGCCGTTGGCGGTGAGGGCGGGAGCAAACGTTCTGGTTGTGGGTTCCGCTATCTACGGACGAAAAGACGTTAAACGCGCAATAAGGAGACTTAAAGACAGCGTCTGTGCGTGCGCATAGCTTATTATCATTATTCTTTTATTTTAGGCTGCAATATCATTATTTATGATTCGATTTGGTGTGATCCTGCCGGATTATAAGGAGTTTAAATTAGTAAAACAAGTTGCTCTTGAATCGGAAGCTTTGGGATATGATTCCGTTTGGATAACCGATCATCTGTTCCAGATTTCACCACCATCCGGATACCGCCTCGAATGCTGGGCCCTCTTATCCGCGCTTGCCTCCATTACAACGAACATTAGACTTGGAACCATCGTTCTCTGCAACTCTTTTCGACATCCCTCGGTCCTAGCTAAAATGGCGGCTACTCTGGATGTTATAAGCAACGGAAGGCTAGAATTCGGCATAGGAGCCGGATGGTACGAAAGCGAATACCGCGGTTACGGCTTTCCCTTCCCTAAACCTTCCATAAGAATTGCTCAGCTGGAAGAAGCGGTTCAACTCATTAAGGAGATGTGGACCAAAGAGAAGGCTACCTTTACAGGAAAATTCTACCGTGTTGAGGAAGCCTACAACAATCCTAAACCAATCCAGAAACCCCATCCCCCAATTTGGATCGGTGGCCAAGGCGAAAAGCTCCTACTTAAGTTAGTAGCGAAGCAGGGAGACGGCTCCAACTTCTGGGGTACTACTCCAGAAATCACTAAGCGTAAACTTCGCGTCCTTGACATGTACCTAACCAAAATTGGAAGAGCCTTAAGTTCGGTTCAAAGATCATGGGCAGGTGACTGCGTGATCTCCCAAGACCCTGAAGAAGTAAAATCCACTGTGAAGAAACTTAGAGGAGATCAAGCTGAAACCTTCACCTCCTCAAATTTAGTCGGTACGCCAGATCAAGTGTTAGAACGCATACAACAATACATTGATGTCGGCATATCTTACTTCATGTGTGCCTTTCCAGACTACTCAAACTTGGAGTCTCTGCGGCTCTTCGCAGAAGAGGTTGTGCCAATGTTACCTTCAAGACGGTAGAACGCGCTCCGTTTTTATTCTCCGCGCGCGCATTCATGGAAGAACAAATTCAACATCTCGGAAATCGCAGAATTGTTTATATAGATTCGTGAGAAATAGCTTTTGAGGGAGATGAGACCTCAGTTATTTCAATCTCCGAGAAGAGAGAAGCCTTTCTCGAATCTCTCTTGGGGGTCCTCTCCCTCTATTCTCTGCTACATGTTTAATCGCATACTTTTTAATAAGGTTTATGCATTTTTTATGAAAAAATGCGTTTTTTGTTTCATGTGAAGCATTATTTGCTCTATTCTTTTTATTTCCTTTTCCTCAAGATTCTCTTTCCTTCATAATCCGTCATGCGCGCGCTATAGAATGTTTTTTATTTGATGTGTTGTTTATTACTACTCTATGAAGAAACTGAAGGACATTGACTATAAGATTCTCTTTGAGTTGATTAAGAACTCCAGAATAAGTGATAGAAAACTAGCTAAAGATGATTGGGTCTTCTCAGCCAACAGTCACAAGAAAGAGAGCATGGTTGGAAAAGGAACTGATTGACGGTTATACTGTTATTCCAAAATGGGAAAAACTTGGGTATCAGATATTTGCAATCACACTTATCAAGATTAAAGCGAGTATTGCTTCGAGAGAAAGGCATGAATCCGTTAGGAAGAAGGGACTTGAATGGTTAATGAGCCAACCAAATATCGTTATGTCTGGAGCATGCCGAGGAATGGGGGTAGATTCCTTCAACCTGTCGTTTCACAAAAGCTATTCACACTATGACGAGTTCATGCGTAACCTCAAACTTGAAATGGGGGATTTCATAGACGATATCAAAGCTGTTCTTGCGAATCTTGGTGGAAAAGAGCTTTTAAAACCTCTCCATTTGAAATACTTGGCAGAAGCAGAATAAAAGAGAGTAAACCACTGACTTCTCATGGGCTGCATAAAAAAACAAGCTAACCCAAGTCCGAAAGCGCGCGCATACATACCTTTATCATTTCATTTTTTATGTTTTGAATTATTAATTCATAAATACATAAGTTTACGCATCGTTAGAGCTATATTATTGAGTTTTTTGATAGGAAAACTTATGTTTAAGAGATAAGTAAACTCACTCGTATAACCAGAAAACGTATAGATGTGACTGGGGGAGCCATGCAGGCAAGGAAAGGAGATGAGACAAATCCAATGTCCCACGTGGCTCCCCCATTCACAGAAGAATATTGTGTTCGTCATATTTATTTTTTTCCTTTTTTCTGCAAAATATGTGTTAAGAAACAAAAAATATGAGGATGCGAATGCAGTATATATCCAATTTCGATACATTTTTCTTTGTCTGGATTAAATTCTGGTGCACATGGGACTGTGTTCCGCAAACCTTTAGTCATAGGTCATCCAGAGTATATCGCGCACGCGTGAACAACTCTAACTCGGATAATTATGTACAGATTCGGATAGGGCAGCCAAGAAAGCTGGCAGCGCGTGCGCATGTAACTGTGTTTCACCAGCATTAAATAGTATATTGAAGAAAAGTATTTATTGAACCCCGCGAACGTTTGAGGCTCTGAGACATTAAGCGTGAAACATCTAGGGAAAGGAGAAAATGAAGATGAAAGCTAAGAATTTGTTGTTATGTATCTTTTTCGTAGCAATTTTGGTTATAAGCATACTTGAAATTCTGCCTGCACCACCGCTTGGCCAAAACCCGGAGAACAACTCAAAGTTATCAGTTAATACAGCTGGACTGGGGTTAACTGAAGAATATAATGAAACATACCATGGCTATGTTCATGTTTCACCGGAAGATTCGCGGTATCTCGTTTTCGACGACGGAACACCCTTCTATCCGATTGGAATCAACACGGGCTGGTGGCTCGACGAGTCACAAGCCCAGAACATGAAGAACCACAACATAAACCTAGGCCGAGTTTGGATGTGCTCTTGGCACATCAACATAGAACCCACGCTTGGAGTTTACAGTGAGTCCGCCGCCGAGGATCTGGATGACATTTTGGCCCTCGCCGAAGAATACGACCTTTACATCCAGCTAGTGCTGCTTACCTTCACCGACTTTGCTTATGAACATGGAGACCACTGGCGAATTGACAACCCCTACAATGCTGATAATGGGGGCCCATGCGAAGACCCGATTGATTTCTTCACCGACGAAACGGCCAAGTACTACTTCAAAAAGAGGCTAAACTATATTTTGGATCGATGGGGTGACAACCACCGCATCGCCATCTGGGAATTCTGGAATGAAGTAAGCTTGGTAGGCTGGGGATACCCACCACAGGCAACTGATGCAATTGTGAAGCCGTGGCACGAAGAAATGGCCCAAGTCTTCTATGAAAATGACACTCACCAAAGACCATTGACGACTAGCGCCCACGGCGACGTCTTCTGGGACCAAACATTCCTCTCTGACGCCAACGACATAATCCAAATACACACCTACGCAACTAGCAACCCGATCACCCTAGCGTCTATGGTAAGTAGCTACATCAAACGGTACGAGAACAGCGGCAAACCCGTAGTCATCGGAGAATACGGAGTAACTTCCGGCGACAAAGTGGAGTTCCTCCATAACGGTCTTTGGGCTGCTCTCGCTTCCGGCTCAGGATACTCATCTATGTACTGGTACACCAACCACTTTGAAATGTCAGCGGCACAGTGGGACCGCTACCTCTACTTCGAAACCTTCATCCGCGGCATACCGTGGCCTAGCCTAAACATAACCGAAGGAACAGCCGCCCTAAGCGGAGCCACAAACACGGACGCCTACAGCATCCAAGACAACTCTTTTGCCCTCGCTTGGGTTCTGCACAAAACTTCCGGCACCGTTTCAGGAGCAGAACTTTCTTTCTCCAACCTTACAAATGGCTATTACAATGTTTCCGTATATAGCGATTCAACCGGAACCTATCTCAGTAACTACGAAGCGGATGTCATCACTAGCGAGTTAACAGTTAACCTCCCAGACTTCACAACCCATTTGGCTGTAAAACTTGTCGGCGCCTTATCGGACACTCCGTATGGTCCCGAAGCGGCCTTCACGTACTCGCCGCCGAATCCACGGGTGAATGAAACCGTTACTTTTAACGCTTCAACATCGCTTCCCGGCTGGAACATAACCACCCAACCCATCGTTAACTACACGTGGGATTTCGGCGACGGCACAAACGCCACAACCTCAAACCCTATAATAACACATGAATACTCGTCAAACGACACCCACACTGTCACATTAAACGTCACTGACAGCCAAGGCTTGTGGAATACTACTCAGAGAATGCTAACGGTTTATCCGCCTTATCACGACGTAGCCATCATCAACGTTATCCGTTCTCCCGGCTACTGCTACAGCCTTTGCATTGACTTTGCATATCCCTACTGGACGAGTTTAGGAGACATCTATCCTCCTCCAGGACGGGAACTGGTTCCCTACCAATTCAACGTCACAGCCGCAAATCTGGGCGGTTTCACTGAAACCTTTGACGTTACCGCTTATTTCGAGAACGCGACGTTCAGGGGTGCGATGGGAACCCAGATCGTGACTAATCTAGTTCCAGGCGAGACGAGGACCTTGACGTTCACGTGGGATCTGACAGATTTGCCCGCCAGCACCAAGGGTAGTGAAGTGCGTTACACTTTGTGGGCGAACATAACATCAACCGTAGAGAACGAGACCTACCTAGGGAACAACTACTTGGTGGACGCTTCCGTAAAGATGCTTTGGCCCGGCAACACCAACAGAGACAACCAAATCAGTATTGCCGATGTTGGCCCTATAGTTTTTGCTTGGAAAAGCGAGTGTGGAGACCCCAACTGGGACTGCCGCTGCGACTACAACCGCGACGGCGAGATAGACACGTGGGACATTTCAGTAATCATATTCCAATGGGGCAAAATGCCCTAGGCCTAATGCGCGTGCACACAAAAACAAGAAAACCCCAAGTTTTTCAACTGCAAACGCGCGCGCAACTGCTCGGTTGGTGACACACTTAGGCTATGCTGTTTTGACACAGGGTAAAAAATATGTCACCATTAAAAGAATGTAGAGTTGTGTCAAATTGAAATGCGCGCTTTTCTGTTCCTTCCCGATAATCAGCTTTCTGTCAACAATCTGAATCTTTACTTTATCGCCTTTTCGCGCGCATGCGAGTTTAACCGTCTTTTGAGTTCCGTATATTTAGCGACGAAATCCAAGCCCTTTTATGTTCTGTAGAAAATGTTTCTCTCTTTTTTAAGCAATCCGTTTTCCGTTAGGATGCAAACGTACTTTTGAAGCAACATATAGCTGAGGTTAGCCCTGTAGAGAATCTACGTTGTCTTAGCTTACGCATTGGCGATGCCGAGGATTTTAGCCAAAACTTCAATTGAACCTCGATTCTCATTCACAAGCATTTCTTCAAGTCCTTACGCGCGATGGTGTCCCAAAGCACGTTTCAAGTGCTTGTCTGTTTACTGCTTCTCGATTTCCTGTATTCTTTGTCGCACACACTCTTTGATGAATTCGCTTCTGGACGTGTAGCCATAGCCAGGGGTTGCCGCAATTTCGTCTACTTGCTTAAGCAGGTCTTCTGGCAGCTGCACCGTCATCCACTTTTTCTTTTTCTTTAGTACCGTTTTCATGCTTTATCACCTCTGTGTCCAGTTGTAACTCAGCCGCGCACGCGAGTTTTTCGTGTTCATCCATTTTTCCGCTTATTTCTATTTTTTGCTCTCGCGACTCCTTTAGAGTTTTTTTCCGTATTGCCTCATAGATTTGTGGATGTCTCTTAACCCACTTTATTATACTGCGCGCGCGCATTTCATTTGCCTCAAGAGGAATTAAGTCATTAACGATTGTATGTGTTGATATTCTTCAACGAGTTTTAATCCCTTATCCGTTGTCTTATACAGCCTCTCTGGGTTTCCTAATCTTAAGAGTCCCTTCCCTACCAACAAATCTATATATCTATTTGATTGAAAAAAATTCAAATTAACCTTGTTAATTATTTGTGTTTTCTTTGCACCATCTTTGGAAACCCTAAGAACATCTACAGCTATATCAATTTTATCTCGCCTTTTAGAGCGTGCGAGAGAGTGAGTGAGCCACTCAGGATTGGGGCGATTTGTCTCATCTCCTTTCCTTGCCTGCGTGGCTCTCGCGCGCGCATGCTCATGAATCATAATATTTAACTCTTCGGAAGAGATATATATAAGTCTGATTATCGAAAAGCTTAATTATATATCTATGATGAAGCGTAAACTTATGTATTTATGAATTAATAATTCAAAATATGAAAAAAGACAAAATACTAAGAGTTTTATATGAACTAATTAATAATTCCAAAAAAAGTGACAGAGAGTTAGCAAAAGCGCTTAACAGTTCTCAACCCACAATCACAAGGATCAGAAAAAAGGTTGATGAGTTGCTAAAGGAACAAGGTTCCGCGATTTTGGAACGAACTATGGCTTCTTTCAGGCGAAAAGCTTAGAGAATAGCCTACGTTGTCGGCAATCAGCTACTTTTTGGAAAACTAGACTCAGGGATGCTAAAGAGGATTGATATGGAATTTTTAGTCATAATATATATAACAGACCTCTAAAATTGTATATTAAGGGAGAAAGGATAAGAGATGAGACTAAAAAATTCTCTTGTTTGCTCTGTATTTCTGATTGTTCTAAGTGTTTTCATATTTGTTTCAGTCATCCCCGTGTACCCTAATGCTTCAATACCAACAACGACCCTTTACCTTGATCCGCTATGCATTACGGCCACATCGGCAGGTCAAACTTTCACGGTTAACATTAACGTTGCGGACGTCACCAACCTTTTTGGATGGGATCTAGCAATAGAATGGGACCCAACAATTCTAGAATGCACTAAATTCGAGGAGGGCCCCTTTCTTAGCGATGCTGGAGCCACTTTGGAGTTCCCCGGAACGATAGATAACGTTGCAGGAAGAATTGATCCGCCGTGGGGGATTATCCTATCTTTTGGCACCACGTTTGGGGTCAACGGTAGCGGAACACTAGCCATTGCAACCTTCGAATCTAAGAAAGCGGGAGTTACTGCTCCACACCTGCTTTTGGGTGGAGTTAGCAATCTCATTGACTTTCCTTTTAGTAACTATATTTATTTCAAAGTGATTGATGTTTTTCCAGTTGTTGAAGGCGTAGATATCTACTACGTCGGCATGGTCAGGGGAAACTCAACCATCGAAAACTTCGCATTCAACCAATCCGAAGAGGAGCTCAGCTTCAACGCTACTGAAGACTCAATGGACATCGAAATGGGCTTCTTTAACGTCACCATTCCCAAATCGCTCATGTCGCCAGGACCAACTGAGGAATGGAAAGTTCTATTTGATGGCACAGAAGTAACACCCACCATAACGGAAAACGCCACCCACACTTCCATATATGTCGCTTACAGCCACAGCGCCCACAAAGTCCAAATTAAGGTCAGCGTACCCCCCGAGCCACCCCACGGACCAACCGCCAACTTTACGTATTCACCATCTGAACCACACGAGAATCAGATCGTTACATTCAACGCTTCAACTTCGCTTCCAGGCTGGAACGGTACCCATGAGGCGTCTATCGCAGACTATGCTTGGGACTTCGGCGACGGCAACGTCACCACCGTCACCGCCCCAATCATAACTCACAGTTACACCACAGCAGACAACTACACTGTAATCCTCAATGTCTCGGATAGTCAAGGCTTCTGGAACACAACATCAAAAACGGTAACTGTTTCACAAGTAATTATTCATAGCCCAACCGCTGTCTTTTCTTATTCGCCCATCGTTCCATCTCCAGGCGAGACAGTGACCTTTGACGCTAGCGACTCACTGCCCGGATGGAACGGAACTGCCGATTCTCCGATTGCCAATTATACTTGGGATTTTGGCGATAACACAACTGACACTGGCATGATTGTGAATCACATTTATGACGACGCAGGTGTCTATGAAGTGATCTTGAACGTTACGGATAGTCAGGGATTTTGGAATGCCACGTTAAAAACGATAACAGTTTCGATATTGCCTACGGGGTATTCTTGGATAGACCCTCTAGGTGATACGCAGCCGTGGTCCACAAACGCCACTATAGTTGCCATGGGAAACACGAGTGAAACTGACGCCGAGTTTGACGCTGCGAGGGACATTAAGGCTTTTTGGATGATTTACGACGATGAAACCGTCTGGTTCAGGATATACGTAAAAGATTTAGTTGACGACGATTCGCTGGAACTAGGGGCCATGTACCAGATCCACATATCCACTCGGGTGTGGATTTACGGTCAGACCGACTGTCAGAGAGACGGAAGGACATTCGTCGCTCCTGAAGCTGCTTGGGAGAGAAGCATCGGAATAGCCATGGAGAACTATGTCCTCCACGCTTGGATGGTGGACACCCTTACTGGACCTAGATACGGTTATTGGCGTGTCATAGACGATACTAACTCCTCACTGCATCAATTAAATCCGATTTTGTCAGCTATGGGCAACATGACGCTTGAAGCTAACTTTACTGACAACTACGTTCAGATCAGTGCGCCGTGGAGAGATCTTATGGTTGACGGGCAGATCCCTGAAACCTTAAACATCACCGTTATGTCCTTCAAGCCAGGAGAATGGCTATCCTATCCACAGCCATGGGACATGCCCTATCGAACCGCTTTTGACCCCGGCGCTCCAGGAACCAACGGGGACGAATGGAATAATTTCACTAGATCACCCATGTTGGGTCCAGACGCCGCAGACGTGATGCCGGGCAACCAAAGCGAGATCGATTGGAACTGCTGGCAATTAATACCTGAGCTATCTGACAGAAACCAATCCTTTGAGGAATCGGACATGATTCCCGAGAACACTGTTGACGGCTGGTTAACGGTCGAGGTTATATTCCCGCCTCCATGGATAGACGAAGTGCCGCCGGTTGCAGACGCAGGACCAGACCAAACGGTTGACGAAGACACGCTTGTGACGTTTGACGGATCAAATTCGACGGATGACTTCGGCATCACAAGTTACACTTGGGCCTTCATGGATGTAGCATTACAAACTTTGACGGGTGTAGACCCCACTTACATTTTCGCAACGCCAGGCACCTACGTGGTTACATTAAACGTAACCGACGCGGCGGACAACTGGGCAACCGACACCGTCACAATAATTGTCCTCGACAAAACGCCTCCGACAGCTGATGCAGGATCAGATCAGGTGGTTGGACAGAGAACCACCGTGACTTTTGATGGAAACGGATCCACGGACAATGTGGGAATCGCAGACTACACGTGGTTCTTTACAGACGGCACATTGAAAATCTTGACTGGCGTAGATCCAGCATATACATTTAACAACTACGGCAACTTTCAGGTAACATTGAATGTTTCCGACTATGCAGGCAACTGGAATGTGGATACCATGTGGGTAAATGTAACAGACACAACCCCACCTTTGATTGGACCTCTGAGCAGGGAACCAGAATCTCCGGATGCCATGGAGACCGTGATGGTTTCGGGGAACGTAACCGACGCAGAAAGTGGAGTGCAAACCGTGATTCTTTCATTCACAATAGATGGAGGCTTCACATGGGTGAACATCACTATAACCCTACCTATCGGAGACATTTACATTGGGGAGATTCCGGGATTGCCGGCTGGAACCACTGTGCAGTACAAGATTATCGCATATGACAAAGCTGGGAACTGGGCTGTGTATGAAAATGGAGAATACTATACGTATACCATTATTCCAGAGTTTCCGAACTGGGCATCACTTCTGCTGGTGTTTCTTGTATTCGCAACGGCCCTTGTCGCCCTGAATAAAAGAAGAGTGAAATCCAACAAATCAAATGAACAACCTTAAATTGCGTGCACATAAATCAACCTCGGAGGCAATACACATTCCCCTTTTCCTTCAATGCATTAGAACAAAAGTCCATAAAGCTTTATAGAGAGCGAGAGATTACATTAAGTACAAACAAATTAGAGGAAAGGAGAAAGAAGACAATGAAAAGAAGAGATATTATAAGTTTCTTACTGATCGCGAGTATGACAATAAGCATATTGATGACTATGCCACCAATGCCTGCAGCACTTGCTAGTTCACCTCCGCAACCACCCAACTGGGACTACGCATTCGCCATCAACGTGACTGATCCTGAAAACGATACTCAAGACTGGTCTTGGAATGAAACAGCCTTCATGCCCGCAATGAGCCCTCCCTACGAGGCTCCTTTGATGAAATATGGAAACACAGCTGAATGGGACAACGGTACTAACGATTGGATACCCGGCGCCCCCTTCGACGCAGCCAGAGACCTCACCCGATTTATGGTAACATACGATGAATTCTACACCTTCTTCAGAATATACGTCAGAGACCTAGTGGACAACCGCTCGCTTCAAATAGGCGCCTCCTACCAAATTGACGTAAGCGTCCGCGGTGGGGGCATGCAAGACTGCCAGAGCGACGGCAGAACTTACGTAAGTCTCCCCGTAAATTGGGAAAGAAATATACGGATATTTAGATCGAATTACACTGAAAACCAACAATTGCAGAGCTTTTCTGTCTTGCAGGCAGTGATAACCGATAACGGTTGGTTTCTAGTGGATGACAGCGACGCTACCTCTCATCAGGTTCAGTTTCCTCCACTGGATAACCTCACCATAATCGGCAACGTGACCGTCGAAGCGAACTTTGATGAAAACTATGTTCAAGTCGCGGTGCCCTGGGACGACTTCATAATTGGCGGAGAAATGCCGACGTATATGAACGTAACTGTCATGTCTTTCAAACCGGGCGAGTTTCGACAGGATTCAGGAGGGTCGCCATACCGCACTACCTTTGATCCAGGAGCTCCGGGAACCAATGCTCGAGAATGGAATATCGGCGACAAAGGCCCGGTTTGGGGTCCTGACGCAGCTGACGTGATGCCCGGAGACAAAGGCGAGATAGACTGGACATGCTATAACCTAATGAGTAAGAACTGGGATATCATCCCCGAAAACAGAGTGGACGGCTGGTACGACGTGACGGTCAAGCCTATCACCGGTCCCACAGCCGACTTTACGTATTCACCCTCTGAACCACATGAAACCTGGACGGTGACCTTTAATGCCTCAGGTTCTCTGCCAGGATACAACGGCACGGGTCCGGATCCGATTGTAAACTACACTTGGGGCTTCGACGACGGCACACCCATCGTCACAGAAGCCGACCCCATTATAAACCATACGTATTCAACCGCAGGCACCTACAATGTTAACCTGACAGTTACCACCGAATTGCCGCGCATGGGCTCAACCGTAAAAAAGGTAAGGATATGGCCTATAACGCCCTATTCTCCATTGCCTATCATTGATTACCTTCCTTCTACTCCAAAAGTCAACGCGAAAGTCAGCTTTAGCGGTTTAGCTTCGCACCCAGGTTGGAACGGCACCCATGACACAACCATCGTCAGTTACGAGTGGGACTTCGGCGACGAGTCAACTGGCAACGGCGGCACTATAGACCATACCTACACAACCGAAGGAGGTTACATAGTAACCCTCAACGTAACCGACGACGATGGGCAGTCAAACCAAACATCGGTACAGGTGACCGTGTCACCTTTAGAAGGCCACGGATATGTTCATGTTTCAAGCAAAAACTCACGGTATTTTGAGTTTGACGATGGAGCACCCTTCTTCCCTGTTGGAATCAACAAGGGCTGGATTCTGACCGACAGCGTCAACAGAGGAGACGGATATCTAGGAAAAGGAGATACAACACACACAGGTTGGTCAGCCGAACGATACTTCCAAGAAATGGCGACCCACAACATGAACCTCGTCCGAATCTGGATGTGCTCTTGGCATATAAACCTAGAGCCCTATGTACTAGGTGAATACGATGAGACGGCTGCTCAACAATTGGATTACATCCTAGGACTCGCTGAAAAATACGACGTTTACGTGATGCTATGCCTGATTCCGCACACCGACTTCACCACCAGCGGTGAAAACAAATGGTCTTTCAACCCCTACAACGATGACAACGGCGGACCCTGCACAAATCCAAATGACTTCTTCACAGACGCGACGGCCATATCCTACATCAAAAAGAGGTTCAACTACATACTCAATCGTTGGGGCTCAAACCGACGCATCGCCATATGGGAATTCTGGAACGAAGTAAACTTGGTCACCGGATTCACCGAGGCTGCTGCAAAATCTTGGCATGAAGCTGTTGCCCCTGTGTTTCGACAAAACGACACGTTCCGTCGACCATTGGCCACAAGCACAAGCATCCCATGGTACGATACACTTTATGGCACAAACGCAATTGACACGGTGGCGGTACACACCTACCAAGATTCAGGGTACTCAGATGGTCACATTCGAGTGGCAAACAGGGCTCGCGACATTGTGCAACACTACCACAACGATCCGGATACAGCCAACAAATCCGTAATAATCGGCGAATTCGGCTCATACAAAGAATATGATGATCCAAACTACAACCAGCCTGAATTTGAAAACAACGGCGTCTGGGCAGCTGTAGCTTCAGGAGCCGCTGGAACCTCCCTCGAATGGGCTTCTGACCTGTATGATATCGTCGGCGAAATGACAGACGACATGTTCGACCGATACTTATACTTCGAAAGGTTTGCCAGAGGCATCCCATGGGACGGAGTTGGTATAGAGAATGGCAATGCAACCGTAAGCGGAGCCTTACAAACGAACGTGTACAGCATCCAAGGGAAAGGATTCGGTCTCGCTTGGGTTCTTCACACGACTTCGGGCACCGTTTCAGGAGCCAAGCTGAACTTCACCGGCCTGCTAAACCACAAGTATACAGTTTATCTCTATAACGACACTTCAGGAACCTACATCGACCAGTACGACGTAATCGTAACATCCGGAAACCTAACAGTTAACCTGCCGGGCTTCACAACACACCTAGCTGTTATGGTTAAACTGGACAAGATAGCCGTACCCACCGACTATGCTGATATTCAAGACGCAATTAGTGCAGCCCACTGGCACGACAGGGTCGAAGTGAACCTAGGAACGTACTATGAACACTTGACTGTGAACAGGCCCCTGAAGCTTGTCGGAGAAAACAGGAGCATAACCATCATCGACGGAAACGGAACTGAAAAAGTCGTGAGGATAACCTCAGACAACGTCACCTTCAGCGGCTTCACCATAAGAAACAGCGGCGACAAACCATTAGACACTGGCGTCTCAATATACGGGTCCGAACACGTCACCTTCAGCGGCAACACCATGACAAATACCACTTTGGGAATTTACCTCTGGAATTCCAACTACACAAACATCTATCACAACAACTTTGTAGACAACGCCAATCAAGCCCAAATCGCAAACTCAACATTAAACGCTTGGGATAATGATTATCCTCCTGGCGGCAACTACTGGAGTGACTATGCTGGTGTAGACTTGTACAGTGGTGTGTTCCAGGACGGGACGGGCAGCGATGGAATAGGGGACACTGCATACGTTATTGACGGGAGTAACCAAGATGGGTATCCGTTTATGAGTCAAGATGGGTGGGAGAACTACCCGATCACCCTAGAAAGCAACGTCACAATAACTAACAAAACAGTTACAACCACAGAATTACACTTCAATGTTTCAGGTCCCACCGGAATAGGCTACGTCAACGCCACAATGCCTATGGGACTCAACGCTACTGCAATCAAAGTGTTCGTAGACGGCGCAGAGCTTATTCCACCGCCATTCCCAATTATCACCAACAACGGCACCCACTACTTCATCTACTTCGAGTTCGCCCTAAGCACCCGCGAAATAACCATTAAATACGCATCCGCCGCCGACGTAGCCGTCACCAACGTAACGCGCATCGCTGCGTCTTACTATGACACCGACTACGTCTATCCTAAGTGGTACGCTCCACCGCCGGGAAGAACACGGGCGCCCTACAAAGTCAACGTAACCGTCAAAAACCTCGGAAGTAACGCAGAACCCAACTTGCAGGTGGGCGTTTACTTCAAGAATGCGACGTACACCGGCGTTATAGGAACGACAGTGATTGCAAGTCTGGGTGGTGGAGCCGAAACAACCTTGACTTTCACTTGGGACCTCACAGCGTCCGTTGGGCGGCTCATCGGCAAAGCCACAATATTCGCCAACGTCACAGTTGTTTCGGATGACATCAACGTAACTAACAATGAATTCACTGACGGGCAAGTGTTTCTGAAGTGGATGGGCGACACGGACGGAGCCATCAGAGTCCAACCTAACATACGCAAAATTGACATTGTGGACGTGGGACCGCTGGTTATCGCGTGGGGAGCGACGCCTGGAGACCCCAAGTGGGACAGCCGCTGCGACTACAACATGGACGGAAAAATAGACACGTGGGACGTCTCAATGATCGTCGTCTACTGGGGCACAACCTACACAGACAAACTAATCGTCTGATAGAGCCACTGGGGAACGCAAATCCCTATTCCTCCCTTTTTTGTATAATAACATGAACCGAGTTTTGCGCACGCATTGCATATGACATGTCTTTTGCACGGTGATAGTATATGGTCGCTTTCCAAGAGCGCAAAGAGATGGGTCATTGTTCCGTAATGTTTTAGAATTGCGGACGTGTATATAACTTATGTTCGGGATGCATGCTGTGAGACAGCGGATTGTTTTTCTTCTTGCCTTCCTATTGATTATGCCGATTTTTCTTCCTGGACTTGGCTCACCTGATGCGAGAACATATTCTGTCACCAAAGGTTATTCGCCAATCTTGTCAAATGACGTCATTTGGGTTCCAGATAACTATACACGAATACAGTGGGCTATAGGTAATGCAACTGAAGGAGACATCGTTAGAGTTAGAGCAGGAATATACAATGGACAGTTAGTTGTGGATAAGGCTTTGGCGCTCATCGGTGAGGACAGCAGCACCACCGTGATAGATAGCGACGGCGCTTCTCCAGTTGTCGAACTGATTGCTAACGGCTCTCAAATCAGCGGCTTCACTGTACAGGACAATAAAAAGGAGGCATTGTACGGCATAAGACTCGCCTATACCTCAGACTGCATCATCAACAGAAATATAGTGAACATGTCCTATAGCGCGCCCGGAGGGGCACCTAGAGGCATTTGGCTTGGCAATTCGAACAACACTGTTATCAGTGAAAACGTGATAGTGAATGGTTTCAAAGGCATTGACCTTGTTAATTCCAACAACAACACTATTGGTTGGAACAACATCAGTGACATCAACACCGGCATTAACCTTCACCATTCCAGCAATAACACTCTCAATGAGAACATTTTGGCAAGTAGCGGGAATGACGGTATTTGGCTGTCCTATTCCAACAACAACACCATTAAGGGAAACACAGCGAACAACGGCTATGATGGTATTCACCTATATTCTTCTGACGGGAACATTATCTACGGGAACACTGTGAAAGACAACAGTATGATTAGCATTCGGGTGGAATATTCGGATAACAACACCGTCTGCGGAAACACTGTGGCAGGCAGCACGTACGGAATTCGCGTGCGTTCCGCTAGCGGCAATATTTTTTATCATAACAATTTCATGAACAACGTGAACACAACTTATTCTTTGTCTCTTAACACTTTTTGGGACAACGGCTATCCTTCTGGCGGCAATTACTGGAGCAGCTATGCTGGCGTTGATTTGTACAGTGGTGTGTACCAGAACGGAACGGGCAGCGACGGAATAGGGGACACTCCGCACACGATTGACGAGAACAACAGGGACAATTATCCACTCGTGACCCCTTGGAGCCCACATGACATAGCGATAATCAGCGTGGCAGCCTCCGCAAACGTGGCATATCCTCATTGGTATCCAACGATTACTCCACCTCCTGGAAGAACCTTGATTCCTTTTGAGATTAATGTAACGGTTAAGAATGAGGGGGACTTTGATGAAACTTTCAATGTCACCATCTTATACAACAACGAAACCCTTGAAACTGAGGCAGTTTCCCTAGCCAGCGCAGCATCAACAACCCTGACCCTCATATGGGATGTGTCGAACCTTTCTTTGGGGACGTACATCATGGTTGCAGAAGTTCCTCCTCTCCCTGACGAAACCTGGATACTCGACAACGTCATTGACTCCCTAGCCGTAGACGTGAGACATCCTGGCAATACCAATGGAGACGATCAAGTCAGCATCGCGGATGTTGGACCACTGGTTATCGCTTGGAAGAAAAAGCCAGGTCAACTCGGATGGGACCCCCGATGCGACTTCAACATGGACGGCGAAATAGACACTTGGGACGTGTCCATAATCATATTTGAATGGGGCGCCATGCCCTAAACAATGCGCGCGCATCTTTGACACGTGCACATCGTGACCGGGGCGTTGGCGTGGGATGTGACACAAAACGTGACACATAGAAAACCCACAAGTTTGAATGCTGCCCGTGCATTCAGTTGTTGCTTTTACCCCAGTTTAGAATAATTAAGGAAACGTCCCAACTGTCCACGCGCGCGTCACGGTTAAGGTCGCAACGGGAATCCCAGTTGGGGTCGCCAGGCTTGGATTTCCAAGCATTGACTAGAGGACCTACGTCACGTATGTTAACTGTGCCGTCACCGTTAACGTCACCGATGAGAACCTCAGAACTGTTGTTGGCTTGCACCATTATGTCGAAATGAAAGTTTGTTATTCCCTCTATTTCTGGTGATATTGCCAAGACGAATTCCAGTTCTACGACTTCTTGCGGCTCTATTGTTTGCCCTATATAAGTCCAGCTTAAAGTCATATAGTCAGAGGCGACCGACGGGTCCCAGTTGTCACTTCTCATGAAAAGAACCACAGTTTCGTCTCCTTCATTTCTGATGTATGCAGTTAACTCCTTCGTCATTCCAGGATACAGAGTACCCCACTCAATCGTGTAAACATGGTTTTGACAGCTACTTTCCCAGTAAACTCCTACGCCAACAGTCTCTATGCTTGCTGCACTCACAGAAGCAGTGGGGAAAAGAGACGAAAACGCAACGACAACACAAAGACCGAGAATTACCATCGCCAAGAAGAATTTCGGTCTCAGAATAGAGCTTCTCTTCGTATCACCCGATTCGACTGTGAACGCTCATCCCCTTCCCTTTTTCGGTGCATATGCACGCGCGAACTTGAGGTACAGTCTGTGTGAACTCGAACAAAAAGTTTATGGCACATAACACCACATTTGGCAAAAAAACATGCGTGCACGCGTCACAGAGAGTGAAACTCAGTTACCTAAAGGCTTATGCGCGCGCTAGAGTTTTTATGATGGTCTTGATAAAAAAGTTCATATATCCTACTGTAATGTGTCACGAGTCATGAAGAATGGAGCTTTGTTACTGTAAAGCTTTTTAAGGTTCTGCACAATAGATTTTAGACGTGGGTATAAATTAAATCTGTTATACCGAGGAAAGGAGAAATGGAGGTGAGACAATGAATAGGAAAAAGATGTTAGCTATTCTACTTACAGTTTCCTTCATAGTTAACTTAGCTATTCTTGCATCCCCATTAGTTACCACAGTTTCTGGGGCCCCCAAGATTAGTGCAATAACCTGGCCTGCTGCCACCAAATACGCGGATCCGTCAGGCGACACTCAGGCTTGGTCCACCAACATGACCATCGTAGGTGACCATGCTTCGCATCCTAAAATCAACACGAGTGAAACTGCTACAGGGAACCTTGATGCCGCCCGAGACATCACGCAGTTCTGGCTGGGTCAAGACGTAGGAAACGACCTTCTCGGCTTCAGGATATACGTACAGGACATTAACAGTCTCAACGATATTGTCTACGGCGCACAATTCCAGATCCAATGCGATTATGATACATTGGGTATGGATGACTGCCAACTTGACGGGAGAACATACGTGGCTATGGATGCCCTTTGGGAAAGAAGCATACTCATCGGCGCAGGAAACACCACTGCAGACAGAGACTATAGGGCGCCTAACCCTGAGGGAGGCGTTAGTGATATACGTAATACGGTTGTTCTCTCCGCCAGCGTGTCAAACACCCAATGGAAAACTATTGATGACACCAACTCTACAGAACACAACCTGAACCATCGTACAACTGGTCAGCAGATCAGGGCAGTCGGAAACATGACTGTATCCGCAGATTACACAAGTAACTATCTCGAAGTCACTGTGCCTTGGGTGAACTTCGAATACAGCGACGGTTCAAGACCCGTTGACATGCGCATAACTGTTATGTCCTTCAAGGCTGGAGAGTGGCTGCTCTATGAACCGTTCGCTCCATACCGAATGGCCTTTGATCCACAGGCTCCCGGTAACAGAACGAGAGACGCCCTTGGAAATATAATTGGAGGACGCGAATGGAAGCTCGGCCTTAAGGATTTCACTTGGGGTCCTGACGCGGCGGACGTTATGCCCGGTAACGTCGCAGAAATTGATTGGGACGATGCGCACAAGACTATGAACCAAGACTGGGACAAAAACGATAACAACACGGTTGATCAATGGCTTGATGTGCCAACTGGACCCCACGGTCCAGTAGCGAAATACGTATACGATCCGATCGTCCCTAGAGAAGGCAAAACGGTGACCTTTAACGGTTCAAGCTCACGTCAAGGATTTACCGGCACCGTATACAGCCCCATCGCCACTTACGAGTGGGATTTCGGAGACGGATCTGCACCAGCCGCTGGCGCTGTTGTAACCCACCCCTATACCAACGCTGGCTACTACAATGTTACTCTCACCGTTACTGACGGTCAGCCTCTGTCTGGCAAGACTTGGAAGATGGTGGCAATTACTAATCTGAGTCCCGGTGCAAACTGGGCTGCTGACTACACTCAAAAATTCATCGACCCAACTGGTGACACCCAAAGCTGGTCCACCAACGCCACTCATGTTGCCATAGGAAACACAAGCGAGACTGGCGCTCAATTCGATCCAGCTCGAGACCTCGAAGAATTCTGGGTAACCTACGACAACGAGACAATCTACTTCAGAATATATGTGAATGACCTGACTAACAACGATTCTCTGCTGAAGGGCGCCTTCTACTTGATTCAAATTTCCACCACCGACGGAGCCGGCATTAGGGAAGCTCAACGCTTGGGCGACACATTCACGTCTATTGCAGCTGCTTGGGAGAGAAGCATAGGAGTTATCATGGAACCGGTGAAAAATAACCCACCAGACCTTTCCGCTTGGATGATTGATGCCGCCTATAACAATATTGACGATGACAACGCAACGAAAGACCCGCCGAGGCACCCGTTCGTAGGCAACATGACCGTGTCTTCGGATTACACGAACAACTACCTAGAGATCAGCGCACCTTGGGAAGACTTTATCGACGAAGCAACAATAGCCGAGTCTGCGTATCCTTTCCAAGCCTACCTCATGAAGATGACTGTCATGTCCTTCAAGCCAGGAGAATGGTCCGTCGGAGACGAAACGCTGTACGACTATCGCCGCGCCTTTGAAGCTCAGAACCCCGGCACGGAGGACGCGGATGGACCTGACGCTGCGGATGTCATGCCTGGCGACCAAAACGAAATTGATGGGACGGACGAATCAAGCGCCGAAGTTCCTCAGAACACCGTTGACGGTTGGCTCGACGTCTATGTAGGCCTAGCTTCACTCGCCGACATTGGAACATCCGCCGTCCTACTACCGTGGCAAATATACTACTGGCCAACGAAGAAGTACATCGCCTTTAACTATGCGTGTTGTGCTGGACCCACGCCTCCGCCAGGGAGGACTTTGAACAAAGTCATAGTCACAGTTACAGTGGTCAACTACGGAACAATAACCAAGACCTTCACTGTAGACGCCATGAACAACTCGGATGTTTTCCAAACGAAGACGGTGACAAACTTAGTTCCCTTCGAGACCAGAAATGTGACCTTTACCTTCGATCAAGGGAAAGACCAACGCTCACAGCAGAACGGCGGCCTCCAGATAACCATGTCAGCCAACACAAGCGCAATTGCTGGAGACGTTGACACAAACAACAACTATGAAACGCGCGGACAGGATCTGATTATCCAAGCTCCAGCTAACACCAACAACGACAACAAAGTCAGCATTGCAGATGTGGGACCACTAGTGATAGCGTGGAAGAAAAAGCCTGGCCAAGCCAACTATGATCCCAGAGTTGACTTCAACCAAGACCGAGAAATAGACACGTGGGACGTATCTGAAATCATCTTCAAGTGGGGCGACAATGCACCATTCCCATGCCCATAGTGGACATCAACGAAAGAATACCCCCACCTTCCTTTTTTTACTTAAATTCTACACGAATCTCAGCCACAGAAATAGTGGAATTCATGGGCGTGTGACCTGTTTAGTGACCGAAAGTTGAGGCGATGCTACACACCTTTATTTGTGCACTTTGTGGGGGATGGGTTGAAGGAAATGCAGTAGAGAAAATGTGAGGAAATAGAAAGCCAAAAAAGAAAGTAGCGGGGGCTGGTTTGCGCGCGCATACCTAGGTGAGTGTTAAAACGGAGCGCACGCCACTGGTGATTTCAATGGCTTTAACTGTCCGTGTACGTCGGTCAAATGCAATTCTTGATTGAAGCTTCGTCCTCAGGATTACTGGAGTCACAAGCAGGATGATCAGTATGGGCACGATAGCGGTTAACGGGAACTCAGGTATGATGATGACTCTGTATGTGTCCACTGCGGTGTTGTAGTAGATGAAGGTGTGAGTAGCGTTTTCGAGGATAGTGACGTTGTCGGTTATGTCTTCGCCGTTCAATGTAACATTCCAAGTTGCAGGTTCTAGAACCGCCTTCGGTATGCTCACATTCCAGAAGCCAGTTGCTCCTGTCACAGTGAAATTGACTGAAGTGGTAGCGTTGAAACTGATCTCATTAATTGTTTCGTTAAAGCCGAATTCATGTATGGTCATGTTTCTCACCATGCCGACAGAGTAAACCTGTCCATCAACAACGACTGGGAAAGCATCGACTATATTATACGGAATCAATTCAAAAATTTTGTTTATCATCCATGTATTCTCGGCTGCCTCGCGGTGCCATAGGCGGGGAGCAGAGGTTCCAGCTTTCTTTGATTTGAAGGCGACAGTCGCCAACGTTCCGCTACCGTTAATCCCTAGCGTGGCGAATGGATCCTGAGTACAACCCCATTCATCATCAAAACTTCCCACGGTGTTATTTATGGTGCCTGGAAACCACCATGTACCGCCTCCCTGCTTAAGGAAGGGGCCTTCAGTGACGTTGATACACTCCAGATACTCGGGGTCCCACATCAAATTTATTTCCCAAGTCACCATGGCACTAACGTCTTGGATTGTGACATTTACCATAAACGTCTCGTTGGCAGCTGTAGCTGTGATTATCTGAGGGCTCAAAGAAAGAATCGTGGTGTCAGTTGGTGACGCTCCCACAGGCACACCCACCAAGCTGAAAATCACCATAGAGCCAATAACAATCAATAGGTAATCTCCTTTCCTCAAATTGACCACCCAAACCTAGATGTCGTCAGCTCATATAAGAAACTTTCGTTAAAGCGCGCGCACATTAGGCTTAAGGCATTGCGCCCCATTCGAATATAATTATGGACACGTCCCAGGTGTCTATTTCGCCATCACGGTTATAGTCGCATCTCGCGTCCCACTTGGCGTCTCCCGGGTTGCTTTTCCACGCTATCACTAATGGTCCCACATCCGCGATGCTGACCTCATCGTCTCCGTTGGTGTTCCCTGGCCAAAGCATCTCAACGGAACCGTCGGTCATATAATTGTTTAATAGGTTAGTTTCACCTGGGATAATTGTTGTTATGTTTGCCGACAAAGTGTAAATGATGTTTCCCAGTTTTGTGCTTGCAGGCAGACCTGTGAGGTCCCAAGTGAAGGACAACGTCCTATTTTGTCCCGGAGCTAGGTCAGAAACGGTTTCAGTCCCGATGGTTCCCGTGTATGTTAGGTTTTTATAGTGGGCGGTAACATCGCAGGTCAAGCTAAAAACACCTTCATTTTGCACAGTCACATTGAATTTATAGAGAACCCTTGTGCGTCCCGGTGGAACCGAATACCAATAGGGATATGCTCTGTCGGCTGGATAGCCTTGAGCTGGGTGGGGTGTGACGTTAACTACGGCTGCGTCAATTTGGCCGGGGAGAATGACTGTTATCATTTTCGATGTGGTGTTCCAGAGGCCTTGGCTGTCAGTCACGTTCAAGGTCAATGTGTAGGTGTCGTTCACAGCGTATTCATGCGTGACAGTTGAATTGGTGGTCGTGATGTTGTTTCCATCTCCAAAATCCCAAGTGTAGTTGGAAATGGTTGCGGTGCGTCGAATGTCAGGCTTTGAGGCAGAGGCGTTGAGCGTCACGGTCCAATTTATCACTGGATAGGGCGGTGAATAGGTGAAGTGAGCTTTAGGTCCTGGAGCATACCAGCCTGTAAGGGCGTCCTGAACTGGCTTATTCTGGGGCGTGAACCAATCATCATCAGGCCCTCCAGCGTCTGGATCGGTCTCCCAATTCCACCAGTAAAATCCGTAGAACCAACTCCTATTCCAGAAGGTCTGAAGGGTGGCGTTGTAGCAGTCCACCTGTTCCTGAAGATCCACAGGCAAATGCCCACCCCACCACGAAGGATCTTTATTCGCCCCGTCTCCGCTGCGATAACCCAATTCCGTGAAGATCACGGGCTTACCTATCGTTGATTGCCACGATTCTATGGCATCGGCGTGGATGCTCCAAGCCGCTTTTAGCTCCTCAACAGTGGGATCATTCTTGTTAGTTAGTCGGAAATAAGCGTCTATGCCCACGTAATCTAAGGAGCTCCACCAGCCCACATTTTGGTAGCTGTCATGATTAGCGGCATAAGTGATCGGTCCCGAATACCGGGCTCTAACTCCAGAGACAATCTCTTCCCACTTTGCGGTCGCCCCTTGATTGCTGTTGAACTCGCAACCAACACAGAACAACTCTACCCCATACGTTTCAGCCATTTCAGCGAAAAAGTTAATGAAGTTAGCGTAGCTCGCAAACCATTCGTCAGACGGAGGAATCTCCCCTCTCCAGCCGCCTTCAATAGGATCAACGACGGGCTTCAACATGACTTTCATTCCCAGCTCATGAGTTCGGTTAATGGCGTGGATGACGGAACCGTTGGACGCACTGTACAAGTCTGGACGGGGGTAGATTCGCGTTGAGGTGAGGTTGTCCTGAAACCACCAAACATTAATAGCCACCCACTCCGTGTTTGTTCGGCTCATGCGGAAAAGAGACTCATCAGAATCAGAGGTGTTATACGCACCATAAGACCACGCTGTATACGACGTCCCTCTCTGAAAAACAGGTGTGAAAGACTCCTTTACAGCTCCTAAGGAACCCGCAGAATCGGAAAAATCCAATGTAGATCCAACTTCATTTATTTTGTAAGTGCTTTGAGGCGCCAAAGAGGCCAAGGTGAAAACAAAGAGGTTTCCCAAAATCAAGAAAACCAGCAAAATGTAAAAGTTCGGCAATCCTAAATTTCGGACTCTGGATTTCAAAGGCACAGGTCCCATCTCCATTTTAAACGATGGTTTCAACGTTTATAACCATTCTGGGTCTTTGTTCTACTGAATAAGAAGTGCTATGAGGCGCGGGTCACTAAAGAACCCACTCGGCTCAACAGTAAAATCGAAGACAGTTATTCCACGGGTCTGATCGTTTTTTGGCCGATTGAATCTGTGACCTCGATGATCCATTTGATGCCTTTTTCATAGTCAATCTCCACGTGATAAGTCACCGGCCCTATTTTTTCAGCTTTCACTTTTCTGTTTTCCTTCTCTCCCTCCGGCGTGATGTCAACGCTTTCAATTTCGTCATCATCTGTGGCGATAATAGTTAATTCGCATTTCTTGTCTCTAATTTTCTTATTCACCCTCAGAATTTGAGGGGGATCGTCTTGCCCATGGCATTCTTGGTACCACCAATCCACAACCTCTGCGTACTGTTGATTTTCCTCAAGTTTGCAACCGAAAATTAGAGTTTTATCGACACTGAAAATTGGATGATAATTTACGCCCCCGTAAGTCCTAGCGTCATAGTTTTCAGCCTCAGGCGGGCTAACCACAGCAACTGCCTTCTCGAAATTGAATTCTCTCCCTCCAAGTTTGCAGGTTCCTTCAAGGGGCAAAACGTAAGGGTCAGGGCCATTTCCCACTTTCTCACATGCTCCAATGAGGGGGTCTGTGGGGAAGCAGCGCCAAAGGATCACCAGAGGCTTGTTTACTTTTTTTAATAGTTCCTTGTCTGCTTTGCTGATGTAGTAGCCATCGTAGATAACAATCATTTTCGCTTTCTCGCATGCTTCCTTAGTTAGGACCCCGTGGGCCACGGTGTAACCCAGCTCTATGAGTTTAGTGCCGATTGGTTGAAGAAGATGGGTTACAAACTGATCTTCTGTTGCATGCCAAAGGAAAGCATCCTTCTCCGGGTACGTCAATAAGATTTCAATGTCCTGAAGCTTGGTTTTGCGTTTCCGGTTTTCTCTAGTCAGCCTACCCATGGTCTCTATCGTCGGCAGTACCCGATCTTTGTAATTCTTCGCCCGTGGACAGTACGGCTCCTCGGAATCTCTTTCGTCTCCGAATGATGAAACCGCCCAATAGTGGGTCTGAGGTATTCCCATTCCAAAAAAGGCCAAGTTAACGAGTTCAGTCATCTTCGCGGTTTCTTCACTGTAAGACCTACTTTTTCCGCATGCATACTCGGTAAGCCATATGGGCTTCTTATTTGCTGCGCCAAGTAAAACAATGTTGGCAGCTTCGTACATGAACAGTGAAAGCGCTTCGAGAGGATCCTTAGGAGGCACGTAGGGGTGGCCAAGCGGGTATATGTCAATTCCGAGGATATCTATAAAAGGCAGATGAGAAGACCGGTGGCCTCCACTCGCCCGCTCAGCCAATACGTCAGGCTCAATATGATTATACTTTATGAACACCGGCTTATGAAACGCCTCTTTCACGGCATGGGCCATACGATCGTAGCAGAGTGACATCAACCAGTATTTGAACAATGTTTTCACGTACTCATATTCGCTGTTCAAGGATTTCTCCGCTGTTCCAGACCATGCTTTATGACATGCTCCGTGGTATACTGTTCTCGGCACATAAGGAACTTCATCAAAACTCTTGTAGTCTGTTTCAAAAATACGGTTCAGGTTGCTAAGGTCGTCTCTAAAGTGTTTCTTTATAAATGTGGTCCAAAGTCTGAGAGTGTTCTTATCAATAAGTTCTCCTCCCTTCCAGGTTAGAGTCGGTTCATTAATTATACTGATTGCTTTTACTGAGGGATGAAGCCCCAGTTTGGCGGCGTCGTTTACCTTACCTATCAGAACTTTTTTGTACACCTTTTCGTAATAATCGTCGTTCCACACGGGTCCAAGGGTCCAAAGCCTTGCCGTTCTAACCCAAAAAAGAATTGTGAAAGCCCATCCGTTGTACTTTTCCAGATTCGCACCTTTGAACACGAGAAGACCACGAGCTGGATGCACCTTCCTAGGAGTTACGATAAGTCTCCGCGGAACCGCAAGTCTTACTGATCCATCGGTCAAATCAACGAGTCTTCCCATGAAGGCAATTAGTTTGACTGTTTCATCTCTGCTGATCCCTAATTGTTCGGTTAATAATTTAAGTTCTACAGATTCCTTTTCAATAAGAATCTTGATTAATCTCTTAGCGAACCTTATTCTTTTCTTGTCTCCATCGAAAATCCACTCTAATAAGGCGTCGAGGTTTATCTGCGAAAGAATTTTCCAAGAGATCTTTGTGGTTATATCTATCATTGATTCAAAGGGATTTTCTTTCCGCGGATCGTAAGCATAAGCTTTGACCTTAGTTATGTCTCTTGAATCGTGGTGGGGAAGCCAGAAGCTGTCTAGGTTGATGACGCCTGAAAGCACTCCCTGACAAATGAGCCCCAGTCCCTTCGTGACTAGAATTGGGCTGTATCTGATAACTTCTTCATGGGAAACTAATCCTAGGTCGTCAAGATATCTATCATCAAAGGGTAGAGGCTCAACCTCTCTGAAAAGAAAATAGATGTTAACGTCGTTTTTATCGCAAAAACCTAGGATTTCTTCAAACATTGCCAGCTGAGTGTAATGTGAGATGAAGAAATTTATCTGGATGTCTCTAACGCCTAACTCTTTCAGTTCCTTTAGGGTTCTCAGGTTTATTTCCAAGGCATTTGGACCTATGTCTGGAATCCAGTTTACGCCAGCGCCTGTCTCAAAAGCTTCTTCTGTTTTTGGTTTTTCAAAGAGGAACGCGTGTTCTGATCCTTGTACTTCATATGAATATACGTTGGAAAACCGGTAGTTTCCCTCGGAGTCGCTGGCGCGGAACCTTAGCTTCAACTTTGAACCACCGAAGTTGTCTATAACGCCGATGCGCTGGCTCTCCTTCCCTCTTAGAAACTTGATGTTCCACCATGATCCGTCACCGAAGAACATCAACAAATGTTTGATGCGATCAAGTCCCAGCGATGATGCAAGCTTAGAGGTTTCCACGTGAACGGTAACATCGTTACCTATGACAAGCGGGTCTGGATGCACGTCCACAATCTTCTTTTTCGAAAGCATAATTGTAACCTGTTGTCAAAGTGATAACAAATTAAGCATTGCACGCGCGCATAAAAAAGGAAAATAGAGATCCCTATGATTTTCTACGCATGACTGTGTAAGCGGCAGCAATGGCGATGGCAGCTATGCCTATTCCTCCTCCGACCCAAAGCCACGTGTTCGACGGGCCCAGAGTCTCCTTCACTGTATATGAGTAGTCGCTGGTCTCATAGGGGTTTCCGGTGGTGTCATTTGCGAAAACTTTGTAGGTTACTTGGGTGCCGGCAGTTTTGCCTAGTATTTGACCGGTATAGTTGTTTGTTCCGCTGACCAAGGACATGGTTATATTAGTAAATGCTCCGCTGTCGGTTCTATACCTTAGCAGTACTTCATCGACTTCCACGTTGTCAGTGACGTTTATTGCGGTAACTGTGACAGTTTCATTTGCATCGACTTCAGTGCTCACAGGGTTCTGAACAACGTCGGTGATTGTAGGAGCGTCTGTATCTGGCGCAGTTCTTACCGTTATGCCTTGCGATGTACTATGGAATGTAATGTTCTTTTGTGTAAGTACCGAGTCATCTTGGCATGTGACGGTTAGGTTCACGGTGTAGGTGCCCGCAGTTGAATAAGTGTGGGTAGTTATGTTTTCAGTAACCGTAGTGACGCTTCCATCTCCGAAATCCCAAGTGTAGTTGGCGATGGGCACCTCGGCAGTACCGTTCCAACCTGGCAATGAGGCTGAGGCGTTAAAGGTAACTGCTTCCCCTGTGTACGGACTGGGGGGCGAATAGTCAAAGTCAGCCGCGGGAGGAGTGGCCTTGAGAGAGACTTCTATTGTTTTTGATATGTTATGTTTGTCGAGACCTAATTCACTGAGTTTTGGCGTCCCTACGTCGTTGGCAGTAACAGTGAGGGTCACTGTATAGTTGCCTTCAGCCGTGTATTTATGGGATGCATACGGAGTGTAGTGATCATATGTATTGCCGTCGCCGAAATCCCATTCGTAGGCAACAATTGGTGCGTCTACGAATGTTGTCAAGGGGTCTGGATCAGAGAAATCGCCAGCAAACGCCCCTCCTGAGGCTGAAGCGTCGAAGGACACCGTTTGGTTCGGTCGCGGTGAAAAAGGCACGCGGGCAAAGTCAGCCATAGGCGCATAGGGTCCGAAGGTAACGTTGTACCAGCCCTCCACGGAAGCCTCAGGGTATAAAATCCCATTCATATCAGCGGTAATGTTACTCCAAGTCCAGTCGATCTCCGACTGGTCGCCCGGCATCACATCCGCAGCGTCAGGACCAGCAGCAAGGAAATAATCGTTCTCATGTCCAGAGGTTCCAGGAGCCTGAGGATCAAAAGCCTCACGATATAGAAAATCCCCCCACCACTCCCCCTGCTTGAAAGACATAACAGTGATGTTCATATATGTCGGGAACGACACACCTTTTTCGATGAAGTCCTCCCAAGGAGCACTGGCTTCGACATAATTATCCGTGAAATCAATGGCAACCGTCATGTTTCCAGTGGGAAAGGCAGGTGTGCGCGAAGTGTCTGGAGTTGACCAAGCTGGGCCTTTCATCCAACTAGAAAGCCTAAGTCCGCCTGTTCCGTCAGATCTATCAGTGCTGTTTTCCATTTTGATGCCTATGCTTCTGAGCCAAGGCACAGCTTCAGGCGTCCAAGTTCTCCCATATAGTTGAGCTTCTCTCGACCAACCCTGATAGTAGTGTAGGAAGATTTCATAATGGGCGCCGATGAGCAAAGAATCGTTGTTCACCAAATCTCTCACGTAAATTCTGAAGACGATTCTCTCTTCATTCCATGTTACCCATAAACCAGTCAAGTCCCTCGCAGCGTCAAAAGGAGCGTTGGGTATCCATTCCCCAGTTTCGTTATCCCACTCAGCCGTGCTCCCGTATCTCAACAGAGGGGGAGGAAAAACTATGTCATTCTGATACAGGGTTTCATTATATGGTGCTGGCCATTCATTTTGTGGCGGCCATCGGTCAGAATTGTTTAGGAATACTGAAGCATTCCAAGACCACTCCTGAGTGTCATTCTCAGGGTCGCCTACTCTGAGCCCGTATGCCCAGTTAAGGCCTGTAGGATGTTGCGGCTCTTCGGGGTCCGGACTGGCGGCGATGCCCGGTACAAATGAAACAAGCAATGTGAAACTAAGAATCATAGAGAAAACAAAACAAATCAAGACTTTTCTACGTATCATCCTATCATTCTCCTTTCCCACTTTTTGTAACGAATAAGTCGAATAAAACCTTTTCGTTGTGCCTGCTCTTTCTGTATGTAAACTTATTTTCCGTCATTGTTCTGAATACAATTTTGCAGACCAAATTGCCGTGAAAACGCCGCGCCTCTAAGATACCGTTTTCCTCTTCCTAAACAACCATATAGTTATCGTCGTCGTAGCGACAGCTGCACTCAGAAGCACAAGGAGCGGAATAGGCAATCTAACCGAAGCCCTCACCATAACAGTCAGCGGAACGTCGATAATTCCGTCGTTTTCTGTTTCAACACGAATCACGGCGGGATAGTCTTTTATCTCAGCATTGCTTGGAACACTTACTGACATGCTAACGGTAGAGCCTGTTCCGGCTGGGACATCAAAGTTGGAGTTGTCAAACGTAATCCAATTGAGTTCATGAGTGGACAAACTTACATTTGATATACCCACCGCACCGCCCGCTTCAGATATGGTTAGACTGTGGGTTTGATTATTGCCAGGAGCTACTTTTATGGAAAGAGTCTGTGGAGCGACGGTGAGCAGAGGAACAGGGAAAGCATTCTCAGTACTAATAACTTTAACGGCTAAGTGTTCCGTAAAGTGCGGTAGGCTTATTATCAAATTTCCACTTGAGACGGTTACATTATACCAGTCTAAGTAGGTTCCTGTGGAATCATCATATATGTACACTGAATAATCGCCGTCAGAAAGGTCGGGAAATTCAATCTTTGCTCCAGATATGGTCCCCCATGAAACCGTGTGCTGGACCCATGCAAGTGCAAAGCGTTCTCCCTGAAGGCCTGTCATTCTTACATTTCGCGCGCCGCTTATACTTCCCGTGCCGGAGGTAATGTTAAGTGTGGGCCAGGAGACATCGTGAACAAACCTTTGAAAGAAGAGATAGCGATTGAACATGTCGTCTGTTAAGTCGCCATAACCGTCAAGGATGTTGGATGCCCACCTTATGGATGTGGCTCCAGCGCCCGAAGCCACAGCGGCCCATATTCCATTGCTGCAGTGTTCAGGTTCTTCTTGTGAGTTTTTTGAACCATATTCACCGATCATAATCGGTTTGCCATAGTCTAAGTAATATTTGACGTATTCGCTTGCACTCTGGGCTATTTGAATGCTGTTATCCGTTTTGTAAGTGTGGATCTGAATTACGTCGATGGCGGAGGATTTTATGGTTTTGTCCCAGAGCTGTTGTACATCTCCGTGAAAGCTTGTGGTTAAAGGACGACGATGAGTATCATTTTGCCTGAAAACTTGGGCTACGTCCTCGTGCCACGCCTTCGACACATCATCAGTGACTCTAGGGACCAAGCTTACTTCATTCCAGAACTCCCACATGGCGATCCGTCGATTTTCGCCCCATCTGTCAAGGATGTAGTTAAACCTCTTTTTGATGTAGTACTTGGCTATGTCATTCGTGAAGAAATCTGCCGGTTCGGCGCACGGGCCTCCTTTCGCGGAATTGTAGGGGTTGTACCAGTCCCAATGATTTCCGTGTATATTAGAGAAGTCGGTGAAAGTTAAGAGAGTCAGCATCACGTAAACGTCGTATTCTTCAGCGAGTTCAAGGAGATAATCCACCTTCGCAGCTTCACTTTCGTCATATACTCCAAGTTGAGGTTCTATGTGTATGTGCCAAGAGCACATCCAAATTCGCACGAGGTTCATGCCGTGGGCTTTCATCTCTTGGAAGTACCGTTCTGCTGTCCAGCCTTTATGCTTAAAGTCTTTACTGCCTTCGTAGTTGTCTCCTCGGCTACTCAAATTGTTAAGAACCCAGCCCTTGTTAACCCCTACTGGGAAAAATGGAGTTCCATCATCGAACTCAAAATAATGTGAGTCTCTAGTTGAAACTTGAACGTAGCCATGGTTGTTTGCTTTCACCGACCTAAGCGTAAGAGTAGAATCTTTCGAATTATACCCGCTGCTTTGAATGACTGCAAGGTTACTATGCAAGCTTACATCGGTCGGAAGAAACGCAAATAGTGAAAAGACTATCAAGGAAAGCATTAACAAGGTTACTAATATCACGCGTTTTCGCATTTTATTCTCGGGTTCCTTGAGTATATGTCACTAGCATGCAGGATTAAAAGGTTATTAGACTCTATTACTTTGCGGGTGACCTGCGCCTAAACGTCCTAATGGATATCACAGCAATTACAACACCAGCGACACCAACCATCACCACAATTGCTGGGAGCAACCGCTGCCACATCGATGTTTGCTCTCCCGCAGTGAGATAGTTTAAGATTTCCACGAGGATTGCTTCGCATCCAAGGGAGGGCTCCTCCGCCCATTTTTCTTGGCCTGCTCTGTAGTACCAGATCATCTTGTGGATCTCCCAATTGAAGAATACTGCCTTCCCTTCACCGAAATCGTTTATTGTTACGGCGGGGGCATGCTCCTTAACCTCCGCGTCTGAGTCAGGAAGCCAAGCGTCTGCAAAGGGGTTAATAGGATAGTCCAAATATTGCGGGAATTCTGCAATTACTTCTGCAGTGGTAGTGTTAACAACGATTATCTGATTCCAAAAGTCGGCGATAGTTAAAGGAAACGTTACGTTCTTAAAGATCCCCTCCGACAATGCAGTGTTGACAAATGACGAATTCGCGTATATTTGTGAATAAACGAGCATAGTGTCCGATCTACTTTGGCTGTCTCCCCAAGGACTTATATCAGGAATCGGCTCTAATCCAAATATCGGCCAGAGTGTTTGATTGTAAGGAGGGTAGTTGACGTAGTCCGTATCGTTGTACCATCCATAGCCGTATCCAATGATGGCTCCGCCATTCGCGGTATAGTTTGCGAAAGCCCACCTCTCCTCTTCAGACAAAGGCATAGCCCATCCAGAGTTAATTAGTATGACGCTGTACTTGTCGTTTAGAGTGGTTATATTTACTGCGTTTTCAAAATCAGTTCTATTTATCTCTTCATACTCGAATTCGTAGATATCCAGCACCGTCTTGACCGCGCTGTATTGTGACCAGAAAGTCAGATGACCACCCGTCCACGCTGATCGTACCGGATCAACTAAGGTTCCGTTCCACACTCCGTCATACCAATCCGCTGATCTATCCGAAGAGTATACCGCTATGACCTTTTCGTCCTGAGCCTTAACAACCATCAGACCGTATGAGAACGTTTGGAAAATCAGAAGCATGAGAATTACTAAAGCCTTCGTCTTCATCATCCTTTCCCAGCTGAGGTATAAATAGATTAAAAGGAATATTTAAGAAGTTCGATTATTCCCTTGTATGAGGGCTCCCTGTGAAGTCGGCAAGACTGTTAGTCATCCTCGCGATGATACTTTTTTCGACGGGTTCTCTAGTGGCTGCCCAAACACAAGAATACACGCATGTTTATGGCGCAGTCACCAACATTAACGGGGCCCCTCTCCAGAACGTCACCGTTTACGTTCAGGAGCTTCGTACTGGACAGATTAAAGAGACTGTTACTAACGGCTCTGGATACTACGGAATAAACGTCAGTTCGGGCTTTTCCTATAATTTCTATTTCCTTCTTGACCTGCCAAACACCTCAGGGTACGATTATGTGCCTTCTATGCGAATAGCAGAAATAGCGAGATCGATCGAAACTTTGAATGTTTCAACATCCCTTTTTCCGGGAGCCTCAATTTACGTTCAAGGTGACGCCTACTTTGTGGAAAACGGGTATGCTGCTACAGCTGAATACTTCAAGGTACTTGAGCCGTCAGGCTTCGAAATAGGTCTAAAATATGTGATGAGAGCCTATGGCGATAATAATCCGCTCGTTAAGGCAGGCATCTTAGACGACCGCCTTGTCGTTGTTCCAGCTGATATGATAGTTAAGATTGGAGCAGACTCCAGAATATTTGAGCCTGTTATGAGACAGAACTTTGTCATAGACAATTACAGTAATAACTTCTATCTCAAACAAGGTGAACTAACGTCTATAGACTTGTGGCATCCCACGGTCTTGCACAATTTAGATATAGTCAACAGAGAGATCGAATCAGCAAAAAATTATGTTGAATCTTTTAAGGGACAACTTTACCTTCAAGCAGAAATAAATGACATAAACAGGGCTGAACTGTTAGTTGATGATGCTCAATTCTCTTTGGCTGAAAAGAACTATGATGCAAGTATTGCAGACTTAAGGGAAGCCTACTTGTTGGCAATCAATAGCCAAGACCAGGTGAGAAATATGTACGAAAGCGCGCAGGGATCCGCTTTCATTCTTGTTCCTCTTCTCACGCTTTTTTCATTCGCCGTCACCTACCTATTAACTGAAAAGGCCGTCCTTAAAGTGCTCGGCAGCTTTACGGTTTTCATCTTTTTCTTGACAATCCTGTACTTTTTGTATCCTGGATATGTTCTGTTAGATCAAAACCTTCTCTATGGAAGTGCTATTGTTTCATTTTTGGCGATAACCTTCTTCATTTTTCTATACAGGGTCTTGTTAAGGTTAGCCCCAGTGCCCAAGGAGGGAATAGCATTGGCAAGCGCCATAGTTATCACCTTCTCGATTGCAAAGAGGAATATTCGGCGGCGAAAACTTCTATCCTCCCTCACTCTCATTTCTGTTTTGATTTTTGTCGCAGGCTCATTCGTCCTAACATCGTCATCAATTGCTTACGGCTATCACAGTGAAGAAATTCACACATTCCTAACTCCGAAGGAAGGGCTTATGATTAGAAAAGTGCCAAATCCCCCTCTAAACCAATACGTGCCTTTTCTCCCTCTCCAAGAGTCTTTGCTGGACTGGCTTTCCAACAAATCAGAGATAAAAGTAGCAGCTCCTAAAGTTGAGAACAGACCCGTCGGATACCCGTTGGTCCATATTCAACACGAACAATGGAAAATACCTATCTACGGAGTATTAGGAATCCTCCCGAGCGCGGAAGTGGAAACAACAAATATCTTGGATTCCCTCTCGGGCCAAGAATCCAGTTTTCTTAACAACAATAGCGTTTATGAAGTGTTAATCAGCGTAGCCGCCGCTGAGAAATTACATTTGAATGTCGGCGATAAAGTAAACGTGGTAGGACATGATCTTAACTTCACTGTTATCGGGTTTCTGAGCGACTCGAAACTAGATCGAATCAGGGACCTCGACATAGATTCAATTAAACCCAAAAAGCTGGTACTTGGCACAGCGTTACCGTGTGAAAGTGATGAAATCATCGTTATGACGTACGGAACCGCCTTGTCGTTACATGAGTTGGCTAATACCGTGATCTCAAGGGTTAATGTGTTATTGGAAGACAGCAGCACAATACCTGTTCTCGCAAGAGAAATAGTGTTGCAGAAGAACCTTCAAGTCTGGTCTTCTTTTGGAGGTCGCCTTTACCTGAACCAGGTTGGGGAATATCTAGAGGTTAAGGGTATCGAACAAATGTTTATCCCACTTGTAATAGTGGTCCTAAACGTTGCCGTGACAATGTTGAATTACGTACATACACGTAAAAAGGAAATATACACTATGTCAACGTTAGGTTTGAATCCCACACACATTGCAACAATTTTTCTATCTGAATCCATTTTACTAGGAATTGTTAGTGGAGTCGCCGGTTATCTGCTGGGTCTTGGGTTATATCATTTGTTACCGTTACTACCAACAAACGTGGTGGTGAGACAGAAAGTTTCAGCTGAATGGAGCATTTTTGCTTTACTCATATCGTTAATGGCGACAACTCTTGGGGCAGTAATCCCTGCAACACGAGCAACAAAAATAGCCACAGCGTCACTTCAAAGAAAATGGAAACTTAGAGGCAAAATAAAAAGTGCAGACAAACCATGGCGTATACCCTTGCCGGTTTCCATAAATCCGAGAGACGTCGAACCTTTCTTGCGTTTTGTGAAGCAAAGATTAAACATGTATGAAGGTGAAGTGGAAACCAAGGTCGAAAACATAATGGCGAAAACAAACCTCTTAAGGTTCGATTATGTATCTAGGCGATCTGGAGACAGCTCCGATGTTGTATTAACAAGAAATACTTTAATCATAGTCAAGAAAAAACGACAACAAACATTCGGTGTAGAGGTTATTGTGGAAAGCTTGGATAAACTGTTGCCTTCTTGGAAGTTTAAGAACAATGTTGAAGAGACCGTTGTCTTCATTAGGAAGTTGTTGCTTGAGTGGTCAGATTTTCGAGGAAGGATGAATTACAAGTCGAATACCTGATTTTACGAAAATGTTTATATCATGTTTGATACCAATAATTTTGTTAAGGGAAAGGAGAGGACTGAGAGTGGATGAAAGCGGTAAAAAAACCGTTAAAGGCCTGACACTAAAAGCACTGTTGATTGGAGTCGTTCTATCAATTATCTGGTATACAGTCTTCCTGTTCTTAGGCGGATACGTGGATGTCAATCTTATAGACATAGCTGCACCCTATCGCCTCAGCATATTTTTGCCTTTCGTAATATTGATCTTGATTGTCTCCCTGTTACGTGTACTCAATGAAAGACTAAAACTGAACGCGCAGGAGTATTCTGTAATATATGCTATGCTCCTCATCGGTACTGTGTTAGTTAGTGTGTGGGGTCCAATAACCTTCTGGCCAAGTTCAATGTTATATTTCACAAATTCATATAGAGCAAACATAAACTGGATTCCCTCATTTTGGTCCCCCACCAGCGAAAACATAGTTGGACCAGCACTGTCTGGAGGAATAGGAATATTCAAGCTGCCTTGGAATGCTTGGATGGTCCCCCTCGCGTTTTGGATGGTTATGGCGTTCGCGTTAGTTTTCTTTATGGTTTTCACGGGTCTTATAATGCAAAAGAGATGGATTGAAACCGAAAGACTTCCGTTCCCATATGCAGAAGCCACAGTTACTCTCATCAGAGGTGCTACGACAACTTCCTCCCTCCCTGAAATAGTTTCTATGAAAAGCAGAAGGTGGAAAATCTTTTGGCTTGCTTTAGCAGCGGGTTTCCTACTTAGCTCAAATTATGTTCTCCGAGCAATAGACCCAAGGTTTGCAGGCAGCTTTTCTCAAGTTGACTTTAACTTAGTTCCATTCTTGGGTTCAACCTTTAAGAATTCAGCGCTCAGCGGTAGATTCGACATCCTCACTCTAGGATTACTTTTGTTGTTTCCCACCGATTTTCTGCTAACAACATGGGTGATTTGGGTCGGCTTTTTCGTGATCCTCCCCCCAATTACTGTGGCGATGGGACTCTGGGCTTACCAAGAGGGTATAACTACGTACGGGGTTTATCAAGCCCAACAATACATTGAACCTCAAATTGTAACCATAGGTTATATAGGTGGTCTTATCGGCTTAGGGTTGTGGTACGTAATATATAACTACAGATATTTCGGCAAAACCATTAAACTCGCTTTCAGGTCCTCGGCTGAAGAAGAAAAGGGGATGCCTCTATCCTATCGGTACGCTTGGCTGGGTGCGCTTGGCTGCTTTGCGGTTCTCTGTAGCTTGAGCATCGCCAGTGGATGGCCCATTATAGTCGCCGTACTTTTCTTCTTATACTTCTGGTTAACGAATATAGGTGCTTCTAGGACGGTCGCCGAAGGAGGAGGGCTCAGTTTACTGTGGTTTGGCGCGGGAACTGACGGAGCTCTATCGTTATTCTGGCGCGCAGGAAACCTTACCCCCAATACCGGAACCGCCTTTCAAACTATGAACCTTATGGCCAACATCGATTGGGTGGGTACCCCCGGTCTACAAGGGCTGTCTCTAGAACCCTATCGAGTAAGTTTTCTAACGGGAACTCGAAATTCGGACATCCTTAAAAGTCAAACAATTGGCATAATAATCGCAATCCTACTAGGCTTTCCACTGTTCCTGATATTCTCCTACCAATTCGGCTTCACAACCGGTTGGAGCCAATGGTCAGTTCATCAAGGGGAAAAAATCAAACAGTCAATTGGAATCAGTACTGATGGTCCAGAGTGGGCTTGGACTATGCAGAGCCGTGGACCCGGTTCTCCATATTGGCAAATCCTCGTCGGAATTGCATTGATAGGTGTATTGATGTTCCTTAGACTTAGAATAGCTGGGTTCCCTCTTAATCCGGCTGCCGTGCCATTCGGAGCAAGTTGGGACATGGCTGGAAACGGCGTCTGGGCAACCGTAATAATCGGGTGGGCTCTTAAGTGGCTCCTATTCAAAGTCGGTGGAGTAAAGGCCTACAAAGAATATATGGAACCAGTGGCACTGGGCCTAATCATAGGCTCTGCGTTTACCATGTTAATTTCAGTGGTCCTCAGTGCTTTAAGATTATCTGGAATGCTCTAAGAAAATAGGATGCCAGTGTATATGCGCACAAGAGCCATAGCGTCTGTTACGCTCTTGATTATGTTATCTGTAGTGATGCTCTTCGCTCTAATCATTCCTTTGAAAGGAAGAGGAACAAGCACTATTTTCCCGGCTCAATTAGACTTTAGTGGTATAGTGGGAAACCTTAGTAAATCAAATGTGGAAAATCATCTTAAGTATTTTTCAAGCTTACAAACCAGAACGGTTGGTTATCCGGGTTTTTATGAAGCTGCAGCGTACATTTTTAACCAGTTCAATAATACATATCGACTTAGAAATGTTAGTTATGAAAACTATAGCGTTACAGTTGCAGTAGACAAAGGGTCAAAAATTACAATACTAGGAGAAAATGTAACAGCGTATTCAATAGCCCCGAACCTGATTCAAACCTCACCCACGCCACCCGAAGGAATCGAAGGAATTCTAATCGATGGCGGTAATGGTGACTTCTCTAATTTTGACGGCAAATCTGTCAACGGAAGCATCGTAATCATGAACTTCAATTGCAGAGACCGATGGTTAAACGCTGTAATGTTGGGAGCAAAGGCAATAATATTTGCGTTGCCCGAGGAAACGACAAGGCAAGAGGCTGAAAAGAAAAGCACTGATGTTCCGCTTTATGTACCCCGCTTGTTAGTTTCAGATGAAGATGGAAATAAGCTCAGGCAGATAGCTGATACAGGTCAAAAGATTAGGATATTTAACAATGTGCAATTTGAAAAGGTTGAGGCGCCAAACATTGTGGGAGAAGTGCTTGGAACTGATTCGACGCTGTCAAGCGAGTACATCGTAGTTTCAGCTTATTTCGATTCAAGCTCGGTTAGCCCAGCCTACTCGCCAGGAGCACAAGAAGCATGCGGAATTTCCACACTTCTTGAAATGGCCCGTTATTTTTCAGCGAACCCGTTGAAAAGAACTGTGATGTTTGTTGCAACGTCCGGTCATGACCAAGCTTTGGCGGGGGCTAGAAACTTCGTGGATGAACACTTTGAAGAAATAGGCAGCAAACTGAAAATGATGGTGAGCTTGAACCTATTAACTGACTCTTCGGCGATGGGGTTCTTTCCAGCAGGGTTTTTCTACAGGTACCAACTTGTTTACAATTCACCTAAGGTTAATTGGTTCATAGATAAAATATACAAGTCCAAACTGGAAATTGAATCGCAGTTAGGACCAGAGCGCGCCCGCACGTATGTCGTTGAGGATTTCCCATTGAAAGAGAAGTTTCAGTGGTATTGGCGGGTGCCTACACAATTCTATGGAGATGCTGAACCGTTTGTTTTATCCGGAGGCTTGGGAGGAATGTTTGTAACCTTACCAAACTTTGAGGCTTACGTTCTGACGCCCCATGACACATATGATAGACTTGTCACAGAAAATTTGGTGCCTCAAATGGAATTCATAAGTCTGTTTCTTTCCTTCATAGCTAATGAACCTTCGATACCACCATATCAGGCTTCAAGACATTTCGCTACCGGGGGCTATACTACCCTAAAAATAAGAGTGAATGAATACAATTTAAGTATGGGCCTTTGGCCGAATGTGTCTGCGCCTGACGCCCTAGTCCATTTCTCCCTAAACCTGCCTTATCAGGGCGGATTCGACATCATTGAAAAAGCAGATGCAAACGGATATGTAGAAATCGTGGGGCTGGCGCCCCTCTCTGCCGGGGAGGCTGAGCTTCGCTACGTATATTCCATGGAGGCTTTTGTCCTAGATGAAGAAGGCCACATTCTCTATGCGCCTGACTTCGGACAATACGGAGCTCAACAGTTTTCGCTCACTACGGAGTTTAATAACCCGACTTTTGAGACAAGCATAGTTGTCTTCAGATGCAGCTCACTTGCGCTTTTAGGCGTGTTAGATCCAAAGGTTATGGATGCCCCCAGATTTGGTTCAGGTGAGATTGACATGTCTGTCTCGGTCTTTGAAACGGCTACGCACGCAGCGCCAATTTCTTATGGCAGCTCATTTTCTTCTGCCGGTTCAGACATAATGGTTTACTTTCCCCCAGAATCAATCATTGAAGTAGTGATCTACAAAGCTTCAAGTCACTTCCCGTATGTTCTTCTAATTAATGCAACAGCAGATTCCCCTGCCGGTAACGGGTTCAAAGTGCAAGAGGGCCAAACTGAGATAATCTACAACACGCCCTTTCAGGTAATCGATGACATATGGCTATTTAATGATGATAGAATTGGCTCCTTCCGTCAACTTAACGTTTATAGTATAATAACCGAGGAGGCACAAAACAAATCAACGTATTTACGCAGTGAGGCACTATCTGCATTAAGGGAAAAAGAATATGGACTAGCTTATTCTCTGGTGTACTCTTGTCTAAGTTATATTGAGGACGCATATGAAGGCGCGCGAGGAATCTATGACGATGTAATCACAACAACAGCTGTTTTCTTCACTCTATTGATACCCTTCGCATTTATTGCTCAACAGCTAATATTTGATGCTAAGGGAAAAAAGCAAATGGCGTTAATCGCCGTCATCTACGGCGTGGCTTTGATGATGATGTATCTGTTTCATCCCGGCTTTCACTTGGCAGCCAACATCTCCTTGACTGCTGTGGGCTACGCCATCGTATTTCTTTCAATTCCTGTGGTTTTGATAGTTTTCGGAAAATTCTGGGATCATCTGATGGAATTCAGACGGAAAGTTGCAGGTTTACATTACGCTGAGGAGGGGCGTCTCGGGACGTCTATGGTTATGTTTTCAGTTGGCGTCTCGAACATGAGAAAAAGGGCGATGCGGACTGCCCTAACACTATTCACCATCAGCCTAGTAACCTTCGCCTTGATATCATTCACCTCCACCTCAACATCTTCAATCGTTAAGTCCGTAACAACCCCGTCCAGCCCTCCATACAACGGCATACTCGTCAGAGATAGTTTTTGGAACCCCATTGGAGAAAAAATCTATGGTTTTCTCAATAATCATTTTGAAACCGGAGTTACTGTTCTCCCCAGAAGTTGGTATTACCCCCCTACACCAACAGTTACTGGAAAACTTATTTACAGCGCTCAGGGCAACGCACCCTATTTTGCTGTATTGGGGCTTACGCCAGAAGAATCCAATTTGACCCATCCAGACAGAGCACTCGTTAATGGAAGCTCTTGGTTCAAGAAAGGCGATTTCAGAAAATGTATACTTCCAGATAGGATGGCTGAGACGCTGGGAACAGGAATGGGCGATTCAATAATCTTCAATGGACTAAACTTGACGGTAGTAGGGATAATGAATGAGACATTTACCGACCCGGAAAATGGAGTGAAGGACATTGACGGCGAATTCATAACTCCGCGGGATAACACTGTTCCGGTTATAATACATTTTCCCTACTGGAAGATCATAATAGTACCATATGAATTGGCTGTGCAGATAGGGGGCGGTTTGTACAGCGTAGCAGTGAACTTTGACAACGCAAATGTGGTTCTGGAAACAGCTAAGAACTTAGCTATGGAAATAACTGTTTTCGTTTATACCGGGCTAGTTGAATCGCCGTATGCACAAATTTACCAAGTAGGCAACGTAATATCCGTCTCAGGGTGGCAATTTTTAATCGTACCATTCATAATTAGCACATTGGTCGTATTGACGACGATGCTGGGCGCAGTACATGAACGGTTAAAGGAGATAGGTACTTACGGCGCCTTAGGTCTTTCACCGAAGGGGGTAGCCTATATGTTTCTCGCTGAATCATTGACCTATGCACTGTTAAGCGGCGTCATAGGATACATTGCCGGCACAATATTTTCATCATTGCTTTACACGTTCAACCTTGTGCCGGAAGGGTTATACCTCAATTATTCTTCATCAGCTGCTCTTTTCGCCGTTGTGATTTCCTTCCTGACTATACTGGCTTCCTCTATTTATCCTGTAATTATGGCATCTCGATTAGTGACGCCGTCTATGGAAAGAGTGTGGAAAATGACAACTCCTACAGGAAACGAGTGGGACATTCCTTTACCCTTCGCAGCTTCGGAGGAGGAAGCCGCAGGCATTTTAGCCTACATGAAGGAATACTTTGAGAGCCACTCAACGGAGAGGGCAGGAATATTTGCGTCCAGTGAGGTCTCCCCACACGTATCAAAAGACAAGAAAATTCGTTTCATAAAATCTGAAGTTAGACTTGCACCGTATGAAAGGGGCATAAGACAAGAGATGCAGCTTAAATCAGTACTTACCTCTGAAGATTTTTTCAGAATCGATGTTTTCATAAAAAGAATCGAAGGCTTTCGCACAATGTGGTTAACCTCTAACAGAAAGTTCATCGATAAGGTGCGTAAACAACTGTTGCTCTGGAGAACCCTGAAACCTGAGGAGAAAAAAGCGTACATTGAGGAATCAAAACATTTGTTCGGCAGTAAAAGCTAACGGGGATGAGACGTTTGGAAAAAGAATATGAAGAACTTAAAAGCGGGCTAACGTGGAAATCTTTTCTTGGAATCCTTTATGCAGCTATTGTTATTCAGCCAGCCGTAATTCTACTAAGCCTCGTTTCAGGAGCTACTCTCTCCTGGATGGCTGCCCAATGGATCGTGGTTATCCTTTTCGTGGAGTTAGCGAGAATCGCTGGCCACGAGCTGACTCAGCAGGAAACTTTTATCATCTGGTTGATGGCTGCAACAGCCGCGCAAGAATTTTTCTTCTTATTCATGGTACAGAATGCTTATTGGCGGACATCCTTTATTACCCAAAACGCTATAATAAACGGCCAGTCTCTTGCTAACCTCGTTCCAACTTGGTTTGCACCTTCATTTTCGTCGCCGATATATAACCTTAGGACCTTTCTCCACCCCAGTTGGATAGCGCCAATATCAATAGCACTGGTTGGAAGTTTGTTATGGAAGGCGACAGACATATCTCTAGGTTACCTGAATCGCCAATTATACATTGAAACCGAAAAGCTTCCATTTCCTTTCCAAGTTCCTACAGCTGAAGCCATTCTGACCATATCGAGACATGAAAAAAAGAGAACCAGAGTCCTAGTGGTTTCCGCGGTTATAGCCATGTTCTACGCCCTCTTCGTATATGGCATCCCCCTCCTAGGTTATTCGGTTCTCAGGCTGCAGTCCATTCCATTTGCCATTCCAGTCCCATGGGTGGACCTAACGAAGTTCATTGAACCAGCACTTCCAGGAGCGGCTATTGGAATAGCAACAGATTTGATCACTTTCGCTTTAGGGTTTATGATTCCCTTCAACGTAATTGTTTCTATGTTTGTCACCAGCTTTGCAATATACTTTGTTGCTAACCCCATCGCTGTACGCATGGGATTCTCCACTCCAGAACGCCCAATATGGGAGCCAGGATGGAGCTTAGGTACTATTTGGCAGCGATCCACACTTAATTTATGGGCCGGATTCATTATTGGACTTGCCATAGCCGCAGCAATAGTCCCGATTCTTGCCCACCCTAGAACTTTCGCCAGATCGCTGAAAGGTTTGACAAAGCTATCAAAAGCTCAAAGGAGAGCAGGAATACTTCCTCTTTGGCTTATATTTGGTATATTCATTTCTTCTACATTCGGCGGAATAATGTTGTTCCACTTCCTTGTGCCAGATTTCCCAATATGGGTGCTGATTGCCCTATCCATGGGCTGGACTTTATTGTGGACGCTGGCTTCAGGCAGAGCAAGTGCCACAACAGGGTTTAGCATCACAGTTCCCACAGGAGGCGGCGACTTAGCTTCGCTTAGGCAACCAATGTTTTCCCTTGTTTTAGGAGGCAAATACTCCAATGCATGGTTTGCTCCCCTTACAGTCAGTCAAGGCGGCGATTGGACTTGCCAAATGTTTAAGTTATGCCAACTGACAAAGACCACGCCTGGAAGCTACATAAAGGCTTATTTGATCGCCTTCCCCATCGCCTACATCGTAGGTTTCGTGTACATATCCGTGTTCTGGAGCATAGCCCCCATACCCTCAGCTGTTTTTCCATGGACTCAAATCACATGGCCTACAAACTTAATTTTCTCCTCACTATGGATAACAAACCCAACAAACATTTTCAATCCAACAACCTTGGCAGCCTCCTTCTCGATAGTAACAGCCGCCTACGCTTTGTCCACCTTCGCCCACCTACCAATATCCTTCATGGGCATAGTCGTAGGTGCAGCCTCTCCGCTACCTAATGCTCTTACCATGCTCATAGGCGGCATAGTAGGTCAAATACTGATGCGGAGAACGGGAAAAGACTGGTGGAACAGCAATAAAGGCGTAATTGTCGGGGGAATATTCATCGGAGAAGGAATAATCATAGGCATCTTCGCAGCAATTCTACTCGTAATGAAATCAACACTGGCGCTCCCGTACTAAAATAGACAAGCCGTAATTCAACTAGATTGTTTCGGGGCTTAAACTATGAAAAGAAAAAGGTTCATGGAAAAAGAGATCGTTAAACGTTATGAACATAATCCGATATTGACCCCAGATAACATGCCGATACCGTGCAACTCAGTTTTCAACCCGGGCGCAATCAAACACCGAGGGAAATACCTCCTCATCCTGCGCATAGAAGACTATGACCGCATTTCCCATTTCCGCATTGCCACCAGCGATGATGGCGTCCATTTCGATGTAGACGAAGAACCTATGGAACTACCTCAAGACCCAGAATGTGAACTATATGAAACGAATTGCTACGATGCGCGGATTAGCAAAATTGACGATATTTACTATATTACATATGCAGCTGAAAGTCGACTCGGAGTACGTATCGGTCTCATGAAAACTGTAGACTTCAAAAAATTTGAACGCATGCCCTATGGCTCTGAAGTGGAAAACCGAAACGGTGTGCTTTTCCCTGAAAAAATTGAAGGCTTGTATGCAAGATTAGACAGACCCCTTAATCACTACGGAGAAGGCCACATCTGGATATCTTACTCTCCAGACCTCGTTTTTTGGGGAAAGGCAAAACTTGTAATGAAAACTCGATGGCACAGCTGGGATGAACAAAGGATCGGTGCCGCAGGCGTCCCAATCAAAACCGATCATGGCTGGCTACTCATTTATCATGGAGTTTGCAGATACACCCGTGTGTACGAGTTGGGAGCATGCCTACTTGACCTTAAGGACCCAGCGAAAGCCATAGCCCGTTCGAAACACTCAATTCTCGGTCCAAAGGAAATATATGAACGAGTCGGAGAAGTTCCGAACGTAGTCTTTTCTAATGGGGCTGTCGTGGAAGATGATGGTGAAGTGAAGATCTACTACGGTGGCGCAGATCACGTGGTCTGTCTTGCAACTGCGAAATTGGATGATTTAATTAGAGCATGCTTCGAATATTAGAGCCTAAGCAAAACGCATGCGAAGAGTTGGGGTGAGCAACTTAAAGACGAAAATGGACTTAAGCGGAACATGGCTTCTGCAAGGTTTTGATGAAGGAGAGGGAGAAAGCGCACGTGTTTTCGACCCCGACTACCAACCAATAGGCTGGATAAAGGCTGAAGTCCCAGGAGTTGTTCATACAGACCTTTTAAAAGCCGATAAGATTGCAGATCCCTTTTATCGGCTTAATGAGCTTGAAGTCAGCTGGATGGAAAATAAGGACTGGTGGTACAGAAGAGAGTTTAGTGTACCAAAAGAGTTGGTTTCGAAGGAAAGAATCGAGATTAAATTTCACGGTTTAGACACGTTCGCTACGGTTTGGATGAACGGGCAAGAAGTAGGAAAAGCCAATAACATGTTTATACCGTGGGAATTTGATGTAAAACATGTCCTGCGACCCGGAAAAAATGTTCTGGTAGTAAAGTTTGATTCTCCTATTCGCGTCCTCAAACATCTAGAAGCTGAGAAAGGCAAACTTGAAGCATCCTACTACACTGGAAGAGCTTACGGGAGAAAGGCGCAATACTCCTTCGGGTGGGATTGGGCGCCGCGAATAGTCACTGCAGGGATTTGGCAAGAAGTTGAGTTAATCGGGTACGATACAGCCATCCTGAAACATGTAATGGCAAGAGCTTCTCTGACGCCCAAAGTTGCTAAACTTGATTTAGAAGCCGAAGTTTATTCCTTAAAACAAATTGAAGCACAGTTTATCTTTGAGGTCTCGTTAAATGAGGAAAGCTTCACAAAAACAGTCACAAAAAAGCTGGACATCGGAGAAAAATTGTTGCGAACAAGCTTGGAAGTGGCTGACCCGAAGCTTTGGTGGCCAGCCGGCTACGGTGAACAACCCCTGTACAACTATAAGGTGACGTTAAAGTCCTCTGGGAAGAAAATCGACGTTTTGAGCACAAAAATCGGGTTGAGAAAAATCGACTTAGTGCAGGAAAATGACGGCGAGGGAAGGTCGTTTATTTTTAAAATAAATGGTGTACCCATATTTTGCAAGGGAGCAAACTGGATTCCTGCGGACTCATTCTTACCAAGAGCAAAAAATCAAGATTATGAAAAGCTGTTGGACTTGGCTGCTAAGGCGCACATAAATATGCTCCGCGTTTGGGGAGGAGGGATCTATGAAAAAGAGGTTTTCTATCAATTATGCGATGAGAAGGGAATCCTCGTCTGGCAAGACTTCATGTTCGCCTGCGCTGAGTACCCCGAAGAAGAGTGGTTCTGGAACATAGTGAAAAAAGAAGCGGAAGAGGTGGTGAAGAGACTGAGAAACCACCCTTCAGTGGTTCTTTGGTGCGGTAACAACGAAAATGATGCAGGATTCAAACAAGGTTGGTTCGGTGAAAAAAAGAAGCTTTACGGAGAAACAATTTATCATAAAATACTGCCTGAAATATGCGCCCGCCTCGACCCAAGCCGTCCCTACTGGCCCAGCAGCCCATTTGGCGGAGATGACCCAAACAGCCAAGAAAGTGGCGACAGACACAGCTGGGATGTATGGCACGGGTGGCTAGACTACACTGCTTATCAAGCGGACAAAGGGCGATTCATAAGCGAGTTTGGCTTACAAGCTCCTCCAGCAATGGAAACCATAGAATCTTTCACGGAGCCTGAAGATCGCTGGTCTCAAAGCAAGGTGATGGAGCACCACAATAAAATGGTTGAGGGCACTGAGAGGATTTACCGGTATTTGGCTCAACATTTTCGTGTGCCTGCGAGCTTCAAAGAGTTTGTGTTCCTCACTCAAGTCATTCAGGGAGAAGCCCTAAAGTGCGGCATAGAACACTGGAGAAGACGCAAATTCTCAACTAGCGGGACCCTTTTTTGGCAGCTCAACGACTGTTGGTCAGTAACAAGCTGGAGCATAATAGATTACTTCAAGCGTACAAAGGCCAGTTATTACTTTGTCAAAAGAGCCTACACGCCTATTCTTGTAAGCCTCGTCAAAGAACAAGATAGAATTGACGTCTGGGTTGTTAACGACTTGACCAAAGTCATTCAAGGAAAGCTAACTCTAAAATTGCAAGATTTTGAAGGAAAAACATACTTCACAAAGAGCCTAGAGGTAGATGTCGCGAACAACTCATCATCTAAAGTCTTTTCTAAGCCCCTCGATGAACTGCCCCTCCAGGACAAAACCAAAATTTTCTTCTCAGCTGAACTGCTTGTAGAAGGCGAACTCGTATCCATGAACACGCTTTTCCTAGCGGAACTCAAACATATAACCTTCCCCAAAGTTACTTTCAAGATAAAAACGGAAACAGCAGACGCCGCCAAGAAAAAATATCGAGTGCACATCGCATCCAACAAATTCGCAAAGGCCGTCCATTTATCCCTCCATGGAATGCATGCGACCTTCAGTGACAACTACTTTGACATGTTACCCGCCTCAGAAAAATCTATGTTAATAACTTTGGATAAAGAGATAGAGCCAAGAGAATTTAGAGATATGCTGGTTGTTAGCAGCATTTAACCATGGAGTCTAGAATACTAACGTGCGCCTCCAGTAATTTAGTTCCATAAGGTTTAATTAATTTTGGCTCCTACAAATATATGCGTGTACGCATTCGATTAGGAAAGGAGAAGGGCAGTTCTGAAATTGCAGAGAGGGCTAAGAGTAGGAATAGTACTTGTTATGCTAGTTTTTCTAGTCGCTTTATCATGCAGCGGAGTTGCGGCGGAACCGGGAGCCTCTTGGCCTGCATCCTGGATTCAATTCGACTGGGATAAGAACGAAAATGGCCCTATCGATGATTGGAGGGACGTCGAGTACGCTTACTACCAATATGACAGTGAGTATCTCTACTTGAAACTCGAATGCTACGACACTCCAGGCAAAGAGTGGCCGAATGGTAAAGAAGGTCGATATAAATGGTTTATTGATCTTGAGGGCAATCTGTACCACAGCGGCGAAAACATATTCGATGCTGAATACTTGATCTTCGTCGAAGATACCGATAACAACGTAACCGGAGAGATGTACCTGCTCTTTGACACAAATGGCGACAACAATTTTGGCGAATATGAGCCATGGCCGCCAACCAATTACACCAACTATTCGATTACTGACCCCAACGTCGGAGGCTGGAGAATAGTATCTCCCTACCAGATAGAAATGTACATAAGTTGGAATTCGATTGGAAATCCGTCTTCCTATTGGATAACTTGGGCTACCGACCAGGAGAATCCCAATCTAGACCAAGGACCGACTACAGACCATGTAGATGAAGAGCAACCTGTAGCGGTCAATGATGTAGCTGCAATAGGCCAGACGCCTACGCCGACAAGCGTCGCGCAGGGTGAAACCGTTACTGTGGAGGTCGTAGTGGAGAATCAAGGCACTCAAACTGAGACTTTTAATGTTACGTGTTACTTCGACGCTGGTGTAGTTGGCACCCAACTTGTCACCAACCTAGCTGCTGGAAACAGCATAACACTCAATTTCAGCTGGGACACCACAGGCGTAACGCCCGGCACCTACAACATTACGGCTTGGGCTGACTCCGACGCAGCCATAGCAGAAAGTGATGAAACGGACAATTGGTGCACTGCACCTGCAACTGTAACCGTCAGGATGGTAGAATATTATTTGACTGTTGAGACAGATCCAGCTGGCATCGTGGCGATTTCGGGCGAGGGCTGGTACGGCAATTGCACATACGTGAACTTAACGGCTCCTGCGGTTGTTCCGAATGTGACGGGTGTGCAGTACAGGTTTGACCACTGGACTGTTGATGGAAACGTTACTCTTGGAAATCCAATAACCGTGCACATGGATGCCAACCACACAGCAACAGCCCAATACGTCACGCAATACTACTTAACAGTGGTTTCGCCTTATGGCACGCCGGGTGGCATGGGTTGGTACAACGCAAGCACAACGGCTTATGCTACTTTAAACACGGGTACGGTGGACCACGGAAACGGAACCCGCAGAGTGTTTGTCAATTGGACTGGGGACGCAACAGGCACCGGCACAACATCAGACCCGATAACTATGGATGGACCCAAAACCGCCATAGCAAACTGGAAAACCCAATATTATCTCACAGTTTCCTCCGCCCATGGCACTCCGGGCGGAGAAGGCTGGTATAATGCAAGCGACACGGCTTACGCTACAATCACCCCGTTGACTGTGGCTGGTGCTCCGGGGGTGCAATACGTTTTCACAGGCTGGAGTGGAGATGCTTCAGGCTCAGGCTCACCATCAAACCCGATAACCATGGACGGACCTAAAACGGCCGTTGCCGAGTGGAAGACGCAGTATCTGGTTACTTTTGATCAGACTGGTTTGGATGTTAATGCTACTGGCACTGTGGTTACGGTTAATGGTTCTGCGAAGGCTTTTGGTGATCTTCCGTTCACGTGGTGGGTTGATAATTGCTCGTGGGTTGAATATTCTTATAGCGTCACGGTTTCAAGCCTTGATCCCAACGAGAATTTCACTTTAGTTAACGTCACTGGTCCGGTTTCACCTTTCCATACGGCAAGTCCAGTGACGGTTACAGGGAACTATCAAAGCCAATACAAGGTCCAATATTATCTAGATGTTTCCTCTGACTATGGGACTCCTGGAGGCATGGGCTGGTATTACAGTGGCACCACTGCTTACGCCACTCTAGATACAGGTGTTATCGATCATGGAAATGGCACCCGCAGGGTTTTCACCCACTGGAGTGGAGACGCAACTGGAACAGACTATTCCCAAAGTGACCCCGTAACCATGGACAGTAACAAAGCGGCCATAGCAAACTGGAAGACGCAATATTACCTAACAGTTAGGACCCTTCCACTAGGTCTAAATCCAGCTCCTACACCTCCAAGCAGTTGGTATGATGCAGGCACCGAAGTGGATTTAACCGCCCCTGACTTAAGCTACCTAAACACCGTTGAATACGAATTTCTCTACTGGGATGTCGACGGCCCAACTGTACCCGGCAACCCCATAACAGTGAAAATGAACATGCCCCACACCGCCTCAGCCCACTACAGCACTGGCCCTGTAGGCGGCATCCTACTCACCATAAACAAACCTGAATCATCGTCCCCTTGGATAGGTTTAACCTCAGCTCTCATAGCCATCATGGTCTTAGCGGCTGTCCTAGTGGGACATAAAAACGGAAAAGTCAAAAGAGTTTAAAGAACATTACAGTTACGTGCATGCCTCTTCTCCTTCCACCAACGCGCAACCGGTCGTTCAGCAAAGTGTGTCCGCTACGTTTAGCTTATGGAAAGCTGGTAGGCCTTAAATATTCTGTACTTCAGTTTCAGAAGGCTTAATTACCGTGTGTCTAGAGATTTCTTTAAATGCGTGTACTTGATCAAAGGCGGGAAGGCACGCAGGGGAACGGTTGTTCCTAAATGAAAAAGAAGAGACCTAGGAAAAGAAAGAGGAAGACTTTTTTCAAGCGTAGATCAACCCAAGGGACAATCGCCGCCGTTTTCGTCATTTTTTTAAGTGTCCTATTTTATTATATTTTTATTTCTCAGCCTACTAACCCTGATACCTTTCATTTCAGGGCTGTAATAGTTGACCAGCTGGGCGGCGGACACATAAAGGCGCAACCTAATCAAACTTTCATCCAAGCCGCTGAAGAAATCTTGAATGCCTCAGGTTTTAGCGTGGATTACATCGATGGTGCGAATGTCACTGTAGACTTCTATAAGGACCTCCCGTCACTGGAGTATGGTATAATAATTTTGAGACTACATTCAGCCACTAGTGCTGAAGGAACCCGCGAAATATCCCTCTTCACCTCCGAACTATTCGAAGAGAATAAACATAACGAGCGCGGATTAGCAGCAGTCGCCTTTGTCCCTTATGAAGAAGAAGACCCCATATACTTCGGCGTTCTTCCACTGTTTGTCAGAGACAGCATGAATGGCAAATTCGAGAACACCATAGTCATTATGACGGGGTGTGACGGGCTTAGCGAACCTCAAATGGCGGAGGCATTTATTGCGAGAGGTGCAAAGGCGTATTTGGGTTGGAACGAGCTTGTAACGGCGCCCTACACTGACTACGCAACTACTCGCCTCCTTCAACACCTGATGGCGGAAAAAAAGTCTATGAGAACAGCGGTTGAGGATACGAAGAGAGAGGTGGGCGGGGATCCAACATATCCCAACAGTACGCTGTCATTTTATCCAGACGATGCTGGGGACCACATTATCCCGAACGCTACAGACCATAATGCTATTCAGAGCGTCGATTTGCAGCAGCACACAAGCGGAATGAAGCAACCTTTTAGGAATCCGAGCCCCCTAACCTTGCAGTCCATAGCGACAGCTGTTTTGACTTGGCATCCAACTGGGGTAGCGTGGGCTTTTCACTCAAACAGGAGTACACGAATATCGAAGCCCTTTAAGGAATCCACTATTTGAGCGTCCTTTCCTGTTTGCTGGATCTGGATACGCTTTCCGGACAGCAAGTCAGTCGGGGTTCGAGTTTCATTTTTGATTGTTAGTTCCGTTTTAATGTTGTTTAATGTTGTGTTGAAGAGGAAGACGAGCTTCTTGTTCTTCGTCGCGGTAACTCGGGCTACAGTTTCTGTGCTGTCAGTGTATGCTGGGCGTTCAACTTCTGCGTTCAAACCGTTTGTCAGAGTAAGCAGATTGTGGCCGGCTCCTCTACAATAGGCCATGAAGGGGTTGGATCCAACGTAGATTGCTTTGCCTTTGCCGTAAGTGTTTACGGTTGCAGCTGCCTCCCCATCATCAAATCTTGCTAGAACTTTCGCGTCGTTGGGAATTAGGGGCTCACGGTAATAGGTGGAAGGGACGTTGACGCCGTTGTAATTGAAAGCGTGTTTCTCGCTGGTTTCAATGTAATCGCGTTCGCAACCGAAGACTTCGTCTAGTCCCATGCCTGGAACTTTTTCACAAGCGTAGAACTGGTCGTCATATTGGGCTAGAGAAGCTTCTGAGATCAAGGTTCCTCCGTTGGAAACAAACTCCCTGAGTTTTTCGGCTGAGCGCGCGCTTATCCACGTTGGGCAAGGAAGATACATAATTTTATAGGGAGTGTAAGGCGTGTCTATGGCTTCTTCATCCAAGCGGACGACGTCTACTGGGTAATCTGTTTCCCATAAGACCCGATATAAGCCTTTGATTGAATCTCTGGGGGCTTCAATCTTTCCTTCCCCTACCCAATGTAAAATGTAGTTGTTCGGAGTGAAGCCGAATCCAATTTTTGGTTGAGGCACCTGCGCGTTTTTGAAAACATCCTCGTTCTCCTGCATAACAGCCGACATCTTTTTGGCTGCATCCAACTTCGCTGTTGGGCTTCCGTCTAATTTAGTTAGGCCCATGGCATATTCCGGTCCGTAGCGTTCCATGCGGTACTGCCAATACACCATCCCCGTTGCTCCAAGGGCGACGGCAAGCCAAGACCAAAGCATAAGCCTCTCTGGAGAGATTAACTCGGATCGATACATTCCTATGCAGTACTGTCCTGACTGTAGTTCAGATTGCCAAAACTCCTTTAAGCCAGCGGCTTTCGCTGCGCAACGAACTGTGTCGATGGCAAGGCAATAGTCGCTGAAAGGCTCCCAGGTTCCTGGGAATCCTGCTCCACCGTAAATGTCTATGCCTAGTTTCGTGTAGCGCCAATCGTCGATGCCTTCAACTACGCAGTTTTTCAGAATGCCGGAGCCGCCTCGAACGTGCAGTTTCATTAGGCCTCGCGGCTTGTTACGCGCAATGGCTTCCATCCGCCACTTTACGTGAGATGCTAAGGTGTCCATGGCAAAATTTCGCCAATCAATCCAGTCAGCCCAAGAACCCGGCCATCTCGGCGGAATTATCTCTTCCCAATCGCTGAATTTGCGTTTCCATTGATTGTTTAGGGCTTCGATGTCGTTTTTATAGCGTTTTTTGAGCCATTTTCGAAATTTTTCCTGAGTTCCTTTACAGTAACAATAAACTTCGTCGTGATAGCGAGCGGCTTCAATCATGGGTTCATTGTGGGCTTCCCATGAATGAATTGCCTCGTGTTGCCCAACAGCTTGAACGAGTTTATCAAGATATTTTTCTGCTTCTTCTCTGATGATGTCGTTGTCGAAGCATAATCCTGGATGGCCTCCCCCTGGAGAGTTATGAACTGCGTCTGGGTACTTGGGGATGTCATCTCGGCTTAAGTGGACCGTTTCAGGATGGGCTTTGTAAAGCCAACCTGGAGTTGACTCTAGGTTCGTCAGCAAAATCACTTTGATGTTGTGTTTATGGGCTAAGTCTAATAGTTCCTTGATTTCGGCGAAGTCGTATCGATTTGGGGCGGGGTTGTATCTGTTCCACATCAGCCAAGCTCGAATGATGTTCAAGCCGTGTTTTTTCATGGTTTTGAGGTCTTTTTCCCACTCTTCTTTCACGGGGGTTGGAAATCGGTAATATTGGGCTCCAAACGGTATCATTTTCCGTTCTCATCTCCTCGGATTGAAATCTAATTGTTAGGTCTTATTTTTGTGTCTTTCCCTCCTTTTTCTATTTTTCTGAAGATTTCGCTAAATGGGGATTTCACCCTTTTGATTACTTCTTCAGGGTCTTCTAGGCTTTTGATGCTTGGATGCTCACAATACGAGCGCATTTACTGCTGCGCGCGCAGTCGGCTGAAAATGCAGTTTGAAAGGAAAATCTTATGGAGTTTTCCATGTAAAATTTTTGCCTCTACAAACAAAAAACATGTATTCATAGACAAAAAATACACAAACCTTATAATAAAGTATGCACCTGAATTATAGTGAAAGAGTTATTTATTCCGCAGAGAGGAAGAGATGAGGAGAGGGACCGGGAAGAGAGATTCGAGAAAGGCTGGAGATTGATTTAACCCGGACCCTCATCTCCTCGCCTCAAGAAATATTACTCACGAACCTATATAAACAATTCTGTGCATAATAAACAATAGGCATTATCTTTATACTATTTATCGCAAATGATGTTACTGGGAGTAACGGCCGTGGGCACTCACAAGATGAAAAACGGCTTCACGTGTCACGTTTTGGAGCTGGCTTTTTAATCGTCTTTATGTAGTGATCTCTAATTTTTCTCCAGTCCTTGTTTGAGATTATGATGAATGAAAATTCTTTCGATTCTTTTGGTTTAAGCTTTAGCGTTTCAAACACAAGTTCAATGGAGTAATGGTCATAAATGAAATAGCGTTTGATGTATTTAACTTCCTCAGGATTCCATATGAGACCGAGGGCAACGTTAGTATTTCGATCTATGTATGTTGCCCACCCCTCTGAGATTTTTCCCTCGGGCCATTTCAAACTTTTCTCCTCTTTCCACCGTTCCAAATCAAACGGCGTTAATTTGTGCCCCTCTTGAAGGAATATCTTTCCGGAAAAAGTTCTTTCATATTCTTCAGTTAAAACGCCTACCTTTGTTGGCGCTGGCGCAACGAAAGCGTGGTTTGGTTCACTGCTTTCTCCTATTTGCATGTAGTTACGGACCCACAGGGTTACGGTTTTTTCTTCTTTTGACATATTGGTTAGTTCATATGTAATTTTAAGTGCTCCAGAATCTGCGGATAACATAAGTCTCTTCTCTAGTAACAGTCCGGGAATTTGCGGTTCCTCTGTTTTTGTCCAAAGCCTCAGGGTGGCTTCGTTAGTAGAGCGTTGCACTTTTTCATAGTCAAACGCGACTCGGTCTAAATCCCATCCAAATATTTCAAGAAATGCATCAGACAATAATCCGCTTTCGCTCTGAACGTTGTTGCTCCAATTTCTCTTTAAAACGTATTCTTTGATTCTTCCTCCGCTGGCGGGGTCCACAACGATTCTTACATACTGATTACTAAGAATAAGCTCTGGCAACCCGTCTGCGTCAATGTCCTGTTCATTTATCATGGCTCCCGAGAAGATTTTCACTCCGGGCTCTTCCTTTATGCGGGAAAGAGCAGGAAAAACATCCATGTCTGAAATGTCTTCTATGTGATTTATCCTCTGGAGAATTTCTTCAATTTTGGCGCCGCCAGCGCATCGAATTTTTGCGAGTACGTTGTACTCTCCTAGACCGGTATATACTTCTGTTATTTCATCTAAATTGGAAAGTTTCAAAGCCACCTCTCTTTTCTTACGAGGATTGCATTTAATTCTCGCAACAACCACTGATTCCTCACCGATTTGGGAGGAGTTAACTATAATCGTAAAGTGCTCTATTACACCCTTCTCAATTAGATCGTCAATTCTTTTTTTGACGGCCGACTGTGATAGGCGGGTCACCCTGCCCATTTCTCGTAGCGGAGTTCTGGAGTCAAGCTGGAGCATCCATAAGATTTTTTTATCGTTTTCATCAATTCTATTCATGAACTCATCTCCCGAAGCGCTGAATCATTACTATCTTTTTTCCTTCCATTTATATGTTATTGTAATAAATTGAGGTATTTGCGACAGGGTATATAGTAGTACGTGTGTAATTTCAACAGGCAATTGGGAGGTTTTTAAATGTGAGAAATGCGGAGAGTATTTAACCAAGCTCAAAAGCCCCGAAAGGCAACAATTAGAAACGGAGTTTTTATAAGGTAGCTCATGCATGCGCAGTTGTTTTGATGTTTCGTAAATCTTTATTACGGTGCGTAATCATGATTTCCTTATGAAACGTAAGGTTATCGTTCTTGTCCTGTTGCTGGTTTCCTCCATTCTCGTTGTTGGGTTGGCATTTCTGCTCTCGAGTAATCTGGGCTGTCCGATTCCGGGCGCAATTCGGGTTCCGCAAGACTTCAGGAGAATTCAATGGGCTGTGGGTAATGCCAGCCACGGCGACGTCGTTTGGGTGAGGAGGGGCACCTATAAAGAGAGCGTCACTATAAACAAGCCTTTGACGCTAATGGGGCAAGATAAGAGCAAAACTGTTATCGAGAGCACTGAAACAGAGAGCGTGCTTTTGATTAGTGGGGATAGCGTTAACGTCAGCGGGTTCACAATACGAAATGCGCGGGCGGGCTCATACGGGGTTTGGGACATGCAGCTGGACCACTCTAACAACAGCGTTGTAAGCGAAAACATAATGTCCAACGGCGTATGGCTTTGGCACTCCAACTTTAATCTCATCAGCGGCAACGTGTTTACTTTGAGTGATCAAACAGGTTACAGTGTCCGTGGGCAACATTCTGAAGGTAACAGGATTATCAATAATACGATGTCAAATAGTAGGTCAGCCATCAAATTGGATGATTCTAGGAGCAATGTGATTATTGGAAACATGATGTTAAACAATTTTTTGGGCATCGACTTAGAAGCGTCTAGCGGTAACACCATTGGAAAAAATAACTTGGTTGGAAACCTCTACAGTCTTTTAGTAAGCGGCTGGAACCTTTCTGATTTCATTCAAGATGTGGACACCTCGAACACAGTGAACGGGAAGGTGATTTATTACTTCGTTAACCAGACAGATGTCCTCGTAGACTCATCCAGTTTTCCCGATGCAGCATCCTTAGGGTTTGTAAACTCTAAAAATATAACCGTGAAGGACCTAGAAACGGTGAACAGCGGTGTTGGTGTGCACTTTGCTTATACAACTAATTCAAGTATAGAAAACTTGATCATTTCAAACAGTATGTACGGCATTCACCTAACGAACTGTAGCGGCATCAGGATTTACAACAACACGATGTTAAACAATAGAAACGGTGTTTGGTCCTCTAATTCGAGCGACATCGCTTTAGTTAGCAACACAATAACCTCAGGCAGGTATGACGGAATCATTCTAACCCACTCAAATCGTCACACCATCGTTGGCAATGTAATATCAAACCGCGAGTTATATCCAGGCATCTATCTGAGGGTGTCTGATAACTGCATAATCATCGGAAACACTGTAACAGACAGTGCATTCGGAATCAAACTGGAGAGCTCTAGCAACAATACTGTGTACCATAACAATTTCGTTAACAATACCGTGTCAAGTCAGATATTTTCTGGTTGGGCGAACACTTGGGACGATGGTGCCGAAGGAAACTATTGGAGCGACTACGTTGGCGTCGATGCCGACCAAGACGGGGTAGGGGATGTGCCTTACGTTATCGATGAAGGCAACAAGGACTATTATCCTTTAATGCGTGCTTTGTAGCTTTTCAACGGGGGCTGAGAGTTTATATTATTGAAGGTGGTGTTGTTTTTTGTGAAGTGGGAATTGACAGTTGAATGCAAGAAGCATTTTCTGATGGTTTTTGTCTCGGTGTTGTTGTTCTCGCTGATATCTGGTGCGGGCTTCCCTGCGCCGGTGCGCGCGCGTGTGAGAACTGGTGCAACAATTTATGTGGACGCCGGCAATTCAGGTGATCCTCTGGAAGACGGGTCTCCTAATCATCCTTTTAATATGATACAGGAGGGGGTTGACGCTGCGGGCACTGGAGACGCAGTCAAGGTTGCTGCAGGGGTCTATTATGAACATGTTGTCGTAAACAGGTCTTTGACGCTTTTAGGGGAAGACAGAGGCACCACAGTAATCGATGGAGAGCGCACGTCCAGAAAGGGAACCATGATTACCGTAACCGGAGATAACGTTACAATCAGCGGGTTCACTATAAGGAACAGCAGGGAGTTTATGGCCCCTCTTTATGAGGACGCCGGAATTAGCATAAGGGGCTACGCAGGTGTTTTTCTGAACTATTCTAGTGGTCATAATGTCAGTGGCAACACATTAACGAACAATCAGAGAGGGATAGTTCTTATACATTCTAACAGTAGCAGCGTTTTTGGCAATACGATAACGAGCATTGTTAACAATCTTGCTTTGGTGCATTCCACTAACAACACTATAGAAAGAAATATCATGTCTCGCGTAGGGGGGGACTGCGTCTATTCTTGGGGGTCCTACCGGAACACTTTCAGAGATAACTCATTAATTTCTAATAAGGCTGGCTTCGTCTTCAAGACCTATTCCAGCAATAACACGTTTACTGGTAACACGTTGTTGGACAATGGCTTAGGCGTTTGGTTGGCTTTTAGCGACGGAAACGTTTTCTACCGTAATAATTTCATCAACAACAGTGGCTGGTATGGAGCCCAAGTCAATCACTCTGTTTCAACTAATGTGTGGGATGCTGGTTATCCGGTTGGGGGCAATTTTTGGAGTGATTATGTTGGGGTCGATGAATATTCTGGGATGTATCAAAATGAGACGGGAGCCGACGGAATAGGAGATTCTCCTTACATTGTTGAAATGGACGGTGGAGACAGGTATCCGCTCATGAACGTTTGGGATGAGATTCCCCCGACGGCTGACGCGGGTGTTGATCAGGTGGTGTGGGTGGGAGATGTTGTGGTCTTGGATGCGTCGGGTTCTTTTGACAATGTGGGTGTTGTCAGTTATTCTTGGGATTTTGGGGATGGTGCTTATGGAACTGACGTGGAGGCGTCTCATGTTTACGCGGAAAAGGGAGTTTACGATGTTGTTTTGACGGTGGAGGATGCGGGAGGCAACAGTGATAGTGCGCGCGTGCGCATTACAGTTAGGGCTAGGTTCTCAGGTTTTATATGGTGGATTGTGGGGGTTGTTGTGGCTTTGGCGGCTTTGGTGTTCGCGGGGTATTTAGTGAAGGTGAGGAAGCATGGGGGTAAGATTCA
>Ga0209636_10000030_pt1 | contig 100760 bp, 85 predicted proteins | sample DeeMarSWOR152_54_FD_187464 | JGI IMG/M metagenome (GOLD analysis project Ga0209636, IMG submission 187464) | Marine sediment microbial communities from White Oak River estuary, North Carolina - WOR-1-52-54 (SPAdes) (version 2) | ecosystem: Environmental > Aquatic > Marine > Intertidal zone >...
CTGAGGGAAAAGCCGTGCAGGTTGATGCTTCCTAAACGAGGATTTTTTATAAGTTCTGAAGTTTCAGGCGCTTGTTCATGAAGCGACAAAAAACCATACTGTTTGTCTAAATCGGAATCATAAAGCTCATAATACCAGATTCTCCCACTCCAGGCTTCAGATTCGTTCCCGTTGTCAGTACTGTAGCCTAAATCTGAACGTCCCCACTGTTCATCCCAGTCCCAGTTATCATTCCCGCTTCCAATCCAGTTTTTAAAATTAACGCGCCTGTAAGTACCCTCGACAATTAAAGAAATAAAGGGTAGAGGTTTAATATCAAAACCAAGACCTGCTTGTATTCCTGTTTCATTACATTTGACACTATAATCATAAGTTCCGTCTTCTGTGTAGTCATCAATATAGGTATACCAAAAAGTATCGTCACTACCATAATAATCTGCTTGATAATCATAATCAGATTGGTAAGTCTCGTTATATTTGAGCCTGCCGATATTGTAACTGACTCCTGCTTTGACAAATACCTCTGCTATCCTGCCTATGGGAACGAAATAGTAAAAATCAAAAGTAATCGGAATGATTGTTAATTCCTGTTGGGGTGCAAACTGGTAATTGTCTGTTAATGTGTAATTGTAATAATACGAGCCTTCATTAACTATCCCACTGTCCGAATCATTTAGTGTTATATTTCCTCTTTGCATCTTTGAGTTCAAGTACTCAACGCCCAGGCCGAAACTAAAAGAGGAAGTTATATTAACCACTACCTCTGCTTTCCAGTTTGTTATTCTACCAAATTCGTCCCAGTCTATGGTGTAGTTAGTGAGGTAAAAGTTATTATAATCAGCGATCAATCGTTTGTAATCTCTGATAACACTGTTCAGGTCCCCGCCGTCGATTTCGGTCAATCCTCCGCTTAGATAAAAGCATAGCCGCTTTTTCTCTCGTCGCGTTCCCATAAAATCTGAAATGATAGGCTTTTGAACGGCGCTCTTTGTCTTTGGTTCCTGAGGAATAACAGCGGGTTTAGGAGGCTCTTGTGCTTCTGCTGCTGGAGTCTCGGTCTCTATTATCTCTTTTTCTGTTTCTTTTTCTTCTGCAAATTCTTCCAGTGGCGGTTCAATTTTAGTGATTTTATATCTTTCTATCGCCATAACGCCGAAGATTGGCGCTCTTATGGTTACATAATTCTCATCGTAAGAGATTATTTCACCGCTTATCGTATAACCATTTTTTAGATGGATTCTGTCAGCAAAAGAGAGGTTAGCTATAAAGATCAGGACGAGCGGAAAAAGGAATAATCTCAGTAGCGCTTTTTTCATTAATAGCCTCATTCTAAGTATCTCTAGGTTGTTAGTGATAAAGTAGTTTAGATAAAAGGACAAGTAAATAGCCTTAAGAGGTGATTTCAATGGTGATTTTCAATCACCTTTTGAGGTCAAATAGGACATCTGCAAGGAAAAGGTTAAGAAAGATTAAAGGTCTGATCTCGTATTGCGTTGACTTGACAAATTTCCGATGGTAATATTGACGACTCATTATGAAAAAAACTGTCATTCGTTTTTCCTTTTTATTCCTCCTTTCACTTATCCTGCTCTATTTTTTCTTCCGAAAAGTTGAATGGAATGAAGTCTTAGGCTACCTGACAACTGTCGATATTAAATATTTTATAATCCTCATCGTCATCACTCCGATCCACTTTATAACTCGTGCTATAAGATGGGAATACCTCATTAAGCACGAGAAAAAGAAAGTAAAATTTTCAAATCGGTTCTCTGGCTATGCCATCGGATTTACCGTGTCCTTTATTTTTCCAGGAAGATTGGGAGAGCTGGTCAGGCCCTTATACGTTGCCCAGAAGGAAAAAATGAGTAAAGGATTTCTTGTAGGTACAATCGTAGTGGAGAGGACTTTTGATATAATGACAATGTGCTTATTGCTGGGGCTTTTTATTCTTGCTAAACCTCTTTATCCTTCCTATTTTCGTGCCGGAGAGGAGGCGTATTCGAATCTTCAGCTTTGGGGGATAATAGGGGTGGCTGTTGCTCTTCTTGTTTTTGCTGTTGCTCTTTTTCTTTATTTTTTCAGGGAAAAGGCTCTCTCGATAATTGCATTTTTCGTTAAACCTGTTCCTCATGGAATCTCCCATAAAATCCTCGAGGTTTTCGAGGAGTTTATTCAGGGATTGAAATTTTTTCATTCTGTAGGAAATTTGCTTGTGTTCATATTTTTATCCTTTGTTGTCTGGCTGGGCATTATTTTTTATTATTGGATTTTCTTTTTCGCTTATGGGCTTTCATTTCCTTACTTTTTCATTATTCCTTATGTGTTCTTAACAATGGTAGGAGCATCTATTCCGACGCCTGGCATGGCGGGAGGATTCCATTACTTCAGCATGGTTGGGATGACTTCTTTCCTCGGTATCGACAAAAGTCAGGCTGTGGGTATGACCATAGTTATCCATGCTATCCAGCTTGTGGTGACTTGCTTGATAGGATATGCTATATTATGGAAAGAGGGCATATCGCTGTTTCAGTTAAAAAAATTAGGAGAAGCTGCTGAAGAATGAAGTGTCCCTACTGCGAACATCCAGAAAGTAAGGTCATTGATTCCCGGGAAAGCAAAAATGGCCTATCCATCCGCAGGCGGAGAGAGTGCCTTTCCTGCAAGAAAAGATTTACCACCTATGAGAGAATCGAAGAAATTCCCTACATGGTCATAAAAAAGGATGGGAGAAGACAGCCCTTTGATAGCCAAAAGCTCCTCAAGGGTTTGCTGAAAGCGTGCGAGAAAAGGCCTGTTCCTTTACAGAAGCTTGAGGAAGTCGTAGAAGAGATTGAAAGCAAGCTGCAGGAGGGACCAGACAAGGAGATGAAAGCATCGAAGATAGGACAGTTCGTGATGAAGAGACTCAAGGCGCTGGATAAGGTTGCCTATGTCCGGTTTGCTTCAGTTCACCGGGAATTCAAGGATGTTCTTGAATTCAAGGAAGAACTTGAATCTATTTTAAGAGAAAGGTAGATTGCAGAGGAGAGAGCATAGGACGAAAGCTTCCTCGAGAGTTGCAGTTGAAGAGGAAGATATATATAAAAGAGAGGGAGGTTTTTTCTGGACAAATACAGGTGTTTTTTATAAAAATCCAGAAAACGGATGAATAAATCCGGAGGATAATTATGGCTGAAAAGAATAGGAACAACAAAGATGAAATAGAAGATATTTCGGAAGTTAAAGATAAAAAAATCCAGATTCCAAAGGAATTACCCATTCTTATGCTGAGGGATATCGTTGTTTTTCCCTATATGGTAATTCCGTTATTCGTCGGCAGGGATAAATCAAAGAGGGCAATTGATCATTCGCTTGCCTCCCACCGGATGATCCTTCTTTTGACTCAAAAGCACATGGAAACCGAAGAGCCCAAAAGGGAAGATGTCTATGAAGTAGGCACAGTGGCTTTAATCATGAGGATGCTGAAACTCCCCGATGCAAGAGTGAGAATTTTAGCTCAAGGTCTTGTTCGGGCAAAAATAACGAGTTTGGAAGAGGATAAGCCTTATTATGCAGCAGGGATAGAAGTGATCAATGAGCCTGAAGAAGAGGCCAAATCTATTGAAATAGAAGCCTTGGTGAGGAATGCTCGCACTGGGCTGGAGAAGGCTTCTTCCTTAGGAAAAGATATTCCTCCTGAGGTTATGATCCTTGCCTCTAATATCGAGGAGCCAGGCAGGTTGGCTGACCTGACAGCTGCCAACCTGGAATTAAAAGTCAATGAGGCTCAGCGCATTTTAGAGATAGCTGATCCTGCCACAAGGCTTAAGAAAGTTTATGAGCTTTTGACCAGAGAGCTTGAGCTTCTGGATGTCCAATCTAAGATTAGCAGCGAAGCTAAAGGGGAGATGGACAAGCTCCAGAAGCAATATTTCCTGAGGCAGCAGATGAAGGCGATCCAGAAAGAGCTGGGAGAGGGAAGTGAGATTCAGGAGGAGATTAAAAGCTATCAGGATACCTTGAAAAAGCTAAAGGTATCCCCAGAAGTCCAGGAAGAACTCGAAAAACAGATCAAACGCCTCTCTCAGATGCATCCTGAATCAGCCGAAACAGCTGTTGTCCGCAATTATCTGGATTGGATGTTTGCCCTTCCCTGGAACAAAAGCACGGTTGATAATTTAGAGCTTAAATCAGCCAAGGTAATTTTGGATGAAGACCATTATGGTCTCGATAAGCTTAAAGAGAGGATTCTTGAATACTTGGGCGTGAGGAAACTTTCTAAAAAGACAAAAGGTCCTATTCTTTGTTTTGTCGGACCTCCCGGGGTGGGAAAGACTTCTCTCGGCCGCTCCATTGCCAGGGCCCTGGGAAGAAAATTCATCCGCATTTCTCTCGGAGGAGTCAGGGACGAAGCAGAGATTAGAGGGCACAGAAGGACGTATGTTGGGGCATTACCCGGGAAGATCATTCAGGGATTGAGGAGAGTTGGCTCGAATAATCCAGTGTTTATGATGGATGAAGTTGACAAAATCGGAGCTGATTTCAGGGGCGACCCTTCCTCCGCACTTCTTGAGGTCCTGGACCCAGAGCAAAATTTTTCCTTCAGAGACCATTATCTGGGCGTTCCTTTTGACCTCTCCAAGGTTATGTTCATCACCACAGCCAATCTTCTTGATCCAATCCAGCCTGCGTTCCGGGACAGGATGGAGACCCTCCGTCTTCCAGGCTATACCGAGGAGGAAAAGTTGCAGATCGCATTGCGTCACCTTGTGCCAAAGCAGATAGAGGAAAATGCCCTCGACGAGAAGTTGATCTCTTTTACCCCAGGAGCCATTAAAAAAATTATTTCTCTTTATACAAGAGAGGCAGGAGTACGGAATCTTGAGAGGGAGATTGCCTCAGTTTGCCGCAAGGTCGCCCGAAAAGTCGCTGAAGGAAAAAAGAAGCTGACAAAAATCGCTTCCAAGGGTCTTGAAAGCTACCTTGGTCCTCCAAAAGTATTCAAAGACCAGCTTCTGAAAAAGGACCAAATCGGAGTGGCCACTGGACTGGCCTGGACAGCCACGGGAGGAGAGATTCTTTTTGTGGAAACCACCAAAATGAAGGGGAAGGGGGCGTTAGCGCTGACAGGATCTTTAGGTGATGTGATGAAAGAGTCGGCTCAAGCAGGCTTGAGTTATGCCAAGGCTCATGCTAATGAGCTGGGCATTAAAAGCCATGTTTTTTCTCAAAACGATTTTCATATTCACATCCCTGAGGGAGCAATACCCAAAGACGGACCTTCGGCTGGAGTCACTATTGCCGCCTCGCTTATTTCTGTCTGCAGTAATTTGAAGGTTAAGTGGGATGTTGCCATGACAGGAGAGATTACTCTAAGGGGTAATATACTTCCAGTAGGAGGAGTTAAAGAAAAGATTTTGGCTGCGCAGCGGGCGGGAGTGAAGACGATGATTTTGCCTGCAGCGAATAAAAAGGATTTGGTCGATATACCAAGAAAGGCAAAAAAAGAGATGCAGTTTATTTTTGTCGAGGAGATAAAAGAAGTTTTTAAGCATGCCCTGGTAAAAGACACAACCCAAAAACCCAAGACATAAAAGGGGACAGGCTACTATTTTTAATAAAAGGGACCACATTAAATAAAAAATAGCAGGCTATTTTTTTTGATGTATTCCGTCTTCTTGCCCTTCTCTTTTAAATAAAAAAGTAGCCTGTCCCCTTTTTCCTGTTTGACCCTATGGATTGTTCTTGACAAAAAGAGTGGAATTTTATAATTCAATAGACAGCAATAAAACCATACGCCCTGGAAGGAGGGTCGAATGTCAAAAAAAACATTAATCTTTTTCGCTTTAACTTTATTAATATTCCCCAGTCTTTGGGCAGGCGGATGGAATAATACCCTGATGGGATGTAGAGCCATTGCTATAGGAGGGGCTTTTGTGGGGATTGCGGATGATCCTAGTGCCATTTTCTATAATCCTGCTGGATTGGTTTTTCAGAGGAATAATATAAATTTTTCCATTAACGGTTTTTACATATGGCCAGATCATGAATACATCGTTCCTGCTGGATCGAAAACTCAAAGCAAGTATAACATCTCTTTGCCTCAGATTTTTCTCTCTTACAGGACAAGTGAAAAGCTAACTCTGGGATTTGGGATCTATGTTCCTTATGCAGGGGGAGGGGTCGATTGGAAAGAAGGAGATTCGGGCTATCCCTTTAAGGTAGGAGAGGATGAATATTCTCGTTTTAAATCTACCTTGGGCATTTATACCTTGACGCCAACTCTGGCTTATCAATTTAGCAAGAAATTATCTGTAGGCTTCAGCCTGAATTTTTACCGGGCCGTATTAAATGTCGATGCGCTAATGGATCCTGATACTGCCGTGGTCTCGGAAGAGAGCGGCTCTACTGTTTCAGCGGGTCTTGGTCTCATGTTCAGGCCAACAGAGAGAATAGGGATAGGATTGAGCATAAGAGGACCTTCCAGGATGGAGCTTTCCGGGGATACAAGGATCATTCAGACACAGACAATCCCGGGTTTTGGAACAGTGCCAGTAGAGCTTAGAGGCGATTCGGAAACGAGTTTCAATCTTCCCTGGGATATTGAACTTGGATTCTCTTATAAAATATCTGAAAATCTACTTTTTTCCACCAGTGCTCAATATACCATGTGGTCGCGGCTCCAGAAGGTTGATAAAATGGTTAAAGACCTTCCTTATGGGACTCCCGATATCGAATACGAAGAAGCAATGGATTTTCATAATATCCTTATTTTAAGGGGCGGAGTGGAATACTCCTTTCCCCAGGGAGTTTTCCTTCGTGCAGGCTTGGGATTTGATCGCTGCGCTACGCCTGATTCAACTCTCGATTGCAAAAACATAGATGTTGACAAATTCACCATATTAGGTGGCATTGGCTACAGGACAGGGAGAACACAGATTGATTTCGTCTACGCTTATGCCATCGGAAAGGAGCGAGAAGCGGATACCGCAGAGCGGTACAACCTCAATGTTCTTATAATGGGTATAGGAGTTACCTTTTCCTTTTAAGCCATTGGGGTCAGACCTTTCAAACTTTTAAAGCTTTGTTATTGGATCAGACGTTGAAAACTTTACTAATTTGATTTTTATGAGTATTGCTCTAGACCTAGCTCGTAGAAAGGTGCTAAATATTCAAATAATTGAGGTTTTAAAAGTTTGAAAGGTCTGACCCCAAAAAGTCGCCTTTGAAAACTATCTCAGCCGGGCCGGTTTGATACACATTCTCTTTTTCCCACTCTACGGTCAAGTGCCCCATACTGGTTCTCACCTTAACTTTTTTATTTGTTTGATTCTTCAATATAGAAGCCACAGCCGCCGCGCAGGCGCCACTTCCTGAGGAGAGTGTTTCTCCAACGCCCCTTTCCCAGAAAAGAACTTCAATCTCATCCTTGCTCAACTTCCTGATAAGCTCTATGTTTGTCCTGTTGGGGAAGAAGGGATGCGATTCGATTTCCCGCCCGATCTGATGCCATTCGATGCGGTCAGGAAAACGGTCCACAAAGATTGCACAATGGGGATTGCCAAGGGAAAGAACTGTGATGGGATAGACTATTTTGTTAATAGATAGGGGATAATCTATGATCTTTTCATGAGGAGAACCGTCATCAAAAGGAATATCTTGAGAGCTTAAGCTGGGGATTCCCATTTCGATCTTGAGGATGAAAACATTCTTTTTTCCCTTGATGAGCTCGCATTCTCTTTGACCGACAGTGGTCCGAAAAAGGATTTGAGGAGAGTCTATTTTCTTTTGGTGATATAGGGATGCGGCCGCGCATCTTAGTCCGTTACCAGAGACTTCTGCTTCTGTTCCGTCGGCATTGAAGATGCGGAAATTGACATGACCTTTTGCTTTGTTTTTGACTGAGATAAGTAGCAAGCCGTCGGCTCCCACACCTGTGTGGCGATCACAGATTGTTCCGGCAAGACTGCTTATGTCAGAGAGACCCTTGGTCTCCACCTTATCGATAACCAGGAAATCGTTGCCCAGAGAATGAACCTTGAAAAACTTCATTCAGGGATCCTTAAGGTCCTGATGAATTCTTCTGCCTGTCCATCGCGTTCTCTTCTAATTCGCAGCATGAGAGTGTCGCCAGAATCCAGTTTATTCACAATATTTCTAAATTCCCTTTCAGCTGTTACCTTATTTCCGTTAGCTTCAAGGATGATATCTCCAGCTCTAAGGTCTTTTTTATCTGCTTCACTGAGTCGGCGGACATCGGTAATTAAAACCCCTTCCTCGGTTTGGAATCCAAACCGCCTGGCAAGACGCGAGGTCAAGGTCATAATATTAATTCCTAAATCTTTGCCAGAGGCGGCTGGGACTTCTTGTCCTTCTGCAGATGGCCGTTCGGCAAGAGTTGCAGTTAAAATCTTTTCCTTTCCATCCCGGACGATTTTTATCTCGATTTTTGTCCCTGGCTCGATTTCAGCGATCTTAAACATCAGGTCGTGGTGGTCCTTAATAGGCTTGCCGTTAACTTCAATAATGACATCAGCTGGCTTTAATCCGGCTTTCTCAGCAGGTGTTCCACGCTCGACCGAGCCTACAAGCGCCCCGTTTCTTGTTTTCAATCCGAGATGGTCTTTGTCTTCTTCAGTTACTCGGCCGCTGCTTACTCCAAGGTATCCTCTGACGACTCTTCCTTTTTCCTTGAGCTGCTTTACGATTTTTCTAGCCAGGTTGGAAGGAATGGCAAACCCTATGCCGATGTTTCCTCCTGAGGGAGAGATGATGTTGCTTGTAATGCCAACAACCTCACCTCTCATGCTAACCAGAGGGCCGCCGCTGTTTCCGGGATTAATGGCAGCATCTGTTTGGATATAGTCCTGGTAGGGAACGCCCGGGATCCCCAGCTGTCTTCCTTTAGAACTAATAATGCCTGCTGTGACAGTATGTTCAAATCCCCAGGGATTTCCGATGGCTAAAACCCATTCTCCAACGCGCAGCTTTTCAGAATCTCCGAGCTCAACAAAGGGTAAATTTTTATCACTGACCTTCAGTAGAGCCAAATCTGTATTAGGATCTGTTCCCACAATTTTTGCCTCATATTCTTTCTCCTGAAGAGTAGAGACTATTACTTTTTCAGCTTTTTCCACGATATGATTATTGGTCACTATATATCCATCTTGGCTGATAAAGAAACCTGTGCCCCTAGACTCAGAGCGGAACTCTCGTTCCCTTTCACGGGGGATGCCAAAAAACCTGTCCCAGAAATCCTCAGGCCAATCATCCCAAAAACTGGAAACCCTTCTCTTTTCTACTTTCTCTGCTGCAATCCTCACCACCGCAGGGCCGACTTTATCAGCGATGCTGACAAAATCTAAATCGGGCTTCATCTGCAGAGAGGGAGATGCATGAAGAAAAGAGACAGAGGAACTAGGAGTCTCTTCTAAGAAGCTATCCGGTGTGTTCTTCTCGGGCAAATAAACGAAGACAAAACTTGCCAAAAAGATACCCAGGAAAAAGCATATAAGAGCAATCAAAGCCGTTTTTTTCATTTCCTTTCCTCCTACTTTAAAATAATAAAATAACATACTCGTCTTAAAAATTCAATCGTCCTACTTACTGAAAACTCATAGTTTACAGAAAAGTTGCATTAATAATTCATTGGAGCTATTATCACATAAGTCGAGGATAATGGTCTTAGAAAAAGGAGCGCTTATTGTTTTTGAAGGGATAGATGGCTCTGGAAAATCAACGCAAGCAGAAATTCTTTTAAAGAAGCTTCAGGAAAAAGACGTTGATGTGGTCTATTTCCGAGAACCGTCGCAAGGTAAATGGGGCCGCAAGATCAAGAAAAAAGCCCTTCGTCCTGGATCTCTAACTCCAGAGGAAGAGCTGGATTTGTTCCTTAAGGACAGAAGAGAGAATGTAGAAAAAAACTTAAAGCCAGCCTTAGAGAAGAAAAAAGTCGTTATCCTGGATAGATATTATTACTCAACTATTGCTTATCAGGGAGCAAAGGGAATCGACGAGAAACGGATAGCAAGCATGAATGAAGAGTTTGTCGTCGAGCCTGATTTGGTTTTTATCTTTGATATTGATCCACAAAAAGGTTTAGAGCGGATAGAGAATCGGAAAAAGAAAGACAGGCTTTTCGAGCGCGAAGATTATTTGGTCAAGGTGAGAGAAATATTCAGGAGTTTTAAAGGGGAGAAGTTTGTACATATAGATGCTCTAAAGTCTACACAAGAAATCAGCAAAGAGATAGAGGAGATAGTCCTTCAGCTTATGGCGTAGCAGAAAATGGGGCTAAAAAGTGGGGCCAGGTCCCATTTCTTAATGTATGATTTATATTCTGTAGCGACCTGGTTTTTCCTGTAGGGATTTGATTTCTTTGTAGGGGTTTGATTTATCAAACCCGCCTTTTTGAATATATAAATGAATTGAATGGTTTAGGTTCATCTCTAAGACTTCTTCTTGTGGAAGGTCTTGATTCATCAAGACCGCCGATTTATATCATTTGACCCTGTTTATGCCATCTGTTATATTTTATTCTATGGCGTTCAAAGGGTTCATCATCAGGATAAAAAAGGCAAAAAGGCCTTCCGTGGGAAAACTCTTCAAGGTAGCCTTCTTAGTTTGTATTATGCTTTTTGCCTGCGCTGTTGGATTATGGTTGGGCACTTACTTCGCTATAAGACAGAATCTTCCCTCTATATCCCTACTCGAAGAGTTTGAGCCCAACATCATCACCTATATCTATTCTGATGAGGGAGAAGTTATCGGAGAATATGCCATAGAGAAAAGGATTGAAATTCCCTATGAGGAAATTCCAGAGATAGTGAAAAATGCTATTATTGCTACAGAAGATCCCAGATTTTACAGCCACAGAGGATTTGATCTTCGTGGAGTGTTGCGGGCTCTAAGGGAAGATATAAAGACTAAACTGGGAGGAAAATCGAGGAGGCTTCACGGCGGAAGCACCATCAGCCAGCAACTGGCGAGAGATCTTTTCCTCCATCGCAGGCAAACCCTTCGCCGCAAATTTAAAGAGATTCTCCTCGCCCGGCAGATTGAAAGGAAGTATTCAAAGCATGAAATATTAACAATGTACTGCAATCAATTTAATCTTGGCCATGGAGCTTACGGAGTCGAGGCCGCCTCACAACTGTATTTTGGAAAAAGTGTGTCCGAGTTAGCCCTGGAAGAAGCTGCCATGATTGTCGGCATTCTGAGAGGGCCTTCCCTTTATTCTCCTTACAGGAATCGAGAAACCACCCACCGCCGCCGAGACCATGTGGTCAGACGGATGGTAGAAGAGGGATTTCTAACAGAAGAAGAAGGGGAGGAAATCAAGGCAAGGCCTTTCAATGTTATGCCGTTGCGTCGGGGAAACGCGGGTTTTGCCGCATATTTCAAGGAAGAAGTCAGGAAGTATTTAGAAGAGAATTATGGGGCTGATGCTCTTTACAGAAAGGGATTAAAGGTTTACACAACCTTAAATCCAACTTATCAAAGATTTGCTGAGGAGGCACTTCTGAACTGGCTGCCCGTTCTCGATAAACGACAGGGCTGGAGGGATGATAAACAGAATTTACTGGAGGAAGGTGTAGAAGGCCTTGATGATTTGGAGAATATCTCTATTGAAGACTGGCCACCTGATAGCTGGCTAAAACCTGCCCTTGGTAAAGGAGATATCGTAGATGCTGTGGTTTTATCGGTCGCAAGCGAAGAGGCTTCTGTTAAAGTAAAAGATTATATTGGGAAGATGAATAATTCAGACATTGATTGGACAAAGACGAAGAATCTGGAAGACATTATCAGGGAGGGAGATTTAATCCTTGTTAAAATCAAGGAAATAGACGAGGAAAATAAAGAACTTCTTGTCTCTCTTGACCAGGAGCCTCTCATCGATGGGGCTTTTCTGGCGATCGAGCCTCACACCGGCCAGATAAAAGCCATGGTCGGGGGTAAGTCATTTAAAAAGAGCCAATGGAACAATGCAACCCAGGCCTTGAGGCAGTCAGGCTCGTCGATAAAACCCATTCTTTATACAGCAGCCATCGAGAGTGGATTTACGCCAGCGCACATAATCATTGATGAACCGACAGAGTTCATCGATAAATGGAGAGGAGAACCTTGGACCCCTGGAAATTATGACCAAAGATACAAGGGAGCTGTAACCGTCCGTAAAGGACTGGAGGAGTCAAGAAATATAGTGACAGCCAAGCTGTTAGAGTTTATCTCCCCTCAGAAAGGCGTTGATTACTGCCGGAAGTTCGGAATCACCTCTCCTATTTACCCTTATCTTTCCCTGTCCCTGGGGACATTTGAGGTGCGTTTAATAGAGCTTGTTTCTGCGTTTACGGTTTTTCCCAATAGAGGTATTCGGATAAAACCCTACTTTTTAACTCGCATTGAAGATAAAGACGGCAACATTCTGGAAGAAAGTAGGATTGATACAGAAGAAGTTATTTCCCCTCAGATAGCCTACATGATGACTTATTTGCTCCAGGGAGTAATATACAACAGAGGAACGGGTCAATCAGCAAGTTACTTAAAATGGCCTTTGGGCGGTAAAACAGGTACGACTGATGAGTACACTGATGCCTGGTTTGTAGGTTTTTCTCCCTCGCTTTGCGCAGGTGTCTGGGTCGGGCATAGTAGAGGGCAGATTCCCATAGGAGAAAGGCAGTCGGGAGCTGTGGCAGCCCTTCCGGTATGGAGAGATTTTTTTGATAAAGTTATCAAGGATAAACAGAGGATTGCCGAGGAGAATGGAGAAGAGTTTGTTATAGATGAAGAATTTGAGGTTCCTCCAAATCTCTCTTTTGTGGAGATTGACAGCAAGACTGGTTTGCTTGCATCTCCAGTTTGCCTTTTTACCCTGAGGGAAGTTTTTCTCCCCGGCACTGAGCCGGACAGATTTTGCACCCATGAAGATCACATGATGATTCTTGATTACTATTCAGTGAGAAGATAAAAAAGGAGGGGAGGGGCTCAATTAATCAAGCCCCTCCAGGGGATCTTTTATCAAAAAAGGGGGCAATGGCTAAGTCTTTTTCTTTACTTTGCCTGATTTTGAGGCCGAACGAGAGGAAGAAGATGACGATCTTGATGAAGCCTTGGAAGATGAAGACCTGGATTTTGATGAACCCGAGCTAACTCTTTTTGAACTGGTCCCTTGAGAAGAGCTCCGTGAGGAACTCCGAGAAGAACTTCTTTTGACCGATTTTCCTGAGGATGAAGAACTTCGTGAAGAACGACTCTTAACGGATTTGCTTGAGCCAGAGATATTTTTATAAATCCGGCCGATAAAAGAACTGTTTTTTTTAGGTTTTATTTTTCTCGAAGGAGTTCTCGTGCTTACTTTCCGGGAGGAAGTGGAAGAGGAGGAATCTCTCTTGACGGAACTTCTGGACTTATAGGTCGGTTCTTTCTTGCTTACTTTCCGGGAAGACGTAGAGCCGGAGGAATCTTTCTTGATGTTCTTGATGGAACTTCTGGACTTATAGGTCGGGTTTTTCGCTCTGGTTTTACTTGCTTCTTCTGATTTTTTCTTAACGACTTTTCTCTCTTGAGAAGGGTAAACTCTTGAAGCTGTCTTTTTTCCGACCCTGTTTGAATCTACAGCTTCAGTCTTTTTGACCGTGGTTCGATTCGAGCGATTTCTTACCTCAGATTCAGGAGAGATACCTTTCTTCCGGAGAAGTACCTTTTTGCCGTTAAGCCTCTCGACGGATATCTTGCTGGCTGTGGGCCTCATAGGTAGCTTCTGTCTGGAAAGACTGATTTTGCCCAAACTTTTAACAGACTTCTTAGAGAGAGCAACCTTGGAGACATTTCGAGCCTTAAGCTGATTTTTGTGGATAACGGTAAGAGCGCCAGAGTTGTGAGGATAATAGCGTCCTTGGTACCGGCCATAATACACGTTGTTGATTATCACACCTGGATATCCATAGTAGCTTAAAGGCGCCCAGCCAAAGTAATCGTAGCCCCAGTACCAGCTAACCCATGCAGGCCCCCAAACTCTCGTTGGGATCCAGTACCAGCCGAGACCATATCTCCAATGCCATCTGCCGTAGTGGTGTGTGCACCATCCCCAGGGCTCGTATGCAATCCAGGTCCAGCCGCATAATGGAAGCCATGTCCACCTACCGTAGTAGTATGGTCGCCAATAGGTATCAATCCCTCCGGGAACCCAGACATGACCATGTGGAGCCATGTAAACCCATTCGCCGTTAGTGGATAATTCATATTCAAAATCTTCCAATTCCTCTGGTAGGTAAGACTTTGCCATACGCTTGCGGAACTGGGAATCCCTGTGTTCACTCCATCTGTCAAAACTATCTTCAGCGACCGCAAAGAATCGAGTGGGCTGGGACGTAAAACGGCCAGTTACAACTTCAACTCTTTGCTCGTTATTTATCAATATAGAATTCGATTCTCCAGCCGCCTCCAGCATGCCTTCAAAAACGAATATTTCGGTCTCACTGCCTTGCCTTACATCAATCCTGTAAAGCCCATTATCAAGAACATAAATAGAAACATCAGGAGTATGAATTTCAATATTCTTTTCTTCCTCTAAGTCTCTCACACGGAAATAGATATTCCCTGTCCAGACTCGAATCCGTATGAGTTCAGATTCTATTTTTGGCAAGGTCAAAAAGTCTACTTTGGTTTCGTTGTCTAATCTGACGTAATTTCCGTTTCCCAGGTAGATTTCTGCGCGTCCATCAGTAGTACCCATCCTATCGCCTTCTGAGATGGGCATATTCACAACGCCTTCCTCATAAGCCAGGTCAGCCGATCTCTGGATATAAATGTCGCCCTTCACATAGCTTAGCCGGGCAAACGAATTGTTTGTATATTGAGTCTCCTCTGCGTTTGAAAGTGAGAAAAAGAATAGAATTGCTATCAAAATTCCTGTTGTTTTTCTCATTTTTGCTCTCCTTACATTTAATCCAGATAAATTATAATGCAAATACTATGCCAACCTTTCTTCCTCCTTAATCCCCTGGATTCATGCACGTATTATGTCCTTAAAATAAGACGATTGCAGTGTTATAAATACACTTTGAGGAGTTACTCTGGGACGGGCCGTCACAGTGACTTCAAGATCCATAAAATTGTGGGTATATTTATGTAGGTGTTTGATGAATCAAACACACAATTTTCATATTCTGTAGGGGCTTGATTTATCAAGCCCGAACTTGTGGAGATATAAAGGAAATGTAGCGTGGAGTAATTTATGGGGTCACAAAATGGACAAAATGGGGCTAGGCCCCATTTTATAAGTTAATCCTTTTATTTCCCTGCTTCAGGCTCGCGGAGGTCTTTCCAGTATTTTTGCTGCGTCTCAAAAACTGGGATCAATTCCCTCAATGTAATGGCAGAGATTTTTTCTTCTATCTCTGGTTTTTTGGCTTCCCCTGCTAGATGGAGCAAGACTTGCTTTACTCCCTCCCTGAGACCCTGCAAGTCATAGCCGCCCTCCAGAGTAAATAGGATTCTCTCCTTCGAAAAATTATGGGCTAAGGCAAGAAGCTCAGAGGTGAGAGCCCCAAATCCGTCCTCGCTTACCATCATCCCTCCCAGCGGATCTGCCCGGTAGATATCAAAACCGGCTGAGACGAGGATAAATTCTGGCTTGTAATGAGCCGCGATAGGGGAGAGGATTTTTCTGAATATAAGGAGATAATCCTCGTCTCCTTTTCCCGCGGCAAGAGGGACGTTGACAGTATAACCTTCACCGCTCCTCAGCCCTATTTCATTCCAGTATCCTGTTCCTGGATAGTGAGGGAATTGATGTGTGGAAAAATAGAGAATATCGCTTCTTTCATAAAAAGAATTTTGGGTTCCGTTTCCATGATGGAGGTCCCAGTCAACGACCAGAATACGCTTGAGACCGTGCTTTTTTATTAAATATTCAGCGCAGATTGCAACATTGTTGAAAATACAGAATCCAGCTGACTGCTCTCGTTCAGCATGATGGCCGGGCGGCCTGACGAGGGCAAAACCATTTTGAATTTTTCCCTCCATTACGAGGTCTGCAGCTTTTAACAAACCGCCTGCGGCGAGCAGCGCAACCTCATAAGAACGGGCTGAAGTGGCTGTATCAGGGTCAAGAGCAACTCTTTCTTTGCCTGAAGTTTCTTTTATCAGATTGACATAAGCAGGAGAATGAACCATCTGAATTTCTTCCTCTGTTGCAGGACGAGGTTCTATCTCTGAATAAGGGAAAGAAATCTCCTTTTCCACCATGTTGTAGATTGTTTCTAGCCTCATCGGATTTTCCACATGGAAAGCACCCATATTGTGTTCCATGTAACGCTTATCCTTGACAATTCCTGTCCTCATTTGCTCCTCCTGATATTTGCTAAGATAAGGATCATCTGCTCAAACCCTTATTTTTAAAAAATGCTCTCCACTTTTCAGGTGGAGGTTTAGGAGTGAGTAGGCTCATTCCAAAGAGGAGAACAAGAGAAACGATCAAAGCGGGATAGATAGCTGGGATACCGAAAGGAAGATGTCCCTGGATTTTATTTACGATTTCCCAGATGATGGTTACTAGTGTTCCCCCCAAAATTGATAGCACCCCTCCCGAGACTGTTGCTCTCTTCCAGAAGAAGACAGCCACAAGGGCTGGAGTGATTCCAGCGCCGTAGACCGTGTAGGCGGCATAAGCTGCATCCAGAATCCGTGGGAAAAAGGAAATAAGAGAATAGGCGATAAAACCCAGGGCAATTACCGTCAACCTCGAGTAGAGAATCATTTTTTTATCTGCCAGGCTGGGATTTATAAACCGCTGGTAAACGTCTCTTATGACGTTTGTAGCCGGCACAAGAAGGAAGCTGTTGGCAGTGGAGATGATGATGGCCACTATTGCCAACAGGAGTAAACAGCCCACAGCAACGGGGACTCCTTTATGGGCTACGAGGAGAATGATCTTTCCAGCTTCCTTCGCTTCAAGGCCCTTAAAATAGCTGCTGCCCACAACTGCCAGACTCTGCAGAGCCACTCCCAGGAGGATAACTCCCACCACCCAGCCTATTACTGATTTTTTTGCTTCCTTTTCATTCTTAGCCGAGAAAAAACGCTGGTACATGTTTCCCTGCCCCAGGGCAAGAAGCAATGTCGGGACAAAATATCCCATGGCCTGGACCCAGGTCATGTTTCCTAAAAAGGAATGGCTTCTCTCGGTTACGTTAGCCACTATATAGTCCATTCCTCCCACGTGCTGGATGAGGAAAGGAAGGGCAAGAAAGATGCCGGTTATCATCACAATGCCGTTGAAAATATCAAGATAGGCTACAGAGATCATGCCGGCGAGCAGGGTATAGGTGATGACAAATACAGCTATGATAATTATTCCTTGCTCTGTGGGAATCTTTCCTCCGGTGATAATATCAAGCACCCAGCCTCCCCCTCGAAACTGGTAGCTGACAATTGTCACGTAGGCTATTATTGTGGCTATGGTAGCTAGAATTCGGGCCCATTTGTTGTACCTGGCTTCCAGGATATCAGGAACAGTAAACTGGCCAAAAGTCCTGACTCTACCCGCAATGAAAAAGACGATAATGATGCCCAGCCAGCCTCCGCTGCTGCCGATAAGTGAAGAATAGCCGTGGTTGTAACTGAGATCAGAGACGCTAAAAATATCTCCTGAGCCAATCCAGCTGGCAAGCAGTGTTCCTACAAGCACAGGAGCTGTCAGGCTTCTGCCGGCAACCAGGAAATCTTCTTTTTTCTTCAGCCGTTTTGTCAGACGGAGGCCAAAGACAAAAAGGACGATAAGATAAAATAATATGGTTAACAGGTAGACATTTTTGGCAACAAGATAAAATAATTTGGTTAGCAGGTAGACCATGTTAGCGTCTTATTTTTTCTCAGGGAAGAATTTTTCAAGTTCTTTTTGTTCTGGCTTTTTAGTCAGAAGACTGACTACAATCAACGAGCCCAAAGAGATGATCAAAGCAGGAAAGATGATAGGTATCCCCCAGGGATCACCTTCCGGCGCTTTATCTGGTGGCAAGACTTCTACCAGGACCCTCAGGACTATACAGGCCGCAGTCCCTGAAATAATCGAAGCCAGCCCACCGGCTTTGGTTGCTCTTTTCCAGGCTAAAGCTGCGATGAGGGCAGGAGTGATAGCAACTCCGTATATTGTATAAGCAAAGTAAGCCATTCCGAGCACTGATGTCATCCTCATGGCCAGGAAGAATGCAATTACTCCGATGATAACAACAAAAACCTTTTGGAGGGCTACCATGGTGGTTTGGGATGCCTCTTTTTTTACAAAGCGCTGGTAAATATCACGCATGATGGTTGTAGTAGGAGAGAGAAGGTAATTCATGCCGGTGGAGATAACGACAGCACAGGCTGCGCCCAGAAGGAGAACTCCTACTGGCCCGGGAACCAGCTCTCTAGCTGCCATGAGGACAACTTTTCCTCCTTCCTTGGGAATCGTAAGGTCAATCTGTCCTTTAAACTTGCTGTAAGCAAAAACCGCGATAACAACGACCACGGTCTCCACAAACACGGTTCCGATCGTCCAGAGAATAACCGCCTTTCTTGCATCTTTTGGTGTTCGGGCGCTGTAGAATTTCTGGTACATGCTCTGCACACCCATGAGAAGAAGCATGGTAGCCAGAAAATACCCGCCGACCTTAAGAAAAGGGTGGGTTCCGAATTGTTCGTTCACGACAGCAAAATAACCTGCATCGAGTACTTGAGTTGCCTGGGCAAAACCACCAGCAGCAAGATAAACAAAAGGAACTGAAAGCAGGCAGGCTAGGACGATGATGATTCCGTTGGGTAAATCCGTGTAGGCAATTGCAATCATTCCTCCCAGGGCAGTAAAAAGAATTACAAAGGTGGCGGCGATGATGGTGCCTACTGAATCAGGAATAGCTCCGTCAGTTGCTACATTGAGAATGAAGCCGCCTGCTACAAATTGATAGGAGACGATAACCGTGAAAGAAATCATAAGAGCGATTGCCCCGAATAACCGGGCAACGGGCCCGTAACGCACCTCCAGGATGTCGCCGATAGTATACTGGCCAAAGGTTTGAATTTTTCCAGCCAGGAAATAGATAACAATAATACCCACCCAGGCACCTGCTGCCAACCAGAGGGCAGAAAAACCTGCTTTCGAAGCGAATTCCGCTCCTGCGATGAAAGTTCCAGAGCCGATCCAGGTGCAGATAAGAGTAAAAACCATAACCGAGGTTTTAAGTTGGCGGCCGGCAACCATGAAATCTTCTTGGCTTTTGACGCGTCTGGCTCTGTAGAAGTTGAAACCGGTCAGGACGATGAGATAGGCGAGGATGATGTAAAGATAGGTTGACATGATACCCTCCTTTTCATTTCATAACTCTCTCTCTTAAGGCCTTTCTATTCTTTCAATTATCTATAAAATTTTCAAATGTTTTTATTTGAAAGAAAAAAAGAAAGAAAAAAAGGGGACAGGCTACTTTTTCTGCAATTACTGTCCACAACTAAAGACAGTCCTCTTTTTCCAAAAAGTAGCCTGTCCCCTTTTTTCTGTCCCCTTTTTTCAACCTTTTTTTTTCGATTCAAGCTTTATCGAATAAAGGCTGGTGATGTTGGGTTCAGCCATGGTTGTTCCGTAGATGTAATCAGCAACCTCCATAGTCTTGACGTTGTGAGTTATTAATATAAACTGTGTCTGATCTTTTATTTTTTTCATCAATTTTAAAAACTTTGCCAGATTAACATCATCAAGGGCGGCATCCACTTCATCGAGTACACAGAAGGGAGTGGGTTTGTAGCGAAAAAGGGCAAAGAAGAAGGCCAGACTGATCAAGCATTTTTCTCCTCCGGAGAGAAGAGATAGGCTCTGGACTTTTTTCCCAGGTGGCTGAGCAGCAATATCCACTCCGCTTTCTAAAGGATGGCTCGGGTCTGCCAGTTTTAACTCGGCAACGCCTCCGCTGAACAGAAGAGAGAAAATTTTCTTGAAATTTTTATTCACTTCCCTCAAAGCCTTCATGAATTGATTTTTACTCTCCTTGTCAATTTTTCTTATGGCTTCTCTGGTTGTATCTATGGATTCCCGCAGGTCTTTTTTCTGCTGGATGAGAAAATCATAGCGTTTTTTTTGGATGGAATATTCCTCTTCTGCCATCAAATTAACGGATCTAATCTTTTGAAGTTTTTCTTCTGTTTCTGCCAGTTTTCCCTCAATTTCTGTATCTGGAATCTTCTCTTCAGGTGTCTCCTTTTTCACTTCCTGAAGAGTTTTTTTAAGTTCCTGCCAGCAGCTCTCTTCAAGGTTCACTAAATCTCGATCTATCTCGGCTTTGCTGATTTCCCATTTCACTCGTTCTTCCTTTTTGGCTTCATGCTCTTCTCTCGATTGCTCAATCTTCTTTTCCATGTCGTCCTGCTCTTTTTTCATATTCTGGAGTTGAGATTCGCTTCGAGCAAGTTCTCTTTCTTGTTTTTTCCTTTTTTCTTCAAGGTTTTTTGCTTTTTTAGAAAGGTTCTTGATGTTTTCTTTAAGATTTAATTTTTCTTGATCGTAATTCTTAATATCTTCCTGAAGAGAGTTCAATTTGACTTCAAGAGTCTGTTTTCTCTGCTTTTGGGTCTGCAGCCTGTGATTCAGGTTTTTGATTCTTTCCTGGAGGAGGTCTACTCCGGCTTTAAGCTCAAAGAAATTTTTTCGCATCTTTTCGTCTTCTTCCTTATGGTCTGCATATTCTTTTTCTTCATCTTCTATTTTTTTCTTCAAAGAATTTTCTTCTTCCTCGAGGGATTTTGCTTTGAACGATACAGTATCCATTTTTTTGGTCAACGCCTTTCTGTCTTTAGTAAAGACATCAAGCTCGCTTTTAAGGAGAGAGACATGAGCTGCAATCCTCTCTTTTTCTGTTTGGTCATACTTGTTTTCTTTTTCTATTTCCTCAATTTTTCTATCCAGTTGGCTCAGAAGAGCAGATTCTCCCTGGAGCTTTTCTTCTAACTTAAGTTTCTGCTCGATTTTTTCCTTAAATTCTATGCCAAGAGGATTAATTTTTTCATCAATAATAGTAATGTTTCTCTTTATTTTTTTTATCTCCTGGCTGAGGGCGAAGATTCCTTCTTCTTTCTGGCCCGTTTTCAGGAGTCCGGACGAAAGCAGCAAATCTCCCTCAAGAGTTATGTAATTAGAAGAGGGAAAGCGCGTCCAGAGCTCGACAGCACTTTTTATATCTTTGACAATGGCTGCTTCCTGAAGATAGGAAAGGTAGTCTTTGATTTTTGGGCGGGGCCGAATGTGAGACTTAAATAGCCCTACGACCTGCGGATCTTTATAGAGCTTTGCTAAGATTGGAGAGGTTTCTTCTTTTTTCTTGGGCGAGATAAGGAGAAAATTTCCTTTTATCTTTTTCTCGGCCAAAATTTTCATAAAATCTTGCGCATGGACTAGAGTGGCCTTTGCCTCTTCCTTCCAGAAAATATCTATCAATGGAGCATGTTTATCATCAGTTTCGATTAAATCAGCTAAGAGGCCAATGGCATCTGGGACGTCTTTCGAAAAATCAGTGCTTCTCTCTTTTTTTGCCAGTTTTTCGAGCGCCTGGAGATGATGAATCTCTTGCTCTTTTTTTTCTTTTAGTTCAGAGATTTTGTTTTGAAGGCTTTGCGATAAAGAGAGCGTTTGATCCAGCTCTTTCTGACTGGTGGTCATTGTGTTTCTCTTCTCATCCTTTAGCTTTTGAGCCTGGACGAGTTCCTTATGGTTTTGCTCCAGTTTGTTTTTCTTCTGCTCGAGAAGCTCCTGTTCTTTTGAAAGCTGACTCTTGAGTTTTTCTTCCTGACGATGGATCAGCTCTTTTTCTTTTTCGACTTTAACTCCCTCATTTCTTGTCTCCGTATGTGAAGATAGCTTTTCGAAATATTCAGTCCTCAATGTTTCAAGCCTTTTCCCCCAGTTCGCCAATTTTTCCTGGGATATCTGATTTGCCTGATTTGTTCTCTTTAAGTCCCGTTGTTTTTGCTTTTGTGTCTGAACGAGGGTTTTTAGATTCTCCTCAACTTCAGCCCTTTCCTTATCAAGATGAAGGAGTTCCTTTTCATGCTCGGCTGTGTCTTCTATGGCTTTATTCTTTTTTTCCTCGAAATACTCAATTCTTCTTGTTTCCTTTTCTTTGTCTGCCTCGACTCTGGAGACCTGAGAATTCAGGGAAAAAAGTTTTTTCTGTCCTTCGTTCATGGATTTTTCAAGGTCCCATACTTCTTTTCTTTTTTGGCCCAGGCTTTTCTCCCCGGCCTTAAGTTTAGATATGAGCTCCTTCTCCTGACTCAGGGAATTCTCATAGGAGAGGGTGATTTCTTGTAGATTCTTTTCAATATCCAATATTTTCTTCCGGTAATTGAGGGAGTTCAGTTGGCGGATCTTTTCCCTCAATTTTCTGTATTTTATAGCAGCGCTTGCTTGTCTTTTAAGTGAGTTTTTTGCTGTAGATACTTCGGCAATGATGTCTTCCAGTCTTATTAGATTTTGCGCGCTGTTCTCCAGCTTGTTCTGGCTCTGCCTTTTCTTATCCTTGTAGAAAGCTGTGCCTGCAGCTTCTTCCAGGAACAGCCTTTTCTCTACAGGCTTGGAAGTGAGAAAAAGCCCGATTTGTCCCTGCTCGATAACAAAATATTCTTTTTCAGCAATTTCTCTTTTCCAGAGGGAGTCCTGGATATCTTTCAGCCTGACCTGTTTGCCGTTGAGCCTGTATTCGCTCTCGCCGGAGCGGAAAAATCGATGGTTTATGATGATTTCTTCATCATCGTCCCTAAGGGAAAGAACCACATCAGCCATTCCCAAGGGAGGCTTCTCCGTGTTTCCGTTGAATATGACATCGCCGCTCCTTTCTCCTTTTAGGTACTTCGACCTCTGTCCGCCTAAAACCCAAAGGAGAGCATCCACGATGTTGCTCTTTCCTGTGCCATTAGGGCCAATGATGGCGGTAATTCCGGGGTGGAGGAGGATTCTTGTTCTTTCGGGAAAAGATTTGAATCCTTGGAGCTCTATCTTTTTGATTATCATGTTTTGCTGGTCATGTTTTAATTATTATGCTTTGATTTTCACGCTACCTTTGATGCTCACATTATTTTTTTTATTCTAGATTTTCCTGGCAGTTCATCAAGTTTTCTTGATCCTGTCTTTTCGTGCTTGCCCAACTTATTTTTACTGATTCTTAGCTGTTTAATAAATAGCTATTTTATCTAATTAAAATTGATTGTCAAAGAGCTTATAGGAGCGGTCTTGACAGTCGGGTTTAATTCTATTAATTTCTATGTGTTCCGAGAAATTGATTTTCCAGAGCCAGTGTAGCTCAGTGGTAGAGCAGCTGATTCGTAATCAGCAGGTCGGGGGTTCGAATCCCCCTGCTGGCTCTCTATTATTATTAGGCATTTACCTTTATAATCAGTATCTAATTATAATTTTTTAGTTACGTTAGTTTTTAACTAAATTTGGCCGTTTTAAGTTACTTTTGACTAAAGATGGTCAAAATATGGTCAAAAGGGATTTTATGGTTTTTTCAGTATTACCCCATATTTAGTTGACAGGAGGAAAAAATGACTCAAGAGAAGGCATTGTACTTTATTGATCCCGCTGAGGCTCCTCAAATTAGCCAAATGGAAGGATTAAGAACTAAAATCCTAACTGGATTGCTTGGTGAGAAAATGATGATGGTTCTTAATTCCACGTTGCCAGGCCATACTGTACCACGACACACTCATTCCCACGAGCAAATTGGGATGGTATATTCTGGCAAAGCGAGATTGGGCATTGGAGACGAGGAACGCATTGTGCAAAAAGGAGATTTCTATTGCATCCCTTCGAATGTTCCGCACAGCGACACCTGTATAGGTGCAGAACCATTTGTTATGTTGGATGTTTTCTATCCTGTGAGAGAAGATTTCATAAGAAAGCTCAAAAAGCCCTCGGACATACAGTAAGCCAAGGATCCTTAGATTATGGATTTACGTTATCGTAAATAGACAGCTGAGTGAATTAACGCCTCATTAGAAGAGCTTTTTGCATAAAACAAATTTTCTCACACATTGAGCAAACGCTCTCGGAAAAGACCTCCCTTTCTCCCCAGTCTTAACAATCTTTTAACAAACCTTTAACAAATTTTTGACAACTTTCCTTTTAATGAAGCTTAACTTAGCCATGAAAGAAAAAATTAGTAAAGGAAGAGACAACTAAAATAAGTTCGATCAAGGAGGCTAAGTGATGGCAAAAAGCATTGGACGCTACGTCCCATCTCATCCCCATGCAGGAAAACTCGTGGAAAAGATTTCCAGACCTGTTGTGAGAGCTGCAGGCGCTGCGCTGAAATTCTACGATAATAAAAGCCGTTATGCGATGCTGAAGGGCCAGGAAATGCGTGAGCGCCTTAGTCAAGGAAAACCTGTGTATCTGGTTGGCATTGGCCCAAGCGGGCACAACTCGACAGTAGCGCTTGCTGAGGTCTCTGCGAAAAATGGGATACGGCCCATCTTCAATAACGAGGAGGAGAGGTATACCGGAATCAGGCACGAGGACAGATTTCCAGAGAACTCATTAAGAGAGGTCCTCGACCTTCTCGATAAAATGGAGGTGAAGCCTGCCGATGTTCTTGCGGTTGTCGGATCCTGGGATTACCTGGCAGGAATCTCTACGGGCCTACGAGTTGCTGTAGAGGAAGCACCCGTCAGCCTTCATCTGGCACGTAGGTCCGCCTCTCCGCAAATGAATCTTTGGCATTTCCTGGAGGCGCTTAAAGCTCCAGGTCAGCTCAAGAGCTTTTTTACGACCAATAAGAGGGTACCAGTCGTTGGTATGCGTCACCACGACAACCACGCTTACTTTCCGTATGCAGTGTCACCATTTGCTGGCAGTACGAAACCGACCATAGTTGTCGTCATAGATGGTTTTGGGGACGACGGTGCAATGTCCACCTATGTAGCCAAGGGGACGAAAGTGGACCTCTTCCAGAGCTTTCACAATTTATTTGATTCGTTAGGATTCCTTTATGCTGTAATCAGTTCTACACAGGGGGGTTGGACAACCCTCAGCAGTGAGGGACGGTTCATGGGAGCCAGTGCTTGGGGAGACACCAATCGTCTCACGAATCCCTATTACAAGCGCCTAAGGCAGATCCTGTACTTCGGTTCTGATGGTCAGGTATGCGTAAATAGATCGTTTATCAACTACCATCGACGGGGGCAACTGAAGCCATATGGCAAACGGCTCGTGGAGATCATTGGCGAACCGATTCCTGCAGAGAAGATGTGGAATCCTGGTACGGTTCTGAAAATTGACGATATCGAGCTCGCCGAGGTTACACAAGAACGGGTTGACAAGGCCGCAGCGCTCCAGATGGTGTTTGAAGATGCGCTATTCCATATGGTTGACTATCTCATCCACCGCACAGCTAGTCACCAACTTGTGTTCAGCGGGGGGACATCGCTCAACTGTGTGGCCAACATGAACTTGCTGGAAAATTTCGATGAAGCCTACTATCTCCGCAACCTCAGGCAGAAGAATACAAGGCTTCATCTTTGGGTTCCACCAAATCCAAGCGACACGGGCGTTGCGATGGGAGCCTGCTACAATTTTGCCTTGAGTCATGGGGCTTCTCTGGGTCCGCCTATGAAGCACGCTTTTATATGTGGTAGTGCTCCGTCCAACGGAAATATAGAGAACGCCATCTCGGAAGCAGATGATACAAAAAGTATAGAGCTAGGAAATATTAACAATCCAAAAGAGCAAGATAGAATTGCCGATATGGTTGCAAACATTGTTGCGCACGATGGAGTACTTGGCCTGTTTCAGGGGGCTAGCGAAACGGGGCCCCGTGCTCTAGGTCATCGGACGATTCTTGCTAATCCGTGCAATCCAGAAACTCTGAAGATACTCAATACACACGTAAAATATAGAGAGAGCTTTCGTCCGTTAGCTCCGATGCTTACTCTGGAAGAAGCGAAGAGCCTGTACTACTTGTCCGACGGGGCATCTGACGATGACTACAACGCCTACAATTACATGGTGCTTACTGTCAAGGCCAAGGAAGAGTGTTACGGTTTGATACCCGCAGTCATACACAGGGATGGTACGAGCCGTATTCAGATTGTGCGGGAGGAGGTAGATCCATTTTCCTATGCCGTCTTGAAGGCGATAGGGCGTCGGGTAGGCGTGGAGGTAGCTGTCAATACGTCATTGAATGTAGGAACTCCCATTGTGCAGACGCCTGCCCAAGCTATCAAGGCTTTGCACCGGTCCCGCGGAATGACTGCCTTGTTGCTTGTTGGAGAGAATGGAAAAGCATATCTTGTATGGCATAACATCGCCAAGCCACCCAAAGATGCCGGGCATCGGTTGATGCAGTGGATCCGGGAGTGTCGTAAAACAGAAAAGACAGAAGAGCGAATTAACGCCTAAAGACGATAAACATTGGGTCGGGGTACAAATCCCCCCTGCTGTCTCTTATTTTTTCTATTTGAAAGGATTATAATGTATTTTTTCATACCCCTTGGGAAGGTTAAAAGTTTTGGCCGGCACATCTTTTTTTTCCACTGATACCACTTCTTCCCGCTCTTTGGTCTCTGTCTCCATCATCTTCACCGAGGATATTGTAAGCACCGGATAGCCTTGTATTTTTTTAAATTCTTCAGAAAGACCCTTTGTAAACGGATTTAGAGAGAGAATTGCATCAGAGAATTTTTGCTGGGTGTTTAAATCAATTCCCAAATCCCTTGAAGCCCAGATTTCCATCTTCATAGGTATATTCATTTCCATCATGGAGATTTCGACTTCGACTAAAAATTTTTGACACAACCAGTCTCTGATGGTTTGTGTTTCAGCCATTTCTTTAACTGATGAGGATTTTATTTGCATTACCTCCATCATTTGTTTTGCCTCGGGAGGGACTACCTTCTCAATTTCGACGGGCAAATCTATCTCAGAATATGTCTTTGTGGAATGATCAATCGTATAGATTTTGTTCAGGTCGAGCCTTACGATAATTGAGCTTTCAGCCATATCCTCCCTCATTTTGTTTTTTGCTATCCATGTTTTCCCTTCTTCATTTTTTGCAGGCTGGGGCTGGCCCATAACAGTGGATTCGGTGTGCTTGCTTTTTTTGATGATGATATCTGCCTCTGCCAGGTTAGGGGAGAGAATCATGGTGAAAGCGAAAAACGAGGTTATTATCCATATGATATTTTTCTTTGACATAGATACTACTCCTTGGCGAATCTTGGTTTACTTTATCTTATTTTTCTCCTGAAAGCAATTTTTTTGATGCTAAGGTAATGTCGATTCTAAATAAATTTTTGTTTTAAATCCCACTAGACATTGACAATTCAGCAAACCGTCATTATATTATATATGAATCTGCTGGCTGGAGAGGATCCTCCTTAGCCCCGCTTCCTTTTCCAAACCTTGGCGCCTCGACAGCCAGCGCTTTTTTTTATGGTTTAACCGTCCTTAAGAACCTCTTCACAATTTCCTGCAAATAATTAACCTGAATTATTCATAAAATCTGCCGACACTATATCTTATTTCCAATGATATAAACTCTTTAGGTTGATTTTTCTTGAAATAAAGATTCCAAATTCCTTTTGTTGACATTTTTTCACTTTAAGTCGGCATCTTTTTCCCTTCGGGCGAGCCGATCTCACCGTATCTACTTCGTTACAGCGCAATCGCGGTGGACGACCACAGCTTCATGCGCTGTGCCTCGTATCTACGGCAACCTCGACTCGTGAATAATCCAGATTAATTGCGTGTTTTTTGGGGGCACACCCCATTTATTGAAGATTTATTTTGGCAGGGTAGGGAGTGGGCCCATCTTGGAATAGTCCAGTTCTGAACCCAGAAGGCTGTGGGGGATAAGATAAACCACAAGGAGTAGTATCGAAGCTCCCAATACCCACCAGCGGGCAGGCTTCCCGCCGCGTCCGGCGATAACAGCCGCTATCCAGCCTATGACGGCGATGAGCGTTTTGTTGTCTGTCAGATCAGAGCTAATCGGGAATCCTGTCCAAAGCTCCCCAAAAGCAAATTTTTGGACCACTGGGCCAAAAATAAGGCCACCGATTATTAAAAGACCTGCTGCCAAGAGAGCAAAGTTTCGCGGATTGCTTTTTGAACCCAGCGCCTCAATACCAGCTCGTGTAGAAAAAAGCATGGCTAAAAACATGATTATGGCGTGGGGAATAAGGATAGCTGAAGGTACAGGCCCTTTAAAGCGAATAATCACCGGTTTTTCTCCGGATAATGAAATTTCTTTCTCTTGGGATGATAATATTACCTTATATTCCAGTTTCCCTGCTGGGGGCTGTTTAGGGAGGCTGGCGACCAATGAATCCTCTCTCCTGGCAAAGGAAATTTTAGTCCAGGGATCATCTGTTTTATGTCTTTTGTAGATCAGATTTCCTGTAATCCCCTCGTTATCGACTTTAATGGCAATTTCATAATCCTCTATGGTGTCATAACTCCGTTCCAGTTTGTAGGCTATTTCAGAGTCATCAATCATGGTCTTTCCTTTGATAGGATATGTTGGTCCTGTTAGACGCTGATGGACTGCTGAGGAAACTGTAATGAGAGCTGCTATGATCCAGAATGCAATTTTTTTCATTTCTATCTCCTGTGTTTATGCTGCTGTCGATTTATTCGAAAGCTTTAACGTTCTAGCTATGATAGCTATTTTCCTTATCTCCTGCTTGATAAAAATCCAAATAATTTAAGATCTTTTATTTATTCTCTTCAATATAAATTTATAACATATTTGGCTCGTCTCGAAAACAAAAATTTAATTATCCCGATTGGAAAACTATAATTACCTGCATAGTTTTGATTTATAGCAGGGGTTTGATTCATAATACAACGATTTTAAACATATAAATGAAGAAGTTTTTATAAAATGTAGGGGTTTGATGAATCAAGCCTCTACTATAAATCTATCTCTACAAGAATGGTTGCAAAAAACGATGTTTTTGATAAAAAATCATAATTCGTATAAAATAATAACTGACATAATACATAACCATGAAAAAGGAGGCTGAAATGAGAAACAAAATATTTCCCAGAACTTTATTGTTTTCATTACTCGTATTGGCCGTTTGTCTTGCAGGATTTTCCAAGGAAAAAACAATAGCAAGCATATGGAGAGGATCGCCTTTATCAGTTGATGGCAAAGATGATGATTGGGAAGGCGGTACTTTAAGTCTCGAGAAAAAGTTTGAAGTTGACTATGCATTTAAGAATGATGCAGAGAATCTGTATGTGCTCTTCATCTTCAAGGATTCGCTATTTCTAAGCACGATTAAAGATACAGGGATTACGCTCTGGATTAATACAGAAGGCAAAAAGAAGAAAAAGTATGGGGTCACTTTCAAGATGATACAAGTATCTGCTGATGCCCTAATTTCCATCTTAGAAAAGCAGAAGGGACCATTACCAGAAGCTGAGAAAAATAGAATTATGTCTAAGCCTAATTATACTTTTTATCAAGGTGATGTCAGAGATAAAAAGGGTGATATCCTCACACCCGCTGCCTTGGGTGGCGAATTGTCGATTCCTGTATTTAGATCAGAGCCAAAGCAGAAAATGATGGTCTATGAGTTTGTGATGTCCCTTAGAATCCTGGAGAATTTGTCTGCCAAACACAAAATGGAGCCCGGAAAAATGGTAAAAATAGGATTTGAATGGGGAGGATTAACCGAACGGATGAAAGCGCAGAGGATGGCACGACTTGAACAATCAACCACTAGAGAAGCAGAGCGCAGAGCAAAAGATGTTAGAGAGGGAGAAGTACAAAAGATAGGCGGTGATTCGGCAGCATCTGAATTAAAAAAAAGTCCCAAGAAATATTCATTCTGGGTGGATGTTAAATTAGCTCAAAAAGACTAAAGTTTGACCTTTCGTTGCTTCTTAGCCTCGCTCACTTCCCGAATACCAGGATCAGCGTCTTTACACAGGGCGAGGAATCTTTCATAGTGCTCAATGGCTTTTTCGTTCATACCCTTTTCCTGGTAAATCTTGCCCAGCATGTAGAAGCTCTTGGAATATATATTTCTGCAAAAAAACCTTCCTGATATAAGGGAAATAATACTTTCGTACTCTTCTCGAGCTTTCTCGAAGTCCCCAGCTTTGTAATTGGCTAAAGCCAAAGGCTCAATAAATAATGCATGGTGATCGCGTAATATTGGTGGAGCTAGAGAATGTTGATAATGTAGCAAAGACAAAGCATCCTTAAAATGGCCATCGGCAAATATTACCCCTTAAACCATCTGTTGATAGATACTCCGAGCCGAAGCCCACTAACTATTTCAGAAGCTGCGGATATTGAGATTATATCAAATCCTCCAGATCCTTCTGCCTTATAACGGTAGTCGTAATCAAATTGATATATTGATTGGTATTCGAATTTATAATCATATTCATCAGTTATCGAGAACGGAATTTTTCTTTGGTAGCTGATCTGGGCGACAATATTTTTTCCTCTTATGTTGAAAGGAAAGGCAAAACTCAGGAAGTCAAAATATTTGCCTAACGATCTGGAGTTTATTTCTGAAACTTTATAATCAATAGTATAACCAGTTTCCGCTGTTGAATATGCATAATCAGGGATATTTGTCTTCAAGTTGTTATAGCTGAAAGAGATCGATAATTCCGCACGAGATAAGGAGGCTAATCCTGCTGGATTCCAGGAAGATGCGCTGGAATCGTCGGAAACAGCCAAATAAGCTTTTCCCATTCCCAATGCCCGGGCACCAATGCCAGATGAGAAATTGCTGAAAAAAAGTTCATTGGATTGGCAGTAGCTTGGATTAGCTGTTCCCAAGAATAGAAGAGAAATAATCACCCAAAAGATCATGAGAAATTTTTCATACATTTTATGCTCCCTCCTTTCCAGCCTGGAGCAAAGTTTATGCCAAATATGAACCTTGGCCTTTGCCTAACTTTTAGGCATTAAACTTGAAAACCATGTAAAAAACCTTCCCACTTACCGCCAGGAAAGGACGAAACTTTATCCTCTATATCTGCAGCTATCTTGAAGAAAGGATTTATGAATCTTTATTTTAACTTTGCATGATTATAAAAGAAAGCATCTTATCCACCCCGGATGGAAGCGAGAGATATTTCTTTAAGTAGTCCAAAGGTTGTATTCATATCCCCCTAAAAATCACTTTAATTTGCTTAAAATGGTGAGAATAAGTCATCTTTTTAGGTGGCTGGGATGATAAGAAAAATCATTCCAAGAATCATCTTTTCGGGCGATGCGCTTATAAATTAATCTGCCTAAATTATAATTGACATGATAAGGGAGTCGTTATCATGACGAACTTAAGCTTTTACAATAAACGGAAGATAAGGAAGAAGGCTCGAATTCTACGTGCTATTGTACAAGCTGCTGTAGTAATCGGAGTTGTAATTGCCGAGCTGGCTATAGCGGTCTTCCTTTCGCCCCAACCTGTCCGTTCAGAAGAAATTCACCCGCAAAAATTAGTAAAACAACTAAGAGCAGGACGTCAAAACAGATATGGAGTAAAGATTCGCGAATCTTTGGAGTCACAAAAAGAATTTGGAAATCCCGCCTCGGCTCTTCAAACGCTTGATCATTTGTCCGGCAAAATAGAGATGAAGGTCAGACCAAGAGCAAAATACAATAAGGAAGAGGCGATTGAAGCCTTGAAAGTAATTGATGGTGTTTTAAAAGAAGAAGGAAAATTTGAATACAGAAAAAACAAGCTTCTCATCGAAGGCTTGAAAAAGCAAGAAGATGGGAAAAGATTCATTGACTGCGATGATTATTCTTCCATTTATCTCTTTGCTGGTGAGCGTCTAGGCTTGTCTTTAGAACCTGTTTATATCCCGAAACATGTTTTCTTGAGGTGCGTCCTAGATGATTATACGAGTTTTTATTGGGAGCCCACCATAGCCTCAGAAAAGGATGCCGGTTTTTACAGAGACTGGTTGAATATACCAGATGAAAACAGCCATCCAGAGGTTTTAAATGAAAAAGAATTTGAGGCAATCCACTTTTGCAACCTGGGAATTGCCTGGTATGAAAAAGGGGATTATGCAAAAGTAATTGAATATTCTGAGAGAGCAATTAGGTTAAATCCTAAATATGCTGTGGCCTTTAATAATCTAGGAGCTGCCCATGCTAAACAGGGAAATTTGGATGTGGCTATGGAGTGTTATAAAAAGGCAACAAGCATAAATCCTAATTATGCTGCAGCTTTTAGCAACATAGGCGTTACTTTTTACAGGCTTGGTTTCATCGAGAAAGCCGTTGAGTGTTTTGAGAAAGCAATAGAGTTAGATCCAAACTTTGATAGAGCCTATAACAATAAAGTCATTGCTTTGATGGAAAATGGTGAGCGTAACAGAGCCTTAAGCTTTGTAAATGAGATACATGAAATAAAGCTGAGGAATGCACATTACGCCAGGAATTAACCAGCTTTTTCCTCCTCAACTTTGCATACAGCGTAATACATAGACGCAAAAGCACAGCGGACCCACATCACTACCGGAATTAAGCCGACAACCAAGAGAATCATACCGGCAATCGCAAGCGGTATTGCTATCAACCCGATTAGAAATATATCTACTGCATATCCTTTTGTCATATTCCAGCTTTCTTTTACTGCTTCCACCGGACCCATATTCCGGTCGAGAACCAGGTATTTTACGAATGCCAGTTTACAGGCAAATATGATACCCGGAACGATGAGCAGAAACATTCCTATTCCGATTATCGCCGACTTCAATATTTCGGCCAATACCACATTCAGGTATCTTTCAATGTTTTCAAACGGCAAAAAGATATCTTTAACCTCAAACTTATCTCCTCTTATTGCCTTGAGGAAGACGAAAGCAGCGCCGTAGTCGATCGGGTCCAAAAGAAGGAGCCAGTAGGCAAACCCAAATATGCTTAAGATGACGCCTCCGACCGTTCCACGTCCATCAAGAGAGGTCATCATTCCGAGCGGAATCCAGACAACTCCAACGATTACGGTAATAAGAAAAAGATCCAGGAAGAATTTTTTCATCCGGTCCCATGCAAAGCCATAGGCTGAGCCTGCGGTTGCATACAGAACACGGACAGGAGGAAGAGAATTCTCTTTTTTGTTATTCATGTTTATCTCCTTTTTCATTTTTACTCGATATTACATAGGCAAACTTAGAGAAAAAAAATCAGTAAGATCAAAATCAACACTGCGATTAAAATTAAAACCTTGAAATCTATACATCCTTTTTGTTTTTTCAATCTTTGTCTTCCAATAAAAAAGATTGAGTCAACAGTGGGTCTGAGAATGAAGTCTGATACAGAAATGTTCTTTTTCTTGTTACTCATGTTAACCTACTTTTTTTCGATATTCATACCACTACATTTGAAATTATTTCATAGCCTGCTTGTTTTCCAATCTTAATTAAATCCATCGCAGAGGGGGAAATCATCATGTTGAATAGGAAGAAGGTTAGAATGATAGCTACAACGAAGATTTCTATTTTCGTTATCAATCTCATGATCTTTTCATTTTTGTTATTCATTTTGACCTCCTATCTAATTCTCAAAAATTTGATTTTTCGAGTCTAAATCTTTCATACTGCTAAAATACGAAAATAAATATCTTTTTTCATCCAACAAAAGTAGGATTAACCAAAAACACGACTTTAGTGGGATTTAAATTTTCAGCTAAGCATTTTATTTTTTTTAAGTAAATGTCATTTTATTGTATACTTCTATGTTGAAATGAATGGGGTGAAATCGGGCAATGGGTGATACTCTTTTTATTGCGGTTATTTTTCTCTCTATCTTAGCAGGCGTATATGCAATCCTCGTCACGTATAAGCTGCATAAGAAATACAGACTTAACTACCTTTCCACTTACCTGTATTTTCAAATTTTTATTAATGTTTTTGGCGTATACGGTTTATTGGGCCAGGCAATCGCCAAAAAAATAATACAGCAACAGGAATCTTCGTTCCAAATAATCGAATCAATCGGCCATTTTTTCTCTTTCCTTGGCCTTCCTTTTCTGATCTTTGCCTGGTACATGTTTATAAGATTATGCCGTGAAATAGTAGATAAAAAATTATCTCGGACCTTTAACCTGAGCTATTTTTTTAGCCTGGCTTTTGTTTTATTTGCTTATGGCATTGTCATAGTATTATCAAATCTTTTAAATTTTGGGGATGAACAATACGCTTTTTTCTCATCCGCCATAATCTATCTTTATGTCACTTTAGAAGTTCTGGTTCTGATTATTGCCCTTTCTCAGATTTTCGTAAATGCAAAAAAAATTCAGGATGAAAAAAAGCAAAAAGCAGTACTAACGTTTGCCTACTTGACCCTGTTTATTTTTAGTGCAGGCATAACTCTCTTTATTCTCGCTGAAAAGAGCAGTATACCTGGTGCCATCTATCTTCTAGTATTTTTTTCTGGAAACATTCCACCCATCCTCTATTGGAGAGCGTATCTCAAAAAATATTTCACCGCACCAGTCCTTCAGAAAATCGGCCCTATGACGATGAAACAATTCTTAGAGGAATACAAAATTTCAAAGCGGGAAAAGGAGGTCATTCAGCAGTTATGTGAAGGGAAAACAAATAAAGAGATAAGTGAAACTCTGTTTATTTCACTGCAGACTGTAAAAGACCACGTCTATAGCATCTATCAAAAAACCGATGTAAAAAACCGGGTCCAATTAATCAATCTCATCCAGAGTTACAGCGAAGAAGGATAACTCCATCTTATGGGTTGAGTTGAACAAGAAAAGATCTTAGTGATAATTGAATTTTTTGCTCATTATGCAAGTATCATAAATAGAAGAAGATAAGAAACGTGCGTTTATCCTAAGAGGAGAAAAATGAATATAACCTATTTTGAGCCTTTTAGCCGGGCCTGGAGCCGGATGAAGATTGCTCTTTTCAAACCATTTGATCTTCACAAATGGCTTATCATAGGATTCAATGCCTTCCTGGCCGGATTAATAGGAGGGCCTCGAAGCTCGGGTTCCTCGGGCTGGAGAGAAGATGCCAGCTTTCGTGAATTCCTTGGCTTCCCAAACAAGGCCTGGGGGTGGCTGACGGATCATCCGGGATGGTTCATCGGTATTGTGTTTATCGGAATGTTTGTAATAATTCTCGTCATCATTCTTATCTGGCTGAGTTCAAGAGGTACATTCATGTTTCTGGATAATGTTGTTCATGACAGGGCGGAGGTCGCCAAACCATGGAATCGCTACAGAACGGAGGGGAATTCGCTGTTCTTATGGCGGCTGGTTTTTATCTTGATATGCACAGTACTGTTTACCTCGTATATAATATTTTTCTTTATTACAGCATCTAATCTCTATAAAGGCAGTTATTACGAGCGGGTACCTGTTGTCTTTATAGTGGCAATGGCATTGCTTTTTATTCTAACAGCTATAGTCATTGGGTTCATTTCTATGTTCCTGAATAGCTTTGTGGCTCCCATCATGTACAAGAGCAACATCAAAGCCACTCAAGCGTGGGGTAGTTTCCTTTCGCTTTTCAAGCGGTACCCTTTTCATTTTATCCTGTATGGATTGCTCGTGTTTGTGCTGGGGATTTTAGCTGTAATTTTCATTGCTGTCGCCGGTTTATTAACCTGTTGTGTAGGCTTTCTGCTGTTAATAATCCCTTATATAGGAACAGTCATTACCTTGCCCATTTGGTATACCTTCAGAGCCTTTAGCCTGGAGTTCCTGGCTCAATTCGGCCCTGAATATGAATTATTCCCGCCATCAGGAGAATCATCCGCAAGCGTCCCTGCTTGACGTAGCGGAGTGATATGGAGTTTTATGGTGAAGTGGATAAGAGCTCCTCTCTGACTAAGAAAAGATAGAGAAAAGCATGCCCCTCACAGAGAGCAGGCTCTGCATCTTTCAATCTCCTTTTTATTTCAATGGCCTGCGCAACTTTAGAAAAGCCAATCGAGAAGGAATTTTTTTACGGTAATAATGCGATTTCTTATTTCTAGGGATTGTTCTTGACTCGAAGGGGAGGTTTTTGACCTGGAGGAATACCGCTTTTATAGGTATATCCCTTGCGTTTATCCTTGAATTCCTTTTTCATCTTTATCAAGATCTCTTTATCAAGGAATAGATCAAGGGCGGTTGTCGCCATAACCTTTGCAGCCAGAAACATTCCTTTATACCCGATTGAATGTTTGGATGAGCTTACAACAGCCCAGCTATGCCAAGGAATACCATAGGGAGTACAACTTGTAGAAAGATGCAGAGTTGGAGTTATCCAGCTCACCTCGGCCACATCCGTTGAACCGCCCTCAGGATCTTTTGTGTGGTCTTCTAATTCTTTTATCTCGCAGATCATTCCTTTCTGTTCAATATTGGTCTCTTTCTGGATTCTTTTGGCAAAGGCCGCCTCTTCATCCATGTATGCTATGCAGCCGATCATCTCCAGATTTTTTTGCATGACCTTAGATCCCGCTAAATTGGCCAGCATCTCGTGGTAACTGCCCTTATAGCTAATTTTTGAAGATGTGCCAGTAGCAATAGCAGCTCCCTTTACAATCTCTTCAACTCTTTTAACCACATCTTTAACTCCCTGTCTTGTAGAATCTCTAACCCATAGCCATAATTTTGCATATTCTGGGACTATGTTGGGAACTTTTCCCCCTTGGGTTATGACATAGTGAATCCGGACAGTGGGCTTAACGTGCTCACGGAGGAGATTGATTCCGAATGTTGTCATTTCTACAGCGTCTAAAGCACTGGCGCCTTTCCAGGGGTCAAAAGCAGCATGGGATGTCTTTCCCGAAAACTCAATCTCCAGGTCATCAATAGCCTGGCTGCCTCTGACGTCTACTTTTGTCTCGTAACTTGGATGCCAAGCTATGCAGGCATCCAGATCATCGAAGAGACCGTCTCGAGCCATGTACAACTTCCCCCCTATGTCTTCCTCTGCTGGGCATCCATACAATCTGATAGTGCCTGGAATTTTGTGCGCTTCGATGACATCTTTGAGAACGAGAGCAGCACCGAGGCTTCCGGCCCCAAATAGATTGTGGCCACAGCCATGGCCGGCCCCACCTTCGATGCGCGCCTTTTTAAAAGCCGTGTTATCCTGGGAAAGACCAGGCAAAGCATCATACTCTGCCAAAATCCCGATTATGGGTTTTCCTGAACCGTAAGAAGCCACAAAAGCAGTCGGCATCCCCGCAACCTCCCGTTCCACATTAAATCCTTCTTTTTCCAAAACTCCCATGAGGAGCTTCGATGATTTATACTCAAGTAAGGCGATTTCAGCATACTCCCAGAGAGAATCGCTGACCTCAATCAATAGTTGGCTCTTCTTGTCCACTTTCTCCATGAGTTCATTTTTTAGCTTTTTAGTGGAAGGCCTACTTCCAGCAAAGGTAAGCTGGATCAGGCTAAATATTAAAATAATTATCAGTTTAAGGTGATGTTTTCTCATTTTTCCCTCCAAATTTAATTCAAATAATATATTTAGTTTAAATGATGAGCACGTTTATGTATTGACGACATTTATTCGCGTTAAGAAAATGATGCGATCAATCATTTGGAAAAAAATTCTAGCATATTGATGATATCATGGCTAGCCTAAATTATTCATAAAAACTGCCGATACTTTTATTTATTTTCAATGATATCTGCCTATTAGCATGATTTCTCACAAGGTTAAAGCAATCACTTTATTTTTAAATTTTCTTTTAATCATAATCGGCATTTTTTACCCTTTGGGCGAGCCGATCTCACCGCATCTGCGGCGTTACGGCCCATTCGCGGTGGACGACCACAACTTCACGGGCCGCGCCTTGCATCTGCGGCAATCTCGACTCGTGAATAATTCAGGCTAGTTGAAATACACATTTATTCATTGCGTTTCACAACAGGAATCAGCTGTTTAATAAAGATTTGACTGGATCGAATGAGGAAGTTAAAAGATGAGGATTTCTCTTGAATCAGGCCCTATATATTCATCCCCCCCTTTGCTGACTTGATTGTTAGCCTGATTTAAAAAGGGAGGCCAATCAATTAAATTTCTCTGTCTTTTCTATCCCGATAAACGTCCGCTTGTTTGAGTATTATTACTACTACTAATGGGTGTGGTTATTATTGTCATAATGTAATATCAATGTCAAGTAATATATTTTCTTGTCTTTTTTGAAATATTTGTTATTATCTGCTGTTATCAAGTTCGTTAGGAGGTAAAAGTGCTTAAAAGATATCAAGTTCTTCTTCCCGATTGGCTGGAGAGTTATATCGTACAAATAGCTGAATTATATGATTTAAGTTTTTCTGAAATAATTAGATCAGAAATATGTTTCTCTATTCTATCCTCTACAAAATTATTATTTCCAGAATACAAAATGGAAATAACGCCAAAAGAAGTTTTAGAATTATCAACGGGTCAAAAAGAAGTGGAAACAGAAGAAAAACACCGATTATTGTCAAAAATTTATTTTGAAACAAGGAAGGCCTTGGAATATATGTCTCCTAAGATAAAAAAGAAATAACATATCTTTTTTTATATCGTTTTTTTGCTTCTTTATCGCACAAAAACCCCCAATAGTTATTTCCAGAATATTCTTAGACCGCAGGAGCAGCCAGGCTAACTCTGAAAGTGGAGTAATTTGAGGGCAAAGTTTATAAAATTTAAAAATAATTCTTGGATCTATTTAAGGCCGATTCTCATACTTAGCTTTCAATTTGGCTTCGATCAGATCGCTGTGTCTTAGTTGAAGTAATTTAGCCAGTTTGTGAACAAAATGGTCTTCGTAGCTGTGGAGCTTTTCATCAGCATAGATTACCTTCCATGCTGCTTCCACGATTTTTTTCTTCTCTTCCTTTGAATAATTCTCATTAATAAGATGGGTGAACTCCCACAGATCAATGCTCTTCTCTCGCTTCCTTTTTGCAATCTCCATCATTTCTTCTGTTGCCTCAGCTGGTATCTCAAAATCTTTCTTAAGAATTGACTCGACAGTTGCTTTCTCGATAGTGCTGAACTCATCATCTGACCTTGCGACCTCAAGAAGGATGACACATGTTGCCATTTGAACCCGCTCAGATTCATCTTGCTCTTGAGAATCTAAATCTGTAGTCACTTTCTTAAGTAATCTCTTTTTTAAATTGTACATAGCTATACTTTCTTCCTTGGTCTTTGAGGAAGCTTCCAGGAATTCTTTCAAGGACATGATAATAAGGCCCATGTCTTCAGTCAAGATATTTGAGATTGCTTGGTATGAATTATGGAAAGACGGGGTAATATCTTATTTTCAACGAGTCGATAAACCGGGTTTATATTTTCTTATAAGATTTATTTCCCTCTAAATCTTTAAATTCTCAGGCTTAAGTGTTTCTTTTACATCTTTTCCGGTAATCTGAATTTGACACTTCTTTCCTTAATTATTATGCTATTGCAGCGTAAGTAAAATATACTATAGCCATTGAATGCCAGAAGTGTCGCTTTGAAATTTCCATTTACCTAATCTGAAGAGAAGGTAATATGAGTGCCGGCATACTACGTGCATTGGGGACAGTCCTGTTAGGTTTAATCGTAGTCTGGATAGTCTGGGTAGCATTCATAGCTACCAAGAGCGAGATGCCGCTCGATAATGTACAGGTTAAGCTTGCAGTGAGCGATGTCGAAATTATAAAGATCGTCCTGGATTATCTTTGGGAAGGATATAACATGGGGGAAGGAGAAAAAGTATATACAATAAAAAATTATGAAATATTCAAGAAAAAGATAAAGGAGAGAATCGATGAAGAGATGGGCGAGATTTCTGTTGACCTTCCCCAAGGCAAGAATTTCGCCAGCTTTTCCTACAGAGGCGACAAGATTTCCTATCACATGGTTGTAAAAGCAAACGATAAGAAAGGAACAATGATCCATGGAACTCGCGAAAAGATATGGTATGAATGAACGCGGTAGTATGAGAAAAGGAGGCAGACAGTGAACGACAAATCTTTCTATTTCGTTGTCTTGAAAAATCCTAGTCGTTTTAACCATAGTAGTTTGGCTGATGCTTTGGCTTCCAATATCTCTGTGCTTAAGGTGGATGCTGTCATGCATCTTAAAAATTACTGGGGATTGCTTCACAAAACCCAGGGGTTTGAAAAAGCTCAGGAGCTTCAAGAAAAACTAAGGAAGTGGGGTATAGAGACTTTTGTTATTTCTGAGTCGGAAATAAAGCAATTACCGGCGATTAAAGTGCTGAAACAAGCTTCTCTTGAAGAGCATGGGCTGGCTTTTGAAGAAGAAGGGCAGATAAAATCACTGCCGTGGAACAGCTTTGTTCTGTTGTGTGCCGGACAGGTGATTGAGATTGAAACCGTTAAAAGAAGAACAGTAGGAGATGGTCATTATGCAAAACACCTGGTAACAACGGGCGTGAGCTTTGTATCTGCTGTGAGGATCAGCGCTGACAGGCTTAAAGGGAAGGAGGTAACAGAGAAAAAACCAGGCGCAACTTTCCTTATTGACTTGATTGCTAGAGAAAATTCTGAAAGCATTAGAATAATAGGAAATTCATTTAACTATTCCTGCCTTGGTGACAAGATGGGATACAATGTACTCATGAATTTCAAGAATCTTTATCAGGAGATTTCTAAGTTCCTGACAGATGTTGTCAAAAATCAAGGAGCCCGGTCTATTGATGCCGATGATATGGCAAAGTTGAAATATATCAGTGAAAGCAGCTATGAAAACGAGATGCTGTGGCTTATGCAGTTGACGGGAAGGAGCCCCGACTGAAACCAACAGCACGCAGCCTTGCTGCAAATCTGAAAAAAGCAGATTGAGTTAAAACTCAAATTCCAATCCTAAAACCAGTATTCGTGGAAATGAATCCTCCGAATACAAATCTCCAGAGGAGTCACTCCAATCAATTTCAGTCGGCGTTCTTTTGTTGAATACATTCCAGAGGCACCGCGGAGCGAAGTTTTTTTCCTATATTGTATGTGAAAGAAAGCCTTAAACTCATCTCCAGGAATGTACCAGCGATCAGCTCCAATATATCTTCAACGGGCTTATTCTGGATGTGCACAGTTAAGCGGTCCGATGCTATTGAGTCGTCCTCGAGAATAAAACGAAGATCATACCAGCGTTCTAGCTGGTATAATATTTCATGAAAAGGAGTATCTTCAAAAAATACCTCACGGTTGATCCAGCCCAGATGTTTCCTTACATCAACATTGCTAGGTTCAGATGGCCTGCCTTTTTCTGGCAGAGTGCTCAGCTGCCCTTCCAATATGACAACCACCTCTTCATCAGAAGCCTTTTCCGACCGCAATGTAACTTTACCTTCAGCCACAGTAACCCTGACTCTTCTGTTGTGCTGCCAGGCCCTCACGTTGAATCTTGTTCCTAAAACCTTGATAACAGCATTGTTAGCATGGACAATAAACGGTTTTTTTTCATCTGGCGCTATATTGAAATACCCTTCGCCATTCAGAAAGACTTCCCGAGTCTTTCCCTTAAATTCAGGCGGATATTGAAAAAAGCTGCCGGCATCCAAAGTTATCCTTGTCCCATCACTTAAGACGATATCTGTCTGTTTTTGTTGATCAACAGAGATTTCTTTCAATTCGAAGGCCTGTTGTCCAGGCGAAAAGATTCTTGCGGCTTTCCAGATAAAATAAGGGATTAGAATGATGAGAAGAAGGATGGTGGCATAACGCAAAAGTCGATATTTGCGAAACGGGATAAAAAATGGAATTTTAGGGGCCGCAGAATCCGGTAGGGGAGTTCTATCTTTCTCTAAGTCAACGGACTTAATATTTATTCCGGCTTTCCTCGCCGTTTCTTCCCAAAGGCTTTTAACGTTTGATTCTTGGGGTAGGATTTCTGGAGTATCCCAGACTGCCTTCATGAATTTCATCAATTTATGGTTTTCCGGGTCAGAATTCACCCAATATTCAACTTTCTCCTCTTCTTCTCGGGAGCATTGTTTTGATAAATAGCGAGCTATTAATTTCCAATCTGTTGTTTCGCTCATTTTGCCTCTCCTAAAATTCCACGGGTAATTATGTTATAGAGCCTTCTATATATAATATCCTCGAGGATGCAAATACCCTGATAATAAATTTGAAATGGAAAAACGGTATATCCTGGATTACTTAAGGAGGGTGGAACGAAGATTGGCAAGTCGTTTACGCAGAAATTTCAAAGCACGCCCCATATGGGCCTCCACGGTTTTTACAGATATATTTTGAATCTCTGCTATTTCTGAATATGTCAAATTGCCATATTTGCTCATAGTAAAAACCAGGCGGCATCGCTTTCGCGAATCCTCGTAGTCCATTCTGATTCAGAATGACTTTTTTCAACATTTCTTTTAGACGGTTTATTATTGCTCATTTAATATGAATTGCTCTTTGCAGAACTATAAATGTATAAATTTTATATGAGCAAGAATCATGCCAAGCTATTAATCAAATGAGGCTAAGTAGATTGTAAAATATCTCCACCAGAGAGGCAAAAACTCTTCTCTGAACAAATATTTTAAGAAGAACGGTTTTGTTAGAGCATATAAAGGGTGAGATTGGATGATTTTTTGACTTAATGAAACTGAAAATAACGAGAGGCTTTTCAGCCTTTCTCCTTACATCTTCTGTCTATCATACTTTAGAGAGATGCTTCCAGGGGCCTGTTATTGCAAGTGTTAGGCCAGACTTTAGATTGTTCAAAAACATCGTGCTGCAATCAGGAGAAAATGAGGTTCCGGGGAGTTCATGCGCAGCAGGGAGTCCAGGAAGAGCCGGTTTCAATATGACATTTGGGCCAGTTCATAGCCTTTCATCTTTGTTCGCTCGCTTGGCAAAAAAATAGCAATTCAAGATGAACGAGTCAAATTGAATAGATTTATCCGAAAAATACCGGAGAGACGTGGTGTGGATAAAAAGACTTAAAATGACTCAGTTTAGTTGACTCAGACCAAAAGTTAAAACCAAGAAAAGCGATTAAAATTACATAGTATAAAGTGGGGTCGGCAGCTGAACTATTTTAGAACTTTTATCAGCCACATCAACCTCTCATCCCTGATTCAGCAATTATCCCAATTGGCAGTCTAATTACTGAAGAAGAGCGTCTGACTACGAATAAGAAGGTCGGTTGGTCGAAGATAGAATTTTCAGGATTTTTGCCTTATCTTTTAATTTCGCCTTAACGTATGTGTTTTTAATATCTTGCACGAGTTCAGAAGATTTGAGGAGCCTTCTCAGTCAGTTACCAGCGCTACTGCTTTTTCATCGTAAGATTGACTGCTCGATCCATGGATTCTCCGCGCGTGTGGCGTGACGAGCGTGACTATTGAACTATTGAAGTACTAGGAGTATTATAGTGTGGGTATATCTCGCGGCGTTGGGCCGATGGATTACCTGTTACTCTTATCAATCTAAAGGAGGCTGAACAATGGGATTTTGGGAACGATCGAAAGATCTCCTAAGTCAAGGGGTCATGTCTACAAAAGAGATCTTTGAAAAAGCAACGGAGAAATCGAGGGAGCTCGGGGAAAAGGGAGTTGCGAAGTTTGAGATTGCGCAGCTTGAAAAACAGGCTGAAAAGCGTTTTGCTCAAATAGGAAGACATGTATACGAAGTCCTCGTCAAAGAAGGTCAGCAGACAATTTCAGATGGAACGACAGAGATAAAGAATCTGCTTCAAGAGGTAGACGAAATCGAAAAGACCATTGATGAGAAGGAAGAGAAGCTGTAGGCGGTAATCTGGCTTTCCTGTCAGCATATAGTATCTACGGAGCTCTAAAATATAAGTATTTCCTTTTTGGTCTTGCATCAAATCTCCCACAATTTTCCGTAATTTCTACCTGCTGACATCCTGAAATAAAGTTATCATGCCCTAAGCGACTGAACTGCCCTACCATCTTTGTGCCACCTGCAAAGTGAAATTTATAGCCTCCGGACTTGCCCCCATCTTGGGTCCATTTTCTACTTTGACCTTGCCATCTGCATAAATTCTTGTACAGTATCCTCAAGCAGGCGGTTGAATGTTTCCGAGTCTTCTATCATATTGAAATGGCCTACTCCAGACATAATTATAGCTTTAAAAGAAGGTGCATAACGCTGATTAGTTTCAACATTTGTAGGATGCTTATCAGAGTTAATGCACGTTATCGGGGCTTGCACTTCTTGAAGTACTCGTATTATTTCATTATTTTGGAAATCAACATAACCTTCCAAAGCACCTGAACCAACTTCTTGAGGAGCAGAGGACATATCAGCCACTATCTTTTCGACTAAAGCTGGGTTTGAATCTGGCGTGAACATGGTACGTACAAAGTCTCTACTAGCTTCAGCGAAATTGGAGCGCAAAGGAGTAAACATGCCATCAATTTGTTCTTGGGTAAACTTATCTTCGAAGTTTTGAAGAGTATCGACTCCAACCAATCCTATAACGCGTTTGGGCATACGCCTTGCAGCTTCTAATATTACTGGTCCTCCCATAGAGTGTCCGACAAGTACGACCTGTTCAAGATTAAGCTTATTTACAACTGCAACAATGTCTTCTCCGAAAGCTCCCATTGTCCATTCTTTGCGGTCAAGTCCTGACTCTCCATGACCAGCAAGGTCTATTGCAACTACTTTATACTTCTGAGCAAAGTATGGTAACTGGGCATCCCAGTAACTTCGGTCACAGCACCAACCATGGATAAAGATGATTGCTGGTTTACCTTGCCTTTGAACTTGATAGTGGATTGCATTCCCATCAGCCGAAATAGCACTGTCAACAACAATGGCTGGCTCTTCTCCTTGTTTTGCACATCCGACAATCAAAAGAATAATAGGCATGCTCAGCAGAAAAATTTTGAGAAAACGATTCATTTTTTCCCCTTAGTTCATATTGTCCCTAAGCTATTGCTCTTTGACTTATACCACAAGAAAAAGTTTCAAGTCAATGAGGAAAAACCAGACATCAGCCCGTGTAACAGTGGGATGTTAGGTTTGTCACTCTTTTGACATTTTGATGTCAAAAAAGGTTAAAATGGCATAAACTCATTGAAAACAAAAAATGAGGAAAACTATTGAAAAATAAGAGTTAAATCTGGACCGGACGATGGGATTTGAACCAACGACCTTCTGCCTGGCAAGCAGACAGTCTATATGCTTATGCAGAAATAGACCTTGCCTAAGAATCCGTGTGGACACGGTGTGGACAAAATGACCCAAATTGACTCAGTTTAAGTGACTCAGGCTAAAAATAAAAACGAAGTAAATGGCTGAAAATAGAATTAATAAGGTGGGGTGAGCGAGGGGTCTCGAACCCCCAACCTCTGGATCCACAGTCCAGTGCTCTAACCAGTTGAGCTACGCTCACCATAAAAAGGGAAATAAAATTTTCGCATCAATTATGATTCTTGTCAATTGCTAATTGGAAGCCTAAAAAGAAAGAAAAGATAGGTTAGATAGATTATTATTGGCTTTCGATTAAATCCAGGACATCAGGCGAGTCGCGCCATTTTTCCTTAACTTTTACCCACAAATCCAGAAAAACACGCGTACCCAGAATTTGCTCCAGTTCCTGGCGGGCTTGGGTTCCGATTGTCTTTATCAGCCGCCCCTGTTTGCCGATGACGATTCTCCGATGTGACTCTTTCTCGACAAAGATAGTGGCTTTGATGTATTTCACCTTTTTCTTTTTCCCTGATTGTGCATCCGGAGAGGAATCTTTCATCTCATCTTCTAACTTATCAACGTAGACAGCTGTCACAAAAGGAAGTTCTTGTTCGACGTGACTCAGAACTTTTTCTCGAATAATCTCTGATTGAAGAAATCTCTCAGATTGATCTGATATTTCATCATCGGAATAGATTTTTTGAGCTTCTGGCAAATTATTGTAGATTTCATTATCGAGGACATCAAGATTAGTTCCTTTTAGTGCAGAGATGGGAATGATTTCCTTGAAATTCAGCAGGTCTTTGTATTTGTCGATAAGGAGAAGGATTTTTTCTTTTTTAACGATATCTACCTTATTAATCAGCAGAAATATAGGAGTGGAAATATTTTTCAATGTTTCTATGACGAATTGATCTCCTTGACCAAACTGTAATGTGGCGTCGATAAGCAAATTCACAAGGTCAGAAGTCTCCAGAGAAGAATAGACAAAGTTCATCATTCTCTTATTCAGATTATGCAACGGTTTATGGATGCCAGGATTGTCGACAAAGATGATCTGTCCTTTTTCAGTTGTTTTGATCCCGAGGATACTGATTCTTGTTGTCTGAGGCTTATCGGAGATGATGGCTACTTTTTGCCCCAGCATTTTATTAATAAGGGTGGATTTACCTACATTGGGGCGGCCTATTATAGCGACGTAGCCGACTCTTAGTTTTGACATGTTTTTTGCGCTTTATCTCCAAAATGTGTATTTAATTTATAAAATTCTTGTAAAACAGGTGGGCTTGATAAATCAAGCCCCTACAAGAAACCTGGGCTTACTGAATCAAACCTTAACGAGTATATATTTTTCATTAATTTTTCAGATTTATGGCAATTCAGTTTTTCAAGCGATGTTAGGGTTGCTTTTTTATTCTCAGCTTTTTTATCCTCTTCTGGTCCACTTCGAGAACTTCCATGGATAATCCTTTAATCTGCAATTGTTCGCCCTTCTCCGGCAGCCTTCCCAGATGATGTGTAATCAATCCTCCAGCTGTGAGATAGTCTTCTTCGGCAAATTCTAAATCAAACAGTTCTTCGATTTCTTCAACTTCGGCATCTCCTGAGACAACATAATCGGACGGGCCCTTTTCTACAATCGGGGCTTTATCCTTATCGTATTCATCTCGGATTTCTCCGACAATCTCTTCGACTAGGTCTTCCATGGTGACCAAACCTGACACACCTCCGTGCTCGTCAACGACAATGGCTAGTTTTTGTTTTCTTCTTTGGAATTCCTTCAGAAGCTCTGCTACCTTCATGGCTTCAGGAACAAAATAAACCGGTCGAACGAGCGGCTGCATAGGATCGTTCTTGAGTTTATCATCTGCATACTCGAGTAGGTCTTTGGCAATCACTATCCCTTCGATGTTATCTATCTTATCCTTGTAGACGGGGATGCGAGAATGCTTCACTTTTATAACTAACTCTCTAAGCTTTTGTATGGTTGAATCTGTGGGGATGCAGGCAATATCTACCCTGGGAGTCATTATCTCCCTGACGACCGTATCGGCAAATTCAACCACACTTCTCAGGAGCACACCTTCTTCTTTCTCGATGATGCCTTCTTCCTTGGCTTCATCGATAAATGCCTGGATTTCTTCATCTGAAGCCTCACGCATTTCATCCTTCTCTTCATCAGAAGGCTTTATTTTTTTTATGAGCAAAATTGGAGAGGCGATAAAATAGGCAAGTCTGTACGATGGGAGGAAAAAGCCGAGGATTTTCTTTCTGCTTAAAGAGTTAAGGAGATGGGGAAAAAGATCAAAGAAAATGAAGTAAATAGCCAGAGAAATTAGAAACAGCCACAGCGGCCAGAACATTAAACGGGGGAATATTACATAAAGGTAAATAAGAAAAGCGATGATGAAAAGAATTCTCATGAACTCGACTGATATTTTTATCTCGTCATAGATGTCGATGATTTTGAGGCGGTAATGTTTTTCTTCGTCTTCGAGGGATCGGCTTAGAGAGATTTTTGAAAACGAACCTAAAGACATATGAAAGAGAGAAAAAAGAAAAGCAGCCAAAAAACTAAAAGAGAAGCCTACCCATTCTAAAAATTCTATTTCCATTCTATCCTTCTAATACAAGCCTGTAGATTTTCTTTTCTTCTTCTTCGAATCCCTTAGAGTGATCAAACCCTATAAGATGAAGAAAGCCATGGATGGTTAAAAACTCCAGCTCTCTTTCAAGGCCGTGTTTTTGCGAGAAACATTGCTTGAAAGCCTGGGGAACAGATATAACAATGTCACCCAGATAGAATTTTCCGTCTGCACTTTTTTCCCCGAGTGGAAAGCTTAGAACATCAGTCGGAACGTTTCTCCTCAGGAATTTGTGATTTAGTCTTTTTATTGTTTTTGTATCCACAAAGACCAGAGTCACCTCCGGGTCTTTCAGTTTACGATACTCTACTAATTTTTTAAGCAAATCCTTAAATTTCTTAAGTCTAATCCAGTATCTATTCTGTTGATTTATGATTTCTATCATCAGGTTTTTCGTTTTTTTTGGTCTTTCTTTTCATCTCAAAGTCAAAGCCAGGGTATTCGACTCGCGGATGATAGATTGAATAAAGAGTGGAGACAAAAATCGAGGCGACTGTCTGCAGCTCCTTGAAGGAAAAATAACAGTCATCAAGCTGCCCATCCTGTATGTAATTATTGAAGATTTCGGTAATCACTCTTCTCAGGCTTGGACGTGAGGGTTTTTTTAAACTTCGAGCTGCTGCCTCGACGGAGTCGGCGAGCATAATCAGGGCAGCTTCCTTGCTATTAGGTATGGGTCCTGCATATCTGTAGCTTTCTTCACCTATTTTATGCATTTCAGGGTCATATTTTTCTTTCGCTTTCTGGAAGAAGAATCTCATCAGTGATCTTCCATGATGTTGAGCGATTATTTCTCTTATTTTTTCTGGAAGTTTAAGTTTTTTTGCAAGCTCCACTCCCTCCTTGACATGGTTAATAATGACAAGAGTGCTCATACTGGGCTTGAGGTCTTTATGCATATCAGGATTTTCGATCCTGTTCTCGATGAAGTATTCAGGTCGTCTGATTTTCCCTATATCGTGGTAAAGGGCACCGGCTTTGACCAGCATAGGATCTAATCTGATTTCCTCGGCCGCTCTTTCAGCCAAAGAAGCGACTGTCAGAGAATGCTGGTAAGAACCAGGAGCTTCCGCAGCCATCTGTTTGAAAATCGGGAGGTCCGTGTTCATAAGCTCCAAGAGCTTGGTTTGGGTTAGGAAGTCAAACACATTTTCAAAGATTGGAAGAAGAAGAAAGGCTAAGGAACCAGATAAAATCCCTCCCAAAATACCCATGAAAATCTCGCTTGCCAACAGGTCAACAGGACCCATAGTTTCTCTGATAAGATGGATAATGAGAATAACGATGACATTGATGGGAGAAACTAAAAAGATCCCTGCCCGAAGGGCAGATGTTCTTTTCTGTCTTCCATAATATTTTATTCCGTAAATCGCTGCCAGGCCTCCTATAAAGCAAAAGATCATCAGATAAAAATTACCTTTGAAGAGATAGCCTGCTAACAAGCTGTTGAGGACTGTATAAATCAGGGCGAGTTGATTCCCTGCGAGAAAGGCGAAGAGAAGAACTCCGAACTGAAAGAGAAAGGCATACCAGTAGCTCTCAGTATCGGTAAAAAGGAAAATATTGGTGCTTGCGCTGAAAATGTTAGCCAGGAAGATTGAGAGTTTATACAAAAGAACGCTTATAATGAGAGTTGCACCCATCATGATGAAAATTTTCAAGGCTCGTTTGAATTTAGTGATGGAGTTTAAATAATACCAGAGCGCAATGAAAAGAAGCGCATAAAGAAGAAATGTGCCAGAGAAGTTAGTCAGCCACCCTGGTTTGGCCTGCAAGTTTTGGTTGATCATATTGATTTGCTCTAAGGCTTCCTTATTGACTTCATCACCTTTGCGGATTATCACCTTGCCTTTTTTTATGGTGTAAAAGACAGTCGGTTCTCTTTGACGGGCCTGCTCTTTTCGCGCTTCAGTCTCTGTTTTGTTGTAAGTGATATTTGACGAAAGGAAGAAGTGGGCAATATTTGTTAGCAGGGCTTTCTCGTTTCGATGAAGGTCCAGCTGACCTATTTCCTCGGCCAACATTTCTTTGGCTTCTTTCGTATCAATTATCTCCTCAATTCTTATAGTTTTTTCAGTATCCGGGCCCGTTAAAAGATTAAAGCCCCTTTCCTGTTCTCCATGGATAAAAAAATTTCTCGAGAGGATGATGCCTCGTGCATAGATTTTTCCGAGGAGGCTGATGAGGCTTTCCTCAGTGACTGCAGAAAATTTGGTTTTTATTAGAAGCCTCAGGTCTTTGGAAGAAATATCAAAATCATATTTCTCTTGAATTTCTTTTTGGAACTCATCTCTCCTTGCAACTGTAACGGGTTCTTTGAGCCATTCTCGTCCAAAATTGAAAAATTCCCGGATATTCTCTTCTGTATCCACGAAGATATTTGCATCCTGGGTGTAAACTGGCAGGATTACATCAGCAGCTTCTTTTCTTCTCTTTTCAGTTGTTTCTTTGTCTTCTATGGTTAAATTAGCCGGGGCTATGATATCCGAGCGTGCTATCTCGCCTTCTGGGATAAGCGGAAGGGATCTTGAAGGCACGTAAGAGATAAAGGCGGCAATAATGGCCACAAATATGAGAAGAAAAACAATAGGACTCTGAGCCAGCTTTTGCCACAAGCTTAGCTTTTTTTCTGCCTTGGAGGGAGAAGTGCTGTTTTTTTGTTTTGCTGTTTGAGGCTCAGACTTCTTAAAGAACTTAAGGTCTTTAAAGGAGATAGGGTTCATTTGCTTTTACTTTTTACGAGATTTGACCTCAGCTTTTTGGTAGGCTTTTATGATTTTTTGAACCAACGGGTGCCTGAAAACATCTCTTTCATTAAAATGGATAGTAGCTATCCCGTTTATGGAAGATAGAATTCGCATAGCATGCAAGACGCCGGATTTGTGGGGCTGGGGAAGGTCTATCTGGGTGATATCAGCTGTAACAACCATCTTTGAGTCAAAGCCAGCGCGGGTTAAGATCATCTTCATCTGTTCTTTTGTCGTGTTTTGGGCTTCATCGAGAATGATGAAGGAACTGTTCAGGGTCCTTCCTCTCATATAAGCTAGAGGAGCAATTTCTATGATACCTTTCTCAATCAATTTGTTTGCCTGCTCTGACTCAGTTAAGTCAAACAGTGCATCATAGAGGGGGCGGAGGTATGGATTTATTTTTTGGTACATATCCCCCGGAAGAAAGCCCAATTTTTCGCCTGCTTCAACCGCTGGCCGGGTCAGGATGATGCGATTGACAGTTTTATTCTGGAGGAAGGAGAGAGCCATAGCCATGGCCAAGTAGGTCTTTCCAGTCCCTGCGGGTCCTATCCCAAAGACTAAATCATGATCTTTAATTGCTTGAATGTATTCTTGTTGGTTGAGGCTTTTGGGAGTGACGGATTTTCGGGGCAGACTCAAAGCTTCTGCTGGGAAAAAATCTTCCAGGCGATCGACGCTGCCCTTTTCGAGAACATCAAGCACGATGTGAAAATCTTCTTCTTTAAGAGCGTATCCTTTTTCCTCTAGTTCTCTCATTTTGTTGAAGAAGTATTTGGCAAATTCGACTTTTTCTTGGTTGCCATCTATCAAAAGACTGTCTCCCCTGACAGAGAGAGAGATTCCCAGCCTTTTTTCGAGCTTTTTTAAATTCTTGTCCAGAACTCCTGAAAAAGAATTCTTCCTGAAATAGGGGTGTTCGATTTTTTCCATATTATTAGGTGATAAGGGAGGGATCTTCTTCCATTTTTATTAGATTATAAACATTAAACGAGGGAATTTGTCAAGTTGGCCAAGTTGGTGGCCAAGTTGGGGTCAGACCTTTCAAACTTTTATAATTTAGCTTGGCGTTTGATGAGAAGGAGCAATTTTAAGGTCAAACATTTATAAGTTTTACAGACCTCATAGCTTTTATAGTTTGATATCCTGCTTTGCCCTTTGCTCATAAGCAAAAAATTTCTATTAAGCTGAAATATTCAAAAAATAAAAGTTTGAAAGGTCTGATCCCGTCTTGAAAAAATAGGTGAGGTGTTGTATATATCTTATTTAAATCAAAACGGATAATAGTCAAAGCCCGTTTCGAATGTGGCTTGTGCTTTTTGTTTTGAAGGGAGAAAAAAGATGGAGAAAGAGTTTAAAGACGTTTCTATTCCCTCATCCCTGTATAAGAAAATAGAGGAAAAGATAGAAGGTTCAGAAATTACCTCGGTCTCGAGTTATGTTGCTAAGGTATTGAGAGAAAGCCTTTCGAAAGAAGAGGGGATGCAGGAAGCTCTGACCAAAGAGGACGAAGAAAAGGTTAAGAAAAGATTGAAAGCGCTCGGTTATATTGACTGATTTTTCCCTGATATTACCATTATATGCCCGTTATGATAATCATTCTGATGAGATTGCAACGCTACGCTCGCAACGGCGGATTGCCGCGTTCCCTTCGGTCGCTCATCGATAACTCAAAATGCAATATAATAACTTAACCTGGAAAATAGCTTAGCGCTTGCCTTAGTGTAGGAGAGAAAGATGATTCAACCTCATGGTAGAAAACTCGTAGGGCGAGTTATGCACGGAGAGGAAAAAGAGAGAGCTCTGGAAAATGCGAAGGTTTTGCCCTCTCTTAAATTGAATTCTGAGTTAGTAAGCGATGTGGAAAATATAGCGTTCGGTATTTTCAGCCCTCTTGAAGGTTTTATGGGGGAAAGGGAGTACCGGAATGTATTGAACCACATGAGGCTTTCCAACGACCTTCCCTGGCCTATTCCTGTTGTTCTTGATGCTGAAAAGGAAGAGGCAAAAAAATTGAAGGTAGGGCAGGAAGTTATCCTTGGCAATGAAAACAACGATCCGATAGCAGTTCTTCATCTTGAAGAGAAATATGAATACGACAAAGAGGAGATGGCAGAGAGGGTCTTCCAGACAACAGACACGGCCCATCCCGGCGTGGCCAAGGTTAAAGGCATGAAAGATGTTCTGCTCGCAGGGAAAATAGATTTAATTCAGGAATCTCCGACTCCTTTTTATAAATATAAACTCACGCCTATTGAGACAAGAGTTCTTTTTAAGGAGAAGGGCTGGAGGACAGTTGTAGGTTTTCAAACAAGGAATACTCCCCATATCGGACATGAATATGTCCAGAAGACCGCCCTGACTTTCACTGATGGAATCTTCGTAAATCCGGTCATTGGCCGCAAGAAAAAGGGGGATTTCAGGGACGAAGTGATTCTTGCCTCTTATGACGAGCTCATCAAGTATTATTATCTGAAAGAGCGGGCAGTCGTGGCTATCCTTCAGATGGAGATGAGGTATGCTGGTCCGAGGGAGGCTATATTTCACGCCATAATCAGAAAAAATTTTGGCTGCACCCATATTATCATAGGCCGTGATCATGCAGGTGTCGGCAATTACTACCCACCTTATGCAGCTCAAGATATATTCGAAGAATTCCCTGATCTGGGAATTGTCCCGTTATTCTTTAAGTCCTTTTATTTTTGTAAGAAGTGCAATTCTGTGGTCAACGAGAAAACATGCCCCCATCAGGCTTCAGAGCATATCAACTTCAGCGGGACAAAAATTAGAGAAATGCTGATTCAGGGAAAGATTCCTCCGCCCGAACTGATGCGGCCGGAAGTAGCCAAGATTATCCTAGGTTACGACAATCCATTCGTGGAGTAGAAACGATGAAGACGATTTATATAGTCTCGGGCTTGCCTCGGTCAGGCACGTCGATGTTAATGCAAATTCTGGATGCTGGGGGGATGCCCGTGGCTTCAGACGGAAAGAGAAAACCTGATCGCAGCAATCCAAAGGGGTATTTGGAGGTTGAGAGTATCATAGACAAACTCAAGGACAATCCTAATTATGTGTTCAATTTTGAGGATAGAGTTTTAAAGGTCATAGCCTACGGCCTTCAATATCTTCCTCCTGGCAGCTACAAGTTAATCTATGTGGAGAGGAACATTGAGGAGATATTGGACTCGATGGAGGAAATGATGAGGGCCAAGGATGAGGAAAGAGATGAGACAAAGAAGGCCTTCATCAAGCTGGACAACAAGACAAAGGCTGATATTAAGGAAAGGGAGGACATGAAGGTTTTATTCATAAACTACAACGAGATTCTTTCCAGTCCTAAAAAGCATCTGGAGGAAATACATGGTTTCCTCGGGGAGAGAAATCTGGACTTAGAAAAAATGATAGAGGCAGTTGATGAAAAATTATACAGACAGAGGAGAGACGGGTAATAAGATGGATCAAAAGGGCTTCACTTTATGGTTTACAGGATTACCGTCTTCGGGCAAATCTGCGGTGGCAGATCGGGTAGCAGAAATTTTAAAAAAGAAAGGCCTGAAGGTTGAGAGGTTGGACGGCGATATAGTCCGCCAGAGTCTGACTCGAGATTTAGGGTTTTCCAAAGAAGATAGGGATGAAAACATCCGACGCGTTACTTTTGTGGCCAAGCTTTTGACAAGGAATGGAGTGGCTGTGCTCGCATCTTTTATTTCTCCTTATCGTGAGATAAGGGCCGAATCTCGGAGGGAGATCGGAAATTTCATAGAAGTTTATGTCAAGTGCCCTCTGGAAGTTTGCATCGAGCGCGATGTAAGAGGAATGTACAAAAAAGCCATCAATGGAAAAATAAAAGAGTTCACAGGTGTCTCTGATCCTTATGAGGAACCCCTGAAGCCGGAAATTCTTCTGGAGACCGATAAGGAAACTCTGGAAAAGAGCGCAGAAAAGGTTATACAGAAACTGAATGATTTAGGATATTTGGAATAAATTCTGATTGTTACTGTAGGGGTTTGATTTATCAAACCCCCTTTTTAGATAAAATTATATAATTGTTATTCATAGAAAATGGATAAATACTTAGTAACAGGCGGGGCCGGTTTTATCGGTTCAAATATTGCCGAAGAACTTGTCAAAAGGGGATATGAAGTCAGGATTATTGATAATTTTTTAACAGGAAAAAAAGAAAACATCTCATCCCTCTTGGATAAGATAGAACTCATTGAAGGCGATATCAGGGATTATGATGCCTGCAGCAGCGCTTTAGATGGTGTTGATTTTGTGTTGCATCAGGCGGCTTTACCTTCTGTTCCCCGCTCTATCGAAGATCCACTCCTAACGACCGAAATCAATATCAAGGGGACTTTGAACATTCTCCTTGCTTCCAGGGAGGCAGAAGTCAAAGGATTTGTTTTTGCCTCCTCTTCTTCAGTGTATGGCGATGATCCAAACCTCCCCAAAAAAGAAGACAATGTAGGAAATCCTCTATCCCCTTACGCTGTAAGCAAGCTTGCCGGAGAAAAATATTGTCGCATCTTCAGCCAGATTTTCGGTCTCTCTACAGTTTGCCTCAGGTATTTTAACATCTTCGGTCCTCGCCAGGACCCTTCTTCCCAGTATGCAGCGGTCATCCCAAATTTCATTACTAGAATGCTCAAGGGGGAAAGCCCTACGATTTTCGGCGACGGGGAGCAATCGCGTGATTTCACTTATGTATCTAACGTGGTGGAGGCCAACATCCTGGCCTCAAAAGCTCAGGGCGCGTCTGGCGAGGTTTTCAACATTGCCTGCGGAGAGAAAACAACAGTTAATTCCCTGGCTTTAAAATTAAACGAAGTATTGAAGGAAAAAATCAGCCCTTCTTATGATAAGCCTCGCCCAGGAGATGTAAGGCATTCATTTGCTGATATCTCAAAGGCAAGGAAAATGCTAAAATATGAACCCTTGGTTCCTTTTGGCAAAGGCCTGGAGGAAACTATCCGCTGGTACAGGGAAAGGAAATAGAGAATGTCGAAGGAAGCATTGAATCTGGAAAATAAAATAAAAAAAAGAGAAGCTCACATCGGAATCGTCGGCTTGGGCTATGTGGGGCTTCCTCTTGTCAAAACATTCTTAAGTAAAGGATTTGGAGTTTTAGGATTTGACATAGATAAAAAGAAAGTTGAAATGCTGAATCAGGGCAAAAGCTATATAAAACATTTTACTGCTGAAGAACTAAAAACCTTTCTAAAGAAGAAAAAGTTTAAGGCAACTACTGATTTTGGGAATCTGGCCAAGGCGGATGTGATTATTATCTGTGTTCCGACTCCTTTAGATTCCCATAAAAATCCTGATTTATCTTATGTTATGACTACGACTGAAGTTATTTCCAAAAATCTCAGAAAAGGACAACTAGTAGTTTTGGAAAGCACCACATATCCAGGGACAACAGAGGAGAAGATGCTTCCTCTGCTGGAGGCTGGGGGATTGAAAACTGGAGAAGATTTTTACCTGGCTTATTCTCCAGAGAGAGAAAATCCAGGAGACAAGGTTTATACAACCGAAAAAATACCCAAGGTCGTCGGTGGTGTTACCGCAAGATGCAGGAGAGTAGCAAAAACTCTTTATGACCAAGTTGTAGTGAAGACGATCCCTGTCTCTTCGCCAAAAGTTGCCGAGGCTACCAAGCTGATGGAGAATATTTTCCGCTCGGTCAACATAGCGATGGTCAATGAGATGAAGATGATTTTTGACCGGATGGGAATAGACATCTGGGAAGTAATCGAAGCAGCTTCCACAAAGCCCTTCGGGTTTATGACTTTTTTACCTGGTCCTGGCTACGGCGGACACTGCATTCCGGTTGATCCCTTTTACCTCGCCTGGAAAGCCAAAGAAGTCGATCATCCGACAAAATTTATCGAGCTGGCAGGGGAGATCAACACCCTGATGCCTTATTATGTTGTTGCTAAAACAATCGAAGCCTTAAACAAGGAGGGAAAGTCCGCGAGAGGGGCCAGGATATTGATTCTCGGAATTGCTTACAAAAAAGATATTGATGATCAGAGAGAGTCTCCTGCGCTCAAGATTATAAGTCTCCTCCAGAATAAAGGAGCTAAAGTTTCTTACAATGATCCCTATGTGCATCAGTCCTATGGACATAGAGACTATCCTGGCTTAGAGCTTAAGTCTGTAGCTTTAACAAAAAAAATGTTAAAAGAGTTTGATGCTGTGATCATTGCTACTGCGCATTCTGATTATGACTTTGAATGGATTGCAGAGAACTCATCGCTAATAATTGACACCCGAAACGCCATAAAGAAGAAAAAAAATAATGTGGTCAAGGCGTAGCTGAAACAAGCGAGTTAAGTGTTATTGCGAGGAACGAAGTGACGAAGCAATCTCGTTTTGATAAGATGAGATTGCCACGCCCTTTCAGGGCTCGCAATGACATTGTAACAATATTAATTGTGTTCATATTATTATTTTCAGGAGTGCAAAAATAGTCGCCATAGAGTATTCAGCAAATCTTCTCTGGGGCCAGAGTAGTTTATTTAAAAGGAGAAAGTCATGAAAATTGGGGTTATAGGTACAGGGTATGTGGGGCTGGTGACTGCCGTCTGCCTGGCAGACTTAGGTCATGATGTTGTCGGAACTGATGTGGTTGCAGACAAGATTGATAAAGCGTCTCGAGGAATTCCTCATATTTACGAACCTGGCCTTGAAGAGTTATTGAAAGCGAACCTCAAGAGGGGAAATCTTAATTTCACTCCAGATTTAGATGAAGCTATCCAATCCTCGGATGTTCTGTTTGTCTCTGTAAACACGCCTCAAAAAGAGGATGGAAGCGCTGATATGACGTTTGTTGAAGGTGTTTCAAGAAAGATTGCTGCTAACTTGAATGACTATAAGGTGGTCGTGGAGAAGAGCACTGTGCCGGTTAAAACATCCATGTGGATAAAAAAAACAATTACTTTGCACAAGAAGAAAGATATAGATTTTGACGTAGCCTCCAATCCTGAATTCCTGAGAGAAGGTTCTGCTGTCTCAGATTTTCTCAACCCGGCCCGGATAATCATTGGCGTGGAGACTGATAGAGCCCGGGATATCCTGGTGAAAATCTACAAGAAATTTAAAGACAGGATTCTGGTAACAAACATCGATACAGCAGAGATTATCAAGCATGCCTCGAATTCTTTCCTGGCTCTGAAAATTTCTTACATCAACCTTATTGCTGAGCTTTGTGAGAAAACAGATGCCGATGTGAATCAGGTAGCTCAGGGAATGGGATTTGATCCCAGGATAGGAAGCCAGTTTTTAAGAGCTGGCCTTGGCTATGGAGGCTCCTGCTTCCCCAAGGATATAAGGGCACTCACCAAGATTGGAGAAGATTTGGGTGTCAACATGAATTTACTAAGAGAAGCCGACAGAGTCAACCTGGATAGGATTGATTCTTTCGTAGAGAAAGCAAAGAAGGCTCTCTGGATATTGAAAGACAAGAAAATTGCTGTGTTAGGGCTTGCATTCAAGCCTGAGACTGATGATATAAGAGAAGCCTCGAGTATTAAAATCATAAAAAGGCTTCTTGGCGAAGGTTCTTATCTTCGTCTTTATGATCCCCGAGCTATGGAAAATATGAAAGAGGTTTTTCCTGAGGAGCCGCCACAAGTTTCCTACGCCAAATCTCCCTACGAAGCAGTAAAAGAGGCCAATGCTTTGCTTATTGTTACAGAATGGGATGAGTTTAAAGAACTGGATCTTAAGAAGGTTAAGAAAATGATGAACAATCCCATCATCATCGACGGGAGAAATGTCTATGATCCTTCGGAGGTGCGGAAACTAGGCTTTGAGTATTCTTCTATCGGCCGCCAGTAATATAGCCTGCTCCCTTTTCTCGTTATTTTATCTTCTATATGGATTTTGTTTTGCTTCTGTAGGGATTTGATTCATCAAACCCACCTTTAGATATTTAAATGTATTTATTTTTGTATTGATCTGGTTTGTTTTTGTAGGGGCTTGATTCATCAAGCCCGCATTTGTATCAACAAATGCGAGGGAGAAGTTCTGAAGTCAGAGGCTCAAGCAATCTTAGCCCCCCTGATAAGGTTGAGAGAAGAAGTTCTCCTGGTTTTCCGATTTTGTCTTCTACCTGTCCTATGATTTCTGCCTTTTTGCCGAGGGAATCCTTTTTTATTTCCCGAAGAATATCGCCGGCCCTTTTCCCGGGGGCTATGATTACAGCCCTTCCTTCACAGGCTAGATAGAAGGGATCAATTCCCAAAAGCTCTGTTGCTCCCCTTACAGCTCTGGAAAGAGGAATTTTTTCCTCTTCCAGCAGAAGTGAATAAGGAATCCTGTCCGCAAGTTCACAGAGCACGGTGGCCAGCCCTCCACGTGTGATATCCCTCATCCACAGAACACCTTTTTTCCAGAAAGGAAGGAGAAAGTTTAAAGGTGCACAATCGCTTTTAACCTCTGATTCTAATCCAAAATCTCCCCTGGCCAGCATCACTGCAAGGCTGTGTTCTCCAAGAGTGCCAGTTAATATGATTTTATCGCCAGGCCGGATTTTATTGACAGCGGGCATGGCTCGAATTGTGCCTATCCCAGAGGTGTTTATATAGATTTTGTCGGCCTGACCGCGCCTGACGACTTTGGTATCTCCTGTTGTGATTTCGACCCCAGCATTTTTGCCTGCCTTTTTGATGGATTTGAGCACTCTTTCCAGGTCTTCCCAGGAAAATCCCTCTTCCAGGATCAAGGAGAGGGATATGTACTTGGGTTCCGCACCTGAGACGACGAGATCATTGACTGTGCCGTTAATGCACAGTGTGCCGATGTCCCCGCCTGGAAAAAAGATAGGATCAACCACATAGCTATCAGTAGTAAAAGCAATTTGATGAGGGAGGTGAGCTGAATCGGAAAGATCATCCAGAAAAGGATTTTTAAAGGTTTTGACAATATGTTGAGCGATGAAATCCCTCATCAATTTGCCACCGCTTCCAAGCTCTAAGCTGACCTTTTTCGTCATTTTTACCTCGTTATTTTTATATTATTTTTTAGGATCTGATAAATAAAGCTCATTTCAATTATAAAAGGTGGGTTTGATAAATCAAACCCCTGCATAAATCAAGCCTCTGCATAAATCAAGCCCCTGCATGAATCAAGCCCGTACAGAGGGTGTGGATTTGATGAATCAAATCCCTACAACCGGTGTGGGTTTTATGAACCAAGCCCCTACAATTTGCTCTTGATTGTTGGATTATATTTATAATAGACAAAGCATGCCCCTTCAAAAGAGACCATACAGGGTCCGCAGGGAAAATCAGGGTTGCATTTTTCAACAAACAGAGGACATTGAGGTGGGGAGATCAGGCCTTGCAAAACTTCCCCACATCGGCAGCCCGGAAGATCTCCACTTCCACCTTTTATACTCAGGTTAAATCTGATTTCAGCATCAAAGGCAGAATATTCTTTTTTGATTTTCAAGCCACTCTGAGGAATAAGGCCCAGGCCTCTCCAATAGGCATCTTTGGTCTCCAGCATCTCTCCCATTACGGCCAGGGCTTTTGGATTCCCGGAAGCTCTGACCACCCTTGAATACTCGTTGGAAACCACGGCCTTTCCCTCTTTTATCTGATCTAAGACAGATGAAATAGCAAGCAGGATATCGGTGGGTTCAAAGCCTGCAATAGCTCCCGGAATGCCGTACTCTTCGGCGATGAATTGATAAGGCTTTTCTCCGATGATGGCGCTCACATGCCCAGGATAAAGAAAGCCGTCTATAGCTATCTCTTTAGCCTCGACGATTGCTCTAAGAGGAGGGGGGATAATCCAGAGAGCCGAGAGGATCGAGAAGTTGCCAAGGTTTTTCTCGAGAGCTTCCCTGAGGGTTAAGGCAATAGCAGGGATTGTGGTTTCAAATCCAACGCCGAAGAAAACAACTTGTTTCTCTGGATTTGAACCGGCTATCTCCAGAGATTCTCGTGGAGAATAAACAATTTTAACCATAGAACCTGCAGCCGGAACCGCTTTTTGGAGAGAGCCTTTTCTTGTGGGAACCCTTGTCATGTCTCCAAAAGTGGTCAGGATAAAATTTTCATTCTCCGTAACTAACTCTATGGCAGCCTCATGGATTTCATTCGGAGTGATGCACACTGGACATCCCGGCCCTGAAACCATTTCCACTCCCGCCTTTTCGAGCATGTTTTTCAAACCATATCTATGCACTGTCATAGTGTGGGTTCCGCAGACCTCCATGATTCGGGAAGAGGAGGGGAGTTCTTGAGTCCTTTTCTCTATCTCGGAAAGAAGACCTCTGATTACTCTCTTATCCCTTAGTTCTTTCATTCGAAATCAAGACAGGCTTGCATCCCTGGCCAAAGAAGATGGTTTCGTCCTTTTCCCCTTATTTTTTATATCTCTTGCTTTGCTTCTTCGTTTCCTTATTTTTATTTTCCAGTGCTTCATTTTCGGCCATTTCTTTGAGTATCGAGAAGGTATCTCTTGCTTCTTCTTCGTTCAATTTAGAGATAGCAAATCCGGCATGAACGATGACCCAGTCTCCTACCTTTACGTTTTCAAGAAGCGCAAAATTTGTTTTAACTCTTGTTCCTAAGTAGTCAACTTTTCCCAGGTCAGACTCATCGATCTGGATGACTTTAGCTGGAATTCCTAAGCACATTTTTATCCTCTATTTACAGCAACATAATAGATTACCAGATATATAAAGCGAGGTCTATATTTTTGACAATTAACATGCAAGCCCATATAATCTACCTATGCCCGAGAACCTTAAAGATTTTATTAAACCAGGCAGCGAGGAAGAGTCGCTGGTGAAACAACTCGACTTTTCCCGCCTTCCTCGGCATGTTGCTGTCATCATGGATGGCAACGGCCGTTGGGCGAAAGAGAGAAAGCTCCCCCGGGTAGAAGGCCACCGAGCCGGAGCTAAATCTGTCCGCGAAGCGGTTGAAACCTGCGCTCATTTGGGGATTGAATACCTGACTCTGTATGCTTTCTCCAAGGAGAACTGGAAAAGGCCTAAGAAAGAGGTCGCAACGCTCTGGAGGCTTCTTGAGGAATATCTTAAGAAAGAGGATAAGGTCCTGGTTAAAAATAAGTTCCGCTTAAAGGCCATAGGTCAGATAGAAGCGATTCCAGCCTCTACGAGGAAGGAATTGGAGCGTGTCGAACAGTTGACAAAGAATAACACTCGTTTGACCGTCGTTTTAGCCCTCAATTATGGGGGAAGGGATGAAATTGTGGATGCAGTCAAAAAAATAGTTAATGATAAAGATCTTAATATAGACACCTTGAATGAGGAAAAATTTTCTCAATATTTATACACAATCTATATTCCTGACCCTGATTTACTGATAAGGACAAGTGGAGAGCTCCGCGTCTCAAATTTTTTATTGTGGCAGATTGCTTATGCTGAGATCTGGATTACTCAGGAGTTCTGGCCTGATTTCCGGAAAAAGCACATGCTTCAAGCGCTTGTCGATTATCAGAAGAGAGAAAGGAGATTTGGAGATATCTACCCCCAATGAGCTTTCTAAAAAGAACACTTACTGCCTTTGTGTTGTTGACCTTCTTTTTTTTGGTCATACAATTTGTGCCTCTTCCTGGTTTTTTCATCGTATTACAGATTTTGATACTGGCTTCTCTTTTTGAATTCTACAACCTATTTTCGGCAAAGAAAATCTATCCTCACAGAACACTCGGAATCGCTCTGGCACTTATCATAAGCTCTTCCTTCTACTTTGAGGAAATCTCCATTGAGCTGGCTTTATTTGTAGCTCTTCTCGTCGCTGGCATATATTTCATCGTTTATTACAATACGCTGGAGAGACTTGTCTCCTCTTATTCTTCAATTGCCCTTACATTTTTTGGCGCCTTTTATTTGAGCTTTACCCTCAATTTTTTCTACCCACTGATGGAAGAAAGAGGCCAGCTTTACATCTATTTTCTTTTAGTGGTGATTATTGTGGGGGATACAGGTGCTTATTTGATCGGAAGCCTTTGGGGGCGGCGAAAAATGGTTCCTATAGCCAGCCCTCGAAAAACCTGGGAGGGAGGAATTGCCGGGATTTTAACTGCCTGCTTGGGAGCGCTTGCTGCTCAGCAGGTCTTGTTGCCAGATGCTGTTCTCTGGAAGGCTATCCTCTGCGGCTTTCTTGTTCATGCAGTGGCCCAGATAAGCGATCCTTTGGAGTCTCTTTTCAAGAGAGCGGTGGGAGTGAAAGACTCCTCCAAAATACTTCCCGGTCATGGCGGGTTCTTAGATCGAGTGGATAGTCTTATATTAGCTGCACCTTTTTTCTATTTTTTTCTTAAATTTTTTTGGGAATGAGTTTTAGATATTATTCTAGGGAAACATGATATAATGAGTTGTATATTAGGCTATATTTGTCATTGCGAGCGACTGAAAGGAGCGTGGCAATCTCATCCTTTTATGAGATTGCGCAGCCTGTTCCGAGCAAAGCGAGGAATCTTCTGCACTCGCAACGGAGGATTGCTTCACCCCTTTGGGATTTGCAATGATATATAATCATATAACTTTGTGACAAAGCCAACCTTTGAGATAGAATGAAAAATATTTCAGTCCTTGGATCAACCGGCTCCATAGGTCGCACCAGCCTCGAAGTCATCGATAAGCTAAGTCACAAGTTCAAGGTTGTGGGGCTTACAGCCGGGCGCAATACCCGGCTTCTTGAGGAGCAGGTTGAAAAATTCAGGCCAAAAATTGTCTCGCTGAAGAAAAAGGAAGAGGCAGAGGACTTCAGGCGGAAATTCAAAGGAAAATCCATTCAAGTTACTTTCGCTCAAGAGGGAGCAGAAGAAGTGGCCGGTTTTTCGGAAAATGACATCGTTATCTCTGCCATAACAGGCATAGATGGCTTGAGGCCAACTCTTGCTGCGGTGCAACAAGGGAAAAAAATTGCTCTGGCCAACAAAGAGTCTATGGTTGTAGCTGGTCCTTTGATCCAGGATAGCATCCAAAAGTTTGGAGCTCAACTCATCCCTGTTGACAGTGAGCATAGTGGCGTTTTCCAGTGCTTGGCTAAGGAAGAGATGGAAAACGTAAAGAAAGTAATCCTAACGGCTTCTGGTGGTCCCTTTTTCTTGAAGTCCCCCTCTGAAATGAATAATATTTCTCTTGAGGAAGCCTTGAATCATCCCCGATGGAAAATGGGCAAAAAGGTTACTATTGATTCAGCTACTTTGATGAACAAGGGGTTGGAATTGATTGAAGCTCGCTGGCTTTTTGGCCTCGCGCCCCGACAATTGGGGGTTCTGATTCATCCCCAAAGCATCGTTCATTCCCTTGTTGAGATGAGTGATGGGTCTGTATTGGCCCAGCTCAGCCCGACCGATATGAAAGTTCCCATCCAGTATGCTTTAACTTATCCCGGAAGAGAAGATTCCCTGTTGCCTTCGCTGAATTTATCCGAGATAAAAGCTTTGGAGTTTTATGAAGTTGATGTAGAGAAATTTCCGATAATCAAACTTGCTCATCTGGCATTAGAAGAAGGAGAAAGTTTCCCTATTGCCCTTAACGCCGCCAACGAGGTAGTGGTTTCTGCTTTTCTTGAACAAAGAATAAAATTTATGGATATTTCAGAGGTTGTAACAGGGGTTGTTGAGAATCATCAAAAAAGAAAAGTTCATAGCTTAGAGGATATATTCGATGTGGACAGGGAAACGAGGCAGGTGTCTTTGGATTTATTGAAAGAAAGGTTTTGAAATGGCAAAAATTTTTGTAACCTTAGAAACTCTCTTAGCTTTCGTGATTGTCTTTGGCGTCCTTGTCTTTGTTCATGAATTAGGGCACTTTTTTATGGCCAAGCTCTTGAAGTTTCGAGTAGAAGTTTTTTCCTGGGGCATTGGCAAAAGGCTCTTTGGCATCAAAAAAGGTGATACGGATTACCGGATCAGCCTGGTGCCTATCGGCGGATTCGTTAAGTTTTCTGGTGAGGAGGCTTATGAGAAGAAAGCTGAGCTTGCCCCCCATGATTTTATGGCCAAGAAAAGGTGGGAGAGATTCTTAGTCATGGTTAACGGCTCACTGATGAATATTTTTCTTGCCTTGGTGTTCGTCTCTATTATCAGCATGGTTGGAGTTACTGTTCCTGAGTATTCGGAACAGAAGCCCGTGATTGGCTGGATTGATCCTGGTTCTCCTGCAGAGAGTGCAAACTTGAAGGTAGATGATGAAATCTTGAGCATCAACAACAGGCAGACAAAAACCTGGAGTGATGTGGAAATAGCCGTGGGAACTAAACCCAAAAGATTGATAACCATAGAGTGCAAAAGGGAAGAGGAAATACTCAAATTTCAGCTAATGACTGAGAGCAGGACAAGATTAGCGATGGGTTATGCTGGTTTCTACCCCAAGATTCTGGTCCAGGTGGCTTATATTTTCCCTGGAACACCTGCCGAGGAAGCGGGATTAAGAGTGGGAGATGTCTTCCTGGCTATTAACGGAGAATATGTCTATTATTATCGATTTCTGGAAATAGTCGCGGAAAATCCTGGGAAAGAACTCGAATTCCTTGTGGAAAGGGAAGAGAAGATTTTAACCTTCCATATTACACCTCGCCTAGACGGAAAAGTGGGGAAACTGGGAATCGGGACTGGAATGAAGTCTGAACTCAAGAAATTTGGATTTTTCGCTGCTATAGGTCGTAGCTTTAAAGAGAATTGGAAGCTCACCTTTGTTCTTGTCAATTATGTGAAGGACCTGGCAGCAGGAGAAGCGTCGGCAAAGCAAATCGCAGGACCCATAGAAATAGCAAGATTCTCTCGCACCTTTTTCCGTATGGGGTTTTTTGCTCTGATGGGTTTTATCGCCTTCATCAGCCTCCAACTGGGAATAGTAAATCTTTTCCCTATTCCTCTGTTGGACGGGGGACAGATTCTTGTCCTTAGCCTGGAGGGATTATTCCGAAAAGATTTCAGCGCTAAGGTCAAACAAACAGTGATGCAGATTGGATTTATTATTTTTATTCTATTATTTGTCTTTGTGATCCTGAATGATGTCGCCAGGAATCTTCCTAACGGTTGGGAAAGTTTTCTTTTCTGGAAATAAAATTGCAGGGGCTTGATTCATCAAATCCACATTTATGTAGATAAAATGGAATTGTAGGGGCTTGATTCATCAAGCCCGCCTTTGTTGCAGGACTTTGATTTATCAAACCCGGGTTTTGAGAATAAAAATGAATTGTAGGGGCTTGATTTATCAAGCCCACCATATGGATATAAATAATATTTATTAATTATGAAAAAAATAGATAAACCCAATTCCTGTGATTTTAAATATCCAAATCCAAAATCGTTCATTAAGCGGCGGAACTCTCGACAGATTAAAATCGGAGACGTGGCTATCGGCGGAGGTGCTCCAATCGTTGTCCAATCCATGACAAAAACAGACACAAAGGACATCGAACAAACCGTAGCTCAAATAAAAAGCCTGGAAAAAGAAGGGTGTGAGCTGGTTCGTATTGCCGTTCCTGACCAAGAAGCCGTCCAAGCATTCGGAGAAATAAAGAAACAGGTATCACTTCCCGTTGTGGCTGATATCCATTTTGATTATAGATTGGCCTTAGGTTCCCTTAAAGCGGGTGCTGATGCCTTGCGCATCAACCCAGGCAATATTGGCTCTAAAGAGAAAGTAAAAGAAGTTGTGCGGGCTGCGAAGGATCGTGCTGTTCCTATAAGAATCGGGGTGAATTCAGGCTCTCTGGAGAAGGATCTTCTGCGCAAATATGGGGAAGCTTGCTCAGAGGCTATGGCTGAGAGTGCTTTGAGACATGTGAAAATCCTGGAAGGTATGGACTTTCCTCATATCAAAATATCGCTGAAAGCTTCTGACGTTATCCGGACAGTCGAAGCTTACAAGCTCTTAGCCGATAAAGTTGACTATCCTTTTCATGCTGGAATAACAGAATCAGGGAGTCTGGTTCCCGGATCGGTAAAATCTTCTGTGGGCTTAGCTCTTCTTCTGAATCTGGGATTGGTGGATACCCTAAGAGTCTCTCTAACAGCTCCTCCTGAAGAGGAGGTTCGTGTTGGTTACTTAATTCTCTCCAGCCTCGGACTTCGCTCCCGAGGTCTCAATATAATTTCTTGTCCTGTCTGCGGTCGGTGTGAGGTTGATTTTATTAAAATCGTTTCCGAGATCGAGAAGCGTCTTTCTTCGGTAAAAAGTACTTTTGATGTTGCGGTCATGGGTTGCATGGTCAACGGACCCGGTGAAGCTAAAGAAGCTGATATAGGCTTAGCTTGTGGGCGAGGGAAAGGTGTGCTGTTTAAGAAAGGTAAAATATACCGTAGCTTAAAAGAGCGCGAAATAATCCCAGAATTCGTAAAAGAAGTCAAAAAACTTGTAGGGACTTGATTTATCAAATCCGCACTTATGAAGATTAAGATGAATTGTAGGGGTTTGATTCATCAAACCCACATTATCAACGGAAAATATGAACACGAAAGAACGTTTATTCGGATATGTGAATAATTATGGATAAGATGAACAAGGTAAAAATAAACGAAATACCCAGAGCGACGCTATCAAAATATGAGAAACTAAAGAATATTCTTCAAGAAATGAAAGGTGTCCTGGTAGCCTTCTCCGGTGGGGTGGACAGCACTTTCCTGTTAAAGACCGCCCACGAGGTTTTAGGAAAGAATGTTTTAGCGGTTATTGCCAGTTCTGAAACTTACCCGCAGAAAGAAAGGGAAGAAGCCATAAGATTTGCAGAGGAATTTAATATTCGTTATAAAGTTATCGAAACCAAGGAGCTTGAAAACTCTGATTTTGCGAACAATACTCCCCAACGATGCTACTTTTGCAAGAAGGAGCTTTTCTCAAAGCTTAAGGATATTGCAGAAGCTGAGGGCATTCCCTGCATTGTGGACGGCTCAAATTATGAAGATATGTCTGACTTCAGGCCGGGAACGAAAGCCGCTGAGGAGCTGGGCATCCGCTCGCCGTTGAAGGAAGCTCATCTGGGAAAAAGCGAAATACGTCAGCTCTCCAAAAAATTCAGCCTTTCCACCTGGAACAAGCCTTCTTTAGCCTGCCTTTCTTCACGCTTTCCTTATTACACAAAGATTGAAAGAAAAAACCTGAAACAGGTTGCCCAGGCTGAAGAGTTCCTGAGAAAATTGGGCTTTGTTCAAGTAAGAGTGAGACATCATGGTCAAATTGCCCGGATTGAGATAGAGCCTTCTGAATTTCCTAAGATAACTGAGAAAAAGGTCAGGGAGGAAGTTGTCAAAAATTTTAATAAATTCGGATATATCTACATAGCCCTGGACCTTGCTGGTTTCAGAAGTGGGAGCATGAATGAGCCGCTTAACTTAGCAAGTGGAAAAAAGCAAGAAGAAAAGCGAAAGACGAAAAATAAAAAATATAAACGCCTAAAGAAGCGAAAAAAAAGCTAAGATTGGAAGCCATATTTCACAGATTTAATTAATCAAATCCTTGCTTTTAATCCTCCTGGCCTAGTCAACGAGATTATCTGGCTTTTCACCTTTCAAGCCCTGGACCAGATTGCGAGCAGCCATCATGGACATTTTGAGTCGAGTTTCGTAGGTGGCGCTTGCTATATGAGGAAGAAGAACAACATTGTCCAGGGAAAAAAGCTTAGCTTCTATTTCAGGCTCTCTTTCATAAACGTCAAAACCTGCTCCCCAAATTTGCCCTCTTTCCAGGGCGTCTGCCAGCGCTTTCTCATCTACGATTGGTCCTCGAGCGGCATTGATGAGAATAGCGTCTTTTCTTATCAAATTTATTTTTTCTCTGGAAAGCAGATGAAAAGTCTTAGGATTGAGGGAAGCATGGATTGTGATTATATCCGCGGTGGATAAAAGTTCGTCTAAGGGAAGATATGATGCCTTGTATTTTTCCTCCTCCTCCGGAGTAAGTCTGTGCGGATCAGAATACACGATTTCCATACTAAAGGCCTGAGCCCTCAAGGCAACTGCTTTGCCTATCCGGCCCATGCCAATGATTCCCAGGCGTTTTCCAGTGATTTCTTTCCCCAGAAAAAGGTCCAGCTCCCAGCCCTTGAATTTCTTTTTTCGTGTGTAATTATAAGCTTGAGGGATTTTTCGGGCAACAGCCATGATAAGTGCCCAGGTTAAGTCAGCAGTGGTTTCTGTCAAAACTCCAGGAGTGTTGGTGACAAGAATCCCTTTTTTCTTAGCCTCGCTGATGTCAATGTTGTTGTACCCCACAGCACAGTTGGCAATGATCTTTAACGAGGGAGCAGAATTGATGACTTCTTTATCGATATCATCCACAAGAAGTGAGAGAAGTCCTTCCTTTCCCTGGATTTTTTTTATAATTTCCTCTTTTGTTAGGTTTCTCTTTGCGGCGCCTATTTCGTAATCTGTGTGTTCCTCAAGATAGTCAAGAGCCTCGGGCAGAATTTTTCTTGTTATCAACGCCGTTGGTTTCATTTTTCTCTCCTCAAAATGAAGAATGCAACATTAGTGACTGTTGCGATGTATAGTAATTCATATATAGGAAAAATAAATTTTCAAATAAATCTAAGTCTTAAAAGTCTATCCAATCAGGCTAATCTTGCTCTTTTATGAACGGCGCAAAATATTTCTTCATTTTTTCTTCAAGTTCCGAACTTAGAAACTCCTTATTCCAGGCGCCACTCCAAAGTTCATCGGAGATAATCGTCAGTGCTGCTGCTTGAATTCCGTAGAATTTGGCTATGGCAAATACAGCGGAGGCCTCCATGTCCACTAAATCTATTTTTCTTTTCTGTTTGTGTTTTAACCAGGATGTTGTTTCCCGATAGGGAGCATCTGTAGAGACGAGAGATCCTGTAAGAAAGGGAAGCTTCGAATCATTGAGAACGGTTTCAATCCTGTTTTTTAGGGGGGCAGAGGGATAAAAGATTCTTTTCCGAGGAAAATAGTGTTTAGAGGTTCCCTCCTCGGAGAAAGCTTTAGAAATACTGACCACATTCATTATCTTGAACTCGGGATTAAGCGAACCACAGAATCCAAGGAGAACAATTCTTTTGGCTCCAGAGACGATGAGTCTTTCCAAGGAGAGTACAACAGAAGGAGCCCCTAAGGATTGATAAAGGACGATTTTGTCCTTTAGATGATACAAATAGCCGAAGCCAATGTTTTTTTCTTTGGACGCTCTTTTTTTTACGGCTTTTTGCAGGGAGCGAGAAGGAGGATCGAACGGAATGCATACGACCTCTTCGGCAGCAAAATCTCTTAAGGACTCTGGCTTTACGATTGATTTTTCATGGAATTTGCTCATCGCTTCTGGTCATTCAAGATAACAAAAAACAAACAGAGGGGTCAAATGGTTTGGTAAATCAGTTCATATAAATATAGAAAGGTGGGTTTGATAAATCAAACCCCTGCATATGAATCAAGCCCCTACAAAGAAATTAATCCATATAATTCAATCAAACCAATATAAGTACATCTACCCACAACAATAAGGTGGGTTTGATAAATCAAGCTCCTGCAAGTAGAATAAATGCATGAAAAAGAAAAATTTATCTTTAAAAGAAATCTCTCTCGAGGATGAAAGATTCCGCATCTCTTATTATTTCTCCCTGGAAAAGCTGATCCTTTCTATCCGGAAGGTAGGTCTCCTTAATCCCCCTCTTATTGCATTGCGGGATAAGCACTTTATTCTTGTATCGGGGTGGAAAAGAGTCCTTGCTTGCATCAAACTCTGTCTTTATTCAATTCCTGTCTTTGTGCTCGAAGAAGATGACGATCTTAAAAAATTTTTGGTGGCGTTTTATGAAAATTTTGCCACAAGGGAATTTAGCCTTCTCGAAAAGGCAGAAATACTGAGCAGGTTGAAAAAATTTGGAGAGGATGAAAAGAGTATCGTTAAGCACTACCTGCCTCTCCTTGATATTCCCTCAACCTTAACCAATCTTGAATCATTCTTGGCGTTTTCTCATGTTGAACCAGAAGTGAAAAGAGTAATTCATCAGAAAAATATGCCTTTCTCTTCGGTTAAGCTGCTTGTTGGATTTACTCCTCAGGAGAGGAAATTACTGTTGCCCTTGCTTTTGCCTTCAGGTCAGAACAAATTAAAAGAAATTCTAGAAGATCTGAAGGAAATATCAAGGAGAAATGATATCGCCCCCAAAAAGATATTATCCTCAAAAGAAATCCTGGAAATTACGGGCTCTGAAAAATTATCTCCCCTGCAAAAAATAGATAGAATCCGTGTTATTTTAAGGAAAAAGCGGTATCCTGCACTCTCCTCACGTAAAGAATCTTTTGATTCTTTGTTGAACAAGCTCAAATTGCCCGAGGCTGTTATGGTTAAGCCTTCGCCATTTTTCGAGGAAGAGAACTTTTCGGTGAATTTCTCTTTCGGAAATAGCGAAGAATTGAAAACCAACCTCCTCAAGCTTCAAGAACTGGCTTTAAAAAAAGAATTTTCAGCGATATTTAAACTTAAATGATTTTCGATGAGTAAATCGGAATATTTCCCTCAGAGAGTTTATGTGGAAAAAAAGAGTTTAGATTTTCCTCTTACGAAGAGAATCCTGAAAAATGTTGGCCCGGTTCCCAGCGAGGTCATCGATGAGCCTCAAGAGGTGCTTGAAGACATAAAGGCTTCAAAGGATGTTATCGGACTTGGGAAAAAATATCTTTTAATCACCCGCCAAAAAGGAGAGTTCGTCAAACCATGTCCCTGCACTCCTGGCTATCTTGGATGTAGTTATTTTATCCTCAATACAGACCTTAATTGTCCTCTAGACTGCACCTACTGTATTCTTCAACATTATCTAACTAATCCTCTTCTTACAGTCCATGTCAACCTGGAAGATTTGTGGAGACAGCTTGATATTTTTTTGCACAGCAAAAGACACAGGAAAATTCGCATCGGAACAGGTGAGCTTGGCGATTCGTTGGCCCTGGACCATTTAACTGAAAATTCCGTAGATCTTGTCTCCTACTTCAGAAATAAAAGAAATGCCATCTTCGAGCTAAAGACAAAAACTGTAAACATAAAAAATATTCTAAAAATAGAACCTGGCCCGAATGTTGTCGTTGCCTGGTCTCTCAATTCTTTTAGAATAGCCCGTGAGGAAGAAAAGGACGCTCCATCTGTCGAAGAAAGAATAGATGCAGCCGCGAGAGTTTCAGAACGAGGTTTTCGCATCGCTTTTCATTTCGATCCCATAATTCGTCATCCTGACTGGGAAGATGGATACAAAGAAGTAATTGATAAATTGCTGGTTACTGTCGATCCGGCCAGGATTGCTTGGATAAGCCTCGGCAGTTTAAGATTCCCCCCAGCACTAAAAACTATTATCGAAGAGAGATTTCCCCGCACAAAGATTATCTACGATGAATTTATAAAAGGAAAAGACGGAAAACTCCGCTATTTCAAGCCCCTTCGCCTTGAGCTTTATAAAAAGATTGTTGGATTTATCCGGAAGCGGGGAGGGGAGGAGATTCCGCTTTATTTTTGCATGGAAAGCGAAGATGTTTGGCGCGAAGCTATGGGATGGATACCGAAGGGAGAGGAAAACCTTGAGTTATATCTTTCCTCTCCCCTTGGTTAATCAGTGACGTAATTGACTCTTTATAACAGATAGATAAAGACTATTTAATCAATTTTTTCTGTCTTAACCTCAGTAATAATGCCCACTATCTCAACACCAGCTGCTTTAAGGATCTCGACTACGTCTACGATATTCCCGTACTCTAATTCCCCATCAGCTCTTAAGTATAGCCTTTTGTCAGATGCAGTCATGAAAGCTTCTTCTATTAATGTCTGAAGATTTTCCATTGTTACCTGGTCTTGGCCTATATACATCGAGCCGTCTTTCTTGATGGAGAGAACCACTTCAGGATTCTCTGGCATGTTTATGGTGTTTAGAGCAGCAGGCAATCTTACGTCCACTCCTCTTTGGATAAGAGGTGTTACTACCATGAAAATGATGAGCAGAACAAGAAGTACGTCACAGAGAGGAACAACATTAGGTTCAGAACTTACTTCGCCTGCAGTTTCAATCTTTACTGCCATCTTATGCCTCTCTATTTAAAATTTTCTTAGTCCGGCTTTATTATTCAGCTCTTTCCTGCGATCTTCTGATGAAAAAGTCCACAATTTCAGAACTTGTATTTGCCATTTCAGCGCCGTAGATATCAATCCTTGTCCGTAAGAAACTGAACAGCCAAAGCGCGAGAATAGCTACACCTATTCCAAAGGCGGTTGTCACCAGAGCTTCTGCAATACCTCCAGCAACAGCACCGATACCTCCAGAGCCGGTCTCATGCATACCACGAAAGGCGTTGATGATTCCCGCAATTGTTCCGAATAGACCGATAAAAGGAGAAGAGGTGGCTATTGTTGCCAGCGTATTCAATCCTCTATTCAGTTCCTGGGTAAAAATTGTGGCCGCTCTTGCGCAGCCTCTCTGAGCTGTTTCAATCTGTTCTTCAACGCTGAGGTTATGCTGTTTTCCATCCAAGAATTCCTTAATACCAGCAGCAGTCACCCTAGCTAAATGGCTTCCCTGGTTTTCTTTCATAGAAGAAAGTTTCAAGGCTTCCTGGATTTGGCCTCTTTTCAACATTCCTGCAAGTTGTGGTGCAACCTTCTTTGACCTCGTCTTAGCTCTGTAGAAAACCAACTGTCTCTCGATGAAGAGATAGAGGGAAATGATAGAAAGAATCATGAGCAGGATCGCAACTCCCTTGGCTAACGGGGCCATTAGACCCCACATTTCTACTAATCCCCATTGCATTTTACATACCTCCTTTTCTAAGATGGATAGTCATCTTAAGAGTTTCTTATTTTAATTTAAATGTAACAGTAACGGTGAAAATAACACCTCTTGGACGGCCGTTGATAATCATTGGCTCGTAAACCCATTGACGGACAGCATCTACGGCTGCCTGATCGAGAAGGGGGATGGACCGGAGGACTTTTACATGTGCTACTCTTCCGTAAATATCGGTCACAGCCTCGATAATTACTACCCCTTCCACTCTTGCCTGACGGGCAATTTCAGGATAGATAGGCTTAACTTCCTTCAATAATTTTGGCGGTTTAATCTCTCCGACCGCTCTTATAGGGGCTTCGACTTCACCGACAACACCGCCGAGGATCCCGCCGACGACTCCGCCGAGCACACCGCCGACGACTCCGCCTTCCACTCCGCCTTCGACTCCGCCTTCGATGCCGATATCGCTGAGTTCTTCCTCAGCGATTTCTTCGGGGATTTCTACAGGAGCGACGAGTTTACCAGGTTCGATCGTTGTTTGAGCTTGGACAGGTCTGATACGGGTTCTTTTTTTCGAGCTTTTGCGTTTTTTTGCTGGAGGAGGAGGTGGTGGTGGGGGAGGTGGGGGAGGAGCAAGAAAGGCACTGTAAATTTCTACTGTTGGCAGGTCTTGGATGCTAAGAAGAGGAATAATAATTAAAGCGGCAACGAGAAAAATATGAACAATAATAGCGGCAGGAAGAGCAAAGGCTCTTCTCAAGCCTCCTTTTTCTGCGATAATAAAAGAGTCCTTGAAAATAGAAGGAATTTCTTCCTTAGGTTTTTCTTTTGGCTTAATTTTTTCAGCCATTTTGTTACCTCGGTTTATAGGTATTTTTTATATCGCTAAAAAAAAGTATAAATGAAAAAAACGTTTTTGACAAGTCTAAAATAATCATTTTCTCATGCCTTTTTTTGGCTTGAATATCTTATTCCAGAAGAAAAGGAGCGGACAGGATTGATAAATAGAAGAGTAAGTTCCTGTGAGAACACCAATGATCATGGTAAAAGCAAAATCATTTATAACTTCTCCCCCAAATAGAAAAAGAGCTAGTACAGTCAAGAAAGTTGTTCCTGAAGTGATCACAGTCCGGCTTAAAGTTTGGTTAATACTCGTGTCAAGAATTCCTTCAAATTCTTGTTTCCTCAGAATTCTCAAATTATCCCTGACTCTGTCGAAGATGACAATCGTATCGTTCAAAGAGTATCCGACTATGGTCAGCATCGCAGCTATAACCGGAAGGTTTATTTCTCTGTTGGTCAAAGAGAAGATACCGATAGTGACTAAAACATCATGGGCTAAGGTCAAGATGGCGGCAACTCCGTAGGCAAATTTGAAGCGGATTCCTATGTAGATGAGCATACCGATAAGGGCCCAGACTACTGCTAGAGTGGCTTTTCTTCTCAAGTCATGTCCGACCTGAGGCCCCACTGATTCTTTGCTGAGAACAGCCAAGCTGCCAAGAAATGTTTTGCCCTCAAGGGTGTCAATAGTCTCCTGGCCTATCCCCGTCTCTCGCTGGAGCTGGGCATAATCTTGAATAATTCCTTCTGAGATTCTGAAAGAAAGAATTTTTTGAGCAATGGCGGATGCTTCTTCGGGAAAAGAAGCTTCAAGAATGCGAGTTAATTCCTTCTCATCAACAGTGTTCAAATCTTTAAGCCCCTTTTCGAGAGCTACTCTGTCTTCCTCAAGTCTTAAAGCCTCTATTACTTTATTCCCGATAATTTCATGGGCTTCTATTTCTTCTTCTTGGCTCTCTTCTGTAAGCTGTAAACTTCTTATCAAATATTCTCTTTTGCTGGTGCCGATTTCCTGTATCCTGCTTTTCTCTAAACCAACCGCACTCAATGATTTCCTGACTTCGTCTATTGGAATCTCTTTTTTTAACAACACCCGGACCAGCGAGCCGCCAGCAAAATCTATGCCGTAATCCAGCCCTTTGCCCTTGGTGATATTAATAATGCCTCCGATGATGATGATTCCAGACACGCCGAAGGCAAAGAGCTTGTACTTCATAAAATTGAAGTTGGGCTTTTTAAATATCTGCATTTTTATATACTTAATTTTTCTCTTTTTTTTCTTTTTGCATGGAACACGTCAAAAATTAAGTGGGAGACAAACACGGCTGTGAACATGCTTGCCGTGATGCCGATGATAAGGGTTACTGCGAAGCCTTTAATCGGACCAGTTCCAAACTGGAAGAGGAAAATAGCGGCGATGATTGTGGTTACGTTTGCATCCAGAATTGTCTTGAAAGCACGAGAAAAGCCAGCTGCAATAGAACTCAATATGCCTTTACCTGAAGAAAGCTCTTCTCTTATCCTCTCGAAGACTAAGACGTTGGCATCGACTGCCATTCCTATAGTCAATATGATTCCTGCAATACCAGGAAGGGTCAGGACCGCCTTAAAATAAGCTAAAGTGCCCATCAGGATGATGATATTCAAAGTGAGGGCAATAATAGCATTAATTCCAGAGAGCCGGTAATAAAAAACCATGAACATCAAGACCAGAATAAGGGCTATGAAGATAGCTGAAAGTCCTTTCCGGATGGAATCAGCGCCCAGTGACGGACCGATCGTCCTCTCCTCCAAATATTTGATCGAGGCTGGAAGGGCTCCCGCTCTAAGCACAAGCGCAATATCTTCTGCTGATTCTTGTGTGAACTTGCCTCGCAATATTCCACTGTCAGAGATTCTATCTTCGATAGTTGCCACTTCTTGAATTTTTCCATCCAGGATAATGCTCAGGGGCTTTTCAATGTTTTCTGAAGTAAGTTTAGCGAACCTTCGAGCCCCGTCCGAGTTAAACGAGAATAATACAGCTGGGTTGTTCCATTCATCGACGGAGGGGCGGGCATCTCGCAGATCCTTTCCTGTAACAGGAGCTACTTGAGTCACGAGGTAGTAACCTCCTTCTGTTCTCCGGGGATCTCCCCTTATAACCTGAAGATCTTCAGGAACGTTACCGCCAAAATCCGCAAGCAGAGTCTCTCTGTCAGGTGCTGGTCCTCCTTTAACGAGTTTCCATTCCAAAAGGGCTGTGGTCTTTAGGATATTTTTCACTCGCTCCGGGTTTTCCACTCCGGGAAGTTCGACAATAATTCTCTCGCTTCCTGTTGTTAAGCCCTGCCTTTGTATGGTCGGTTCAGTCAGACCTAGTTCGTCAACCCGGCTTCGGATTGTCTCCTGAGCCTGGTTGACTGACTGGTCCCTGTAATAGCGGGCAATATTTGGTCTTAAAGAAAGAGATACTGTGCTGCCGGTGATAGAGTAATCCCAATCCCTGAAATAGTCGTCCAGGATTTCTTTAATCTGTCCTTCTTGTTCAGGATTGAATGCTTGGAGAGTAAATTTGCCTATGGTACTCTTAGCGAGTGCTTCATATTCAATATTTTTCTTTTTTAACTGTTCCCCAAGACGAAGAACAGCCTGGTCGGTTTCGTAGTTAATGGCGTCATCCGTTACAACTTGAAGGACGAGATGCATTCCGCCTTTAAGGTCAAGCCCTAATTCTATTTTTTCTTTGGGAGGGTAGGCGAGGATCAAAGCAAAAATAACGACAAAGCCGGTCAGAATAAGTTTCCAGCGCAAGCCTTTTTTCATCTTAAACCAGTTACCTTTAGAGGAAGAGAAACGAATGAAATTTATCTATAAACAGCAAATCAAAGATATGTTATTTTTCCTTTTGTTGAGGAGTTACGATGACTGCAATAGAGGTTTTGGCGATATCAACCTTAACATTGGATGCTATTTTTAGCTCGAGTCTATCTTTTTGAACTCCCATGACAGTTCCGTGTATTCCACCTGATGTTATGACTTTGTCTCCTGGCTTGAGATTCTCCACCATTTCTTGATGTTTTTTCTGTCTGGTGCGTTGAGGCCTGATAAGCAGCAAGTAAAAGACCAGGAAGACCAGGCCCATCATGATGAAAAAATGGAAGGAGACTCCTCCGCCGCGAGGAGCGGGTTGAGCTTGAGAGAGGGAAAGGAAAAGCCCACTAAATATCATTTTATTCTTCCTCTTTCTGCTTTATTATACTTCGTTTAAAACTATTGTACGTATTTGATTGAATAGCTTGCCTAATTTTTCTGAAGATGTCAAGATAAAAATGAAGGTTATGGATTGTATTAAGGATAGCGGAGCTAATTTCCTGTCTTTCGTAAAGATGCCGGAGGTAGGCGCGGGAAAAATTCTGGCAAGTATAGCATGAACAATCCTCATCAAGGGGTCTTTGGTCTTGAGCGTATTTTACGTTTTTAATGACGATTTTCCCCTTGCTTGTGAACAGAGTTCCGTTTCTGGCGTTTCTTGTAGGTAGAACACAGTCGAAAAGATCTATCCCTTTTTCCACTGCCTCCAAGATGTCACTTATGTAGCCTATTCCCATCAGATAGCGAGGCTTTTCCTCAGGAACAAGGGAATTGGCTCTCTCCATGATTTCTGTAAGCTGAGATTTTGGCTCTCCTATACCGAGTCCTCCTAAAGCATACCCATCAAAATCGATTTTGAGCAAATCCTCGATGCTCTGCTTTCTCAGGTTCCAATAGACACTGCCTTGGCTTATGCCCCATAGGAGCTGAGAAGAATCCTGCTGCAGGAAGTGAGCCTTGGAGCGTTGAGCCCAGTGAGTGGTAAGCTTCACCGTTTCCTTCATCTTTTCTTCAGAAGAAGGGAAAGGAAGGAAGTGATCCAAGGCCATTATAATATCCGAACTTAATCTTATTTGGATATCCACGACATCCTCAGGAGAAAGAAAAATTTTCGCTCCGTCGAGATGAGAGGTGAATTCAACTCCTTCCTTTTTGACTTTGACAAGAGGAGAGAGGCTGTAGATCTGGAAACCACCGCTGTCAGAGAGAATTGGTTTCTGCCAGGAGATGAAAGAATGAATTCCTCCCAATCTGTTTATTGTTTCAAGTCCGGGTCTAAGATACAGATGGTAAGCATTGACGAGCATGAGCTGAGCTCCCAGGCTTTGGAGCAAGCTGTGGGGAAGACCCTTTACCGTACCCTGGCTTGCCACAGGAGCAAAGGCAGGAGTTTCTACAGTTCCATGCGGGGTGTGGATGATTCCGGTCCTGGCAGAGGAATTATTGTCCGAAGCTTTAATCTCAAATTTTTTCTTCATTATTTTGTGTCGGTATTTGATAAATTAAATCTGCATTTTTTATTCATATATTGTAGGGGTTTGATTCATCAAACCCACACTTTTCTAAATGATTCTCACCTTTTATTATTTATAATTTCCACTGGGAATAATCTATGGTGAGAAGCGGAAATAAATGACATCTCCGTTTTGTACAAGGTAGTCCTTTCCTTCCAGGCGAACGGCTGCCTTTTCTTTGGCAGTTTGAAATGAGCCGTGCTTGAGGAGTTCTTCCCAGGAAATGACTTCTGCCCGGATAAAGCCTTTTTCTATATCTGAATGGATTGAGCCTGCTGCCTTCAAGGCCGTGGTGCTCGCTTTAATAGTCCAGGCTTTGACTTCATCCTTGCCGATTGTGAAGAAAGTAATGGCTTCAAGAAGATCATAGGAAGCCTTTAGGAATTTAGGAGCACTCAGTTCTCTTAATCCGTACTCAGCGAGAAAATCTGCTTTATCCTTTTCTTCCAATTCAAGAATCTCCCCTTCAATATTTCCACAAAAAGCAAGGACTTTTACTCCTTTTTTCTCAGGTGAGTAAATCTTCTCAGGATTATCAATTAAGGGAATATCCTTCTCGTCGACATTAATCATATGAAGAAGTGTCTTCTGGCTTAAAAAAGAGAAGCTGCGGCTGAGCTTTTCCTCTGATGGAGAAAGCTCTATTTCCCGAATTGCTTTTCCTTCCTCGAGATGAGGATAAATGCGCTCAAGGAGTACTTTTTCCTTTTCTCCTTCGGGGACTTTTGACTTTTGCAGTTCTTTTTCCAATTTTTCCAGCCTGGCTTCTATCGAGACTAAATCAGCCAGGATGAGTTCCTCCTCCATGGAGCGAATATCATCCTCCGGGCTTATTTTCTCTTTTGGATGGGGAATCTGAGCATCGAGAAATCCTCTTACAACATGAGTGAGACCGTCTGCCTTTCGGAGATAATTCAGGTAGGCGCTGCTTTTGACATCACCGTAAGAAATTCCTGCTAGATCAATGAAATCGACTGTTGTCGGGATTTTATTTTTTTCAGTGTAAAGAGCCCATATTTTTTCCAAGCGGGAATCAGGAACAGGAAATGTTCTTCGGTTGAGCTCTTTTTTCCCTGTGTCATAAGATTTGACATCTATTTTCGCGCCGGTGAGCAGATTAAACAAGGTGGTTTTTCCTGTTTTTGGATAGCCAAAAAGAGTGATGTTCATGGCTTAAGTATAATATAAATAAGTATAATATAAATAGGTCGTAAAGGCGAATAAAGGGGACAGGCTACTTTTTTGATGTATTGAGGCCTTTCACTTTGTTGTAAAAGAGAAAAAAGTAGCCTGTCTCTTTTTTATTTGATAATTATTCAAGTTTTGCAAGTCTGATCCCACTTGATTATTTATGCAAGAGAAATATAATAGTAATCTTGTGAAAATTAGATGAAAAAATCAAAGGCGATTATCCTCCTCCTGCGCTTACCATTTTTGGTCGTTACTGCGGGGGGGGTTTTTGTGGGAACAGCTTTTGCTTGGTGGCAGAGTGGCCAATTCAATCTAGTATTATTCCTTTTAACGTTTTTTGGAGCCTGTTTCCTTCATATTAGCTGTAACGTTGCCAATGACTATTTCGATTTTAAAAGCGGGAACGATGCTTCTAACAAGAATGCCTTAGTCCCTTTTTCTGGGGGAAGCCGAATGGTTTTAGATGGATTTGTCAAACCTAACGAAGCTATGGCCGTATCCCTCGTCTTCGCTGTATTAGGCTCAGCGATTGGTCTTTATCTTAATTCTGTGTCAAACGGAAATATAATTTTATTCATAGGGCTGGCTGCTCTATTTTTTGTTTTCAGTTACAACGGTTTTCCGGCACGCTTGGTCAACAAGGGATTGGGAGAAATTGCCATATTTTTAGCCTGGGGCCCTTTGATGGTTTTAGGAGCTTACTATGTTCAGGCTGAGAGTTTTTCCTCCTTTTGGGTTCTGGCTGCGGCCTTTCCATCTGGCATCTTAACGACTCTGGTGTTATTGATTAATGAGTTTGCTGATAAAGAAGCTGATTTCTCAACGGGAAGAAAGACCTGGGTCATCCTTTTCGGATTCAAAAAGAGTCTGTTGATTTATCTATTTTTGGCTTTAAGCTGCTATCTCCTTGTTTTGAGCGGGGTAGTTTGGGGAGGCTGGCCGATATGGTCATTATTGGCAGTAGTTACGCTTCCTTTGCCTCTCATGGCATACAAAGTTGGCCTGAGCAACTTGGATAATTGGCCATCTTTTTTTCCGGCAGTTAAAAATACAATATTGATGAATTTTGTTTTTTTGGTTATATTAAGCGTTTCATTCGTGGTTTGAAATGAAGAAAGAATTTAAAGTAAAAAAAGTAAAGAAAAAGCGAGAAAAAAACTTTTATCGGGAATTATTTGAGCTCCTGGCAGAGACAGCAGTATTTGTTTTTTTTGTCATGACCTTTGTTTTCCAAGCCTTTCAGATTCCTACTGGTTCTATGGAACCTACCCTGCTTGTAGGAGATTTTCTACTTGTAAATAAAATTGTCTATTATGAGCCTGTTATATCGGTGGAGGAATTTGTAATCCCCCGAAAAGAAATAAAGAGGCATGACATTGTTGTTTTTAAGTTTCCGGATGATTTAAAGAAGGATTTTGTTAAAAGAGTTATTGGCTTGGAAGGAGAAAAAGTTGAAATTAAGAATAAGCAGGTTTTCGTAGACGATGTGCCCATAACCGAGAATTACAAGGTTCATATTGATAGCCAGCCTAAGGCCGGGGATGATTATTATTATTATAATAATTCTATCAAGAATAATTTCGGACCGGTGTTTGTACCTGCTGGTCATTGTTTTGTCATGGGAGATAATCGGGATAACAGTCAGGACAGCCGCACTTGGGGTTTTTTAGATCTTAAATTAATAAAAGGGAAACCCTGGGTTGTCTATTTTTCATATGATGCTGAAAAGGACGCATATAAAAAGACTGGTATGAGAGAAAGATTAAAAAAGTTTGTAAATTTTATAATAAAAGCAAGATGGAAGCGCCTGTTTAAAGTAATTAGATAGAAACAAGTTGGGGTCAGACCTTTCAAACTTTCAAAATTCTGAAATCCTGATCTTAATTAAAACAATTGAAGTTTTCAAAGCCTGACCTTTTTGTTCCTGATAAGTATTTTGAGTTTTATTGGGCAGCCTTAAATCCATAAGTTTTAGGATTAGGAAATAATATTTTATAAAAGTTTGAAAGGTCTGACCCCATTTTACATTTTACTCCATTTTATCAATATTGACCGCTGGCAAGGATTCGAATAAGATATTGAATAGTGAAATACCCTCTTATAGCCTTGATGACAGATTTTGGGGAAGATGACTTTTTTGTGGCTTCGCTCAAAGGTGTTATCGCCAGAATCAATCCCTCAGCTCGAATAATCGACATCACCCATCGCCTTCCATCCTTTGATATTAAGGCGGGGAGCTTCGTTCTGTTTTCTTCTTATAAATATTTTCCCGGCAGAACAATTTTCTTAGTTGTTGTCGATCCTGGAGTTGGCACCTCTCGTAAGATCCTTCTTGCGGAAACAGATAATTATTTTTTTATTGCTCCGGATAACGGAGTGTTAAGTTTAGCGTTAGAGGAGGAAGATATCAGGCAATTAAGGGAAGTCACAAATCAAAACTATTTTCTTCAAGAGCTAAGCAGGACTTTTGAAGGACGAGACAAAATGGCCCCTGTTGCTGCCTGGCTTTCAAGAGGCATCTCTTGTGAGGAATTTGGGCCTGAAAGGGCATTTTACAAAAAGTTTAAGGCGGAGAAGCCGCAGATAAAAAGAGACGAGATAATCGGTCATATCCTCTACATAGATAAATTTGGCAATCTAATAACTAATATTCCGGAGGGAATGCTAGAGCTTCTCCAGAAAAAAACGGGCAAGAGGGAACTTAGCCTCTCCGTTGAAGATAGAGAGATTACTTCCTTCGAGCAAAGCTACTCTTCTGTGAAGAGAGGAGAGCTTCTTTTTCTTGTCGGCAGCGTAGGACTTATTGAGATTGCTGCCAAGGAGAGCTCTGCCGCTCAAAAATTAAGAATAAAAAACGGGGATAGATTAAAGATAATCGTAAGGAGCCTGTAGCAAATTGAAAAAAACGTCGCAGACGAGTGAGAAATTAAATATGGATTATTTTGAAGGCACTATCGAACAGATCATATACTACAGCCTTGATACAGGATACACGGTTTTCAAATTTGTCCCAGAAAAAGGGGAGTCTATGACGGCTATCGGTTCATTCCCACCCCTATCTCCTGGAGAAGTGTTGAAGATAAAAGGGAAGTGGGTGATTAACCCGAAGTTTGGAAAGCAATTCAAGGTGGAAAATTTTATTCCTGTCCTTCCCGCTTCGATCAAGGGAATTGAGAAATTTCTCTCCTCAGGCCTGATCAAAGGCATAGGACCTGTCCTGGCTCGAAGGATTATTAAAAAATTTGGAGATAAGACTATAGAAGTACTTTCCAAGAATCCTGACAAGCTCCAGAAAGTCGAAGGAGTGGGTCGTATCAAGTTAAAAGAGATAAAAAAATCCTGGGTTGAGCACGAACATATAAGAGAACTTATCATATTCCTTCAGGGGCATAATGTTTCCACCAATTTGGCCACAAAGATCTATCGTCAATACGGAGAGAAATCATTCAGTGTATTGAAGACGAATCCCTATCAAGTCTGCCTCGACATTTGGGGGGTCGGCTTTAAGACTGCAGACCAGATGGCTTTGAAGCTCGGAATGAGTCCTTCTTCGACAGAAAGGATAAAGGCCTATATTCGCTATCTCTTGGAAAAAGATAATGAACAAGGACATGTTTTTTCTCATCAGACGGATTTAGAAAAGAGCTGCAGGGAGGAACTTGAAGTCGAAGAAGAAAGAATTAAGGATGCCATACAAGAGCTAAAAAAACAGAAGTCAGTAATGTCAGAAAAGGTTGATTCGGAGACGAACATTTACCTTCCTTTTTTCTATAAAGCAGAGGAGGAAGTTGTCCGCTCTATTCACGGATTGTCTTCTCTTCCATGTCTCCATCCCGATTTTGACATAGACAGTGCCATTTCTGATGTGGAGAAAGAATTATCCCTTGAATTTTCCTTGATGCAAAAGCGCGCCATAAAAGCGTGTTTCGATAAAAAAATTCTGGTTATAACCGGAGGTCCGGGAACAGGCAAAACGACCATTATTAAAGCTGTTGTTGACATCTTTAATAAATGGGAAAAAGAAGTTCTCCTGGCAGCCCCTACAGGCAGGGCAGCCAAGAGGTTATCAGAAGCAGCCCGGAAGGAGGCGAAGACAATTCATCGAACATTAGAATATAATCCCAAGCTTGGTACTTTCCGGCGCGGGGAGAAATCTCCTCTTGCTGGAGATGCTCTAATCATCGATGAATTTTCGATGGTGGACTTGCCCCTTATGTACTATCTAATAAAGGCAGTTCCATCCTCGATGCGCCTCATCCTGGTCGGCGATAAAGACCAGCTTCCTTCTGTAGGGCCGGGGAATCTGCTTCAGGATATTATCGAATCGCAAGAAGTAGATGTTGTGAGGCTTGATGAAATTTTTCGTCAGGAAAAAGACAGCCTCATTGTTGTTAATGCTCATCGTGTCAATCGTGGCCAGTCATTGGTCTATCCTTCCCGGGGCGAAAAGGACGCTGATTTTTATTTTATTCGTCAGGAGAATGAGCAAAAAGTTTTCAGTACAATAATGAGTCTTTGTGGTTGGCGTATTCCCAAAAGGTTTGATCTGCACCCTCTTTCGCCCGACATTCAGGTCATAAGCCCTATGTACAGAGGTCTTGTGGGAGTTGATAATCTTAATTCAGAGATGCAGAAAAAGTTCAACCGATTTCAAGAAGGCCTTAAATTCGGAAATCGGGAGATACGAAGTCATGATAAGGTGATGCAGATCAGGAACAATTATGAGAAAGAGGTCTTTAACGGCGATATTGGAGTAGTGTCCCATATTGATAAACAGCGTTATAGAGTTTTTGTGGATTTTTACGGAAAATCGGTCGTCTACGAAAGAGAGGAAATAGATGATCTTACTCTTGCTTATGCTGTCTCGGTTCATAAATCACAGGGCAGCGAATATCAGACAGTGGTCATGCCCCTTCTGACCCAGCATTACATAATGCTTCAGAGAAATTTATTTTACACCGCGCTCACACGGGCTAAGAAATTGAGCGTTATCGTTGGTTCATACAAGGCTCTCTACATAGCCATCAAAAACGATAAACCTGTTAAAAGAAACTGCTTAGTGAAAGAAAAACTCATAAAAATATCTCAAAGTGAACTGTAATGGCTTAATTCATCTATTGTAGGGGCTTGATTTATCAAGCCCACCTTTAAAGAAATATACGCCCATCATACAAGATTGAAACACCATGATGAAAATCGGAGGAATAATTGAAATACAGAAGCCTTTCCGTTATATTCTTAAATGATTAATGCGCCTGTAGCTCAGTAAGGATAGAGCAAGGGATTCCTAATCCCTGTGTCGCAGGTTCGAGTCCTGTCAGGCGCACCAGCTTTTCCCCCGAAAAATCCTCATTTTCCTGCTTTGATCTATTAAAATTTTTTTAATTAACCTGGATTATTCACGAGTCGAGGTTGCCGCAGATGCAAGACGTCAGCCCATGAAGCTGTGGTCCTCCACCGCGAATGGGCTGCAACGAAGCAGATGGGGTGAGATCGACTCGCCACCAGGGAGAAAATGCCGATTGATATAGATAGCTTCTTTTCGAATAAGTGTTTATCAGGATCTACAGCAATATCAGGATATCTTTTTGATATTGCTGTAATTGCAGAAAGCATCAGCATTTTATCATTGGAATGACAGGCAGTCATTGGAACAGGCCGTTTTAGTGTGTAAAGAAGTAGAAATAGGCCTGAATGAAGTGGAAAGATGGTCCACTAGCGAGGGAATGATCGATAAGTATAAAAAATTTATAGAGCGATTAAAGGAAAATGAAACTGGCTGATTCAGGCGTTCTATTTAAATTTCACCAAGATTGATAAAGTCATTTATGAAGTGGTAGATTTATCGCTGGAAATTATTCCGTGGAAATTGAACAGAATCGCAGATATTTATTAAACACTTTAATTGGTGAGCTTGATAGATCAAATTCCGGTAACAAAAGCGGGCTTGATAAATCAAGCCCCTACAGAATATAGTATGTCCCTTAATAAGTGCGTATTTGATAAGTCAAAGTCCTGGAACAAGAGCGGGCTTGATAAATCAAGCCCCTACAGAATATAGTATGTCCCTTAATAAGTGCGTATTTGATAAGTCAAAGTCCTGGAACAAAGGCGGGCTTGATAAATCAAGCCCCTACAGAATATAGTATGTCCCTTAATAAGTGCGTATTTGATAAGTCAAAGTCCTGGAACAAGGGCGGGCTTGATAAATCAAGTCCCTACAATAGACAAGGGAAGAGGATTGTCTTTTTTCTGATTTTATCTTTAGTATTTTCATCAAGCACTTTTGCTGATGCCAAGAGGAATAAGAGATCTATTGGATTTCTTATCGGCGATCCAATGGCATTATCTTTACGCCTACCGATTACTCAGAAGAGCTATTTGAATTTATCTGGAGGTGTCTGGGCCTGGCATTTTTGGCATGATCCCCATTACAATACCGGCATCCTTACAGTTGATTTTGCCTGGATGTTTTCCAAGAAAAATTCGCGATGGAATTATTCTGTTGGAATCGGACTGAATATCTTTTTTGCTGATAATCCCAAGGATAGTAGAGATTATGATGCCTGCCTGGGTATTAGATTTCCGTTGGGCATCGAGTTTCTTGCTTCAGATCACATCTCGATAGGGCTTGAATGTGCACCTTTTTTTCAAATCCTGCCTCCGTTTGCTTTTAGACCGTATGTTATTGATCAGAACGCTGGCCTTGTAATCAGATATTCTTTTTGATTCGCCATCCCCTCTAGCCGGAGTGTGTCATAAAGATATGGTAAGCCCTTCCGTAGCTCCGTACGTCTGAGGAAATTTTTCGCGGGCAAGAGAGATGAATTTGTCAATCTGGTTATCAGAATGGTCGGGATTAAAATGGGAAAGATAAAGCTTGCGAACTCCTGCCTCATTGGCTAGCTTTGTTCCTTCAAGCCAGGTGCTGTGTCCCCATCCTTGTCTTTTGGATTGGTACTCCTCAGGTGTAAACATCGCATCATATACAAAAATATCAGCTTCACGGGCAAAAGAAGCAAGCCTCAAGTCTAAGCCCTCTTCCGAGTGCTCCGTATCAGTGGCAAATACTATTTTTTTCTCTTTTTCCTGGAGTTTATAGCTCACGCTTGCTTGAGGATGAGTGAGCGGGCAGTAGGATATGCTTACGCCTCCGATATTAAATTCTTTTTCTGGAATCTTTTTATATACCTTTTTTGAAGGCGTTTCTCCGAATTCGACAGGAAAATATCTTGCTCCCATCAGACCGCATAAATACTTTTCTGTTTCCTCAGGGCTTGAATCTGCGTAGATGTTTAGGGTTGTCTGAGGAGAATATAGCGGAGCAAAGTAGGGAAGGCCGATGATGTGGTCAAGGTGGAAGTGAGTCATAAGAAGATGAATTTCAATCGGACTTTCTCCGCATTGCCTTAGCAGGCTTTCTCCGAGGTTCTTTATGCCTGTCCCTGCATCGACGATGATCCATTCTCCTTCAGCAGTAAACAAACAAGCGCAAGAAGTATAGCCTCCGTATTTATTTTTATCCTTGCCAGAAGTCGGCATGGACCCTCTTACGCCCCAAAACTCTAGTTTCATTTTATTATTTATTTTTCTTCGCTGAGTTTTCTTCAAACCGAGAAGGGTGCCTCAGCTCGTAGTTTTTCACTCCCCATATTACTTGAGATGAAGCAACTTTAAGGATTCCTGTAAACGGAACTGCAAAAAGCATTCCCATAGCTCCTGCTATATTGCCTCCGATAATAACAGCCACAACAACTGTTAAGGGGTGCATGTTGACACTTTTAGAGACGACCATCGGGGAAACAAAAGCATTATCAATTGCTTGGACTAGAATAAAGACTATGACGATCCATAGAAGAACCAAGCCCAGGTTCGGAGGATTGTTCAATATGGCTATGATCATAGCCGGAACCGCTCCAAAAACCGGGCCTAGATACGGAATCAAATTGGCTAAGCCAGCAAACATTCCTATGAGAACAAAATAAGGTAAGGGACCATCGAACACAAGATTTATTATGAATAAACCGATAATTGAAAGTATCCCTACGATTAAAGCATCCGTTGCCTGGCCTTGAATATATTTCCCTACCTGATTTTCTATTTTATGAATAATGTTTAAGGAAAGTTCAAAATATCTATTTGGCACTTGAGATATTAAAGCCCTTTTAAAACGTCTTGCATCTTTGATAAGAAAAAAAGTGATAAAGGGGATGATAATCATCGAGGCAAGGAATGATCCTACGCTTTTGAAAAATTCTCCTAAACTTCCGAGTAATTTAAGGCCAAGATCGTTCAATGACGCAGTCACATTTCTTCCCAGCTCAGCGTTGTTAAAATTCCTTTGAAAGAAACTCTCTATCTTAAGGCTGTAATCAGTAATAACATCAGATTGAAGCTTGGATATCATTGACTCCACAGTCTGGATTATACGAGGTATGAGTAAGCTGAATGAGAAGCCAACAATAGCAAATATGAGTATCATAACGATAAAAATAGCCCAGCCTCGGGCGAGTCCCTTATGTTCTAAAAAATTTACCAGGGGACTGAGAAGCACTGAAAGAAGCCAGGCAATTATGAACATGATCAAAACATCTTTGATATAAGGGAAGGCAAACACCAAAAAAGCAATAGCAAGAATAATCAGAAAAATACGCCAGAATATCTTCAATATTTGAGAGTAGAGTTGGAATGCGTAACTATCCATTTCTGGCTTAGTCTTTCTTTTCTTGAATTTTAGTTAAGAGTTCATTAGTGTGACGCAATCGTTCGCCGATTACTTTTGCTAGAGCAAGTAAAACTTTTATTCCTAATTTAGGTTTTCTGTAAATAAGATCAAGGAAGTCCGGGCGGAAAAAACCCATTATCTCACAATCAACCAAAGCGATCGCAGAAGCAGAACGTGGATCCTCGTCCAGTAATGCCATGTCACCGAAAAATGAACCATCGGAGAGATTGGCCAGAGATCTTTTGCCTGTTTTCTCATCCTCCTCTATAATTTCAACAGAGCCCTTGATTATGATATACATACCGAGGCCAGGATCTCCTGCGTGTATTATTGTTTCGTTTTTTTTATAGCTGCGCCGGTGGACAATCTTTTCTACTTCGATTAATTCTCTAGGCTTAAGATCAGAAAAAATAGGGACCTGCTTCAGTATTGCAAAAATGTCGTCCTCTTTCTTTTTCTTCTTAAAAATGCCGTTCCCCCAAATCGAATTTTCCATAATTCCTCTCTTTTTTTGTTTAACATAACATATGAATTGTGAATATCCAATTCATTTTTCAAAAAAGGGGACAGGCTACTTTTTATATCTTGCAGGGATTGATTCATCAAACCATCTTTTTGTTGCAGGGATTGATTCATCAAACCATCTCTTTAAAAAGTAGCCTGTCCCCTTTTTATGCCTTTTTTGTGTCTGGACAATATTTCAGTCGTTTGTTATATTTCGATAGAATAAAGTCACGTTAAAAAAAAAAGGGGAAAGTCCCCTTTAAAGCAGCGTCAAGAGTAAAATAGCATGCCAAATATTCAAATTACCAACACTGATGGCCGAATATCAAATTTCCCCATTCTTAAGGATGTGATTGTCATAGGACGTGGCGAAGAGAATGATCTTGTTCTTCCAGATCAGTCCGTCTCTCGCAATCATGCGCGGATAACTAAGGAGAAAAAAGGCTATGTTTTAACAGACCTGGGAAGTTTTAACGGAACAAAGGTATACGGAAAGTCAATTCAAAGTATCAGGTTGAGAAACAATGATGAGATAAAAATCGGTAAAATAATGCTGAAATTTACCATGGGGGAAAAGCCAGCCCAATCCCCAGTCCAAACAGTCGTCCTGACCAAAGAGAGAGATCAAAAAAAAGGACATAGCACAATACTAGAAAGCAGTGCGGAAGATAGTGTCGGTCTGGATTCCCGGAGCCTATTGATCTCTATAGGAATCGGGAAAAGACATGAGGAAAGCGATATTTTACTACCTTCAGATAAAGCAAGCCAGCCTTCTGAAGTCAGAAAAGAACTCCTCTCCCTGGAGAGGATGAATAAAGTTCTGTTCGTGCTCTACGAGATTAGCCAGCAGTTGCATTTGATCCATGATTTTAACGAACTTCTCAAAAAAATAATGGACCTTATTTTTATGGTAATCGATGCTGATTACGGTTTTGTAATCCTCACCGGTGATGATGAAGAGGATGAGCTCGCTCCCGTAGTGGTCAAATACAAAGATGATAAAGTAAAAGGTAAGGGAGGGATAAAAGCAAGCCGAACCATAATTAATAAAGTAGTTAATGATAAAGTTTCCCTTCTGACCACCGATGCCATGGCTGATACTCGATTAGAGCAGGCCCAGAGCCTTTTCTCACAGAAAATCCGGTCAGCCATGTGTGTGCCGCTCTGGAAAAAGGACGAGGTCATCGGAGTTATCCAATTAGACAGCATAAGGTTCAATAACCAATTCACCGAAGACGACCTTGAACTCCTTAAGGCTATCGGGCACCAGATGGCCATGGTCATTGAACAGGCTAGCCTTAACGAGCAGATTTGTGAAGAAGAGAGAATGATAAGCAGGCTGGAGAGGTATCACTCACCTCAGATAATAGAGATGATTTTAAAGGGGAGTCAGGAGACAAAAGAGAACATAATGGAGCCCAAGGACTTGACAGCCACAATTTTCTTTACAGATATTATAGGATTTACTCCTTTATCTGAACATATGCCTCCTCGAGAAATAAACCTGCTCCTAAACCAGTTCTTTTCCCGCATGACTGATATCATTTTCAAGTATGATGGAACTCTGGATAAATATATTGGCGATAGCTTAATGGCTGTTTTTGGCGCACCCATGGAAAAGAAAGACGATCCGAAAAGGGCCATCTTGGCTGCCCTGGAAATGAAACGAGAATTAACGGCAATAATGAAAAAAACAGATCCAGAAAAAAAATTTGACATACGCATCGGCATAAATACGGGCCGGGTTGTGGCTGGAAACATCGGCTCACCCAACCGGATGGAGTACACGGTTATCGGAGATCCGGTGAATATAGCCTCGAGATTAGAATCAATTGCTGCGCCTAATCAAATTCTTATCGGAGAAGAGACATACAAACACGTTAAGGGAAAATTTAAGATTAAGAAAGTGGGCCCCAAAAAGGTCAAAGGAAGAACAGCAGAGGTTATGGTTTATGAAGTTTTAGGATAGAGGAGAGGCTTTACAATATCTATCCCCTGCATATGAAAAAGAAAATCAAAAAGGTTTTAATCATCGGCGGGGCAGTATTCTCTTTTGTATTGATTCTCCTGATCATTTCTTCATTGTTTTTCTATTTTAACAAGTCGCTGACCAAAAGGATCCTTGTAAAGTATATTGCAGACAAAGCGGGCGCCAAACTTGAAATAGGAAAGCTTGATTATGGTCTTTTCCCTCTTAATGCTCAAGCTGATTCTGTAAAGGTTTCTCAAGAAATTAGGGGAATGGAGATTGATATTTTCTTAAACCAGTTGAGCATAAAGGGCGAAATCAAAAGACTACTAAAAAGGCAAAAGCCAATCTTACACTCGATCGAGGTCTCTGGAGCGGTCTTTCATATCGTACAAGGAGAAGAAGAAGAGGAGGTGGAAGTCGATTTTCAAGAGAACATGCTCCTGCTTTCTGATTTATTCAGCTACGCGGCAAGAGTAAATCTTAAAGATTTCTCTCTTAAATATACAGCTTCTACCAATAGCGTTGACTTTGAAAGGGGCAGCTTTTTCTTATCAGGTTCCGATAAAAAAGGAGAATTTAATTATTCTCTAAGCGTCGCCAAAGCCTTGATCAGTAACGTAGACAGGAAAGTCTCTTTCGAAAGCTCATTGAGTACAAGCGGAAAGTTTTCTTTGATAGACATTCCTTACTTTGATGGTGAGATTTTATTAAAATCAATAAATTTCACCCAGATCGAGGAAGGAATTCTTTTGCCAGAAATATCCCTAAGGCTTAGGAGTGAATTCCGCATAGATGAGAAGACGCTGGTTTTTCCTCGGTTTGAATTGACCGTTCCCCCGTTCTTTGATGCCTCAGGACATTTAAAGGCAGGCTTGGGTGAAGATTTATCGCTCGTCTCGTCCTCTAAAGTTCATTTTAAAGATTTGAGTATAACTCATGATTTTTTAAAACCGTATCTAATTCCTTACCTTCCTCCGCAGCTAAGGAATTTAGTTTTGGAAGGAGGAGTATATCTCGAAGGAGAGTATCGATATATCAAAAACTCATCAGGCGAGAAGTTGTCAGTTAAGAGCCTGCTTAAGCTTGAACGAACTCAAATAAGTTGCACAACTTCCAGCTTTTCTTTCGAAAATTTAATCGCGGGCGAAATTGAAATGGAAGGCTCCCTTCCTGACCTGAATTTTTCTGGTTCCGTTGAAGTTCAAGAGGGAAATTTCTCGAAAGACGATTTAGAAATAAAAGATTTATCTCTTGACCTTGTTCTGAGCGGGACCAATTCTCCTTCGGCCGAGAGCAAGATAGACGGTTCCCTTCCTGCTCTGAATTTTTCCGGTTCCCTAAAAGTCAAAAAAGGAAATTTCTCAAAGGGCGATTCAAGGATAAAAGATTTATCTCTTGACCTTAATCTGAACGGAACAAATTCTTTTTTGAATGCATCCCAGTTCAAGTGCAGTCTTAAGGGCCTTTCGTTTTCTCAAGAGGATAAAAACATTGAGTTAGATCAGGTCGATTTCAGGGGACAGGGAATCTATGATGCAGATCGTAGGAAAGTTGCCTTGAACCGCTTGGAGCTTCAGATTCCTCCCTTGCCTCCTTTTCAGATGAGCTCCAAGGTAGATCTTCAACCAAACGGGGAGAGATATTTTCACCTGAAGAGTCCGAAAATGGATTCCGGGAGTTTATTGACTCTTTTTTCATCTCTGGTGCCCAAAGAGGTGTTGGGGTTGGAGCCTGCAGGTCATTTTGACCTTGAAATAAAAGCAAGTCAGACGCTGCAAGACGGGGATGAATGGAGTTTTTCAAGTATCCTTAATCTGTCCGAAGGCTCGTTCCATAATCCTGCCTTTACTTTGGCGAGCGAGTCACTTCATCAAAAAATGGCCATCCAGGGAAAATACCATCCCGTTAAAAAACGAACGAAATTTTCTGTTGAATTAGATCTTTTCAAAGGAGAATCTCTCTGGAACGAGTATTATGTGGACTGGGGTAAGAATCCTTTTCGCGCCAATGCTTCTGGTATCTATGATATTTCTCTAAGCCGCCTTGATGATTTTTCGCTGGAAGCATCGCTTTTTCCTTTGGGTAAGATAGATGCCAAGGGATTGGTTAGATTTAAAGACTCAAGTCTTTTCGATTTAGAGATTTTCGCTTCTCAGTTAAATCTCAGCCCCATCTACTCGTTCTTTTCTCAGGAGCAAACTTCTGAACAGACTGCTCTTGATTTGAAGGGAGAAGCGGAAAGCAAAATAAAGCTTAAAATGGAAAATGATAAGCTGTGGATAACAGGCCAAGTTCAAGTCAGAAACGCATCCTTAAAAAACACAGAAAAAGAAATCTTAATGGAAGGAATAGAAGGGGAAATTCCGGTTTATTATGAAAATCAAATCAATGAAATTGAGGAAAAACAAGAATCATTTTTGAAGGAAGGCTATTTCAGGGTAAAAGAATTTAAGACACCTTTTCTCTCAAAGGCGCCTCTTCAAATCAATTTTATTGTGGGGCGAAATAAATTTATGATTGAACCGGTAACAATGGAAATCTTTGGGGGAAAGGCAGCTATAGGAAAATCAGTCTTTTCCATAGGCTCCGAGCCTTCTGGTATCCGCGGAACACTCTCTTTTTTACTGAGTGACATGGATCTTTCTCTCCTTCCGATAGAGTCGGATAGATTCAGCTTGAGCGGCTTAGCAAACGTTAACCTCTCCCATATTGAGATAGATCCCGAGGAGCTGGCAACGATAGGGAAGGGAGAAATCGACATCTTTGATACAAGAGTTCATGTTGAAAATATCAAGATCGCAAAACCCTTTTCAGAAAACAGAACCATATCTTGTGATGTTGAATTTGAGGATTTGAACTTGGAAAAACTTACTGATTCAATCCCTTTCGGACGAGTAACCGGCATTTTAAAAGGAGAGATAAAGGGTCTTGCTTTTTCTTTTGGTCAGCCTGAAAGTTTTATCATGAATCTGGAATCAATAAAAAGAAAGGGAGTGCCTCAGAGGTTTAGTGTGAGAGCTGTTAATGACCTTTCGGTAATAAGCTCAGGGGAGCAAACTGCAATTTCCTCAAAAAAGGGATTCACAAGGTTTATTCAAGAATTCGGGTATAAAAAAATCGGCATATTTTGTTCGCTGAAGAATGATATATTCACCTTGAGCGGTACGATCAAAGAGAAAGGAGTTGAATACCTGGTTAAGAGGTCTTGGCTTTTTGGAATCAGTGTGGTAAATAAAAAACCTCGTAACAAAATAAGATTTAAAGATATGATGGACCGGCTCAAGAGGATTGGGCAGTCTGAAGCGCGAAGTGACCAAACCAACGGATTTTGATATAATTAATAGCCGTTGCTTGTCATTGCGGGCCCCGCAGGGGCGAAGCAATCTCATATAAAATTGTCATTGCGAGGAGCGTAGCGCGGCAATCTTATCCTTAGATGAGATTGCTTCGCTCGCAATGACAGGCCATGAATCTTCTTGGCTCCTCGTAATGACATAGGATCATATAACTTTGGCACGATGCCGATTATTAAAATTTAAAATTTTTTTAAAGAAGGTTTAAAATGAGATTAAAACCTTTAAAATTTGCTTCAATCAGTTTGTCTTTTTTATTCCTACTTTCTTGCCTCACCATCAACATTTATTTTCCCGAAGCTGAAGTTCAAAAAACAGCTGATGAGATCGTGAAGGAAATAAGAAAATCTGAAGAAGAAAAGGAAGAAGACAAGAAAAATGTTTCCAATGTTAGTGGGGAAGAAAAAATATTGACCGACCGGTGGAGCTCATTTTCACTCGTTCCAGCAGCTTATGCCCAAGAAGAAGTAGAAGTTTCGACTCCAAAAATTCGCGCTCTAAAGCAATCTCTCACTGAAAGATTTCCGAAACTCAGACCTTTTTTTGACAAAGGAAATATCGGAGAAACAAACGATGGCTACATTCGAATAAGGGATGAATCAGGTTTGAATTTGAAAGAAAAGGCCCTGCTGAGGAATTTAGAGAAGGATGAGAATAACGACCGAAGAAATCTTTATTCTGAAGTTGGCAAAGCGCTTGATGTTGATCCCAGCCAGATTGATAGAGTTCGCAAAATATTCGCCGAGAGATGGATTAAAGAGGCAAAGGCAGGATGGTGGATCCAAAAAGAAGATGGTGGGTGGATAAAAAAGACATAGATTTTTAACTGTTGCCGGTATCTAAACAAAAAAGGCATTGCCTTTCGTATCGAATTGAATATGAGGTCTGGTTCCATCATTAGGCCTATTCATGTTTGGAGGGATTAGGCGTGAAAAGAATAAAGAGGAAACAGCTCAAAGAAGACGAATTTGTTAGTACTATAAATAAAATTTTTCGTTTTGTTAAAGAAAGAACAAAAGAGCTTGCGGTTCTTGTAGTTTTGATCGCGGCTCTTTTATTAATTTTTGCCGGCCTTAAATTTGTTACGGGAGAAAATAGAAAAAAAGAGAGTCGTTTGCTCACCCAGATTCTTAACCTTCATGCCGATTTGAATGATAATCCAGAAAATGTAGCCCAGCTTGAAGAATTGGCCGGAGATGGAAAATTCTCTCGTTTAGCTTATGTTCTTCTGGCAACCTACTACATGGAGAATGGAGAGAGTGATAAGGCTCAGGGCTATCTTGAAAAAATGCCGGAAGGTCGGAAGGATACTCTTTACTACCAGGCTCAGGATTTATTGGCTCAGATTCATTTTAAACTTAAAAATTATGACAAAGCCATAGAAATTTATAAAAAGATTGAAGATGAAGATCCCAAAGACCATTCTATGGATGTTATCCTTTTTCATCGTGCAGAGGTCCATGAGGAAAAAGGAGAATTTGAGGAAGCTTTGGCTCTCTATAAGAAAGTTCAAGAGGAATTTTCTCAGACGTTTTACGGTTTTGACGCCGCTCAAAAAGTTAGAAAGCTTGAAACAAAAAAATAGCCCGAACTATTGTAAATTGGGAAAAAAGATATATAATAAAATGTTAATTTTTTTCGTTTCATACAGGAGGCAATAAATGGCTTATTTGATCACTGAAGAATGCATCAATTGTGCTGCTTGTGAACCTGAATGCCCTAACGAGGCAATCTCGGTTGGAGATGAGATCTACGAGATTAATCCTGATTTATGCACAGAGTGTGTCGGGCATTTTGATGAATCCCAATGTGCAGCTGTCTGCCCGGTTGATTGCTGCGTACCTGACCCTGATCATAAAGAAACAAAAGAAGAATTGATGGCAAAGTTTAAGAAGCTCGCGACCTAAGGTTGATGCTTTAAATTTGGATTTTCTTGGAGAGAGGAGTGATTTCGGTCACTCCTATTTTTTTATCTAAGCAATGGAAGAAGAAAAACTAGAAGCTCCGGTTCAGATGGAGATAGCCCCGGCGTTTTCTTTAAAGAAAGGAATCTGGCTAAACATTGTGCTTTTCGTCATCACTATATTGTCTACGTTTTTTGTGGGAATATCCAAAAGCATAAATTTCAAGTATTCTGAAGAACTTGCCCAAAATCCTCAAAGCACTTTTGATCTCGTAGAAAAACTCAGGGATCCGCAAGTGATATCATTGAGCATTATCTATGTGGTTGTGCTCTTAGGGATTTTGTTAGGCCATGAACTGGGTCATTTTCTTACCTGTCGCTACTATAAAATAAACGCCACTCTTCCTTACTTTATCCCGGCGCCCACTTTGATTGGTACCCTTGGGGCCTTTATTAAAATCAAGTCCCCCATAACAAGAAAGCAACAGCTTTTTGATATAGGAGTTGCAGGTCCTTTAACTGGTTTTATTCTCTCGGTTCCCGCACTTGTGTATGGCCTTTCACTGTCAAAATCCGCTCCTCCAATTCCTCATGATGAGGCATTTGTTTATATTCTAGGTGAACCTCTTATCCTTAAGATCTTTTCAGCTATGATTTTTAAGAATATTCCTGCAGACTACAGCATTTACCTTCATCCGATAGCTTTTGCAGGGTGGGTTGGGATTCTCGTCACCGCCTTAAATCTTTTTCCAGTCGGCCAGCTTGATGGTGGTCATGTATCTTATGCGCTGTTAGGGAAAAAGTCGCGAAATTTAACCCGCTTTTTCCTGGGAGTTTTCATTGCCATGGGAATTTTATTCTGGGTAGGCTGGTTTATTTGGGCCTTTCTCTTATTTTTTTTGGGATTGAGGCACCCACGCGTCCTGGATGAAGCTGCACATTTATCGCCGCGCAGGAAATTTATCGGCTATGTTGTTATTTTAATCTTCATCCTTTCATTCATTCCAGCTCCGATTAAAGGGCTTAATCTCTTTGATATTTTGAAAGGATTTTGATTCTAAAATGAACAAAAGTGGTTGAAAAAGGGCACAAAGTTATTAACAAAATCTGTGGAAAACTTGTGAAAAAAAGGCACAATTTTTAACCATATTTTAGCAACTACTTGGAAATATGACAAATTGCACAAAAACTAGTCACCTATGTTAAATCATTGAAAACAAATAAATTATAAATGTATTGCAAATAAAGAAGTTACAGAGGGAGAAAAAAATCTTGCTTTACTTTATTTCATCACTTTGGGAAAATGCCAAAAGACAAGATGTTTCAGGCTTAATTTCTTGAATATAGGGCTCGTTGCCTGAACGACCTTCATCGAAGATAAGGAATGGACAAGAGAATCAAGGAAATAGAGAAAGCTTTTGTTAAACTGAAGGGAAAATTTCGGCGGGGAAAAATTTCGCGACAGAGATTCGTAGACGGTATGAAGAAACTGCGATTTAAGGACGATGAGGGAAGATTCTGGATGATTGGAGCCCGTAGCGGCAAGTGGTATTTTTTCGACGGAAAAGACTGGATTGAGTCAGATCCCGCATCGATTACGGATGAAAAAGCTATTTGCCGATACTGTGGATTTGCGAACAAGGCAGAAGCAGAGACTTGTATTCACTGTGGAGGCAGTCTTCGGAAAAAGGTAAAATTACCATCGCGGAGAAAAGAAAGAGAACAGGTGACCTGGGGAGTAAGGGATAAACGGGCATTCCAACATAAAGAGAGAGCTAACTTCGTTTTGCGCGGTTTAAATCCTTTTTCTTTTCTTCTCTTCTTGGGCGCTGCAGGTCTTTTTTTAGGCATATTCATCGGTGCTTTTATTGGTGCCACAAATTATTTTTCTGGAATTATTAAATTTCTGCCTTCCTTTATTAAGGGGAACAAGGGAAACCTGCTTGGAGGAATCATTTATGCAGGCCTTGGCGGGGTGCTCGGTTTTATAGTTTTTGGTTTCTTAGGTTTCTGCAATGCACTTTTTGTAAATGTCGTTTCTTCTTTTATGGGGGGAATAAAGGTAGATCTTGAAACCTTGCGTGAGAAATAAGGCTATTCCCTGAAAGCTCCCTAATAACACAAACTTGAGATTTGGAGAATATGAATGCAGGGGCTTGATTTATCAAGCCCATTCCTTCCTTTCGAGCGTTTCTCATTTTCTCAGGATTTCTTTCATTTTCAACTTATTTAAACCATAAGCTATTTGTCCTATTGAAATTGACTCATCATTAGGCGAATAATTTATTGTCCTGAGGACATTAAACTTCTTTTGTTCCAGGAGGCTCTTGGCTCTATGAAGCAGTTTTTTGTTTAAAAAGACTCCGCCAACAAAAACAACAGTATTTATGCTGTAATCTTTTCTTGCTTTTTCTGCAATTGAGACGATAATCCGGGCCAAAGTATTATGGAATTTTGCCGAAATTAAAGATGGAGGAATTTCTTGCGCCAAATCCTTTAATATTGATTTTATTGTCTGAGTAAAGGAAATTTGATAAGGGAGTAGGTTGCCCTTCACAGAAAATCCGTAGCTTTCCTCTATCCCTTCTTGGGCTGCAGATTCTAACCTCATCGGAGCTTCTGCTTCAAACTCAACCTCTAAAGGAGAAAAGCCTGCGAGAAACGAGACTGCGTCAAAAAGCCTGCCGCAGCTTGAGGAGAGAGGACTATTTATCTTCTGTTCAATCATACTCATAACAGTTATTATTCTGTTTTTACTGACTTTCTCCAATGCCTTAACTTCGGGGAGCTTGGAGTCGAAGGCATCCATTAGATAGGATACCGCCATTCGCCACGGCTGTTTTGCCGCAAGGTCTCCGCCAGGAAGGGGGACATACTTGAAATGGGCAAGTCTTTTATAGGATGAATAGTCGGCCAGAAGAAACTCCCCGCCCCAGGCTTGCCCATCTTCTCCGTAGCCGTAACCGTCCAAACTCACACCAAGAACCTTATTTTGGGGAGGAATTTTGTGCTCGAGAAGAGGAGCCAGCAAGTGAGCAAAATGGTGTTGAACCTGAAAGTGAGGAAGGCCTGATTTCTGAGCATGCCTCGTTGTATGAAAATCAGGGTGTAAATCTGATATGACAACTTCAGGCTTGACTTCAAAGAGTTTGGTAAGATGATGGATTGTCTCCTTGAAGTATTGGTAATTCTGGTATTCGTCGAGATCGCCCAGGAACTGGCTGGTGATTACATAGCCGTTCTTATACAGAGAAATTGTATCCTTAAGCTCTCCTCCAAGCGCCAGAATATGGTGAGGAATTTCCAGTTCTTTCGGGACTCTTTGGGGATAAGGCACATAACCTCGAGCGCGCCTCAGGAAAAGAGGCTCACCGTCCACAACTCTGAACACCGAATCATCGGCTCTCATATGGATGGGCCGATTATGGGTCAGGATATAATCGCAGAGCTCTCTTATTCCTTCTTCCACATCTTTCATGATGGGAGCATCTTTTTTGTTGGAACTTGTAGCCACTATCAGATCAAGATGCTCGAGCAAAAGATAATGAAGGGGAGTGTAGGGAAGCATAAATGCCATTTCATCAAGGAATGGAGCGATTCCTTTTATCTCTCTTTTTTTCTTGAGAAGAATGATAGGGCGGCGGGCTGAAAGCAACATTTTTTTCTCCGCAGGGCTGAGCCTGGCATATTTTTCTATCGTGGCCAGATCCCGGGCCATCAGAGCCAATGGTTTTGTTTTGCGCTCTTTTATTTCTCTCAAGCGGCGAACAGCCCCATAATTTTTAGCGTCGCAGATAAGATGAAATCCGCCCAGTCCCTTCACTGCCAAAATTTTTCCTTGTTTAATAAGAGAAGCGGCCTTGCTGATTCCTCCTTTTATTTTTTTCCCTGTTCTGGATACTAATAGGCTTATGTGAGGACCGCATACAGGGCAGGCGATAGGCTGGGCGTGATACCTTCTGTCAAGCGGATTTGTGTATTCAGAGCCGCAGTCTTCGCACATTTTGAAGCCTTGCATAGTGGTTTGTTTCCTGTCGTAAGGAAGGAACTTGACAATCGTGTAACGTGGTCCGCAATTGGTGCAGTTGATAAAAGGATAGTGAAACCTTCTATCCGGATGGCTCATCATTTCTTTATGGCAGTCCTTGCAGATAGAGATATCAGGAGAAATAAAGACAAAGCTTTCTCCCGGCTTCGATTTTTTTATGGTGAAATCTTTTATGTTTTGAAAAGATGCCGACTTATGAATGATTTCTTCAATTTGAGAAAGAGGAGGCTTTTTCTCCTGTAGATCTTTAAGGAAATCTTTAAAGTCTGTTTTTTGCTCGAATTCAACATGTATTTCCACGCCAAATCCGATGTTTTTGACCCATCCTTTATATTGATACTTATGGGCCAACCGGTAGATAAAAGGCCTAAATCCAACTCCCTGGACTACTCCAAAAACCACCACCTCAGCAGCATATCCTTTTTGATCCTTTGTTTTATTATTATTCATTCTTTTTTATGTCGTTGCTTCCGTTCGCTCGCAATGATATTTACAATTATTTCTAATATTTACGTTTCTAACGTATCCAGCCTTTCTTAGTATAGACACTAGTCTTTCATGCTGTATATACAGCCGCAGTAGTTCTGGCGGTAAAGTCCATGTTTTTTGCTCAAT